>Ga0315540_10000935_pt1 | contig 16721 bp, 12 predicted proteins | sample SalMarSW160110MG_FD_203677 | JGI IMG/M metagenome (GOLD analysis project Ga0315540, IMG submission 203677) | Salt marsh sediment microbial communities from the Plum Island Ecosystem LTER, Massachusetts, United States - Salt Marsh Sediment SW1601-10 ...
CTGATTTATCCAAAGGGCACCGGGGTCTCTCCATGTTTCTGGTGGAGAAGCCTTCCTTCGACGGGCACGAGTTCAGACACGAGCAGGAGCAAGGCGGCGTCATCACCGGCAAGGCCATCGCCACCATCGGCTACCGGGGCATGCACTCCTACGACGTGTTCTTCGACAACTACTTCGTGCCGGACGAGAATCTGCTCGGCGGAACCGACGGTGAAGGCAAAGGCTTCTATTTCACCATGGCCGGCTTCGCCGGTGGGCGCATTCAAACCGCGGCGCGGGCCGTGGGGGTGATGCAGGCCGCCTTCGAAAAGGCGGTTTCCTACGCCAACGAGCGAGTGGTGTTCGGCAAACCCATCGCCCACTACCAATTGACCCAGGTAAAGCTTGCGCGCATGGCCGCCTATGTGCTGGCAAGTCGACAGTTTACCTATGCCGTTGGACGTCTCATGGATGACGGCAAGGGTGAGATGGAAGCCAGCATGGTGAAGTTTTTCACCTGCAAGACTGCGGAGTGGATCACTCGGGAGGCCCAGCAGATTCATGGTGGCATGGGCTATGCGGAGGAAACCGCCGTGAGCCGCTATTTTCTGGATGCCAGAGTGCTCTCGATCTTCGAGGGGGTGGAGGAGATCCTAGCCCTCAAGGTCATTGCACGCTCCCTCATCGAACAGGCCGGGAACGACTGATCAATCGTTGCCTGAGCTTCCATGGTTCCCGCGTGACCATCCAAATAGTGAGGGGGTTCTTACGATGAGCAGTGACAACAAAGCAGAGAGACGCGACCGACCCTGGCTGATGCGAACCTACTCCGGTCACACATCGGCCCGGGCATCGAATATGTTGTATCGCACGAATCTGTCAAAGGGTCAGACAGGCCTTTCCGTCGCTTTCGACCTGCCGACCCAGACCGGCTACGACGCGGACCATCCGCTGGCCCGAGGCGAGGTGGGTAAGGTGGGTGTACCCATCGGTCACATCGGGGACATGGAGACCCTGTTCGACCAGATCCCCCTGGACAAGATGAACACATCCATGACCATCAATGCGACGGCGGCCTGGCTGCTCTCGCTGTACATCGCAGTGGCGGAGCGGCAGGGTGTTGCGCCGGCCCGCCTTCAAGGGACGACCCAGAATGACATCATCAAGGAATATCTCTCCCGGGGGACCTATATCTTCCCGCCAGAACCGTCGGTGCGCCTGACCACCGATGTGATTACCTACACGGTGCGTCACATCCCCAAGTGGAACCCCATCAACATCTGCAGTTATCACCTGCAGGAGGCGGGAGCCACTCCGACCCAGGAGCTGGCCTATGCCCTGTCGACGGCGATTGCGGTCCTCGACGCTATCCGTGATGCGAGCGGGATCGATGGCGGCGCGTTTGCAGACGTGGTGGGCCGCACCTCCTTCTTTGTCAACGCGGGTATCCGTTTCGTCGAGGAGTGCTGCAAGATGCGTGCGTTCGTCGACATGTGGGACCGCATCGCAAAGGAAAGGTACGGGGTGGAGGACCGGAGACTCCGCCGCTTCCGCTACGGTGTGCAGGTCAACTCGCTGGGCCTCACTGAATCCCAGCCGGAAAACAACGTCCAGCGCATCGTCCTCGAAATGCTGGGAGTGACGCTGTCCAAGGAGGCCCGGGCCAGGGCGGTCCAGCTGCCGGCGTGGAACGAGGCGCTCGGCCTGCCAAGGCCCTGGGACCAGCAGTGGGCACTGCGCATGCAGCAGGTGCTGGCACTCGAAACCGATCTGCTGGAGTATGGCGATATTCTCGACGGTTCCCCCATTATTGACTCCAAGGTCCGCGAGCTGGTGCTGGGTGCGGAAGCGGAGATGCAGCGCGTGCAGGAGGAAGGCGGCATGGTGCACGCGGTGGAAACCGGGTATGTCAAGCGTCAGCTGGTCGCCAGCCACACGGCCCGCATGCGTGCCATCGAAGCCGGCGACCTGAAAATCATCGGCGTCAACTGCTTCACGGAAACCGCCGAATCACCCCTGACAGCCGGTAGCGACAGCGGCATCATGAAGGTCGATGCAGCAGCCGAACGCGACCAAATCGAACGCCTCAGGGCCTTCCGGGACAGCCGAAACCCGGCGGAGGTGACAGCGGCGTTGAACCAGCTTCGAGAAGCGGCCAGAAACGGCGAAAACATCATGTCCGCGTCCATCCGTTGCGCCCAAGCGGGGGTGACCACCGGCGAGTGGAGCAACGAGCTGCGAACGATATTCGGCGAGTACCGTGCCCCGACCGGAATCGACATCTCCGCCCACAGCCTGGGCCGTTCCGATCTTGTGGAGACACTTCGGCAGCGCACCCGCAAGACCGGGGAGGCACTGGGTAGGCCGCTGAAGATCCTGGTCGGTAAGCCGGGTCTCGACGGACACAGTAATGGCGCTGAGCAGATCGCGGTAAAGGCAAGAGACGTCGGGTTCGAGGTCGTGTACGAAGGCATTCGCCTATCCCCCGAGCAGATCGTCAAGGCCGCCGAAGAAGAGGGCGTACACCTGATCGGTCTTTCGGTGCTCTCGGGAAGCCACCTGCAACTGGTACAAGACGCCCTCAGAAGGCTTGCCGACCTGGGCCTGTCGGAGGTACCGGTGATCGTCGGTGGTATCGTGCCCATGGAAGACGAGCAGAATCTCAAGGCGCAGGGCGTTGCTGCAGTCTACACCCCGAAAGACAGCGATATGAACAAGATCATGGCGGACCTCGTGAATATCATCCGCGATCGCAATGGCCTGAAGCGCTTCGATGACGCCGCCTGATGCGGGCGCTGCGCGTACTTACGGACCCGGAAGCGCTGGCCAAGTCGGTCTCGGAGCAGGACCGCTCGGCCGTGGCGAAGGCACTCAATCTGCTCGACGACAAACGCTCGGAAGCGCGTCAGCGTGCCGCCCGTTTGCTGGCCGCACTGCCGAAACAAAGGCTATATAGCTCCGGGCATCTGATCGGTCTCACCGGTCCCCCGGGAGCCGGCAAGTCCTCGCTGACAGCCGCACTGGTTCGGGTATGGCGCAAACGCGGGCTGACCGTCGGAATACTGGCGGTCGACCCCTCGAGTCCGATCAGCGGAGGCGCCCTGTTGGGCGACCGCCTGCGCATGCTTTCCGGGGGTTCGGACGCCAGTGTGTTTGTCCGGTCGCTGGCCTGTCGCGGCGAGTTCGGGGGTCTGAGTGCCGAAGTCTGGCCCATGAGCCTGGTGATGCTGGCAGCATTTGATATCGTGCTCGTAGAAACGGTGGGTGTCGGCCAGAAGGAGATCGATGTCTCGAAGCTGACCGATACGACTTGCTTCGTGGCCCAGCCGGCATCCGGAGACAGCATACAGTTTCTGAAGGCCGGCATCATGGAGGTACCCCACGTGCTGGTCGTTAACAAAGCAGACGTGGGTATCGCTGCTCGCAAGACGTTATCGGAGCTGCGGGCCACGCTGCGGCCGCCCTCGTACGCCGAAGACTGGCAGGTACCCGCACTTGCTGCAAGCGCCACCATCGGTACCGGCATTGAGGAACTGGCGGATAGCATCGAGGCACACCGCGCCTGGCTGATGGCACGAGGTTTGTTGGCCTCCGCTCGCCAACGCTTCCAGGCGGAGTGGATCATCAAACGATTGGCCGAGGAGTTTGGCCGCTTCGGAATCGAGACGCTGGGGGGCAGGTCGAAGGTGTTGAGCAGCCTGGTGGGGGCACAGGGTACCCCCTTCGAGCAGTATGAAGCCCTGCGACATCGCCTTCTTGCGCGCTGGCGTGATGATTAAATGAGCAACAGAGGAGGTAATCTTTAACGGAGAATTCAAGATTCACAGGCTTCTCGACTGGTCATTTGCTTGGCAAGACATGCAGACCGTATATGCAGGTAGCATGGGGTGGCGGATATTCTCGGCAGTCCGGCTATTCTGCCTTCCAGCAATTGCTTGATAAAGAGGGCACACCAATGACAAAGGAGCTATATGAGGTCGGCGAGATACCCCCGGTCGGGGCAGTTCCCGCTAAGATGCACGCCTGGCTGATCCGCGCGGAGCGGTTCGGCGAACCGAAGGATTCATTCCAGCAGGAGGTGGTCGACGTTCCCGCGATCGCCGACGACGAAGTCCTGGTATACGTGATGGCCGCCGGCGTGAACTACAACAACGTCTGGGCGGCGCAGGGCATTCCGGTCGACGTCATCAAGGTACGCAACAAGCTGGGTGAGCCGGAAGATTTCCACATCGGCGGCAGCGATGCCTCCGGCATCGTCTACAAGGTGGGCAAGGACGTCACCAACGTAAAGGTAGGTGATGAGGTCGTCATGCACTGCGGCACCTGGGACAGAAACTGCCCCTGGGTCAAGGCGGGCAATGATCCGATGTATTCGCCGACCTTCCGGATTTGGGGCTATGAAACGAACTACGGGAGTTTCGCTCAGTTCACGAAGGTGCAGGCACACCAGTGCATGCCTAAACCCAAACACATGACCTGGGAGGCCGCGGCCGCCTACGTCCTAGTGGGAGCCACCGCCTATCGTATGTTGCACGGCTGGGGAGAGCACGCCGTCAGGAAGGACGATGTGGTACTGGTCTGGGGGGGTGCCGGGGGCCTGGGTTCCATGGCCATCCAGATCTGCAAGGCGGCGGGCGCCAGCTCCGTGGCGGTCATCTCGGGTGACGACAAGATCGATTACTGCAAGAGCTTGGGCGCCAGAGGCTGCCTCAACCGGCGCAATTTTGCCCACTGGGGGATGCTTCCCCACTGGAAGGACCAAACGGGCTATGGCAGCTGGCTGAAGGGCGTACGGGCATTCGGCAGCGCCTTCTGGGAGGTGCTGGGAGAGAAACGCAGCCCGCGCCTCGTGTTCGAGCATCCGGGCGAAGACACCATACCCACCTCCATGTTCATCTGCGACACAGGCGGCATGGTGGTTATCTGCGCCGGCACCACCGGCTACAACGCCACCGTGGACCTGCGCTACCTGTGGATGCGCCAAAAGCGGGTGCAGGGCTCCCACTTCGCCAACGACAGTCAAGCCTACGCGATGAACCAGTTGGCTGTGCAGGGGCAGCTCAACCCGTGTCTGTCGAGGACGTTCTCCTACGAAGAGCTGCCGCTGGCCCATCAGTTGATGTTTGAAAACCAACACCCCCATGGCAATATGTCGGTATTGATCGGTGCAACGGAGGTCGGAACGGGCGCCACCGAGAAAGAACCGATTCCAGGTCCGGCCATGAGCCTTCCCAAGCGGGACCTCCACATCAGTCCCCATCCTTATCCCAGCTCCGTGCCCCTGCCCGGTATCGCGCCCACTCCCGCAGAAACCCTCGGGCCTGTCATGGTCGACGACGGCACCAAGGTCAAGGACCTAATGTTCTACGGGCTGGTCGCCTGCAAACCCAACGACGACCTGGAGACGGTGACGCGCGTCATGATCGAGAACGATGTGCACGCCGTGGTAATCGAGGAGGCTGAACAGGCCGTCGGTGTGGTTTCACAGACTGATCTGGTGCTTGCCCGTCAGAGCCGGACAACGGAAGAGGCGCGCAAGGTCATGGCGAGGGAGGTCATGAGCGAGGGTTGCGCGACCTGCGATATGGAAACCTCCCTCTCCGACGCCGTCTCGGGCATGACGCGGATGGGTATCCACCGGCTCGTCGTCACCAAGCGGGTAGAGGATCGCAACGTGCCGATCGGGGTCATTTCAATGACCGACGTGGTGCGCAAGCTCATCGTCGAGTGACAGGATCCGGCGCTGCGTCTCCGAGCCATGACGACGAGGCGCAGACGACCCTAAGAAAAGCCCTCCCCGGCTCGGTAGCCGGTGAGGGCTTCTTGCTTGAACCACTGCAAGACCTGTTGATCCAGTGAAACCTGTCAGGTCTGCTCCGCCGGCTTCGGGAAGAATATCCGAGTGTTCGAGGACGAGATCAGCTTGCCGCTTTGGATGGTGTTCGCATTCAGCCCCAGGCTCACCGCCCGCGCACTATCACGCAGCTCCTCGATCACAACCCGGGACTCCAACACGCCCAGTTTCAGGGGCCGTAAATACTTGGTCGTCTCGCTCTGGTAGATTGAGCCCATCGCAGGCAGGAGAGTCCCCAGCACCGCTGATCGGAACGCGTCGTCGACGCAGGAAAGAAGGAACTCGGCGCTGCCGGACAATTCGTCAGCCAGATGCAGTCTCCCTTCCATGTGGCCGATACCGGCCAGGGAGTAAAGATGATTCTTTCTCAGATCCGGTCGCATCCTCGCCCACTGTCCCTTCTTGAAGTAGTCATAGGGAAAATGATTGGGCACGCCGGGTTCCGCGAAGGTGGTCTCCAGCCCAGGGTCTGCGCTTTCCATGGCCGCCAGAATCTCTGTTTCCTGCGCCTCCTCGCTAATGCTGAATATCGCTGAGGGTACGTAGGTGCTGATGGTCTTCAGGACGATCTTGTCATAGTCGTTGCTCAGCACGGACAACCCTAGCGTAGTCACCCGGTGGTTTTCTCGGTCAACATCGACCACGATCTCGTAGAAATCCAGCACTGAAGTCTCGACATAGACCGGCGCGGTGAATGCCTTTTCCTGCTGTGCAAGGACAAAGTTCGATCCGGGCAGTATTCTTCTTCCCAGCAGTCTCTGCTTGAACACGGCTATCTGGCCATGGGCTATGATCTCCCGGAACGGGGACTCTTTCGCGAATTCTGGACTCAGGTGGACCCTGTTCCGGTCGCCACAGGACGCGTAAAGCAGCAGGTCGTTATGCGCAATGTGCCGACTCTTTATCACCGTCCAGGTCCCGGGCTCGAGCTCGTCGATTCGGCGCGACGTCGGCTCATTAGGATTCTCGGAACCCATGAAGTACTTTTGATCCAATGCTTTTCTTTTCAGAAAGATCAGTCTTGTCTTTTCGTCTACCTTGATGTAGTCGTCTACGTTTATCTTTTCCATTTTCTTCACTTTCCAATGTTCGTGCTGATCAAGTTGCCCACCAAGATCATCGCTGACCTGCAGAGCCAGCGGTTTCCGTTGGCCCTACAAGGCCGCGGCCAGCTCTGGGAGCGCTGTGAAGAGGTCCGCGACCAGCCCGTAATCCGCCACTTGAAAGATAGGGGCCTCTTCGTCTTTGTTGATGGCCACGATCACTTTGCTCTCTTTCATTCCCGCCAGGTGCTGAATCGCGCCGGATATGCCCACGGCGATATAGAGGTCGGGTGCCACGATCTTACCGGTTTGTCCGACCTGATAATCATTGGGCACGAATCCGGCATCTACCGCTGCCCTGGAGGCGCCGATGGCAGCGCTGAGCTTGTCAGCTACCGCCTCGATCAACCGGAAGTTGTCACCGTTTCCCATGCCCCGGCCCCCGGATATCACCACTTTGGCGCTGGTCAGCTCGGGTCTTTCCGAGACAGTCAGCTCCTGTCCCACAAATGAAGACCTTCCAAAGGTTTCGGATGCCGCGACGGGCTCTATCTTGGCATCGCCGCCTTCGGCACTCACCGCGTCGAAGGCCGTAGTCCTTACAGTGACCACTTTGATCGGATCTTTGCTCTGCACCGTCGCCATGGCGTTGCCGGCATATATCGGCCGCACGAAAGTGTCGGCGGATTCCACACTGACCACATCCGAGACCTGACCCACATCCATCCGCGCGGCCACCCGCGGCATGAAATTCTTGCCGAAGGTAGTAGCCGGTGCCAGCACATGGGTGTAACCCTCCGCCAACCCCGTCACCAGCAGCGACAGCTCCTCCGCGAGCGCGTGCTCATAGTGCGCATCATCCACCAGCAGTACCCTGCCGATGCCTTGTACCTTCGCCGCACCGTTAGCAGCCTGACCACAATTATGCCCGGCCACCAGCAGGTCAATGTCCCCGCCCAATTTGGCCGCAGCCGCAACCGTGCTCAGCGTGGAAGGCTTGAGTTGTGAATTGTCGTGTTCGGCAATGACTAGAATCGTCATCAGATCACCTTCGCTTCGTTGCGCAGCTTTTCGACAAGCTCGGCTACACTTCCGACCCGGATGCCGGCCTTCCGGCCGGACGGCTCGGTCACCTTCAGCGTCACAAGGCGCGGTGTGAGGTCCACCCCGGTGCTAGCGGCATCGATCACGTCCAAGGGCTTCTTCTTCGCCTTCATGATATTGGGCAGCTTTGCGTACCTTGGCTCGTTGAGGCGCAGATCTGTGGTCACCACCGCCGGCAAGCTCACTTTGACCGTCTCGAGGCCGCCATCGATTTCACGGGTGACTTGCATCTCGCCATCGCCCAACGCCACTTTCGACGCAAAGGTCCCCTGGGGCCAGTCGAGCAGTGCCGCGAGCATCTGGCCTGTCTGGTTGCAATCGTCATCGATCGCCTGCTTGCCGAGAATGATCAGATCCGGATTCTCCCGCTCCGCCACGGCCTTCAACAGCTTGGCGACCGCCAGCGGCTCCAGCTCTTGGTCGGTCTGCACCAGAATGCCCCGATCTGCACCCAGCGCCATGGCGTATCGGATGGTTTCCTGGCAGGCGGAGGTACCAAGGGAGACGGCCACGATCTCCGTTGCCGTGCCGGCCTCTTTCATCCGGACCGCCTCCTCCACGGCGATCTCGTCAAACGGGTTCATGGCCATCTTGACATTGGTCAATTCCACCCCGGTTTGGTCCGCCTTGACGCGGATCTTGACGTTGTAGTCCACAACACGCTTAACTACCACCAGTACTTTCATCACTCACCCTTATGGTTCGTCTTGGTGTCGGGGCCACGGGGGAAAGGCCGACAGAGAAGGCGCAACGGTCCGTATTCCCGACCCGGCTCCACGGCGTTGAACGTCGTCGGGTGAGGTGGACCCCTCCAGACAAAACAGCTCCCCACCGCAGACAAGATGCTAAGAATCTTGAACTTAAAGGCTCATTATAACGAGACTGGCAACGAAAAGCGATGCACTGGCGCCCTTTCCAGCAGCTCCAATTTGCCCGCGCAGCCGACCCCCCGCGCCGCTCACGCGGCACACGACGCCAAGTCTAGAATTGCTGCTCCCTTTCCGGCCGCTTTTCACGCACATCCACAGCCTCGACCGATCCGGTCCCTCGTTCAGCTACAACACCGGTACGATTCGCTTCTCTAAGCTCGTCGAGGCACCCTTTGACCGGAGAGCCACCGCTAACGGCCATGGCGTCAGCGCCACCCCAGAGAATGTAAGTCGCTGCCGCCATGCCCGTTTCCCTCACCCCGGCCTTCTCCCAGGGGGCGAGGGTGACAGGGAGCGCGCTATGCGCGACTTCCATCGTAACGACAGGGGCCTCCGGGCCGGCCGGGACTCCCTTACGGTGGAGAGGCCCCTGGTGCTTGAAAACTGCGTAAAATACGAAAATCTTGGGACCGTAGGCTGAATTTGCATAACGGTAGAGGGGAGCCGCCAATGCGGCAAGTCAGGGCTGGGTCTAAAGGGGTAGTCGGGGATCTGGAGACCCCGTGACGAGTTGGGCCGCGATGCTCCATGAGGGCCAGACTGTACGCCCCATGTGTTATCGTGCTTCCTCCACTCCGCCCTGCGAGGACAGAAGGGCCCTGAAAGATGATGCCTCCTGCACAGATCATGCCGACCTGCTTGACGCGACAGGCTGTGACGACATCCGGTACGCTCGCCTTTGGCATGCCTCCCGCAGGCGACCTTCCCACCTTACTCCGCATGCGCCAAGACGAAGTCGACGGACGATCAGACGCTGCCGGACGTTCATTCATGATCAGGAATCTCTATCGAGCAATGTCCTCTGAAGGCAATTTCCTATCCACGGCCGTCCAGATGCCGGCCTGCTCCTGGAAGAAATAGCGATGGAAACGGAAGTTATGGCATACGACGTTGTCGTAGTCGGCGGTGGCCCTGCCGGCCTGACAACAGCGATTCGGCTCATGCAGTTGGCCGCGGAGAAGTCTCAGGAGCTCAGTGTCTGCGTACTGGAGAAGGCTGGGGAGATCGGCGGCCATATCCTCTCCGGGGCGGTGCTTGAACCCCGAGCCCTCGATGAACTGTTTCCCGACTGGAAGAAAAGAGGGGCGCCCCTGAACACTGAGGTGACCGCCGATGAGGTCTATCTGTTGACTGGACCGGAGAAGTCGGTACGGATACCCAATGCCCTCGTGCCGCGACCCATGCGCAACGAGGGCAACTACGTCGCGAGCTTGGGCAATCTTTGTCGTTGGCTCGGCCAGCAAGCGGAAGAGCTGGGAGTCGAGATCTTTCCCGGCTTTCCGGCGGCCAAACTGCGCCTCGACGAAAACGGCGGGGTCCAAGGCGTGGTTACGGGTGACATGGGCGTAAACCGAAACGGGGATCCCAAGGACGGGTTCGAGCCGGGAATGGAGCTGCAGGGGAAATACACCATTTTTGCGGAAGGCTCCCGGGGGCATCTCGGCAAGCAGCTGATAGAACGGTTCAATCTGGCTGAACATGCCACCGCGCAACATTATGCCATCGGCCTAAAAGAGCTCTGGGACACGAACCCTGGCACGCACCACCCGGGCCTCGTAATGCACGGCGCAGGTTGGCCACTTGGACGCAACGGCGCAGGCGGCTCTTTTCTCTATCATCTGGAGAACAATCAGGTTGTGGTAGGCCTGATTGTGGATCTGAACTACTCCAACCCCTATCTGAGCCCTTTTGAGGAGTTTCAAAGGTTCAAGCACCACCCGCTGGTTCGGCAGTACCTGGAAGGTGGCAGGAGGGTCTGCTACGGTGCGCGCTCCATAACCAAAGGAGGCCTGAATTCCCTGCCAAAGATGACTTTTCCGGGCGGGCTGCTCGTGGGATGCGATGCGGGTACTCTGAACTTTGCGAAAATCAAGGGGACTCATACGGCCATGAAGTCTGGCATGCTCGCTGCGGAAACCGTTTTTGCCCAGCTCACCAGCGACGGTGAGGCTGGCAAAGATCTGAAAGAATTCGATCATGCCTTTCGAGAGTCCTGGCTATTCAGCGAGCTGCACCAATCCCGCAATTTCGGCCCTGCTCTGCATAAGCTGGGGACATCGTTGGGCGGTTTCTTCAATCTCGTCGACCAGAATATTTTCAGCGGAAAGCTGCCCATCACGTTGAAGGACAACAACGAAGATCACGCAACGCTCAAACCGGCGGCGCAGTGCACGGAGCTTGACTATCCGAAACCCGACGGCGTGATCAGCTTCGACAAGCTTTCATCCGTCTATCTGTCGAATACCGCTCATGAGGAAGACCAGCCGGTCCACCTGCAGCTAAGAGACACAGAGATACCTGTTAAGCTCAATTTGGCGACCTATGCCGCCCCTGAGCAGCGCTACTGTCCGGCCGGTGTGTACGAGATCATAAGCGAGGGCGATGGGGCACCCTATCTCCAGATAAATGCTGCAAACTGCTTGCATTGCAAGACCTGTGATATCAAGGACCCCACGCAGAACATCATCTGGGTGACCCCTGAGGGGGGTGGCGGGCCGAACTATCCAAACATGTGACATCACCAGAACGTCTTGGGGGTGGTCAATGGAATCAGCATCAATGAAACCTATCCTCGATGGTATGCGAGTGGTGGAAGGCTCCGCCTTTGTAGCCATGCCGCTCGGTGGCATGACACTGGCGCAGATGGGCGCCGATGTGATCCGCTTTGATCCGATAGGGGGCGGATTGGATTACAAGCGCTGGCCGGTGACCGCGGATGGCAAGCGCAGCCTGTTTTGGGCAGGTCTCAATAAGGGCAAGCGGTCTATCGCGGTTGACATTCGCAATGCGCGCGGCCAGGAGCTTCTTACCCAACTCATCTGTTCGCCAGGCGAGAACGCCGGCCTGTTCGTGACCAACTTTCCTGCCCGCGGCTGGCTCGACTACGAAAAGCTAAAGCTTCAACGGGATGACCTGATCATGGTCAATCTGTTGGGACGGCGGGACGGCGGCTCCGAGGTCGATTACACGGTCAATCCCCAAGTGGGCTTTCCATTGCTAACCGGTCCCGAGCTTTGGCCGCAGCCGGTCAACCACCTGCTACCGGCTTGGGATTGCGTCGCAGGTCAGATGGCCGCGGTGGGCCTGCTGGCAGCTGAGCGGCATCGGCGGTTAACCGGTGAGGGACAAATGGTCAAGTACGCACTGAAGGATGCCGCTCTGGCCATGCTAGGCAATCTCGGCTTCATCGCTGATCTAACACTTAACGACAACAATCGTTTCAAAGATGGGAATTACCTGTATGGCGCATTTGGCCGCGATTTCGCCACTCTGGACGATAAGCGAGTCATGGTGGTGGGACTCACGCCTGCACAGTGGTCGAGTCTGCGCAAAGCCACCCAACTCGGGGAACAGCTGGATGAGCTGGGGAAGAGACTGGGCCTCGACTTGACCCAGGAGGGCGATCGCTTCCGGGCACGTCGTCAGATTGCGCAGGTGCTGGAGCCCTGGTTCAGCACCCGTAATCTGGCGGAAGTCCGTAAGGCACTAGATGACAATCGGGTCACCTGGGCGGAGTACCGCAACATCCGCCAGGTCGTCCAAGATGACGAAGACTGCTCGGAGCAGAGTGCGATGTTCAGTATGGTGGACGATCCGGGCATTGGCTCCTATCTGGCACCGGGCTCGCCTTTTGACTTTGGCGGAGCTGCCCGCCAACCCGTGAAACGCGCACCGGTGCTAGGAGAGCACACTGACGAGATTCTGCTGGATATTCTTGGGTTGAGCGAAGGCGAGGTCGGTGGGCTGCACGACGATGGCATCGTCAGCGGCGCGCAGCAAGAAGATCCGGCGTAAGACATCCATGAGGGGCCGGGATTGTCCCGCCCACCGCCGCTTCGGCAGACGGCATCCGGCACGAGCTGCTCTTCAATTGGTTATTATCAGGTGCTACGAGATGGAAGCTATTAACCTGCAAGATTGGTTGGGCAAGACTGAAGAAATTCAAGATCGTATCTATACGACACCCGCCAAAGCACTGGCGCTGACTCTCGACTACAAGGATTTTGAAGCAATAGAGGGCAACGCACTGCCTGAGATTTGGTACTGGTTGTATTTCCTGCCCATCGTTCCAATGTCGGAAGTGGGTCAGGATGGCCACCCCAAACGTGGCGGGTTCTTGCCACCCATTACCCTGGAAAGGAGGATGTGGGCTAGCGGCAGCCTCACATTCTATCACGATCTAGTCATCGGCGAGGAAATACGCAAGACCTCTGAGATCGTAAAGATATCGGAAAAAGAAGGCAAAGCCGGCAAATTGGTCTTTGTCACCGTGAAGCACCTGATTCAATCGGCAGGGCGAATCGCCGTGCAAGAAGAGCAAAATATAGTCTATCTTCACATGCCGAAGTCATTTGTCGAACCTAAGCCCAACCCCATACCTGACGATCTCGACTGGAACGAAGTATACCCAGTTGACCCAGTTCTACTATTCAGGTTCTCCGCGCTCACCTTCAATGGACACAGGATCCATTATGATTGGAAATATGCCACTGAGGTAGAGAAATATCCAGGTCTCGTGGTCCAGGGACCGTTGCAGGCGCTCCTATTATTGGAATCTGCCAAGAATCACAATCCCGGAAGGAAGCCGGCCAATTTCGACTTCCGGGCCATCCGACCCATATTTGCATTTGACGAGCTGCACATCTGCGGCAAATCCAATCCAGACGGCAGTCAGGATATCTATACCGCTAACGCCGATGGCAACATCGGAATGCAGGCAACGATAACCTGGAGATAGACATGCCCGAGAGACTAGAGCGCTCTGTGTTACTGGCACCGGCATCCAACTGGAAGATGCTGCAAAAAGCGGCCGCTGCTGAAGCCGACGCTGTCTGTATAGATCTGGAAGATGCCGTCGCCGTGGAAGAGAAAGAGGCCAGCAGACAGAATATCATCCGTGCGTATGCAGAGCTGGATTTCGGTGGCAAACTGCGAATGTACCGGATCAATGGCTTGGATACGGGCTTCGCCTATCGGGATGTCATTGAAATCGTCGAGGCAGCCGGCGATAGTATCGACCTCATCGTGGTGCCAAAGGTAGGCCGCCCGGAAGATATATACTTTGTGGAAACCCTGTTACGGCAGATCGAAACCTATAAGAACATCAAACGCCGAATTGGAATAGAGGCCCAGATTGAGACGGCAGCCGGCTGTGTGAATATCAGAGAAATTGCGGCTTCATCGGGCCGATTAGAGGGGTTGATTTACGGCCCAGGGGACTACGCCGCTTCCGTGCAGATGCCAATGGAATCCATCGGTGAATTCGACGAGAATGATGCCATCTATCCTGGCCACCGCTGGCATTATGTGATGCATGCGATGGTAAGCGCGGCCAGGGCCTATCAAAAGCGAGTGATTGACGGCCCGTTTGCGGGAATCAAGAATGCTGAAGGATTGAAGCAGGCCTGTAAGGTCGCCCGTGCTATGGGATTTGACGGTAAGTGGTGCATTCACCCGAGTCAGATCGAGGCTGTCAATGAAACCTTCGCTCCTTCTGACAAGGATATCGAGTGGGCGCAGACAGTTTTGAGCGCTTATGAGGCGGCACTGAAGGAAGGTAGAGGGGCGATTAGTGTCAAGGGCAAGATGGTCGATGCGGCTTCGCTTAGGATATGTAACACGATCGTAAACCGGGCCAGACTGGCTGGGTTATTGGGATGATGTCAGGTGATTAGCACTGTCGCTCAGCTCGGAAATCTATCGACGGGTCGGGTGCGGGTCGGCAGGACCGTCGGCGCCACGGAGGGCGCCGTCGAGCCTACACGGAGGTATTGACGGCGTGTCCTGACGGCCCGCACCCGACCCTGGCCCTGCTGAGTTATCGCGTTAATCACCTCGTACGGTGCCGCAGAGCTCGTCGCAGGAGCTCGATACGAAAAGAGTTGGAAAGATGAATCTAGAGCTGACAGACGAGCACAAATTGATTCAGGAGACGGCCCGCGATTTCGCCCAAAATGAGATCGCGCCGGTTGCCGCCGAGCTTGACGAGCGTGGCGAGTTTCCTTACGAGACCATCAAGAAGATGGGGCAACTCGGCTTTATGGGGATCGAGGTGCCGGAACGCTATGGAGGGGCCGGTATGGATACGATCGCCTATGTGCTGGCCGTGGAGGAGATCAACAAGGTTGACGCTTCCCATGGCACTATTATGTCGGTGAATAACTCCCTCTTTTGCCACGGTATCTTGGCTTATGGAACGGAGGAGCAGAAGCAAGCGTTTGTGGCTCCGATTGCGGCCGGCGAGAAGATCGGAGCTTACTCTCTGACCGAGCCGATGTCCGGCTCGGACGCGGCGAGCATGCGCAGCCGGGCTGTGCGGAACGGCGATCACTATGTCATCAACGGTACCAAGAGTTGGGTGACCAGCGGCCCGGCCGCCAGCTATATCGTCCTTTTCACCATGACCGATCCCGAGGCAGGTCATCGGGGTATTACCGCCTTTCTGATCGAAGCCGACAAGCCCGGGTTCAGACCCGGTCGCAAAGAGAACAAGCTCGGGATTCGGGCCAGCGCCACCTGCGAGTGCGTCTATGAGGACTATTATTGCCCAGTGGAGAATCGGCTTGGCGAAGAGGGAGAGGGCTTCAAGATTGCTATGACGGTGCTCGATGCCGGCCGCGTCGGCATTGCTGCCCAGGCCCTCGGTATCGCCGAAGGGGCCTATGAGGCGAGCCTGGGCTACGCTGTTGAGCGGGAGGCCTTTGGCGGGCCAATCTCCCAATTCCAGGGCATCCAATTCAAGATCGCCGATATGAAGACCCGGATCGAGGCGAGCCGGATGCTGATCTACCAGGCCGCGATGGCCAAGGAAGCCGGGAAGGCAACCGGCCAACGGTATACAACCGAGGCCTCGATCGCCAAGTTGTTCGCCAGTGAAACGGCGATGTTCTGCGCACATCAGGCAGTCCAGATCCACGGCGGGATGGGCTACAGCAAGGAGATGCCCCTCGAGCGGTTCTTCCGCGACGCAAAGATCACCGAGATCTACGAAGGAACCAGCGAGATCCAACGGATGGTCATCGCCCGCAATGAGCTTGGTCGCCGCTGACAGGCAGGAAGGAGAGGAGCCGGAACGAAACCAAAGCCGAGTGATATTCTCTAGCGAACAGTTCACTAATAAGTCGGAAAAGTCTATTCGTTGTTGTTGTTTCGTTACTAGGGGACACGGACCATGACTGAAACGTTCAGGGCCTTAGTGGTCGATCAGCACGACGGGCAGGCGACGGCGACCGTGCAGCATCTTGGTCCAGACGCCTTACCCGAAGGCGATGTGTTGCTGTCGGTGGCTTACTCGAGCCTCAACTATAAGGACGGGCTCGCAATTACCGGTAAGTCGAAGGTGCTGCGCAGCTATCCCATGGTGCCGGGTGTCGATATGGCTGGTACCGTGCTCGAGTCAGACTCGCCTGATTTCCGTGCTGGAGATCGAGTCATCCTGACCGGCTTTCAACACGGTGAGAAGTATTGGGGCGGCTTCACCGAGCGTAATCGGGTTAGCTCTTCCGGATTGATCCTCCTGCCGCCGGGCCTGACCCTACGCCAATCGATGGCCATCGGCACCGGTGGGCTCACCGCCATGTTATCGGTGATGGCCCTCGAGGCGCACGGTCTGACCCCGGAAGATCAACGGGAGGTTGCGGTTACCGGCGCCGCCGGCGGGGTTGGCAGTATGGCCGTGGCGATTCTGGCCTCTCTTGGCTACAACGTCGTAGCCTCAACCGGTCGCGAATCGGCCTACGATTACTTGCGTCAACTCGGGGCCAGAAGTCTTATGGGTCGCGACGTGTTGAGTGCCGCCTCAAAACGTCTCTT
>Ga0315540_10000936_pt1 | contig 16711 bp, 17 predicted proteins | sample SalMarSW160110MG_FD_203677 | JGI IMG/M metagenome (GOLD analysis project Ga0315540, IMG submission 203677) | Salt marsh sediment microbial communities from the Plum Island Ecosystem LTER, Massachusetts, United States - Salt Marsh Sediment SW1601-10 ...
CATCCCGGTGTTGGAGGCACTGCGCTCTGAGGGCATGGATTTGCAGGGACCGCTTCCCGCCGACACGTTGTTCATCCCCAAGTACCTCAAGGTGGCCGACGCGGTGCTGGCCATGTACCACGACCAGGGGTTGCCGGTCCTGAAGCACGCGGGTTTCGGCAAGGCGGTGAACATTACCCTGGGCCTGCCGTTTCTGCGCACCTCCGTGGATCACGGCACGGCGTTTGAACTGGCGGGCACCGGCACGGCGGACAGCAGCAGCCTGGAAGCGGCGCTGCACACGGTACTGACGCTGATGGCGGCGCGTAACCATGCCGCTCAAGCGGCCCATGGCGGGTGATGCCGAGGCGCCGGTGACAATGCCCGCGGCGCGTAAGCGTTTTGGCCAGCACTTTCTTCATGATCCCCAGGTCATCGCCCGCATCATGGCGGCGCTGCAGGCACGCCCCGGGGAAGCCATGGTGGAGATCGGTCCGGGACGCGGGGCGCTGACTCGCGCCCTGTTGCCGGCGATCAAGCAGCTGGATGCGGTGGAGTTGGACCGCGATCTGATACCGTTGTTGGAGGGGGAAATGGCGGCGTTGGGCGAGCTGCATATACACCAGGGAGACGCCCTCAAGTTTGATTTCTGCACCCTGGTCAGGGATGAACACAAGGTGCGCGTGGTCGGCAATCTTCCTTACAACATCTCCACACCCCTGCTGTTCCACCTGATCGACCAAGCGGCATGCATACGCGATATGCACTTTATGGTGCAGAAGGAGGTGGCGCAGCGACTCGCCGCGGGACCCGGCGGTCGCGACTACGGGCGGCTCGGTATCATGGTGCAATACCGCTGCATGGTTGAAATTCTTTTCGATGTGGGCGCCGGTGCGTTTTCACCGCCGCCAAAAGTCACCTCGTCTTTCATTCGATTGATTCCCCGTGCGGTGCCGGCCGCCAAGGTGAATAGTGAAGTCAATTTTAAACAGTTGGTGAATCAGGCATTCTCGCGGCGGCGCAAGACACTGCGCAATGCGCTGAAGGGATTGTTGACCCAGGAACAGATTATCGCCCAGGGCATAGACGCGTCCGTGCGGCCCGAGACTCTGCCATTGGAGGCGTTCGCCCGCCTGAGCAACGTCATGGAGTGAGCCGGCAGCCGCGTTACCGTTGGCGCCAAAGTCGGCGAACAGTGTGGCGCGCAGCGCCGGGCTGCTTGCCAAACCAGCCCAACGGCGCTAAGTTTCCCACATGATGCAACGCTCTAACAGCGCGGTGACGCGGCCGGACCCAAGCATGTCACGCATATGAAAATCTCAATATATGAGGCAATGATCGCCTGCGGCTGCGCATTGCTGCCATGGGTATTGGCGGGGTGTAAGAACAACCCGGGTACGGGATACAACGGCGTCATCGATGCCAACAGTGTCTTTTCCGTTACATCCACTGCCTATTTCTCCAGCGTCCGGGTGCTGCCGTTCGGCAGCCTGGGGAATACCGTCATTACCGGGGTGGACCTGCAACAAGCCCCGCCGTATAGCCTCACAGATTTCGCCAAGGCCCAGATCGAGGCGCTGGGGCAGCGCACGGGGCAGTATCTCTCCCCGGCGCTGACCGGTGTCGTCACCACCATGCCCTATACCTGTGCCACCGGCAGCGGTACCATCGATTGGGACGACGCGGACGCGGATAACGCCTTTTCCACCGGCGACACCTTCACCTTCACGTTCAACAACTGCGCCGTCCAGGACCTGTCCAGCGTGTTTACCTACAACGGTCAGATGACCATGACCCAGTTCAATCTGGCGGGTGACCCCCAGGGCAACCCCTCTGGGGGGTGGCAGATGAGCGCGGCGTTCGGCTTCACAGACCTGAGCGTGACGGATGGAAGTAAGGCCCGGGTATACAACGGTGGCTTTGATTTCTCTTCCACGTCGCCACAGGGCGCGATCGAGACCATCACCATCACCGGCCAGTCCCTGGCCGGCGTGGCGAATAACGCGACAGATACCTTGAAGGATTTTTCGGTATCGGAGATCTATGACCGCGCAAAGACTTTTTCGTATACGAATCTACAGGTCAACGCCACGCTGGACAGCGCGGCATACGGGGCGTTGACGATCAAGACGGTTTCGCCATTTTCAGGTGCGGCATCATTCAATCCCAGCACGGGTGCGATGCTGATCACCGCCTCGGACAAATCCAGCGTCAACATGACCGTAGACAGCGCGGTGAATATCACCCTGACGGTGGACGCAAACGGGGATGGGATCACCGACTCCACCCATGACACGGTGTGGAGTGTCCTCCAGGGCAGCTGAAGCGGAGCGCCGGGTTAGTCCGGCGCTCTTTTTTTGCCGCTTATCCGAACAACGGTGGTCTCGATCCAATCCTCCGCGTCGGCGGTGATCTGTTCCGGGCTGCGGCCACGTGTATCGATGGGTGGCCCGATGATCAACTGGACAGTCCCCGGATATTTCAAAAAGCCCCGTCGCGGCCAATATTCGCCGGCGTTGTGAGCCACCGGCACCACCGGGAAGCCGCTTTGCTCCGCCAGCACGCCGCCGCCGATGCCGTAGCGCCTTTTATGCCCCGGCGCAACCCGCGTCCCCTCCGGAAAGACCACCACCCAGCGTCCCTGCTGGAGTCGTTGGCGACCCTGTTCCACCAGCTGGCGTACCGCCTTGCGTCCCGACTTGCGATCGATGGCGATGGGCTCGAGCATGGCCAGGCCCCAGCCGAAGAAGGGGATCCACAGCAATTCCCTTTTGATCACCCACACCTGGGGCGGGAAGATGCGGGTCAGGGCCAGGGTCTCCCACGCCGATTGGTGCTTGCACAGGATGATGGCGTTGCCGTCGGGGATGTGTTCGCGTCCGGAAACGGCGCTGTGTATGCCGCAGGTCACCTTCAGCCACCACAGATTGAAGCGTGACCACTGGGTGATGAAGTGGTAGCGCATATGATAGGGCAGCGCAAAGGTAAGCAGGGACAGAGGCGCGAACACCAATGTGGAAGTGATCTGACCGGCGAGGAATAGCAGGGAGCGGATAACGATCATTGATGATCGGTCGCCAGGAGGTCATCCACCGCGGCAGCCAGATCATCGTAGACCGGCACGTCCATGCCTAGAACCAGCGTCTCAGTCTCTCGTCCATTACCGGTTCGTACCAGGATGGGCCGCGCGCCCGCTGCGACGGCCGCTTGGACGTCCCGCAGGGAGTCTCCGATGGACGGGATATTGTGCAGGTCAGTACCGAGCTGATTGGCGATGGCGTGATACAGCCCCGGCCTGGGTTTGCGGCATGCGCATTGGTCCTCGGGTGCGTGAGGGCAGAAAAATATTTCATCGATGCTGCCGCCATTTTGCGCCGTCATGCGCTTCATCTTGTCATGTATGGCGTCCAGTGTGGGCTGTTCAAACAAGCCGCGTCCGATACCCGCCTGGTTGGTGACCACCAGGACACGGTAGCCGGCGCGGGTCAGGCGGGCGATGGCCTCCAGGCTGCCGGGGATGGGTATCCATTCGTCCGCCGACTTGATGTACGCATCACTGTCGAAGTTGATGACGCCGTCACGGTCGAGAATGATAATGCGCTCATTCATCTCGATTCGCGGACCTCAGTTGACGGGCTCGCCCGGCCCCGGTCGCGGCGATGGTCACTGCAGCGCCGATACATCGGCGATCTTGGTGAACAACGCCATCAGGGCCTGGAGCAGGGCCAGGCGGTTGGTGCGCACCTTGTCATCGTCCACCATGACCATGACGCGGTCGAAGAACGCGTCCACCGGTTCGCGCAGCCGTGCCAGCCGCATCAGGGCCTGTTCGTAGTCCCGGGCCTGGAGCAGCGGCGCCACCTCGGCCGACAGGGCGTCGATGCCCTCGGCCAGGGCCCGTTCCTCAGTCTCGCCGAACAACGCCGGGTCGATATGATCCGGCACCGACACGCCGGCCTGGCGCAGGATGTTTTTGATGCGCTTGTTGGCGGCGGCCAAGGCCTGCGCCTCGGGCAGCTTGCGGAACGCCGCCAGGGCGCGCAGGCGCTTGTCGATGTCGGTGAGTTGCGACAGGCCCAGGTTCAACACGGCGTTGATCTCATCGTGGCCGAAGCCCTGGCTGGTGTAGTACACGCGCAGGCGGCCGAGAATGAATTCCATCACCTGGGCGGGGATGTCCGCGTTCACCAGGCCGCTGGTCTGTTCGTTATAGATGCGGGCGGCATGTTGGACGAGTTCGCCGGCATCGGCGTCGATGCGCTGTTCAACTAGGATGCGTATGACACCCAGGGCGGCGCGGCGCAGGGCGAATGGGTCCTTGTCACCGGTGGGCGCCTGACCGATGGCGAACACGCCCACCAGGGTGTCGAGCTTGTCCACCAGCGCCAGGGTCATGCCGGCGGCGCTGGCAGGCAGGCCGTCGCCGGCGAAGCGCGGCAGGTAGTGCTCCTCGATGGCGTGCGCCGCCTCCAGCGGCTCACCGTCATTGAGCGCATAGTAACGGCCCATGGTGCCTTGCAGCTCGGGGAACTCCTCTACCATGCGGGTCATCAGGTCGCACTTGCATAGCTGCGCGGCGCGCCGCGTCACGGCAGCATCGGCGCCGGTCATCCCGGCGGCCGCCTCGATCAGCCTGCCCAAGCGCCGGGACTTATCCAGCAGGCTGCCCAGTTTATCCTGGAAGACCACGCCGGCGAGTCGTTCCTGGTGACTGGCCAGGGGTTGACGGCGATCCTGGTTCCAGAAAAAATCGGCGTCCGACAGGCGCGGGCGGATGACCCGTTCAAAGCCATGTCTTACCGCATTCGCATCGCGGCTCTCGATATTGCTTACGGCGATGAAGTGGGGCATCAGCTTGCCGTCACCGTCCACCACGGGGAAGCACTTCTGGTGCACCTGCATGGCGGTGATCACCGCCTCCTGGGCGACGTCGAGAAAGCGCGCATCAAAGCCGCCCGCCAGCGCCACCGGCCACTCCACCAACCCGGCGACCTCATCGAGCAGCGCCCCGTCGATGACCGCGCGGCCGCCCACGGACTCGGCCGTCGCCGTTACCTGGGCGTGAATCGATGTGCGGCGTTGGTCGAAGTCCGCGATCACGAAGCCGTCACTCGCCAGCAGCGGCGCATAGGCCGCCGGTGAATTCACGGTCAGGGGATCGGGGTGGTGAAAACGGTGGCCAAGGGTCTGCCGGCCGGTGGTGACGCCGAGGATGTCACACTCGATCAGGCGCTCGCCCAGCAGCAGCATCGCCCAGTGCACCGGGCGTACGAATTCAATGGACAGCGCGCCCCAGCGCATGCGCTTGGGAATGGGCAGGGTGTCCAAGGCCTGGCGCAGGATATCCGGGAGCAGTTCTTCGCTGGGCCGTCCGGGTTGGTGTTGACTGAAGGCCAGCCATGCGCCGCGATCCGTTTCCAGACGTTCCAACTGGGCCACGTCGACGCCGCAGGTCTGGGCAAATCCCACGGCCGCCCGGGTGGGTTTGCCGTGATCGTCGAAGGCCTTGTTCAGCGGCGGCCCGCGGCGTTCCACCACGGTATCGGGCTGTTGCAGGGACAGATTCCTGATCAGTACGCCCAGGCGCCGCGGCGTGGCATAGCCCTGGATATCGGGATCGAAGTCCAGGCCGTGGTCGGCAAGGCCTTTGGCAATGCCGCTGTCCAGCGCACGGCTCAGGTTGGCCAGCGCCTTGGGCGGCAGCTCCTCGGTGCCGATCTCAAACAGCAGGTCGGCGCTGCCTGTTGATGATGGGGTCATGGCGGTTGTCTATCCGGCGCTGCCGAGCATTGGGAAACCCAGAGACTCGCGGCGCTCAAAGTAGGCCTGGGCCACCTCCCGGGCCAGGGCGCGCACCCGGCCGATGAAGCGCGCCCGCTCGGTGACGCTGATGGCGTGACGGGCATCCAGCAGATTGAAGGTGTGCGAGGCCTTGAGCATCATCTCGTACGCCGGCAACGGCAGGTTGGCGGCGATCAGGCGCTGGCTCTCCGATTCGCAGGTATCGAACCAGCCGAACAGTGATGGGACGTCTGCCTGCTCGAAGTTGTACTGGGACATCTCCACTTCGTTTTGGTGAAAAACGTCGCCGTAGGTGATGCGGCCCAAGGGGCCATCGGTCCACACCAGGTCGTAGACGCTTTCAACGCCCTGCAGATACATGGCGATGCGTTCCAGTCCGTAGGTCAGTTCGCCGGTGACGGGGTGGCAGTTCAGGCCGCCCACCTGCTGAAAATAGGTGAACTGGGTGACTTCCATGCCGTTCAACCACACCTCCCAGCCCAGGCCCCACGCCCCCAGGGTCGGCGACTCCCAGTTGTCTTCCACAAAACGGATGTCGTGTACCAATGGATCGAAGCCCAGGGTCCGCAGGGAGTTCAGGTACAAGTCTTGCAAGTCCGGTGGTGACGGTTTGATCACCACCTGGAACTGGTAGTAGTGCTGCAGGCGGTTGGGGTTTTCGCCGTAGCGTCCGTCGGTGGGGCGCCGCGAGGGCTGCACGTAGGCGGCGCTCCACGGCTCCGGCCCGATGGCGCGCAGGAACGTGGCGGGGTGAAAGGTCCCGGCGCCGACCTCCATGTCGTAGGGTTGCAGGATCACGCATCCCCGGCTCGACCAGTAGTCCTGGAGGGCGAGCACAAGGCCTTGAAACGTCGACACATTACGCGTCGTCGTGGGCATGTCGGATGGGGAGTGTGATGACAAGCTGAAATACCCGTGATTCATACAATTTGCGGTAAAGTATAACTTGTCCCTTGTGTTCTGTGCATGTTTGTCTAGGGCGGGCAAGGGCCGGCGAGCCGCGCTGTGAGGTTGGACGTGTTGCGGTGGATGCCGGCGATGGAGACGCCGCGACACGGGAGTATGCCGGTCAAGTGGCCGTTGGCGACGGCCGATAATGTAGTAGAGAGCCCCGGGAGTCTCCAGGAGGTTGGTCAATGCAGTCGTTACTCTTGCATCCCACGCCCACAGCGCAGTGGCGCGCCATCGTACATGAGGCGCAAGCCGCCGCCGACCGCCATCTGGATGAGGACCTGGAGAGCTATCTGGTGTTTCTCCTAATGCGATTTACCGACCGTCCCGAGATGGTCAACGCGGTGCTTGCCCTGGAATTTCTCAGTGGGGTGGCATCCCTGGGGAGCCTGCGCCAGGAGCGCCTGCGCGATGTGGGCGATCAGTGCCTTATCTATTCCGGCTTGTTTCCGCGCCAGGCGGAGCGGCGCTGCGTCAACATTGGCTATTTTGTGGGCATGGGCCGTACCGCCTATCAGCAGTTGTCGGATGTCATGCGGCATCAGCACAGCGAGTTGTTCGGCCAGCTGGCCCAGGCCTTCGTCGCGCTCATGGATGTGCTGCAGATGATACGCGAGCTGGGCGAAGGCCGGCCCAGTCTGGATCTGCTGCGGGCGATGGAAAGCTGGTCGGCGACCGGCAGCCGCTACGCCCTGCATGTACTGCAGGGCGCCACCGATGCAACCCCCGTGCTGACGCCGCAGGACCCGAAGCGCGGTCCCTACTCCCACTGAGCGCCCTGCTGAACGTCCCCCGCACACCGGCGGCGCTGTTGTGACCTGAAATTCCCCTGTTTCCAGGCAGATTGCCTTGCCCGGCGCGCGACGCTCTTAGCGCGCGAGGTATTCTTTGCTATTATTTGATCCCCCAGATCATGTGAATACATAGCCATGTCTAATCTCAGCGTGGATAAACCACGCAAAGCCGTTGCGCTCATCTCCGGCGGTTTGGATTCCATGCTCGCCGCCAGGGTGGTGATGGAGCAGGGTGTGCACGTGGAGGGATTGAATTTTTACACCGGTTTCTGTGTCGAGGGGCATACCCACGCCATCCGCAAAAAGGACCGCACACGCCCGCGGCGCAACAACGCCTTGTGGGTCGCAGAGCAACTGGGTATCAAGCTGCATATCATCGATGTCTCCGCGCAATACAAGGATGTGGTTATCAATCCAAAGTACGGCTACGGTACAAACCTGAATCCGTGTCTCGACTGCAAAGGTTTCATGGTGGGACGCGCGCGTCACTGGATGGAGCAGCACGGCTTTGACTTTATCATCACCGGCGAGGTCATCGGGCAGCGCCCCAAGTCCCAGCGCCGCGAGACCATGCCCATCGTGGCCCGTGACTCGGGGGCGGGTGAGCGCCTGCTGCGGCCGCTGTGCGCACGGCTGCTGCCGCCGACCCTGCCCGAGCGCGAAGGGTGGGTAAACCGCGAACGCTTGCTGGCGATCAGCGGGCGATCGCGCAAGGAACAGATGCACCTGGCCGAGAATTTTGGTTTTCATGATTATGCCCAGCCGGCGGGCGGGTGTTGTTTTCTCACCGACGAGAGCTATTCCGCCAAGCTCTCCGACCTGTGGCAGGCCCGTCAGAGCAGGGACTATGAGCTCGACGATATCCTGTTGCTTAAAGTGGGCAGGCACCTACGCCCGCGCCCGCACTTCAAGCTCATCATCGCCAGGGAGGAGGGTGAGAACAATTTTCTCGAGGGCTACCGTCATCAGTTCACGCACTTGCGTCCGGTGAGTCATGCCGGTCCGCTCACACTGTTGGACGGCACGGCGGACGAGGATGATATCGGTCTGGCGGCACGGCTGACGGCGCGTTTCAGTCAGGGACGCCATGCCGAGCGGGTACAGGTGGCGGTCGCTGAACACGGATTGTCATCGCGTATGGTGGATGTGGCCCCGCTACCCAGTGATGAAATCCCTCAGGAATGGTATATATGAGCGAAAATACCCTGGATGTGCGCGGGCTGTTGTGTCCGTTGCCCGTGATTCGCACCCAGGACCGCGTAAAAGACCTGCATCCGGGGACCCGTCTGGAGATACTGTGTACCGATCCCGGCGCGGTGATCGACATCCCAGTTTGGTGCAGACTGAACGGGCATAAGGTGCTGGAAACTCTGGAACAGGCGCCCTTGATCAAGATATGGATTGAAGTGGGGGAGGAAGCGCATGGATGAGCACCAATATAGTGCGATCATGGGCTATGCGCGCTATTATGGTGCATTTGGGCGGATTTTATCTCCCGATGAAATTGTAACTTATTGATTTTTAATTGCCATTTTGGTGGCATAAATGATGCACCAAGGTGCAAAAAACGAACGGCCGTGGGAACGGATTGGCAGCAATCCGCACAAACCCGCGGCCATGGGTATGTAACGGCACTCTGTTGGAGGAATTCGATGTCTGCGACCAAGGTTTTAAAGATGATGAAGGACAACAACGTCAAGTTCGTTGATATCCGGTTTACGGATACCCGCGGCAAGGAGCAACACGTCTCCGTCCCCGCCGCCACTGTCGACAGCGACTTTTTCAAGAGCGGTAAGATGTTCGACGGCTCTTCCATCGCAGGCTGGAAGGGGATCAACGAGTCGGACATGATTTTGATGCCCGATACGGAGACGGCGGTGATGGACCCGTTCATGGATGAGCCCACCCTGCTCATCCGCTGTGACATCATCGAGCCCAACACCATGAAGGGGTACGAAAGAGACCCCCGCTCGCTGGCCAAGCGTGCCGAGGCCTACCTCAAGTCCACTGGCATCGCCGACACGGCCTACTTCGGACCCGAGCCGGAGTTCTTCATCTTCGACGATGTGCGCTGGGGCTCCGAGATGAGCGGCGCTTTTTATAAGATTGACTCCGACGAGGCACACTGGAATTCCGAGAAGGTCTTTGAGGATGGCAACATGGGGCACCGCCCCGGGGTCAAGGGCGGCTACTTCCCGGTTCCGCCGGTGGATTCCCAGCAGGACATCCGTTCGGCCATGTGTCTGGCCCTGGAGGAGATGGGTCTGGTGGTGGAGGCCCACCACCACGAAGTGGCCACCGCGGGTCAGAACGAGATCGCTACCAAGTTCAATACCCTGGTAAAGAAGGCTGATGAACTGCAGATTCTAAAGTACGTGATCATGAACGTCGCCCATGCCTATGGTAAGACCGTCACTTTCATGCCCAAGCCGCTGGTGGGTGACAACGGTAACGGCATGCACGTGCATCAATCCCTTGCCAAGGGCGGCAAAAATCTATTTGCCGGCACCAAGTATGCGGGTCTGTCGGACATTGCCCTGTACTACATCGGCGGTATTTTCAAGCACGCCCATGCCATCAATGCCTTCACCAACTCCGCCACCAACAGCTATAAGCGTCTGGTGCCGGGGTTTGAGGCGCCCACCATGCTGGCTTACTCGGGGCGCAACCGGTCCGCTTCGATTCGCATCCCCTATATTGCGAATCCCAAGGGCAGACGTATCGAGGTGCGTTTTCCCGATTCGTGCGGTAACCCCTACTTTACCTTCGTCGCCATGATGATGGCGGGCCTGGACGGCATCAAGAACAAGATCAAGCCCGGCGATCCCATGGAGAAAGACCTCTATGACCTGCCTCCCGAGGAGGAAAAGAAGATCCCCACGGTATGCCATTCGCTGGAGCAGGCCCTGGATGCCCTGGATAAGGATCGCGGCTTTCTGAAGGCCGGCGGGGTGTTCAGCGATGACGCCATCGACGGCTACATCGGTTTGAAGATGAGTGAATTGACGCGCCTGCGCATGACCACCCACCCCGTAGAGTTCGATATGTACTACAGCCTTTAATACGGCGGTCCCGAGACCGGAAGCGCCTCCACATGTGGAGGCGCTTCTTTTTTTGTGACAGGATCTTTGGTTGTCTTGGCGAATCCCATGTAGACTATGGGATATGCGCGTACTGATCTTTTTCCTGCTCGCCGCGATCGGGTTGACCGCCCACGCAGAGATTTACAAGTGGGTTGACCCGGCCACTGGCAATGTCGTGTATTCCGACCAGCCCGCAAAGGGCGCCGAACAAGTGGAACTGCCCCAGGCCCAGACCTACACCTCACCGCCACTCCCGCCCGCGTCGGATACCGGGGAGGAGAAGCAGGCCTCGGACCAGGCGGCGTATTCGAAATTCGCCATCGTCAATCCCCAAAACCAAGCCACCATCCGCAACACCGTCGGCGTGGTCGATGTGACATTGGCGGTGACCCCGGCTCTCAAGACCCAGGAGGGTGATCGTGTGGCCTTGGTGATGGACAACGCCAAGGAATACGGCCCCACCGCGGACCTACAGTTTTCCCTCAATGGGGTGGAGCGGGGTACCCACACACTTCAGGCCATGATTCAGAATGCCCAGGGTGACGTCATCCAGAAAAGTGCAACGGTGACCATCTTCGTCAAACAGGCCTCGCAGCTCCAGCCCAAACCCAAGCTCTGATCCCGCCTTAAACGCCGCGATACAACCTTGCAGAGCTGGTGATACACACCGGCATTGCTATGCACTATAATAGTGCATTCAGGTGCACTCATAGGCCCCATGTTAGTGCGCAGAGGATTCTGCCGGGTCGTTATTGGTGCTCACAGGGTTTCGGTGGTCGTTTTATAATATATTGATTTTTAAATATTAAATATAAAAAATGGGATGCTGGGCGGGGGCAGGTCGGTTTTATCCCACAGTGCTCGTATGTGGTTTGGATTTTGCTATAGGTATGGTGCAAGGTGCAACGCGAGACTATGCAGCAAGAGTTAGGTCAACGGGTCCTGGATAACCTCACCACCGCGGTGTTGATGTTTGATGCGGACCTGCATCTTAATTATGTCAACCCGGCGGGTGAAATGTTGTTTGCCGCAAGCAGCCGTCAGATTATCGGGGCGCCCATTGAGACGTTATTTTACAGCCCGTCATTTATCGCGGACCTGCGTCATTCCCTGGATAGCGGTCACCCGTTTACGGAACGTGAGGTCGCCATGACCTTGACCGGAGACAGGAAGGTGGCGGTGGATGTCACGGTATCACCCCTATTCGAACGCACTGCGCCCGCGGGCCTGCTGCTGGAATTGGTGCAGGCCGAGCGTTTCCGCCGCATCGCCCGCGAGGAGTCTCTGCTGGCCCAGCACCAGCTGACCCGCACGGTACTGCGCGGGTTGGCCCATGAAATCAAAAATCCCCTGGGCGGACTGCGTGGGGCCGCGCAATTACTGGAGCGTCAGTTGCATGACGAAGCCTTGAAGGAATATACCGAGGTCATTATCGGCGAGGCCGACCGGTTGCAGAAGCTGCTGGATCGAATGCAGGGCCCCAGCGGCTTACCGCAGAAACACTGGATCAATATCCATCAGGTCCTGGAGCGGGTGCGTACCCTGGTCCAGGCCGAGGGGTCCGAGACGCTGGCCTTTGTTTTGGATTATGACCCCAGTATCCCGGATATCTATGCCGACCCGGATCAATTGATACAAGCAGTGCTCAATGTGGTACGCAATGCCACCCAGGCGTTAAGGGGCAAGGGGCAGATCATTCTGCGTACCCGCGCCGAACGCAAGTGTACTATCGGCCAGCACCACTACCGGCTGGTGGCCCGCATCGATGTGATCGACAACGGCCCCGGGATTCCCGCGGAGTTGGCGGACAAGATCTTTTACCCCATGGTGACGGGCCATGCCGAGGGCACCGGATTGGGTCTGTCCATCGCGCAGTCGTTGGTCGGTCACCACGGCGGGATCATCGAGTGTTCGAGCAAACCCGGCGAGACGGTGTTTACCATTCTGTTGCCTGTGGAGGGGAATGATGTCTGATCAACAACGGGTTTGGGTAATAGACGATGATCGTTCCATCCGCTGGGTCATCGAAAAGGCCTTGGGACAGGCGGGCATGGACGTAACGTGTTTCGCCAGTGCCGACGGCGTCGCCGCCAGGCTTGTCGGCCAGCAGCCCGAGGCGATGATTATCGATATCCGCATGCCCGGCCAGGACGGCCTGTCGCTTCTGGATGAGATCAGCGGCGGCAGTCCCGACCTGCCAGTAATCATCACCACGGCGCACTCCGATCTGGACAGTGCCGTTTCCGCCTTCAAGCGCGGGGCATTTGAATACCTGCCAAAACCGTTCGATGTGGATGAGATGGTGAACCTGGTGAGACGTGCAGTCGCCAGGCGGCGCAGTCTCGGCCCCAGCGCCGTCGATGAGGAGCAGGTACAGGATACGGAGATCATCGGTGAGGCGCCCGCCATGCAGGAGGTATTTCGCGCCATTGGCAGGCTGTCCAGTTCCAATATTACGGTATTGATCAACGGCGAATCGGGCACCGGCAAGGAACTGGTAGCCCGGGCCCTGCACAGGCATAGCCCGCGGGCCGCGAAGCCGTTCATAGCACTGAATACGGCGGCCATTCCCCGCGACCTGTTGGAGTCCGAGCTGTTCGGCCATGAGCGGGGCGCCTTTACCGGGGCCCAGGCGGCCCGCGTCGGTCGTTTTGAACAGGCCGACGGGGGCACCCTGTTCCTGGACGAGATAGGCGACATGCCCTTCGAACTGCAGACACGGCTGCTGCGCGTGCTCGCCGACGGTGAGTTTTACCGCGTCGGGGGGCATACGCCCATCAGGGTCGACGTGCGTATTATCGCCGCCACTCACCAGAAGCTGGAAGAGGCCGTCAAGGAAGGCCGTTTCAGGGAGGATTTGTTTCATCGCCTCAACGTGATCCGCATTCACCTTCCGGCGCTGCGCGAACGGGCGGAAGACATCCCGCTGCTACTGAAGTATTTCCTACGCGCCGCCGCACGCGAACTTAATGTGGAACCCAAGGTGCTGAGCCCCGATACCAGCGCCTATCTGTCCACGCTGCACTGGCCGGGCAATGTTCGCCAATTGGAAAACATCTGCCGCTGGTTGACGGTCATGGCGTCCGGGCAGGAAGTGCGTATCGAGGATTTGCCCAGCGAACTGCGTCAACAGGAAGTGCATGCCCACAGCGATGACTGGGAAGTCACATTGAAGCAGTGGGTGGACCTGCACCTGGCCCGCGGTGATCGGGGATTGTTGACCCAGGCCGTACCCAGGATGGAGCGCATCATGATCGAGGGTGCACTCAAATATACCGGCGGGCGCCGCCAGGACGCCGCCAAGCTGCTGGGCTGGGGGCGCAATACCCTGACTCGCAAGATCAAAGAGCTTGGTATGGAGTAGCGTGTGAAAGCAGCAAGTCGCGCACTATGAGATAAATCACCGCACCGAATATCATCGCGGTCCAAGGACCCTGGTTCCCCCTCGAATCCCGCGGCACGATCGCCGAAACCCCGCTGGACTAAGCGCGCGCCGGATTATCCGCACAGCAGCGGGCTATTTGCGTCGATTGCGAGCGCCCCGACCAACTGGGAAACCCCCGACATACCGTGGCGCAGGAGGTAGTCGGCGATGCCGGCATTGATCTTGGGGCATACCAGCGGGTCGTAGAACAAGGCGGTGCCGATGCCCACGGCGCTGGCGCCTGCGATAAGGAACGCGATGGCGTCCTCAGCGGTGGTGACGCCGCCCTGGCCGATAATGGGGATGTTGTGGGCGCGGGCCACTTGGTAGACCTGGTGGACCTTCAATAAGGCGATGGGCTTGATGGCCGGACCGGACAGGCCGCCCTGAACGTTGCCCAGCACCGGTGTGCGCTGCTCGATGTCGATGGCCATGCCCATGAGTGTGTTGATCACGGCGAGGGCATCGGTGCCTGCCTCGATGCAGCGGCGGGCGTTATAAGCGATATCCGTCTGATTGGGAGACAACTTGGTGATGATGGGCTTGCGGGTAACCGCGCGGCACGCCTCCACCACACGTGCCGACATGTCCGGGTCATTGCCGAACTGCACGCCGCCTTCCTTGACATTGGGGCAGGAGATATTCAACTCGACGGCGTCGATGGGAGAATCATCAAACAAGCGCGTGATCTCCACATATTCCTCCACGGTGGATCCGGAGACGTTGGCGATGAAGCGCGTGGCATTGAAATCCAGGCGGGGCAGTATCTTTTCGATTACATAGGGAGTACCGGGGTTTTGCAGCCCGATGGAGTTGAGCATGCCCATGGGGGTCTCGGACAGCCGGTGGGGTGCATTGCCCAGCCGCGGTTTCAGGGTGGTGCCCTTGAGACACACGGCGCCCACTTCGCTGTGGGAGAAACCCTTGACCCGTGTATACTCCTCGCCGAAACCCACGCACCCGGACAACAGTACCAGCGGCGTGGTGAAGCGCATGCCGCAGAAATCCACGGACAGCGGTAATGCGGGCGGGTCGGCGGTGTTGCGGTTGTTCATGGCTCGTGGGGCGGTTGCGGCGCACGGTCGGCGAGGGGTTATTATATCGCGATTATATAACCTTGGCGCCATGTTAAGGAGCGCTTGTGTTTCACGTCATTCTGTATGAGCCGGAAATCCCCGCCAACACCGGCAACATTATTCGTCTGTGTGCCAATACGGGCGCGGCCATGCACCTCGTTCATCCCCTCGGCTTTACCCTGGATGACAGCCGCCTGAAGCGGGCGGGCCTCGATTATCATGAATATGCCGATGTGAAAGAGCATGCATCGCTGGATGCATGCCTGGAACAGGTGATTCCCGCACGGCTGTTTGCATTTTCCACCCGCGGGCGCTGTCGGCACAGTGCGGTGGATTATCGACCCGGCGATGCGTTCCTGTTCGGTCCCGAGACCCGCGGGCTGCCGGCATCGATCCTGGCGGATTGCGGCGCGGACCGCGTGCTGCGTCTGCCCATGCAACCCGGCAGCCGCAGCATCAACCTGTCCAATGCCGTGGCGGTGGTGATGTATGAGGCGTGGCGCCAGAACGGTTTCGCCGGCGCAGCCGACTAAACGTTTCGAGTTCGTGGAGCGGCCTGTTTGATCGGGCGCGGTAACCCGCCATGGTCTACGCTGGCGTGATCCTCCGGCAGCATTCTTAACCCGTAACCCCGGTCGGCCAGCTACGCCGGCCGACCGGCGACGACGAGGTGCCGGTCAGAGACGGCCTGGACATCTAAATGCTTAAGCCCTGTCTGCGCCAACTGCTGTCGCACTTCGTCCACGGTGTAGGCCGCCAGCAGGGAGTTGAAAAAGTCCTGCCTGAGGATATCGGGCTCGCCCGCGGCGTATTGCTCCATCAGCTCCCCGGCGCGGGCGACGCTGTCGGGGCGCATCAGGTCCATGATGAATACCGGCGCGCCGACCTTGGCATGATCCCTCACCGCATGCCACAGCGCCAGGGGGTCGCGCAGGTGGTGCAACAGGCTGTTGGAGATCACCGCGTCGTAGGCTGTATGGGGCAGGGTGGCGCCCGGCAGGTAGGCGTGGATCAGGTGTATGCGCCGGGCCAGTCCCGCTTCATCGACGGCGACGTGCCCGTATTTGAGCATCTGTTCGGCGCCGTCCACGGCGTCGATGGTGCAGCCTGGGAACGCCCTGGCGAAGCGTATGGTAATGTCCGCCGGGCCGCACCCCAGGTCCAGGACATGCCCGGTGACGGCCTCGCCGGGAAAGGCCTTCCGGAACAGCTGGATGTACATGTTGTGGGGCTGTTCGAAGTCGGCATGGGCGTAGGCGGCGGCCTGTTCCCCGGTGTCCATCAATTCAGGCTCGGGCGTGCGTTGCATCGATCACTCCGGCGGTGTTTTGCTTTCAAATTTTCCAGGCTCGGGAATGATTATATCGCGGCCGCAGGCCGCTTCTTCAACCCGGAACGGATTATTCAGGCAGTAATCGTTCGCCCCGCATCAGGTCGTCTAACGTCTCCCTGTCGCGAATCACATGTATGTGGTCGCCGTCCACCATCACCTCCGCGGCCCGTGGGCGGGTGTTGTAATTGGAACTCATGACGAAGCCATAAGCGCCCACGCAGTTGACGGCCAACAGGTCGCCGGGAGAGATCTGCAGCGAGCGCTGCAGA
>Ga0315540_10000939_pt1 | contig 16694 bp, 9 predicted proteins | sample SalMarSW160110MG_FD_203677 | JGI IMG/M metagenome (GOLD analysis project Ga0315540, IMG submission 203677) | Salt marsh sediment microbial communities from the Plum Island Ecosystem LTER, Massachusetts, United States - Salt Marsh Sediment SW1601-10 ...
CGCGCTGGCCGCGGGGTCGGTGTGGGCCCAGGGCGTAACCACGGGCGCTTTGAGCGGCGTGGTCACCGACCCGAACGGGGACGCGCTTCCCGGCGTGTCCATCGTGGCGGTGCTGAGCGACACGGGTACCCGGTACACCTCGGTCACCGATGGCCAGGGCCGGTTCCGCCTGCGCAACCTGCGTCCCGGCATGTACCAGGTCGAGGCGTCGCTAACCAGCTTCCAGACCCTGCAGCAGGGTAACGTCGCTGTCCGCCTCGGTGAGGACACCAACCTCGATCTCAAGCTCAGGCTCGAGGCCGCGACCGGCGAGGTCGAGGTCTTCGCCCAGTCCGACCCGCTCATCAACCCGACCAAGATGGGCGCGACCTCGAACGTGCCGGTCCAGCTCGTCGAGTCGCTGCCCAAGATCGAGCGCAGCCTCACCGACCTCGCCCGGATCAACCCGCTGTTCAACGCGGGCGCGATCAACGACGGCCAGACGGTGCTCTCCGTCGCCGGCCGCAACAACCGCTACAACAACATCCAGATCGACGGTGCGGTCAACAACGACCTGTTCGGGCTCGCCGACTCCGGCACCCCCGGCGGCCAGGCCGCGACCCAGCCGATCAGCCTCGAGGCGGTCAAGGAGCTCCAGCTCCTGGTCTCGCCCTACGACGTCCGCCAGGGCATGTTCTCCGGCGGCGGCATCAACCTGGTCACCCGCAGCGGCTCGAACACCTTCGCCGGGTCGGTGTTCGGCTACTTCTTCGACGATGGCTACGTGGGCAAGGGTCCGTACGACTTCCCCTCCCTCGGCACCTTCAAGGAGAAGCAGTACGGCTTCCGCCTCGGCGGTCCGGTCATGAAGGACAAGCTGTTCTTCTTCGTCAACGCCGAGCTCTCACGCAAGGACTCGCCCTCCGGCTGGTCCCTCGACGGCAGCGCCGGCAACTGCTACCAGAACTGCGCCGCGCTCAGCGACGCGCAAGCCTTCAGCAGCTTCCTGGCCACGACCTACGGCTACGAGACGGGCGGCTTCGACCAGGTCACCAAGCCCGTCGACAGCGATCTCTACTTCGGCCGCCTCGACTGGAACATCTCGGACTCCCACAACCTCACGTTCCGCCACAACTACGTCAACGCCGACAACCTGATCCTGTACCCGTCGGCCTACACCTATCCCTTCCCGAACTACGCCTACACCTTCCACGACGAGACCAACTCGACCGTGGCCCAGCTCGACAGCGTGATCAGCGACAGCATGTTCAACCAGGGCCGCCTGGTCTACCAGACGATCAAGGACCGCCGCAAGTACGTCGGCGAACCCTTCCCGTCGATCACGATCGAGAACCTCACCAACAGCTCGGCCGACTTCAAGGCCGGCTCCGAGGACTACTCGACTGCGAACTCGCTCGACCAGGACATCGTCGAGATCACCGACGACCTCACATTCTTCGTCGGTGACCACGAGATCGTGCTCGGCACCCACAACGAGCTGTTCAGCTTCAAAAACCTGTTCATCCAGCAGGCCTTCGGCGCCTACCGCTTCAACAGCCTGGCGGACTTCTACGCGGGCAACGCGAAGCAGTACGACTTCACCTATTCCAATGACTCTCAACCCTACGACGAGTTCAGCGTCAACCAGCTCGGCTTCTACGCCGGCGACACCTGGCGGGCGCGCCCGAACGTCAGCGTGGTCTTCGGCCTGCGCGCCGACATCCCGCTGTTCCCCGACAAGCCCCAGGACAACCCGCTGGTCCAGGAGATCTTCGGCTACAAGAACAGCGAGATGCCGAGCGGCAACATCCTGTGGTCGCCGCGCATCGGCTTCAACTGGGACATCAACGGCGACGGCAACTCGCAGCTGCGCGGCGGTCTCGGTATCTTCGCCGGCCGCAGCCCCTACGTCTGGATCTCCAACAACTACGGCCGCAACGGCATCGAGCAGACCACGCTTCGCGCCACCGGCTCGATCCCGTTCAACCCCGACCCGTTCAATCAGCCGACTCTGGCCGATCTGCCCGGTGTCCAGGGCTCCAGCCAGGAGGTCAACCTGATCGACCCGAACTTCGAGTTCCCGCAGGTGTGGCGCATGAACCTCGCCTACGACCAGCGGCTGCCGTGGTGGAACCTAGTCGCCTCGGTCGAGGGTCTCTACGCCAGGGTCCAGAAGGACATCCTGTACAAGAACATCAACCTCGAGCAGACCGGCACACTGTTCGACGGCCGTCCGACCTTCAGCTCCGTCGACAGCACCTTCACCGGAGCCTACCTGCTCACCAACACCGACAAGGGCGAGCAGAAGAACGTCACCTTCAAGCTCGAGCGGCCTTACAGTGGGGGCGCCTACGGCTACATCGCCTACACCTGGGCCAGGGCCACGACGGTCAACGAAGGCAGCTCGAGCCGTGCGGTCTCGAACTGGCAGTACAACGAGGCGATCGACCCCAACAACCCGGGCGAAAGCACCTCGGACTTCGAGGTCAAGCACCGCCTGTCGGCCTCGATCGCGTACACCTTCAACGCCGATAGCCGCTGGTCGACCACCCTGTCGGCTTACTTCAACCGCCAGAGCGGGCGCCCGTACTCCTTGATCTTCAGCTCCAACTTCCCGAGCATCAACGGCGACACCGCGACCGGCAACGACCTCTTCTACGTTCCGTCGGGGCCTGACGATGTCATCCTCCAGGGCGGGACCTGGGACGAGCTGCTGACCTTCCTCCAGGCCACCGGCTACGACAAGTACATGGGCCAGATCGCGCCGCGCAACGCCAAGTACGGGCCGTGGACCCAGAGCCTCGACCTGCACATCGGCCAGAACATCCCGGTGCCCTACGGCGAGCTCGAGCTCACCGGCGACATCCTCAACTTCCTCAACCTGATCGACAACAAGTCGGGATGGGTGACCTACGTCAACTACGGCACCCTGACCCCGGCCAAGTACCTCGGCCTCGACCAGGCGACCGGCAAGCCGATCTACCAGCTCTACAACCAGGTCACCGACCCCAACGACAACCCGCTGTTCGTGCTCGACAACCTGCGCTCGCGCTGGCGCGCGAAGCTCGGACTCCGCTACACCTTCTAGGGCGTCGCGGACGCGACTTCTCCGGCCCGGGCGGGTCTCCCGCCCGGGCCTTTTCATGTGAGACATGCAGGCTCGTGTGGGAGGTCGCAATGTAGACTTCCCGGGTACCGCGGTGAGACCGAGAGGAAGGGGCGCAACGCAGTGGACGAGCCGATCCGCCGCACGATCCGGAGCGAGCGCCGCGCCTACACGGTGCTGGTCGGTGTGGGCGTGCTTTCGCGGCTCGGCGAGCTCGCTCGGGCCGCGGCCGTGCCGCGCCCGCGAGCCGTGGTCTCGGACGTGACCGTCGGGCCGCTCTGGGCTCGTCCGGCGGCGACCGAGCTCGCCGTCCCGGCGCCGCTGGAGCTGCCCGACGGGGAGGCAAGCAAGAGCTGGCCGCAGGTCGAGACCGTGCTCGCGGCCCTCCTCGAACGGGGTCTGCACCGCGGCGACACGGTCGCCGCGATCGGCGGCGGAGTGGTGACCGACCTGGTCGGTTTTGCCGCCGCCGTCTACCTCCGGGGGATCGACTGGGTCGCGGCCCCGACGACGCTGCTCGCGATGGTCGATGCGGCGGTCGGGGGCAAGACCGGGATCAACCTGGAGGCCGGCAAGAACCTCGCCGGCGCCTTCTGGCCGCCACGGCTGGTGGTCGCTGACGTCGCGACCCTCGCCACGCTCCCGCCTCGTGAGCTGCACGCCGGGCTCTTCGAGGTCGTCAAGCACGCCTGGATCGCCGACCGCGGCCTGCTCGAGCTGCTCGACCGGCCGATCGAAGGTCCCTCGTCGCTGTCACCCGGGCGCTGGCGTGAGCTGGTCGCCCGGGCGGTGGCGGTCAAGGCCGACGTGGTCGAGGCCGACGAGCGCGAGGCCGGCCGCCGCGCCGCGCTCAACCTCGGCCACACCGTCGGCCACGCGCTCGAAGCCGTGACCGGCTACCGCCGCTTCCTGCACGGCGAGGCCGTGGCCTGGGGACTGCTCGCGGTCGCCGAGTTGTCCCTCCGGCGCGGCCTGCTGTCCCCGGATGCTGCTGGCCGACTGCGGACAGCGGTGGCGGCCGTGGGGTCGCTTCCGCCGGTCGCCGACCTCTCCACTGAGGAGATCCTGGATCACCTCGCACGGGACAAGAAACGTGACGACGGTGGTGTCGCCTGGGTGCTCCCCACCGACGAAGGGGTCGTGCTCGGCCAGCGCGTGGCCACCGCCGAGGTCCGCGAGGTCCTCGCGACCCTGGGACGCGAACGGTCATGAAAACCACAGAGGCACAGAGGCACAGAGGTACGGGACCACCCTCCATCCCAGAGGGGCTGGCGCCGAGCTCGCCCGTCGGCGCGCGAGCTCGGCGGCAGAATCCTCGGGCGGGCAGGAGACCCTTGTGCTCCTCAGTGCCTCTGTGGTTCAGATGGGGCGGGCGGGGTTTGTGTCTCCCTGTCTCCGTGGTTCATCTTCGCGCTCGCGCCGGGGTAGGATAGGCGTCTGATGGCGAGCACGGTGGAGCGGACGGAGGCGCTGCCGCAGCGGCTGCCCCATGAGCCTGAGGCGGAGCGGGCGGTGCTCGGCGCCGTGCTGCTCGACCCCGGATCGCTGCTGCGCGTGATCGAGGTGCTGCGCGCCGAGGAGTTCTACCTCGACAGCCACCGCCTGGTATTCCAGGCCTGCCTCGACCTCCAGGAACGCGGACAGGGGGCCGACCTCCTGACCGTGACCAACCATCTGCGCGAGCAGGGTCAGCTCGAACGGGTCGGAGGAGCGAGCTATCTCGCGTCGCTGGTCGATGCCCTGCCGGACGTTGCCCACGTCGCGTTCTATGCCGAGATCGTCCATGACAAGGCGGTCAAGCGACAGCTGATCGCGGCTGCGCAGCGGATGCTGACCACCTGCACCCTCGACCAGGGCCTCGCCAGGGAAGCCGTCGAGCAGGCCCAGGCCGATGTCTACCGGATCGCCGAGGACGCGCTGTCCGGGGGGCTGGTGCACATCCGCGAGGTGACCCGGCGCGAGGTCGCCAACCTCGAGGCGGCGCGCAGCTCCCATTCCACCCTGACCGGTCTCGACACCGGCTACACCCGGCTCAACGAGTTCACCTCCGGTCTGCAGCGCAAGGACCTCGTGATCCTGGCCGCACGTCCGTCGATGGGCAAGACGTCGCTCGCCCTCAACATCTGCACCCACGCGGCGCTGCGCTGCGGCGCCAGGGTCGCCATTTTCTCGCTCGAAATGTCGGCCGATTCACTGGTGCGCCGGATTCTCTCCGCGGAGGCGCGGGTCGACCAGAAGCGTTTCGCCACCGGCTACCTCGCCAAGGCCGACTGGCCGCGCCTGACGATGGCCGCCCAGACCCTCGAGGAAGCGGCGATCTGGGTCGACGACACGCCCGGGATGTCGGTCCTCGAGCTCTCGGCCAAGGCGCGGCGGCTCAAGCAGGACAAGGGCATCGACCTGGTCATGGTCGACTATCTCCAGCTGATGTCGGGCGGCGCCCGCTTCTCCAGCCGCAACGAGGAGGTGTCCGCGATCTCACGCGGGCTCAAGGCGGTGGCCAAGGAGCTCGACGTCCCGATGCTGGTGCTGTCTCAGCTCAGCCGCCAGCCCGACCGTCGTGGCGGAGATCACCGGCCGCAGCTCAGCGACCTGCGCGAGTCGGGCTCGATCGAGCAGGACGCCGACGTCGTTCTGTTCATCATCCGGCCGGCGATGTACGATCCAGAGGTCGACGACCGGCGCCTGGCCGAGCTCATCATTGCCAAGCAGCGCAACGGCCCCACCGGCCAGATCGACCTTGTCTTCCAGCACGAGTACACGAGATTTGAGAATGCCGACCTCGCGCACGACGAGGGCGAGGCACCCTGGTAGGGGAGGTGCGGGTGATTGCCTGGCTGGAGAGCTTCGGCCTGATGATGCTGCACCTGCTCGAAGAGCTGGGCCGCTTCTTCTACATCGCGGCCCAGTCCTTCCTGTGGACGGTCCGGCCGCCGTTCGAGCCGCGCGAGTGGCTCAAGCAGATGGTGCGGGTCGGCTACGACTCGATTCCGGTGGTCTTCCTGACCACCATGTTCACCGGGATGGTGCTCGCGCTGCAGACCTACCGTGGCTTCGAGCGTTTCCACGCCGAGGGCTTCGTCGCCTCGGTCGTCGCCCTGTCGCTGACCCGTGAGCTGGCACCGGTGCTGACCGCCCTGATGGTCGCGGGCAGGGTGGGCTCGTCGATGGCGGCCGAGCTCGGCACCATGCGCGTGACCGAGCAGATCGACGCGCTGTACGCGATGGCGGTCGAGCCGGTGCAGTACCTGGTGGTGCCGCGGGTCGGATCGTCGGTGCTCATGTTGCCGCTGCTCACGCTGATCGGCGACGCGATCGGCATCCTCGGCGGCTACGTGATCGCGGTGGGTCTCTTCGGTGCCAACAGCTACCTCTACTGGGACCGGACATTTCAGTACATGGAGGTCAACGACGTCACGTCCGGGCTGATCAAGGCGGCGTTCTTCGGCTTCGTCCTCTCGGTCACCGGCTGCTCCAAGGGGTTCTACACCTCGGGAGGGGCGGAGGGGGTCGGCCGCGCGACCACCGCGGCGGTGGTGATGGGCTCGCTGTCCATCCTGTTGTCCGACTTCTTCCTCACCAAGATCCTGTTCTGAGGCGGCGATGGAAGCTCAGGCACAGCCCGAGATCAGCGTCATCTCCCTGGTCAAGTCGTTTGGACCCAACCGGGTGCTGGACGGCGTCGACCTCGAGGTCATGCCCGGAGAGTCGGTCGTGGTGGTCGGCGGCTCGGGCGCCGGCAAGACCGTCCTCATCAAGCACCTCATCGGTCTCTACCTGCCCGACGAGGGCCACGTGGTGGTCGATGGCGTCGACCTGACCGCAGCCAGCCCGGAGATCGCGCTCGAGCTGCGCAAGCGCTTCGGAATGAGCTTCCAGGAAGGCGCCCTGTTCGACTCGATGACCGTGTTCGACAACGTCGCGTTCCCATTGCGCCGGCACGCCCGACGGAGTCGGGAGGCGATCGCCGAGCGCGTGCGGCAGTGCCTGCGCCTGGTCGGTCTCGACGACGTCGAGAGCAAGATGCCGGCCGAGCTGTCGGGCGGGATGCGGCGCCGCGTCGGCTTTGCCCGCGCGATCGCGCTCGAGCCCGAGATCCTGCTGTTCGATGAGCCCACCACCGGGCTCGATCCCATCAACACCGCGCGCATCGCTGCGGTCATCAACGGCATGCGCCGTCATCTTCAGATCACCTCGGTGACCATCACCCACGACATGAACCTCGCCATGCGGATCGCCGACCGGATCGCCATGCTCCGCCACGGTCGCATTCTCGCGCTCGCTCCTCCGGACGAGTTCGCCGAGCTTCCCGACCCCTACGTGCAGGCGTTCTTGAGCGGCGAGGTGCCGGAGGACGAGGAGGAGACACCATGACGCCAGCCGCCAAGATCGGTCTGTTCATGCTGGTCGGGCTGATCATCCTCGGTGCGTTCATCATCAAGATCGAGGACATCCCGGTCGGAGAGCGCGGCGAGCGCCTCCGCGTGGACGCCGCCTTTCCGTCGGTCGCCGGCCTCGACCGCCAGGCGGCGGTGCGCATCGCCGGGGTCCGTGTCGGGAAGGTGGAGGAGATCCGCCTCGACGGCGCCCGCGCTCTGTGCACGCTCTCCCTCGAGCCCGGCGTCACCCTGCACCGGGGCGCCCGCGCCCAGATTGCGAACCTCGGCATGCTCGGCGAGAAGTACATCGAGATCTCCCCCGGCGACCCGAATGCGCCCCCGCTCGCGCCCGGGGTCGTGCTCGAAGGCGGCACGCCGCCCTCGTTCGACGACGTGCTCAAGGTCGCAACCGACATCGGCGCAGACGTCAAGCGGGTGACCAGTGCGCTGAGCGAGTCTCTCGGCGGGGAGAAGGGGGCCGAGGCGATCACGGACATCATCGCCAACATCCGTGAGACCACCGGCGAGCTCAAAGAGTTGATCGCCGCCAACCAGGCCAACGTCAACGCCACCACCGCGAACTTCCGCGACTTCTCGACGACCCTCAAGGATGAGCTGCCGCGGATCGCGGAGAAGATCAACGCCCTCGCCGACCAGCTCCAGGGCGTGGTGGGCGAGAACCGCGAGGATCTCCACGATTCGTTGGCCAACATCCGTGACCTCTCGGAGCGGCTCAAGGTCTCCGCCAACAACCTCAACGAGATCACGACCAAGATCGCATCGGGCGAGGGCTCCGTCGGCAAGCTGATCAACGACGAGACCACGGTCGACAAGTTCAATGCGACCCTGGACTCGGTCGAGTCCGGAGTGGACACGCTCAAGAACACCATCGGGCGCTTTGAGCGCTTCCGGCTCGAGATGAACATTCGCGGTGAGGCCTTGCCCGGCGTCAGCGACAGCCGCACGGCGTTCGGCTTCGACCTGTGGATGACTCCGAAGAGGTTTTGGCGCATCGAGGGCGTCGACTCGCCCTTCGGACCCAGCCGGACCACGACCGAGGTCATCACGACCACGTACCCGGACGGGTCCACGAGCTCGATCACGCAGACGACCACCAAGACCCAGGACAAGATCGGCTTCAACGCCCAGATCGGGTACCACCTGCTGCCCTCGACGACCGTTCGAGCCGGGGTCTTCGAGTCCCGCGGCGGCTTCGGCGTCGACCAGGACTTCGAGCTCGCCCATCGTCCCCTGAAGCTCTCGCTGGAGGCCTACGACTTCAGCCGCGACGTCGACAGCTCACCCCACCTCAGGCTCGAGGGCCGCTACTTTGTGACCCCGAACCTGTTTCTCATGGCCGGGTGGGACGATCCCCTGTTCTCGGAGCGCTCCTCGGTGCTGATCGGTGGCGGCGTCCGGTGGGTCGACGAGGACCTCAAGTACAGCCTCGGTCTGCTCAGCGGGGTGAGGCCCTAGCCCCGGTGAGGCACGAGGTTCTGTTCTTCTGCACCTCGTGCGGCCACGAGTCGCGTAAGTGGATCGGCCAGTGCCCGGGCTGCGGGGCGTGGAACAGCTTCGCCGAGCAGCCGCGGGCGCCGCGCTCCCGCCCCGGCGCCCAGGCCAGGCCGAAGGCGGTGCTGGTGCCGGTGAGCGAGGCCGCGGCATCGCCGGCGGTGCGGACGGCGACCGGCATCGACGGCGTCGATCGCGTCCTCGGGGGTGGGCTTGTCGCCGGCTCCCTGGTGCTGCTCGCCGGCGAGCCCGGCATCGGCAAGTCGACCCTCTTTCTCCAGGTCGCCGCTGCGATGGCGCGTCCCGATGCTCCGGCGGTCTACGTGACCGGCGAGGAGTCGGCCGAGCAGGTGGCGCTGCGGGCGCAGCGGACCGGGAGCGTGAGCTCGAATGTGCTCCTGCTCCCCGAAACGTCGTGTCAGGCCGTGCTCGAGCAGCTCCGTTCGGTCTCCCCCGCCGTGGTTGTGATCGATTCGATCCAGACCATGGTGGTGGACGAGGTCGATGCGCTGGCAGGCTCGATCGCCCAGGTGCGACAGGTGGCGGCGCACTTCCAGACCTGGGCCAAGACTGGGGGCGCTCCGGTCGTGCTGGTCGGCCACGTGACCAAGGAAGGTACCATCGCGGGCCCGAAGCTGCTCGAGCACCTGGTCGACGTGGTGGTTTCCCTCGAGGGCGAGCCGGGTCACGACCTGAGGCTGCTGCGCGCAACCAAGAACCGCTTCGGAACGGTTGCCGAGCTCGCCCTGTTCGCCATGGGCGAGCGCGGTATGGAGGGCGTCCTCAACCCGTCGGCGTGGCTGCTGGAAGATCGCCAGGCCGGGGCCCCGGGCTCGGCGGTGGCGGTTGCGCTGGAGGGCACGGCACCGCTGCTGGTCGAGGTTCAGGCGCTGGTCGCGCCGTCCACCCTCGGCACGCCGCGCCGCGTCGCCCAGGGCTTCGAGGGCTCGCGCCTCGCCCTCCTGCTCGCCGTGCTCGAACGCCACACGGGTCTTGGTTTCGCCGACCGCGACGTCTACGTCAACCTGGTCGGAGGGATCTCCCTCTCCGAGCCCGCCCTCGATCTGGCGGTCGCCGCGGCCCTCGTGTCCTCGGCCTCCGACAGGGCCCTGCCAGCGGACCTCGCGGTGTTCGGGGAGATCGGCCTGCTCGGGGAGGTACGAGCGGTGAGCCGCGCCGCCGAACGGGCTCGCGAGGCCGCCGCGCTCGGCTTTGGCCGCGTCGCCGTGGCCGGACGGGATGCGGCCTCGGAGCTCGGGCTTCCGGCGGTCTCGATCCACCGTGTGGGCGAGCTCGGCCGTCTCGTCGCGGGGCAGGGCGGATGACCGAGCGAGCCGATCGTCACCTCGCGCGGCGCGGTCCGCTCGGACCGCTGCTCCCGGTCGCATGGTTGGCCGCCTTCGCCCTTGCCCTCGGGCTCTACCTCGCCTGGAACCCGCCGCTTGCCACGGCCCTGATCCGTCTCCGTCCGGTTGCCCTTGCCGGACTGGTCGTGGTCGCCTTCCTGGGGCTCGGAGTCCCCTTGGTGCGGCGCCTCCTGCCCCAGCCTTCCGAGACGGACGAGCGCCTCGTCGCCATCGCCGTAGGCGCCGGGCTGAGCGCCGTGATGGTGTTCGCACTCGGTCTCGCCGGGGTCACGAGCCGGTCGGTGTCCCTGGGTTGGCTGGGGCTCGGGCTGGCCCTCGCAGCCGTCGAGCTCGTGCGTCGTCCACCGCGACTGCCCGCCGCACCCTCCGGCTGGGTCGGCATCGCCGCACTGGTTGTGATCGCCTTGAGCCTCGCCGCGGTCATCCCGATGCTGGCAGCTCCGGCGACCACCACCGACGCGCTCGAGTTCCACCTGCTGGTGCCCAAGGCCTACCTCGCACTGGGCCGCATCGAGGTCCTGCCAGGCTTCGTCGAGTCGAACTACCCGGGCCTGATGGAGTACCTCTTCATGCTGGTGCTCCCCATCGCCGGGCCGGTGGCGTGCAAGGCGCTGCACTTCTGGTTCGGGCTCGCCCTCCTGGTGGCCGTCGCCCGGCTCGCCGCCCGGGTTGCGCCCGAGGGCAGCCGCTTGCTCGCTCCCGCGCTCTACATCTCGATGCCGGTCGCGGCACTGGTCCTCGGTTGGGCGTGGAACGACGCGACCTTCGTCCTTCTGCTCGTGCTCATGTTCCACGCTGTGGTGGACTACCACCTTGCGGACCCGGGCGCACGCCGCGCCGCCGTCCTCGCGCAGGCCGGAGTGATGGCGGGGCTCGCCTCGTGGACCAAGTACACCTTCGTGATGGTGGCCCTGGCCCTGGTCCCGGTGGCGCTCGCCGGCGTGCTGCGCTGGCGCTGGCGTGTGCGCCATTTGGTCGCCTTCGCGGTGCCGGTTGGCGCGATCTCGACGCTGTGGCTGGCCAAGAACTGGGCCTTCACCGGAAACCCGGTGTTCCCCTTCCTCAACGGGATCTTCGCGAGCCCGTTGTGGAACCCGGCGGCCGAGCACTACTTCCGGGGCACCCTGACACGGTTCGAGATGCCCAACTGGAGCTGGACCACCTACCTCTTGTTCCCGTTCCGGATCGCGCTCACGCCGCGGATCATGGACGTCCACACCGGCATGGTGCCGCTGCTGCTGATCCCGCTCGCCTTCGTTCGCGGCCTCTCACGCGGAGCGGCGCCGCTGAAGGTCTTCCTCCTCGGCTCGGTGGTGGCGTGGCTGGCCATCCAAACCGAGGTCCGTTCACTGCTCACATGCCTGGCGGTGCTCTCGGTGGTCGGCGCCGCCGCCGCCGAGGTGCAGCTGCTGCAGTCGGCCCGGCTCAGGCGAGCCTTCCTCGCACTGCTGATCGCTGCGGTCACGGCGAACCTCGTGATCATCTCGGTGACGGCCTTCGTCACCTTCGACCCCATTCGCTACCTGATCGGCACCGAGCGCACGGCGGACTACCTCTTGCGCTCGGCCCGCGCTCAGGACGTCTACGACTGGCTCGATGCCGAGCCGTCGGTCCACGGCGTGCTGCTGGTCGGCTTGCATGGGCCCTTCTACCTCGAGCGGCCGGCCGTGTTCTCAAGCTGCTGCGATCCCCCGGTCGCCGAGCGAGTGGTCGCCGGTGCGGCGTCGGTGGCGGACGTCGCGCGCAGGGTTGCGGCCCTGGGCATCAGCCACGTGGCGCTCGACACCGCCGAGTGGCGGCGCGAGCACGAGGCGGGTCTCTACTCCTGGCCCGCCGCACAGCGGGAGCTCTTCGAGCGCTTCCTTGGCGAGGACTGCGTGCCCGTTTCCCGCTTCGGCGACGTCACGGTCTACGCCGTCCGGCAGAGCCGGTAAGGAGTCAAGAGAAGAGAGTGAAGAGTAGCGGCGGGCTCGCACCACTTGAGCATCACAACCGGCTTTCAGTAAATAACTTACCTCCGCTTTGGTCGAGCTCGCCGAAATGCGATGACTCTTGACTCTTCACTCCTGACGACCCGTCACGTCCTGTGACGGGCCGTTACGACGGGGAGCGGTGGGGTGCGGCGAGGTAGCAGCCGAGGTAGCTGTTGCGGCGGCGCAGGCTCTCCAGCGGCTGGGCGCGTCCCGAGGTTTCACGGCGCAGGGTGTCGTAGAGCTGTGCGAGCTCGCTGCGGTGGCGGAACAGCCACATTTCGAGGGGCTCCCCGCGCTCGAGATCGGGCGGTTGCAGAGGGACTTGGATCGAGTGGAGCAGGACGTCGTCGTGGTTGCGGTACTGGCCGAAGACCCAGGTGCGTCGGTCGGAGTCATCGAGGAAGGTGACCACCACCAGGTCGTCGGGGACCACGGCCGAGGGCACCGGCGGTTCCGATGCGCGCTGGGCGTCCAGCCGGCGCAGCAGCTCGAGCAGGGTGCGCTCGCGGGATGCTGGACGGGCGCCTGCCGGCAGCTGCGGCCAGGTCGCTGCGGCCACGAGCTCGAGTGGCGGGAGCCCCTTGAGGCGGGCGACGCCGAGGTAGCGCAGTCCGAACCACAGAGTGTCGTCCTTGCCTGGGTCGGTCGGGAAGACCGCCCATGGCTGGTCCCAGGCCTCGACCACCTTCGGGCTCTGGTCCTTGAGCTCGGAGTTGAGCTCCTCCAGGAACGGGATGCTGACGACGATGCCTTCATTGACGAGCTCGCCGTGAGCGTCGATCCAGGCAGGGTACGGCTGGCCCACGAGCTCCCGGCGTCCGCCGCGAGCCATGACGAGCGGTGCCAGGAAGGAGTCGACCTGGGCGGGGTCGAAGCCCGAGTGGACCAGAAACTCGGCGATCTCGTCGACCTCTCGGACGCTCTTGCCGGTGGTCAACCGGACCAGCTCGACGACCGAGTGACCGAAGAACTCGAATCGCGAGGTCCCGTCGTCCCCCGGCAACGGCAGCAGGTGATAGGTGCCGCAGTTCATGGCGCAGCGGATGCCCTGGTCGAAGGGGAAGCCGCGGTGACGCAGCTGATCGTAGACCTGCTGCATCTCGCACGCCGCCGCGATCATCCGCAGGGCCCGGCGAGAGGAGTAGAAGGCGCCGTCGCCGAGGAACTTCTCGAACGTCAACCGACGCCGCTGGCGGATCTCCTCGAGCCGGCTCAAGAACGCGAACATGAAGCGCAGCGCCTTCTCCTCGGCGGACTGGCCGCGCTTGCGAACCTCCTCGAGGACGGCGGTGAAATCGGTCAGGTCGTAGATCATCCCGAAACGCTTGACGGCGGTGTCGACAACCCCGGGGCGGGTGAAGTCGAAAGGGCGTAGGGAACGCGAGATCGTGATCTTTCCGGTGCGGGAGACAAGGCGAAGGTCGGGACCGTCGGAGAGGATGGTCAGTACTCGCCGGCGCAGCGCCGCGAGCACCTCGAAGCGCTTGAGCCTCTGGCCGAGCTCGCCCAGGACCTGGGCGTTGGTCGAGGACAGGCCGATCCGCTCGGTCAGGCCGGCTCGGCGCAAGGCCTCGAGCAGACGGGCGTCGTGGAGGACCTGGGGACGATCGAGGGACACGGCGGCGCCGAGCGCCATGTGAACCACGCCTTCAAACGAGGGTACACGCTCGAGCACCTCGCGGAGGTTGGCGAAGGCGGTGTTGCGGGCGGCGACCAGCGCGTGGCAATCGCCGCGAAGCCGGGTGCGCACGTACTCGGCCAGCCCGTCGATGTCGGGAGGGACGACGGCCTCGGCGAGCAGGAGCTGATCCTGGCACACGGCCGAGACCAGTGCGGATGGGGTCTTGGTCGCCGCCGCCGCGAGCCGCTTGAGCTCGTCACCAGCGGCCAGGAAGGCGCGCTGCAGGAGGTCCGCGAAGACCGACACGATCGCCCAGCGGATCGGCTCGCTCTGCTGACGCCCGAACGTCGTGCCCTGCGTCGTGGCCATGGCCGGGACATGCTGGAGCAGCCGCGAGAGCTCTCCGGACAAGAAGAGGAGCAGGACGTCGGTGAGGCCGCGGCCGTAGTCGTTGAGCAGGACGTTCTCGAAGATCGCCGTCAGTGAGCGCAGGCTGCGTTCCCGGTGGACCATGACCTTGCGCTTGTCGCCCGCCTCGGTGGCGGTGTCGGAAAGACGAAAGTCGACCTCGATCACGAGGTGCTTGCCGAGCTCGCGGCGGAGCTGCTCGACGGCCGGCGTGACCAGCACGGGGAAGCCGTAGGTCAGCACCGCCTCCTCGTCCTGGCCATAGATCGGGTAGGGGATCGGGAGGCGGGCGAGGTCGGGAAGGGCGACAGTCCATCCCCCAGCAGCCTCCGCGCGGGTCAGCCACAGCGGCTGCCTCAGGTCGCGTTGGAGGACCCGCTGGAGGAGCTCCGGCCCGGTCGAGTGCACCACCATGGGCCCATTGTATTGATTTCCGCACGCCCACGGTTCATCCGGCGGCGCGGATCGCCCCGCCGGCCCCCGTGGCTCGGTCGAGCGCCCGGTAGGCCACGGCCTCGGCGATCTGCGCGGCGTCGACGCGCTCGGCATCGGCGAGGTCGGCAAGGGTCCTCGCCACCCGCAGGATCCGGTGAAAGGCGCGGGCCGAAAGGGCAAGGGTGCGCGTGGCGCGCTCGAGCAGCCGGCGACCGTCGGGTGTCGGGCCGCAGAAACGTGCGATCTCCTCGGGGCCCAGGTCGGCGTTGGTCCGCGCCGGGGTTCCGGCGAGCCGTGCCCGCTGGCGCTCGCGAGCGCCGCGGACGCGCTCGGCGACCGATGCGCTGGCCTCGCCGCGGCGGTCGGAGGTCAGCTCCCGCCATGGGACCGGCGCGACCGCCACCTGGAGGTCGATGCGGTCGACCAGCGGTCCCGAGAGGCGGCTCTGGTAGCGGCCAACCTGGCTCGGCGTGCAGGTGCAGCTCCGCCGCGGGTCGCCGAGGTAGCCGCATGGGCACGGGTTGGCCGCCGCGACGAGCTGGAAGCTGGCCGGGAAGAGCAGCGACGAGTGGACGCGGGCGACCGTCACGGTGCGGTCTTCGAGCGGTTGGCGTAGGGCCTCGAGCACGTCGCGACGGAACTCCGTGAGCTCGTCCAGGAAGAGCACGCCATGGTGGGCGAGGGAGACCTCGCCAGGCTGGGGCACGGCTCCTCCGCCGATCAGCGCTGCCGACGAGATGGTGTGATGGGGGGCCCGGAAAGGGCGCCCCTCCACCAGCCCGCGCGGGCGTGGGACCCGTGTCGACACCGAGTACACCGAGGTCGTCTCGAGGGCCTCGTCGGTGTCGAGCGGTGGCAGGATCCCGGGCAGCCGACGGGCGAGCATCGACTTGCCGCTCCCCGGCGGCCCCATCAGCAGGAGGTGGTGGCCGCCGGCGGCGGCGACCTCGAGCGCGCGCCTGGCGACCTCCTGGCCGACCACGTCCGAGAGGTCGGGAGCGCGTCGTGACGCCTCGCGCTGGCGGTACGGCGCGCGCTCGGGACGGCCGGCCGGATGGGTGCCGTCACGCAGGTATCGGACGACCTCGCCGAGGCTTGCGGCGGCGATCACGCCGAGGCCGGCCACAACCTCGGCCTCGGGACGGTTGTCCGCGGGCACGACCAGCTCGGCGAAGCCGGCGTCGCGGGCCGCGAGTGCGATCGGCAGCACTCCGCGGACCGGCTGCAGGTCGCCCTCCAGGGACAGCTCGCCGAGCATCAGGCGGCCCTCGAGCTGGGTCAGCGGCACCTCTCCCGCCGCCGCGAGCAGGCCGACAGCGATCGGCAGGTCGAGGGCCGCACCTTCCTTGCGCTCGTCGGCCGGAGCCAGGTTGATGACGATGTTGGCGGGCTCGGCCGGCCGACCGAGATGTCGAATCGCGGCCATGACCCGCTCGCGCGCCTCGCGCACGGCGGTGTCGGGCAGGCCGACCACGGTCACCGAGGGCAGCTGGGCCCGGATACGGTCGACCTCGACGGTGACGAACAGGGCTCCCACGCCGCGGGGCGTTGCACTAAAGGCTTTCGCCAGCATGGTCTTCTCCCGTGCTGTGCAGCGTGGAACAGTCCAACCGTGCCACAGGCACGCACTGAAGTCAAGCGTGGCCTGCGCCCAGCGCGGGCGTCCCCGCGCCGTGGTCCGCCGAGAGCAAGGGTCCTTCACCACCAAGACACCAAGACACAAAGAGGGCTTTCTGGGATCCAGATGATGGCGCTTCCTGGATCGGCCGGCCTCGTTCAGCACTTTGCGCCGGACGCGGAGTACCGACATCGACCGTGTGGGGTCCCGCCGCGCGCCCGGCGCGCGGCCCTGACGGGAGGAGCGCTCGGGTGAGAGAGGGGCTCTCTTGCCCGAGCGCTCCTCCCGTCAGGGGC
>Ga0315540_10000940_pt1 | contig 16685 bp, 12 predicted proteins | sample SalMarSW160110MG_FD_203677 | JGI IMG/M metagenome (GOLD analysis project Ga0315540, IMG submission 203677) | Salt marsh sediment microbial communities from the Plum Island Ecosystem LTER, Massachusetts, United States - Salt Marsh Sediment SW1601-10 ...
TGGTACGCGCCCGAGGTGAGCGGACCGGGCGCGTCGCCCCCGACGAGCCCCGCCGGCGTGGCCACCGGCGGCTCCGTCGCCTGCGGGTGGTGCAGCACGCGGTGACCGAGCCAGAGCAGGAACAGCCCGCCACCGAGGACCAGCAGGTTGAGGGCGAACAGCCGCAGCGTGCGGCTGGCCGCCGACGCCTTGACGGGGGGTGGTGCCATGGTGCCTTACGCCCGCGGGGCCGCTCCCGGTGACGGCGCTACCGGCCGGGGGCCAGGGCGGGATGCGTCACCATAGTACCTCCGGCGACTCCGGCAGCCCCGACGGGGCGCGCTCCTGGACGGCCCCGGGGCACGCCTCCTGAGACCGCGTGTTACCGTCCGGCAAGCGCCCGTGCTTCGCCATGCCGGCGCCGGGGAGCCGCCATGAAGCATCTGGGGCACAGCATCAAGGCCGCGTCGTTCGAGACGCTGGGCATCGGCCGGGCGGTTCTCGTCCACTGGAACCTGACCACGCCCGAGCTCTACACCGCCGCCTTGCAGCGCGGCGAGGCCGAGCTCGCGCACCTCGGGCCGCTGGTGGTCGACACCGGTCGCTACACCGGCCGCTCACCGAAGGACAAGTACATCGTCAGGGACGACACTACCGACGCGACCGTCGCCTGGGGCGAGATCAACCAGCCGATGACGCCCGAGCACTTCGGCGCCCTCCGGAGCGCCGCGTTGCAGCGCACGGTCGGGCTCGAGCTGTTCGTGCAGGACGTCTTCGTCGGCGCCGAGCCGGAGTTCCGGGTGCCGGTGCGCGTCGTCACCGAGTACGCCTGGCACAGCCTCTTCACCCGCAACCTCTTCGTGCGGCCCACCCGCCGCGCCAGGGCCGCCTTCGAGCCCGTCTACACCATCCTCGACCTGCCCAGCTTGCGCGCCGACCCGGCCACCATGGGCACCCGGGGCGACACCGCCATCGCCATGAACCTGAGCGACAAGCTGGTCGTCATCGCCTCCACCGAGTACGCCGGCGAGATCAAGAAGGCGGCGTTCACCATGATGAACTTCGAGCTGACCGAGCGCGATGTGCTGCCCATGCACTGCTCCGCCAACGTCGGCCCGGACAACGAGGTGGCGCTGTTCTTCGGCCTGTCGGGGACCGGCAAGACCACCCTGTCGGCCACCAGCGACCGGACCCTCATCGGCGACGACGAGCACGGCTGGGCGGAGAACAGCGTCTTCAACTTCGAGGGCGGGTGCTACGCCAAGGTCGAGCACCTGTCGTCCGAAGCCGAGCCGGAGATCTACCAGACCACGCGCCACTTCGGCACCATCCTCGAGAACGTGGTGGTCGACGAGGAGACCCGCCGCGTCAACCTCGACGACACCAGCAAGACCGAGAACACCCGCGCCGCCTACCCCATCACGCACATCCCCAGCGCCAGCCGGGTTGGCTTCGGTGGCTCTCCGGCGCACGTGGTCTTCCTCTCCGCCGACGCCTTCGGGGTGCTGCCGCCCATCGCTCGCCTCACGCCCGAGCAGGCGGTCTACTACTTCCTCTCCGGCTACACCGCCAAGCTCGCCGGCACCGAGCGCGGCGTGGCGGAGCCCGAGGCGACCTTCTCGGTCTGCTTCGGCGGCCCCTTCATGCCGCGCCCCGCCACGGTCTACGCCGAGCTGCTGGCCCGGCGCATCCGCGAGGCGGGCACCTCGGTGTGGCTGGTGAACACGGGCTGGACCGCCGGGCCCGTCGGCGTCGGGCACCGCATGCCGATCAGCTACACCCGAGCCATGGTCGATGCCGCCGTCACCTCGCGGCTCGACGACGCCGAGATGACGACCGAGCCGGCGTTCGGCCTCGCCATCCCGACCCACGTGCCGGGCGTGCGCGACGACGTGCTGCTGCCTCGGGCCACCTGGTCCGACGGCGACGCCTATGACCGCCAGGCATGGCAGGTGGCCGCGATGTTCCGGCAGAACTTCCGCCACTTCGAGGGCGAGGTGGCGGACGAGGTGATCGCCGCCGGCCCACCCTCGCCACCCGGGGCGGCCGGCGGCTGAGCGCCCCGGGCGCCGCGCGGCGAGCCCTGCGGACCGCGCTCGGCTGAAGCAATTTGGATAGCAACATCCAAGTTGCGACGCCAGAAGTGCCAGCCTTCCGGCGGACGTGCCGGCAAATCCGAGGATGCCCTCCGCGTTTTGCTGCTACCATGGGGCAGGCTCGGGTTGCCGCCGGAGCTGCCATGGATGATCTGCGAACCCTCCTCAGACGAGAAGAGAGCTACGCCATCCACGCGCTGATCTACGCCGCGGAGAACCCGGGCGCGAGCGCATCGCGGATGGCCGAGGACCTGAAGATGCCGCCGGCGTTCCTCGCCAAGGTGCTTCGGAAGCTCTCCGCGGCGCGCTTCCTGGCGAGCAAGCCAGGCCGCAACGGCGGCGTCAGCCTGCGCGTGGACGTCGATCGCCTGTCTCTCCTGGACGTGATCGAGGCGATGTCGGGGATGGTGGTGGTCGACACCTGCCAGACCAAGGCACGCTGCGCCACCCAGCAGCGCAAGGGCTACTGCCGGCTCAACGTAGCCTGGGTGACCACCAGCCTGGCCATCCGCGAGACCCTCGACAAGGTCCGCCTCTCCCAGCTCGTCGACAGCCGTCAGCCGGCCTAGGCACAGGCGCCTGCCCGCCGCCTCAGGCGTCGGCCAGCACGCGCTCCAGTACCTCCAGCTGGCCCTCCATGGCCCGCTCGCCCAGGGCGATGGCGGTTCCGGCGGAGGCGCCGTCGAAGAGGCCGGCGTGCCCGCGGGCGTCGGGCTCGAGCCGCAGCATCGCCACCGCCTCCGAGAGGTCGTGGTAGGCCGACGCCAGCCGCAGGAGGTTGTTGCTGGCGGCCGCGTGGGCGCGCAGCACCGCCCCCAGAGCGGAGCGGCCCGGGCCCGGCGCCTCGCTGGCGAAGGCGATGGCGACCACCGCGCCGGCGCCTCGACCCGCGGCGGTCAACACCGGCAGCGGGTCGGAGAGCGCGCCGTCGACCAGCAGCCGCCCCTCTGACACCTCCGGCGGGAACAGCAGCGGCACCGCCATGCTGGCGCGAACGGCGCCGGCCAGCGAGCCGGACTCCAGCACCACCCGATCGCCGCTCGCCAGATCGGTGGCCACGATGGCGAGCGGGATCTGAACGTCGTCGAAACTGGCCTCGCCGAACGCTCGCCGCACGCGCGCGTCCAGCGTGGCGCCATCCACCAGGGCGAACTCCGGCGCCCCGCCGAGCCTCGGCAGCGCCAGCCGCAGCGACGCCCGCAGCCGCGCCCCGCGGGCCACGGCGGGCACCCACAAGCGCCGCAGCACGGCCTCGATGGTCTCCGGGGCCCAGCCCAGCGCCAGCGCTGCGGCCACCACGCCGCCGCTCGAGCTGCCCACCAGCTGCTCGACGTGGATGCCCGCGCGCGCGAGGGCCCGGTGAGCGCCCACGGCGGCGGCGGTGGCAGCCCCCCCGGCGCCCACCACCAGAGCGACCGATCGCCGGCCCGCGCGCGTCCGCGGGGTCTCGGCCGGCGATGGCGCCTGCTGCCCTTGCATGCTGCCGCCAGCGTATCACGCAGCCCGGCCAGGACGGCACTCGTCGCCTCGCGCCGAACGCCGGGCGGAGGCCGGCGGCGGCGCGCCGCCGCGGCGGCCTAGCTCTGGCGCGGCGACAGCGTCCCGAAGAACCCTCGGGCGCCGCCCTCCTCATCGCGCAAGACCCCGAGCGACATCTCCACCGCGAGGGCGCCGCCGTCGCGCCGCAGGGCCCAGGGGACGCCGCGCGCCACGCGGCCGCTGCGCAGCACCCGCCCCACCAGCTGCGACAGCGCCTCGTCGGCGCCGGATGCCGCCAGGTCGGCCAGGCGCACGCCGCGGAGCCCGTCCTCGCTGCCGCCCGCCAGCCTCGCCAGCTCCGCCGACGGCCGCGTGACCACGCCGTTCAGGTCGATCTCGAAGTAGGCGGCAGGCAGCGCCGCGATGAGCGCCTCGCGCTGCTCGCCCGCGGCTTCGAGCCGGGCGTGCGCCTCCGCCGCCCGGCGCTGCAGGCAACCCGCCTCACCGCGCAGCCGCCCGCGCTCGAGCGCCTGCGCCGCGCGTGCAGCCACCCGCCGCAGGGCCCGCAGGCGGGGCTCCAGCGCCACCCCCTCCTGAGAATCGTCGGCCGCCAGCACCCCCAGCACGCCATCCCCGCCGATCAGCGGAAGCACCACCGGGCGGTTGGCACGCAGCAGGGGCGCGTCCGCCGCGGCGCCGGCCGGGCGGAAGCGCTCTGGCAGCGGTGCGCCCTGCGGCAGCACGATCTCGCGGCCGCTGCGAAACGCCTCCTCGAGCAGCGGCGCCGCGCCGTTGAGCGGCCAGCGCTCGCCGCCTTCAGGCCCCTGAGGGAAGCCCAGCCAGGCCTGCGCCTCGAGCGCCCTGCCACCCTCGACCGCGAGCCACACCACCACGCGGTCGAAGCCCGCCACCTCGCGCGCGGCGCGCAGCACCGCGTCCAGCACCTCGGTGTCCGCCGCGTCCTCGCGCCGCAAGGCATCGATCCGGTCGCTCCACGCCAGCTCCAGCTCTGCCCGCGCGGCCCGCGCCTGAGCGGCGGCGTCGCGCACCGCGATGGCGGCGAGGTCGGCGAAGCGTTCCAGCACGCGCAGCTCGGCGGCTCCGAAGGCGCGCGTGTCGCCGTGCCGGCAGGCCACCAGCAGCGCCCCGACCACGCGGCCGCGATCGCGCACCGGCGCGCCGGCCGCCGCGCCCGCCCAGGGCTCCGGCGTGATGCCGCGCACGGCCGGAAGCGGCAGCTCCGCCGCCGTCAGCAGCCGGCCGCTCTCCCACACCTGACCGGCCAGGCCCTCCTGGCGCCGGCGGGGCGGCTCCACCTGCGACTCGAAGCCGCCGACCGCCACCACCCGCACCAGCGCGTCGGCAGCCTCGTCGCGCAGGTAGACGGCGGCATGCGGCAGCTCCAGCGCGGCGGCCACGCCGGTGAGCACGATGTCGAGCTGCATGGCGCGCGGCTCGCCGCGCAGGGCGCCGCGCAACGCGTCCTGCAATGCCGTCATCAGTGCCTCGCTGCGCTGCAGCTCCGCCGCGCCCGCCTCCACTTGCGACTCCGCCCGACGCCGGTCGGTCACGTCTCGAAGCGTGACCAGGGTGCCGGCGAAGCGGCCGGTGGCCGCGAAGAGCGGCGTCAGCGACGCCTCGAACGGTTGCAGCGTGGTCCCGCGGCGCACGCTCACGTCCAGCACCGCACGGCGCCGGCGCGCCAGGGCGCCCGCCAGCTCGGGCACGTCGCCGAACAGCACGGCGGCGCGCGCCCCGGGCAGCCCCCCGGTGGGGCGGAAGACGCGCGCGGCGGCAGCGTTGGCGTAGCTCACCGCGTCCGCCGGGGAGATCAGCAGGACTGGCTGATCGAGGTGGTCGAGCAACTCGCGCGGCGCCGTGCCTGCCGCCGGCTCGACCGGCTCCGCCGCAGCCGCCTGGCTGAGTGCGCGGCTCCCACCGAGCAGCCCCTGCGCCGCCGCCAGCGCGGCAGGCGCCAGCAGCAGAGCGCCCGGGGAGAGCGCCCCGAACGCCGGGTCCGGCGCGCCGCTGCCGGGCGCCCAGGAGCCCGCTCGCAGTCCCGCCGCCAGGGCCTCCGCGGCGACCGGCAGCGCCACTCCCAGCAACGTCCAGCCGTACCCGGCGGCCGCCGTTCCCTGCGCCCGGAGCCAGGCGCGCGCGAGCAGCAGCACGCTCGCCGCCACGATGATCGCCACCACCGCCGTCGCCGCCAGGCTCCAGCCGCTGGCGACGCCCACCGTCACGGTGTGTCCCATCACCGCCGCCGGCCGCAGCGAGCGGTAGAGGGACAGGCCGCCCACCGGCCCGAACGCCAACGCCGCGGCGACCACCGACAGCGCCGCCGCCGCCCACAGCAGCGCGGGTCCGCCGCGGCGAGGCATGCGCGTCGCCCGCAGGGCGTAGCCGAGGAGCGCCGCCGCCAGCAGCGCCCCTGCCGCGCGGTGGGCCTCGAGCCAGCGCCCGCTGCCCCCGCCCGCGCCCACGATCAACCACAGCGCTTCGCTACCCACCCACAGCACCGCGATCACGGCCAGCAGCGACAGCGCCGCCGCGCCGCGCGCGGCCCGCCGGCGCGCCCAGGCCGCCGCCGCCAGCACCAGCACGGCGAGGGCGGTGAGGATCAGCGAGACGGCGTAGGCATTGCGCACCAGCAACATCGGTGTCAGCTCCGGTACAGGGTGACGCGGCGACGTTCCAGGCCAGAGCGGCCGAACGAGCTTCGCCACATTCTACGGAGCCGGCCCCCCGCCCGCAGCCACCCGCCCCGGGGACGGCCGCCGGCGGCCACGCGTGCCCGCTGGGACGACATCGCTCGCGCCCGGCCGCCGCCGTGTACTCAGACGCCTCACGAAACGCTGGTCGAGCTTTCATCTCCCATCTGGTAGACCATGTGGGTGACGGTGAAAAACCCGGCCAGCCGGGGATGGTCGCGGCGGGTGTGTGCGCCGCGACGAGCCCTTGCGTCTGCCGGCGCCTCCGCCACCATCACCCCCGGATAGAGCCATGCATGCAGAGGCGGGAGGTCGAACTTGGTCGACGTACAGAACGTGACGAAATCGTACGGCGCGGTCAAGGCGCTGTCGGACGTGAGCTTCCAGATCGAGCCGGGGTCCATCGTGGGCCTGCTGGGTCCGAACGGGGCAGGCAAGTCCACCCTCATGAAGGTCCTGACCGGCTACCTGCAGCCCGACGCGGGCAAGGTGGGCATCGACGGCTACGACGTGCTCACGCAGCGACGCAAGGCGCAGGAGCGCATCGGCTACCTGCCGGAGAACGCCCCCGTCTACCCGGAACTGACGGTGCAGGAGTACCTGCTGATGATGTCCGACGTCCGGCGCATCCCGGCCGCCGAGCAGCGCGGCGCCATCCGCGCGGCGGTCGGCGCGACCGGGCTCGAGCCGGTCATCACCCGGCCCGTCGAGCAACTCTCCAAAGGCTACCGCCAGCGCGTGGGCATCGCGCAGGCCATCCTTCACCGGCCCAAGCTGCTCATCCTCGACGAGCCCACCGTGGGCCTCGACCCCACCCAGCTCGCCGAGGTCCGGCAGCTCATCCGCAGCATCGCCAAGAGCAGCACGGTGCTCTTCTCCAGCCACATCCTGCCCGAGGTGGAGGCGCTCTGCGACCGCGCCGTCATCATCATGGGCGGCGTCATCCGCGCCGACGCGCGCCTCTCGGAGCTGGCCAGGAGCGGCACCGCCCGCCTGGTGCTGGAAGGCGAGGCAGACCCCGCTCGCGTGGCGGACGCCCTGAGCGGCCTTCCCGGCAGCGGCTCGGTCATGCGCGACGCCGCCCCCAACGGCCGGCTGGCGTTCGTGGTGCGCGGCTCGGAGGGCAGCGATCTGTGCCCGGCCATCTTCCAGCTCGCCAAGCGCGAGGGCTGGCCCGTCCGGGAGCTGCGCAGCGAAGCCCGGACGCTGGAGACGGTGTTCAACGAGCTGGCCCGCGACGCCGGGCCCGCCCGCGACCGACCCGCCCCCGCCGCCTCACGAACCACGTCCGCACCACCGCCTCAGGCGTAAGGAGGTAGGGACTTGCGACAGACGGTCGCGATCACCAAGAAGGAGCTCTCCAGCGCCTTCGGCTCACCCCTGGCGCTCATCTTCATGGGCACCTTCTTGCTCGTCACCTTCTTCGTGTTCTTCTGGGTGTCGACCTTCTTCGCGCGCGGCATCGCCGACGTGCGTCCTCTGTTCACCTGGATGCCGCTCCTGCTGGTGTTCCTGGTGGCCGCGCTGACCATGCGCCAGTGGAGCGAGGAGCAGCGCTCCGGCACGCTGGAGATGCTGCTCACCCTGCCGGTCGACGCCTGGCGTCTGGTGGCGGGCAAGTTCCTGGCGGTGATGGTGCTGGTCACGCTGGCGCTGGCGCTCACCGTGAGCCTGCCGATCACGGTCTCGGTGCTGGGCAACCTCGACTGGGGCCCGGTCATCGGCGGCTACGTGGCGGCCCTGCTGATGGCCGCCGCCTATGCCGCCATCGGGCTGTTCGTGTCGTCACGCAGCGACAACCAGATCGTGTCGCTGATCGTCACGCTGCTGATCGGCGGGGTGCTCTACCTCATCGGCAGCAACGCGGTGTTGGACTTCGTGCCGGCCGGCGTGGCGGCGGTGTTCCGTGAGCTCTCCACCACCACCCACTTCCAGTCGATCGAGCGCGGCGTGCTCGACCTGCGCGACCTGGCCTTCTACCTGACGCTGGCCGGGCTGTTCCTCACGCTGAACGTGCTGTCGCTCGACAGCAAGCGCTGGAGCCGCGCCGCCATGACGCGCCCCTACCGCAGCGCCCGGGTGCTCGGCGTGGTGCTGATCGCCGTCAACCTGGTGCTGCTGAACGCCTGGCTGCTGCCGCTCTCCAGCCTGCGCATCGACATGACCGCCAGCCACCGCTACAGCCTATCCGCCACCACCCGCGACCTGCTCGACTCGCTGCAGCAGCCGCTGCTCATCCGCGCCTACATGAGCCGCAACACCCACCCGCTACTGAAGCCGCTCATCCCGCAGGTGGCCGACATGCTGCACGAGTACCAGGTGGCGTCCCACGGCCGCATCAAGGCGCAAGTCGTCGACCCCTCCACCGATCCCAAGGTGGAGCAGACGGCGAACCAGGCCTACGGCATCCAGCCGCACCCGTTCCAGGTGGCGAGCCGCTACCAGTCGTCAGTGGTCAACGCCTACTTCGCCATCCTGGTGCGCTATGGCGACCAGACGCAGGTGCTCAAGCTCTCCGACCTCATCAACGTGTCGCCCAACCCGGGGGGCGGCGCCCCGTCGGTGACGCTCAACAACCTGGAGTACAACCTCACCCGGGCGATCAAGAAGGACGTGGCCGGGTTCAGCGATGTCGGCAGCGTGCTCGCCTCGCTCAAGAAACCCGCCGAGCTCACCCTGCTGGCCACCCCGACGACGTTGCCGAAGAGCCTGCAGGCTGCGCCCGGCATCGTCAAGAAGGTGGCCGACAGCCTCGCGAGCGGCGCCAAGGGCAAGCTCGACTTCCAGCAGGTCGACCCCCGCAGCAAGGGCGCGGCCTTCACGCCGCAGCAGCTGCAGAAGCAGTACGGCGTGCAACCCATCCCGGTGGGCCTGCTCTCGCCCGACACCTACTACCTGCAGATGCTGCTCACCGTCGACGGCAAGACGCAGGTGGTGGTGCCCTCCGGCAGCTTCAGCCAGAAGTCGGTCAAGGACGCCGTCACCGCGGCGCTCAAGCGCTCGACCAACGGCTTCCTCAAGGTGGTCGGGCTGTGGACGCCGCCGCCAGCAGGCGGCCCCTACCGGCAGCAGCAACAGCAGATCTACAGGACGCAGACGTTGCAGCAGCAGCTCCAGAAGGACTACAAGGTCCAGAACGTGTCCCTCACGAACGGCACCGTTCCCAACGACGTCGACACGCTGGTGGTGCTGTCCCCACAGGGGATGACCGACAAGCAGCGCTTCGCCATCGACCAGTTCCTCATGCGCGGCGGCTCGGTGGTGGTGGCCGGCGGCGACTACGCGCTCACCAGTCAGCCCTACAGCGGCACCCTGGCCCTGAAGAAGGTCAGCGGCGGCCTCAGCACGCTGCTCAAGAGCTACGGCGTCACCGTCGGCAATTCGGTGGTGCTCGACACGCAGAACACGCAGTTCCCGGTGGTGGTCCCCCGCAGCGTCGGCGGCGTGCCGGTGCAGGAGGTGCAGGCGGTCGACTACCCCTTCTTCGTCGACGTACGGCCCAGCGCCATGGACGGCGCCTCGCCCATCACCTCCGACCTGCCCGCCGTGAGCGTGCCATGGGCGTCGCCGCTGACGATCGACAAGGGCTCGAGCGGCGCGCGCAAGGTGAGCGTGCTGCTCTCGTCGAGCCCCAACTCCTGGACCAGTAGCAGCACCAACATCATCCCCGACTTCAAGAGCTACCCGAAGCACGGCTTCCCGGTCGGCAAGACGCGCAAGAGCTACCCGCTGGCCGTGGCCATCCGCGGCACCTTCACCAGCTACTTCAAGGACAAGAGGGACCCGCTGGCGAGCTCGAGCAGCGGATCGTCGAAGGGCTCGAGCGCCAACAGCCCGAGCACGTCGGGCGTGGGCATCGTCCCCTCGTCGCCCGACAACGCCCGTCTGGTCGTGATCGGCAGCGGTGAGATCGCCAACGACACCGTGCTCAACCTGGCCGGGCGCCTCAGCCAGAGCCTGCCGGCGGAGGACCTGCGCCTGCTGCAGAACGCGGTCGACTGGTCGACCGAGGACGCCAGCCTGCTCTCCATCCGCGCCAGCGGCGCCACCACCCGCGTGCTCGAGCACCTCTCGCAAGGGCAGGAGACCGGTTGGGAGATCGGCAACTACCTCTTCGCCGTGCTCGCCCTGGTGCTGATCGCCGCCGTGTGGCAGTGGCGCAAGCGCAACCGCACGCCCATCATCGCCACCGGCGGCGGCTCGCCCGCCCGCTACAGCCAGGAGGGCTCGCGATGAGCGCCGCAACGGGCAACGTACGATCCAACCCGCCGGACCGCCGCAACCTCTGGCTCGCGATCGTGGCCGTGGTGCAGGTCGCAGTGCTGGTGTTCGTGCTACTCACGGTGGCGCGGCCGCCCCGCACGCAGACCGGCCCGCTGCTCGGCAAGGGCGTTCAGACCTCCGACATCACCGCCTTCACGGTCACCGGCTCGGACGGCACCAGCATCGCCGTCAAGCGCGACGGCAGCAGCTGGGTTCTGCCCGACCAGGGCGGTTTCCCGGCCCAGACCTCACGCGTGACGAGCTTCCTGCAGGAGCTGGTGGGCCTGCAGCGAAGCGGCCTGGTGGCCACCACCAAGGACGCCTACAAGCGCCTCAAGGTGTCGGCCGACACCTTCCAGCGGAAGGTCGCGCTCACCCTCAAGGGCGGCAAGAACGAGACCCTGCTGATCGGCTCCGAGCCCAGCTACGGCAGCACCCACGTGCGGCTGGCGAGCGACAAGGGCGTGTACGTCAGCCACTCGATCCACGCCAGCGACGCTCGCACCGACGCCGCCGGCTACATCGACACCACCCTGCTCAAGCTCGACGAGGCCAACGTCACGCGCATGGAGGTGAAGAACCAGAGCGGCGACTTCGTCTTCACCAAGGGCGCCGCGGGCTGGACCATGCAGGGCGTCCCGAGCGGCAAGACCTTCGATCCCACCAGCGTCAACGGGCTGCTCTCCAGCCTTACCAGGTTGCAGATCGACGAGCCGCTGGGCAAGACGGCCAAGCCCGCCTACGGCTTCGACAAGCCGCTGGCGGTCGTCACTCTGACGACGGTGAGCAAGCCGGCGTCGAGCGGGAAGGGGTCGGCGACCGGCACCTCATCCGGCTCCAGCGGCTCCGGGCCCAGCAGCTCCGGCTCTGGCGCTTCGGGGTCGAGCAGCTCCGGGTCCAGCGGCTCCGGGTCCGGCAGCCCGAGCTCCAGCGCCTCCGGCGCGGCCAAGGGCAATGCCTCCGCGCCGGCTGGTTCCGGGTCCGGCACAGCCTCCGGGTCCAGCACGGCGGCGACCTCGAACACGGCAACCTCGAACGCCACGACCTCGAGCAAAGCGGCCGCCGGCAGCACGGCCGCCAGCAAAGCGGCCGCCGGCACCTCCGCGGCTGCCGGATCTGCCGCCAAGCCCGTCACCCAGACGACCACCATCACCGTCGGCTCCAAGGCCAAGAACGGCTTCTACCACGTGCGCGTGTCGAGCTCGCCGTTCATCGTGACCGCGTCCGACTCCAACCTGGGCAGCGTGGTCGGCAAGAAGGAGGCGGACTTCTTCGTCAAGCCCAAGACCACGGCCAAAGGTTCCAGCGGCGCAGCGGGAAGCGGCCTGCGGTCGCTGAGCGGCCTAGGGGGCGCGACCACCGGTCAGTAGCCCGTCGACCCCCTGCCACCCCGTCCCGGGCGGCCGCGGCCGCTGGTTCCCGCGGGCGCCGCCATCTGGCGGCGCCCGCGGTCTCGTGACGCGCACGAGTCGCGGCGTTGCGTCGACCCCGCACCGCCGCAACCGCTGTGCCGAAACCATGTCCAATATTCTTTACAGTAAGTCCAGAATCCTTTACACTGCCAGAGCCGGTCGCCCTACCCCGTGAGGGCACCGAGGCTCTGGAGGAGTCCATGTCGTTCCGAGAGAAGCTCACCTGGGTCAGTGCCGCCGTCTGGGTGCTCGTGATCGCGCTCTACCTGAGGGCCGTCGCCGCGCAACTCGGGACGGCGCCGGTGGCCGACATCGCGTACCAGCGCCCCATTCTCATCGCCATGGGCACGATGATCGCGCTCACCATCGCCGGCTCGATCGTCACCGCCATCGTCACGGCGGCCGGCGGTGCCATCTCGGCGCTGCGGAGCGGCCGCCAGCCCCGACGAGACATCGACCGCGAGGACGAGCGGGACGCTCGCATCGGCCGGCGCGGCGACGCGACCAGCTTCCACGTGACCAGTGTCCTCCTTCTCGGCGTGCTGGCGCTGGTCCTCGTCGGAGCCCCCTACTTCTGGGTCGCCAACGCGCTGTTCGCGACCCTCGCCCTGAGCGGCCTGGCCGCCGCTGCCGTGAAGCTCGTCGAGTACCGCCGTGGTCTGTAGCCATGGCGCGGCCGACAAAGGTCACCAACGACATCCGGACGCTGCGCTTCGCCGCCGACGAGATGACCCAGGCGGAGCTCGCCGACCGGGTCGGGATGACGCGCCAGAGCATCGTCGCCATCGAGAAGGGCGCGTACTCGCCGTCGCTCGAGGTCGCCTTCAAGATCGCCCGCGTCTTCGGGGTGCCATTGGAAGCGGTCTTCCACTACCCCGAAGAGGTGCCATGAGGTTGCCCGGCCCCCTCGCCGCGTCCGGCCGAGGGAGAACCGCGTAGTCGGATCCTCCCGTCCAGCCGTACAATGGCTCTCGACGCCCACCCTGACGCATCGTCCGACGTTTCAGGAGGTTTCCGTGGCCTTCCAGCCCGCCTTCGACCGCTACGAGAGCATGCAGTACCGCCGGACCGGCAGCAGCGGCCTCAAGCTTCCCGCCATCTCCCTGGGCTTGTGGCACAACTTCGGCGACGACGTCCCACTCGAGACGCAGCGCGCCATCGTGCGCCGCGCCTTCGACCTGGGCATCACCCACTTCGACCTGGCCAACAACTACGGCCCACCTCCCGGGTCCGCCGAGCGCAACTTCGGCCGCATCCTGGCCGGGGACCTCGCGCCCTACCGCGACGAGCTGGTCATCTCCAGCAAAGCCGGCTACCTGATGTGGCCGGGTCCCTACGGCGAGTGGGGCTCGCGCAAGTACCTGCTCGCCAGCCTCGACCAAAGCCTGGGCCGCATGGGACTCGACCACGTCGACATCTTCTACTCCCACCGCTTCGACCCCGAGACGCCACTGGAAGAGACCATGGGCGCCCTCGCCAGCGCGGTGCAGCGGGGCAAGGCGCTCTACGCCGGCATCTCCTCCTACTCGGCGGCGAAGACCCGGGAAGCGGTCGAGATGCTGCGCTCGATGGGGGTGCGCTGCCTCATCCACCAGCCCTCCTACTCCATGCTCAACCGCTGGGTCGAGCCGGAGCTGCTGTCGACGCTGGAGGACTATGGCGTCGGCTGCATCGCCTTCTCGCCGCTGGCGCAGGGCCTACTGACCGACAAGTACCTCGCGGGCATCCCCGAAGGCGCGCGCGTCACGCACGCCGACAGCTTCCGCGAGGAGTTCCTGCGCGAGGAGAACCTCCGCAAGGTGCGCGCTCTGGACGGCATCGCCAGGCATCGCGGGCAGTCGCTGGCGCAGATGGCCCTGGCCTGGGTGCTGCGCGACCCGCGGGTGACCTCGGTGCTCATCGGCGCCAGCAGCGTGGCCCAGCTGGAGGAGAACGTGGCGGCGCTTGACCGCCTGGACTTCTCCGACGACGAGCTCACGGAGATCGACCGGCACGCCACCGACGCCGGCATCAACATCTGGGCGAGGTCGCACGAGGCGGGCTGAGGGCCTGGCCACACGGCTCCGAGCAGGTCGCAGATGAGGCGTCTGTATGCTTGACTCGAGCAGATAGCGAGCAACCCCGTCGTGGCCTGCGCAGACCGCCAGGCCGATCGGCGAGGTTCATACGAGTTGCGAGCGAAGCGGATCATCCGAGTCCTGAGAGTCGTCATGCCACTCTTGGCAGTGACCTGCGCCGTGGTGCTCGTCCCATGGGACATCGTCCCGTGGCCGACGCCACTTCCAGCCACGGTGCAGGAGCAGGTCGATGCGGCGGCCGAGCGTGGACTGGACGGCATCATCGTCTACGTGGCTCGAGCGGGCAAGGCGCCGGCCAGCAGCGGGAGCCTGTCGCTGGCGTTGGACAAGCCCGCGGACTTCGAGCCCGACGCCCGCTACAGCTACTCCAATACCAACTACCTGCTGCTCGGCCGCATCCTCGACGGCGCACTGGGATACCCGCAGCAGCGGTACATCGAGCGCGAGATCCTGGCTCCTCTCGGGCTCACGCACACCTACCCGTCGCTCGGCCAGGCGAACGAACGGGACGTCGTCCGTGGGTACTGGTACGGCTATGACGACGATCTGACGCCTCTCGACCATGCCGTCCCTGGTGGATCGATGGTCGCGACCGCTCAGGACGTCGGCACCTTCCCGAGGGCGTTGAATGACGGCTCACTGCTGAGCGCCGACGAGCAGGCCATCTACGCCTCGATCTACCGGTACGGCCATACCGGCTGGCTGCCGGGCTACTACAGCATCGCGCGCTATCACGCGGACATCGACGCGGTCGTGGTCCAGTTCGTCAACACCACTGGCGGAGACGCCTGGCGGCCGGTCGAGGTGACCGGAGGGAAGGCTCTGGGGATCTCGAACATCATCTATGGCCGCATCGTCCGGATTCTGCGCAGGCAGGTGAGCCCGCCGACGTAGCGGCCGGATGCTTCGGAGTCGGCTGGCCCGCCGCCGCGCACGATGAGCGCGACCGCAGCGGGCCCGCGACTCAGCTACCGGCTACTTCTCGGCCGACAGCGCGAATCCGCGCATGAACTGCTCCTGCAGGAGCATGAACACGATCAAGGGCGGGATCAGCGCCAGGATGGCCCCGGCCATCACCACCCCCCACTGGATGTCTTGCACCCCCGTGCCGATGAGCGTGTTCAAACCCACCTGGACCACCTGTCGGTTGACGCGCCGGATGATCACCAGCGGCCACAGGTACTGGTTCCAGACGTAGACGAACTGGATGACGGCCAGCGCACCGATGGTGTTCGTGCTCATCGGCACCAGGATGCTGACCAGGAAGCGCAGGGGCCCGGCACCGTCGATCTTGGCGGCGTCGGCGAGGCTCAGCGGGATGGACATGAAGTGTTGATGGAACAGGAACACGCCGGTCGCGGATGCCAGGAACGGCACGATGATGGCCCAGTAGGAGTCCGACCAGTTGAAGCCATAGGGCGTGGGCGCGAGCGGGTGACCTATCCACGAGAACAACGCGGCCCAGGTGGGCGGCGGGTGCTTCGACACCAGGTCGAACAGCCCCACGATCAGCACCTGCGTGGGCATCATCAGCGTCAGCAGGATGAAGCCGAAGACGATCGGTTTGAAGGGGATGCGGAAGTAGACGAGCGCCATCCCGGCCATCAGCGAGAACAGCGTCTTGCCGAAGGTGACGGCCAGGGCGATGATCAGTGAGTTACGCGTGTAGATCCCGAAATCGGACCCCGTCCACGCGCCCTTGAGGTTGTGCCACAGCTCTGCGCCGGGGATCACGCTCGGCGACATCACCTGCACCGTGGTCTGCGTCGCCTTGACCAGCGTGAACAGGATGGGTCCCGACACCAGTAGGCAGCTGAGGATGAGGCCGACGTGCACGAGCCAGCGAGTTCGCCGACGGGTGACGCGGCGCTCGGCGGGCGCGGCGTGCGTCGTACGGGCCGCCATCTCAACCGCCCCCGTAGTGCACGTTGCGGTTGCCGTAGCGGAACTGCAGCAGGGTGATCACGCCGACGATGAACAACAGGATGACGCCTTGCGCGCCGGCGAAGCCCAGGTTGCCGAAGCCGCCGAAGCCGTCCTCGTAGAGTCGGTAGATCATGGTCGTGGTCAAGCCGGCGTTGTCCAGGTGCAAGCTCGCCGGTCCGACCGGTCCCCCCTTGGTCAGGATGTCGATGAGGCCGAACACCTCGAAGAAGGCGTAGGCGAGGTTGGTGAACACCAGGAAGAAGGTCATGGGCGAGAGGAGGGGGAGCGTGATGCTTCGGAAGCGTTGCCAGGAGTTGGCGCCGTCGATGGCGGCGGCCTCGGTCAGCTCGCCCGGGATGTTCTGGAGCGCGGCGAGATAGAACACGATGTTGTAGCCGAGCTCCTTCCAGATGGCCGCGCTGACCACCAGCCCGAACGCCAGCACGGGGTTGTCCAGCCACCTGGGTGCGATGCCGAACAGACCCGAGAGCATGTGATTCACCTCGCCCGCCTCGGGATTGAACAGGAACGAGAAGATCGTCCCTGCGATCGCCGGTGACATCGCGAACGGCCAGATGAGCAGCAAGCGGTAGACGCGCGAGCCGGTCACCTTCTGGTTGGCGAGCATGGAGAACGCCAGGCTGATGGCCAGGCCCAGGAAGACCACGGCAGCGCTGAAGACCAGGCTCTGCAGCACCACCTGGCGGTACATCGGTGCCAGGAGACCGGAGAAGAGCAGAC
>Ga0315540_10000942_pt1 | contig 16666 bp, 19 predicted proteins | sample SalMarSW160110MG_FD_203677 | JGI IMG/M metagenome (GOLD analysis project Ga0315540, IMG submission 203677) | Salt marsh sediment microbial communities from the Plum Island Ecosystem LTER, Massachusetts, United States - Salt Marsh Sediment SW1601-10 ...
CGCGAATTCCGGCAGTCCTCCGTAACGCCTGGGGCGGTCGCCGCCGATAGGCGAAGTACGCCAGCGCCGGCCCGGCGGCCGCCGCGGCCCGGCGGGCGGACTCTCGAAGGCCAAGGAGCCTCCATGTACCGCCCGAAGTTCTTCACCGCGCTCGCGCGCGTGCTGCCTTTCGTCCTGTTGTCCCTCGTTCTGTCGTCCGTTTGCCTCGCGCAGGCCGGGGCCGGCGCCTCGCCGGCCGCCACGGCCGGTGTCGGCATCCTGGTCCTGCAGCCGGATTCCGAAGGCAAGGACGCGGGCGCCTACGCGCTCTCGCCGACCACGAACTACGGCGATCTCGGCTGGTACTACGGGATCGGGCTGCCCGGCATCGGGATCGGCTATCTCGAGTTCGACCTCACCGACCTGCCGGCCGACGCCGTCGTCACCTCGGCGACGCTGGACCTGTGGGCCGAGTACAACGACGGCACGCTGAGCATCGACGCGATCAACGCCCCGTGGGATGAAGCGACCCTCACGTGGTCGAACCGGCCGAGTTCCGTCTACCCGTCGCTGGCCGTCACCTACGCCATCAGCCGCGGCGACCCGTCGGGCCCGTGTTACTGGGGCTGCGTCCAGACGTTCGACGTCACGGGCATCGTCCAGGCATGGGCCACCGGCGCGATCCCGAACCGGGGATTCCAGATCGTCGGCGACACGGGCTCGGTCGGCTGGCTGATGGCCTCGTCGGACAACACGTCGAATCCGCGGCCGCGCCTGTGGATCCAGTACGACTCGCAGACCCCCACGGCGCGACCGAGCTGGGGGGAGCTCAAGTCGTACTACCGGTGAGGCCCGGGGGCGCCCGTCGCCGTCCATCCGGCGTGGCCTCTCGCGGGCCGCGCCGCCCTGCAACCCCGACGCGACGGGCGCCCGCAGCGCGTTCAGGCCCGGTCGAACGTGAGGCGGATGAAGGTGTAGTCGAGGCCCGTGCGCGGCCAGTGAACCGGGCGCTCGGCATGGGCGAGTTCCGGCTGCCCGCGAAGGACGAGGCCGTGGCGCGTCGCGAGCCCGGTCAGCTCCGTGATCTGCTCCGGCCCGAAGATCCGCACGGGCTGGCCGTACGCGGTGAGTCCCGTGGTGTCGGGCGGTGACTGGTCGAAGTCGGTGGAGAGCACGAGGACCCCCCCCGGCTTGAGGATGCGAGCGGTCTCCGCGAAGAAGGCCCCGACCGGGACACCGTGCTCGATCACGCTCATGCACGTAACGGCGTCGAACCGTCCGTCGGGAAACCCGGTCCGGGTGATCTCACCGTGCTGGAACAGCACGCCGCAGCGCCGCACCGGCCGCCCAAACTCGAGGTTGATGCCGACGAGGTCGGTGAGCCCGTAGACGCGGAGCCAAGGCAGGACTGACGAGTAGCGCGCGCTGCCCGCGTCGAGCACCGAGGCCGCGCCCGCCGAGAGCACGATGGCGACCGCGCCCAGCGCGTCCCAGTTCTTGGGCAGGTCGTGGTGGAGCGGCAGCCCCAGCCGCCGGCACTCGGCGACCGCGCGCTCCCACTCTCCCTTCGATCCAAGCACGGCGCTGCCCGGCATCGGCTCCGGGGGCGGTGGCGGTTCGCGGCGCAGTCGCATCGCGACGCGCGACCAGAGCAGCCGCTCGACTGCTCGCTTGGCCACGTCCAGGAGCAGGCCGCCAGGAGCCGCCGCTCTCGCCATTCGCGGGCCTCGCCCGTTCGGGTTGCGCCACCACGCGCGCGGACGGCGGAGCGGCTCGCAGCATTCCTCCCCGCGCTCCGGTTCCAGTCACGCACCTCGGCGGCCTTTCGGGTCTCGCTCGCCGGCGCGGCGGCCCGTACCCGCGGCGCCTCCCGTCCGGCGTTCCCGCCCCGCTTCCGTTCGCGACGGGCCATGCACTCTAACTACCGCCCGCGCCCCGGTCGGCGCAACGGAGAACAGCCGCTCATGCGGGCCCGACGGGCCGTTCCGGCAGCGGGAAGGCCCCGGAGCGGCGGCTCGCGCCGCGGGCCGGGACGCTCGCCCTGCTGCGCGACCGGGCGACGTCCCGGGCCGGGTGCTCGGGACGGGCCGCGGAGTCCGCCACTCGGCTCAGCGCCCGGCCTGCTTCACCTCGGCGAGCGTGGCGCGATAGACCGAGTCGCGCGCGCCTCCCGCGGCCACGGCGCGCTCCGCCAGCGCGAGCGCTTCCTCGCGATGCCCCACCTGCCTGAGCAACACGACCGCGAGGTTGTTCATCGCGTCGGCGTCTTCGGGCGCAAGGCGAAGCGCCGTGCGGTAGGCCTTCTCCGCGGCACGCCAGTTCCCGCCGGCCGCTTCCACGTTGCCGAGGTTCACCCGGGTGAGGGCCTGGTCCGGCTCGAGGCGCAGCGACTTGCGGTACTCGCTGCGGGCCAGCTCCAGCTGCCCGCGCGATTCGTATGCGACGCCCAGGTCGTTGTGCTCGCTCGCCGTGAGCGGGTCGTGCAGCATGACGAGGTGCGCGCAGCCCACGAGCGCGAGCGCGGCCGCTCCGGCCGAGATCGACGCGGCCAGCCCGCGTGCCCGTGCGCCGCGCGCGCTCACGGTTCCCTCGGGCGAACGATGAGCGCCTGCGAGCCGGCCGTGTCCCAGCGCTTCACGAGGTCGGTCCGGCGTGCCACGCGCGGGCTCGTACCGCCGTCGTTCAGGGTGAAGGAGGCCGAAGACGCGTCCCACCCCGTGACCACACCGAAGTGCCGGACGGTGATCGGACCCGAGCCGTTCTGGTAGAGCAGGATCGGCGGCACACCCTGCTTCACGAGCCGGACCAGCGCGTCCGACGTCAGCGTCACGACGTCGGCCTCGAAGCCGGCCCGACGCGCCGCGCCGGCGAGATCGGTGATGAGCGAACCCCGCAGCACGGGGTCGTAGGCGCTTTCCGCCTCGGCCACGGCATCGGGCGTCGCTCCGTAGTAGCGCAGTACCATCTCGAGCGCGGCGGGTCCGCAGCGCTCGCGCGCCTGTCGAATCAGGGGCACGTCGAGCAGGGTCCGGACCGCGAGCCGCCATGCGACGGGACTCGCGGACGCGTTGCCGCCGAGGACGACGCCGTTGCTCGGAGCGCTCACGTTGCCGCTCCGGTCACGCGAGAGGACGTAGATCGTCACGGGCCCGCCTCTGTCCCCGGGGGAGAGCCAGACTCTCTCCCGCGTCCCAGGGGCGTGGGGCCTCAGGAGCACCGTCGCGGCGGAGTCGGCGTATCCCGGGATCGCGAAGATCGTGCCGTGCGCGTCGAGTCGGCGGAAGAGATACGCACCGACCGGGTCGGGCGAAAGCACCGCCCGGCCCGATCCGTCCACGCTCAGCGTGTCCGCCGGGGCGGTGAAGCTCAGCCGCAGCAGCAATACCGCCACGAGTGCCATCATGATTCGACTCCTGTCGTCGGGAGGCCGCGTGCCCGCTTCGCGGGGCGCGCGGCCCGGAAGATCACCTGACCACCACCTGGCGGTTCATCAGCCGCAGCACGACGATGACGAGGATGACCACGACCAGGACGCCGATGATGGCGCCCGTGCCGTCGCCGCCGCTGGGCAGCCCCTTGGAAGCGCTGGCGAGCGTGTGAACGTCCTGGTCGGACATGCTGGCGAGCCGGACCTGTGCGTCGGCCGACGTCACGCCGTAGTCACGCAGCTTCTGCGCGACGACCTTGTTCTCGAGCACCCGCTGTGCCATCACCATGTCGGCGTCGCGAACCGAGGTGATGCTCGTCGTGCCCGACACTCGGGAGGGCGCGAGCCCCGCGGCGGCCGGACCGACCTCGAGCACGCTCATGCTCACCACCAGCAATGCCGCAGTCCAGAAGCGAAACCTCTTCGAAGACCTGTTCATTCCGAACCTCCACGCTTGCGCAACGAACGGATGGCGGCGGCGTGTCTCGCCGGCGCCGCGAGAGGCGGCGTACGGCGCCGCTAGACGACCCGTCGGCGTCGCATGATCAGGAGCAGCACGCCGCCGAGGACGAGCACTCCCCCCACCACCGGTGAAACGGGAAACGCGTGGTGTTCCGTCGCGGTCGCATGCATGGGGCCCATGTCGATGATCGTCCGCTGCCGGTCGTATCCGAACCCGCCGTAGGCGAGCGCGATCACGCCGGCCACGAGTAGCACGACACCCAGGATCCTCATGTCACCCTTCCCTTCCCGGCGCGCGGCCGGTCACATCACCCTGCGCCCCTGGATGACCCGGAGCAGCACGACGACGATGGCGACGACGAGCAGCAGGTGAATGAGGCCGCCCATCGTGTAGGACGTCAGCATCCCCAGGAGCCAGAGAACGACGAGAATCGCCGCGATGGTCCAAAACATGTTTCACCTCGATTTCCTGAACGAGGTTCGGTCGGGCTCTGGCCCGACATCACCGGATGGCCACGGTCTGGTTGACGGTGAAGCTGATGAGCACGCCGGCGGGCAACACGACCTGGTAGCCCTTCGAGCCGGCGACGACGGCCGCGGCGGCGCCACCACCCAGCAGGCCGCCCACGGCGGCGTTCTTGCCGTCACCCACGACCTTGCCGATCAGCGCACCCGCCGCCGCCCCACCGGCGATCGCGCCGAGGTTGCGGGCGCGCGTCGAGCCCGCGATCACGGCTTCGGTGCTTCCGGTGACGGACTCGTTGCGATCGTTGATCCGGATGTGGCGCAGGCCCAGGTCCAGCATCGCGCGCGAGCCGCGCTTGGCCGGAGTCACGCCCACGACGACGCCGTCCACCGGAGTTCCGGCCGCGATCATCGCGCCGTTCCCGGTCGCCACGGGCTCCTGCACCGTGCCTTGCCAGGTGTCCCCGAGGTGGGCGGTCTCGGACGAGAGGGCACTGCCGAGCACCACCGCGACCGGGGTGCCCGCGACCAGCGTGTGCGACGGGGCCGCGACGTACCGGCTGCCGGAGGCGCCGGCCGCCTGGGCGTCCGACGACGCGTCCCCGCAACTGCTGGTGAACAGCAGTGCCGCGGCGAGCGTCGACGCCGCCACGAGTGTCGCGATTCGAGGATGTCTCATGACCTGGTTCCCTTTCAGATTGGTCTTGCGCGCTACAGCCTGAAGACCAGGCCGAGCGACAGGCTCCAGAAGTCGGGATTGAATGTCGTCGGCAACTGCACGTTGTGGTTGTCGCCCTGCATGAAGATGTACCTGCCGTTCAGGTCGAGCCCGAGCTTGGGTCCGATCGGCATGTCCACTCCGCCTCCGAGGTGGACGCCCGTCTTCATGGAGGTGTCGTCGTGGAACAACGTGTTGTCGGTGTAGTCGAACGTCGTCCGGTACCAGCCGAGACCGCCGCCCGCGTAGAAGCTCGGAATCGGCGTGAACCAGAGCGAAGCCGTCAGTGGCCACTGCCTCACCTTGAGGGCGCCGTCGGCGTAGGAGTCCTGGCGGTAGCCGATCGCCCCTTCAGCCTTGAGGAGCGGCATCAGCGGGAAGCGCAGCGCGAGACCGCCGAAGGCGTTCGCGTCACCCGCGTTGGGATCCGTCGACTGGGTGACGCCGATCGAGGGGATGAGCTCCACCGCCCGCGCGGGGAGCGCAAGTGTGCTGGTGAGGGCGGCGAGGACGAGAAAGGCCGCAAGGTGCCTGCCCGCGCGGGTCGTGGGTGTCGTTTCCATCCTGGGGGTCTCCTTCGAGGCCTTCCGTGAACTGCCGCCGGCGGGCGAGCTTCGACCGGTGCGGGGCGTTCGACGCGCGTCGAGGCCATCGGGGACTCGCGCGCGCCTTCACCAGCCTCTCAGCGCACGTTCGGTGCCATCGGCGCGGGCGGACGGGCGCCGCCGCCAGGTCGTTGCGCGCACTCACGGTCGCGGTGGTCGCCGGGCCGGGGCGGGTGACTGGAGCACCCCGGGGCGGGTCGAGAGTCGGGGAAGGAACTTCAAACCCGACCCGGAACTTCAAACCCCGCGTCGCCTCGCAAGGCTGCCCACCACCGCGATCAGCTCGTTCGGGTCGGCAGGCTTCGACAGGTACATCTGGAAGCCGGCCGCCAGGATGGTCACGCGGTCCTCGATCTTCGCGTACGCGGTCAATGCCACCGCGGGAATCGCGCCGCCCTGTTCACTCGAGCGCTGCCGCACCCGGCGCATGAACGAATAGCCGTCCTCGCCGGGCATGGCGATGTCGGAGACGATCACGCTCGGACGCCACACGTCCAGAAGGGCGATCGCCTCGGCAGCCGAGCCGGCGCTTCGCGCCTCGGCGCCGCACGCCTCGAAGAGCACCACCAGCGCCTCGCTCGCGCTCGGCTCATCCTCCACGATCAGCACCCCGACGCCGTCCAGTCTCCCGAGGTTCGTGTGCGTGATCTGGTCGCCCGCGATCGGGTGTCGTTGGGGCGGGCTGCCCTCGGCCGCCGTCGCGAGCAGCGGGAACTTGACCCTGAAGGTCGAGCCCCGGCCCGACCCCTCGCTCTGGGCGGAGATCTCGCCGCCGTGCAGTTCGACGATGTGGCGGACGATTGACAGTCCCAGCCCGAGGCCGGCGTGGCGGCGCATCGAGCCGCCCACGGCCTGGCGGAACGGCTCGAACACATGCGGCAGGAACTCCTGCGGGATGCCGACCCCGCTGTCGCTGATGACGATCTCGACGTGCGACTCCGAGCGCTGCAGCAGCACCTGCACCCGGCCGCCCTTGGGCGTGAACTTGATGGCGTTGGAGATCAGGTTCCACATCACCTGCTGCAGCCGTTCCCAATCACCCGAGATCAGGCCGGCGCGTTCGTCGAGCACCAACTGCATGCGGATCTGCTTGGCGTCGCTCGCGGGCGCCTGGGATTCGGCCGCGGCCCGGATGACCGGCATCAGGTCGATCGGGCGCACGTCGAGCCGGAACTTGCCCGAGACGACCCGGGACACGTCCACGAGGTCGTCGATGAGCTGGGACTGCGAGATCACGTTGCGCTCGATCACCTCGAGGGCCCGCCTGGACTTCTCCGCGTCGAGCGAGCCGCTCCGGAGCAGCTGAGTCCACGTGAGGATGGGCGCCAGTGGATTGCGCAGTTCGTGAGAAACGGTCGCGAGGAACTCGTCCTTCAGGCGGCTCGCCGCCTCGACTTCGGTCAGCGACGCCCGCGCGGCGGTCTGGCCGTACTCGGCCTGCGACCGGGCGGCGGATTGCCGCCCGTAGCTGCTGTTGAGTCCCGTAATGAGGAGCACGCTCATCACCGACAGCACCAGGATCGTGCCGAGCGTGACCGCAACGAGGAATTGCTCGACGCGGGCGATCTCGGTGCGGCTGATCGAAACGCGGCCGACACGGATGGATTCGGCGTGCGACGTCAGCTCGGCGAGAGCCCGCTCGAGACGATCCCCCCCCGCGGCGACGGTTTGCCCCGAAACGGGGGCCGCCGGCCCCCGGCGCTCGTCCGGGCCGCCGAGCGCGAGCGCGAAGGCCGCCTGGTACTCACGTTCGGCGGCCACGACGGCGTCGAGCCGGGCGCGAACCGTGGGATCGGTGATTTGCGCAGCCAACTGGGCCGCCATTTCGCGCATCGCCGCGCTCCGCGCGAACACGGCGGGAGCCGAGCCCGCACCGCCCGGAAGCAGGCAGGCCCTGGCCTGCGCGACGTTCTCGACGCCCAGCGCTTCCAGCGCCCTGGCCTCGGCGACGATGTGATCCGCGTCGCCCGTGGACCGCGTCATGTTCGCGATCATCACCCTCACGGTGACCAGCGAGGCGATGGCGGTCAGGATTGCCAGCAGGGTGATGATCAGCACGCTGGTGATCAGCCTGCCTCGGAACGACCATTCGGGCACGGTGCTCCTCGATTCCCCGGGGTCGCCGGATCGGGCGGCGGCCCGGCGACGTTGCCGACCAGCTTGGTCCCCCGATCGGACTTTCACAACCCGCTTTGTCTGACCCGGCCGGACCGTCTCGTCGCCTCGGGTGATGACGCACGATGCGCGCCACTCTTCTTGAGCTTCGCGAAAATGCCCCAGGTCGCTCAGTGGCTTCGCAGCGGCGGAGCACGAGGGCCACGCGCCCCGTTGCGGGGGCCGGACCGATGGAAGCCCTTTCAAACGGTCGGGTGCCGGATTACATCGCGGCGACGGCGGGGTGCCTGCGAATGGCCGGGACGGAAAGTGGTCGCGGTCACGAGCGCTGGCTGCGAATCGACAGCGCAAGCTGCGGGCCGGGAAGCCGGGTGGCGCACTGTTCGCCCAGGCAACTGCCGCGTCGGGACCTCGACGGGCGGGCTGCGAACCGCGAGGTCGGGCAGGCGCGGCGACAGTGAGGCGCGCACGCACGAAGGGAGGCCCGTCGCGACAGCGTCCCCTCGCGAATTCGTCGGCGCCCCTCCCGCCTGCGCTCCGCCGCCGCTCCGCGCGGACGCGCGGTGCCGCCGGCGGCCCGTCCGTGGATCGGCCGGACCGCGTTGAAGTTTCTTCTTCGCTCGGCGCGGAGGGGATTTCACTCCGGACGTCCGCTTTCCCATCCGTTGACGTTCCGGGCTCTTCATGGGCCTCGACCCGGACGACGGCGCAGCACGTTAGCCCGATTCGACCGTTTCCACGCGGCTGGCACCAATCTGGCTGTCGACGTCAGCAGGACGATCGGGGATCGAGCCTTCGATTCGTCACGGGTTGCGGCCTGCGTCTTCCAGGCACCTCGGATCCGCGGCGACGGCACGGCACGACCCGACCTCGCACACGCGAGTCTCCAGCGAAAGGACGTGGACATGATCTTCAGGCGTGCTTCAGGCTTCTGCGCAGGCATCGCCCTCGCACTCCTGCTCGGGGTGCCGCATCTCGTGCAGGCAGGCCCGGCGGACAATGCCGACGGGAAGTGGCAACCCGTCGGGAAGGGGCACTACGAGAAAGTGCCCGGCTGGAAGACGACCCACGCGCCGCACAAGGGAAGACCCCATGTCGGCCGGGGACCGAAGGGCGCACCGCCCGGCGAGGTGCCGGTCGCACCCGTTCCGGAGCCCGGAACGATGACGCTCGCGGCGTTCGGACTGATGGCGGTCGGCGCCGCGGTCCGAAAGCGGCGGGACGCCGGGGCATCGAAGGGCCCGACGACGAGCTGAACGAGACCGGGCGGCGGTCGCGCGCGAAGTCGCGCACGGGCCGCCGCCCAATCCTCACGCACGGAAAAGGACCCTTGCTCATGAATCAGCTCCATCGCGGGGCCGGCGTCAACGCGTGGTGGGAGAACGCTCCCGCAGAGCGCTACTGGCTCGACGTCACGCAGCGGGACGAGCGGGACGGGTTCCTGGCGTGCCCGCGGAGCGCCGGACGGAACGGTTCGACGTGGGTTCACCGCCTCATCACGTACGTCAGGGGCGGCGACGTCGTCTTCCGCTACGACGACTCCCGGCGGGCGATCGTGGGTTGGGCCATCTCGCACGGCCGCGTCGAGCGTCACGACCTCGCGTGGTCCTCTCCCGGGACCGGCGGGGCGCCCGGGGCCACGTCCCGGACGGTGCCCAGCTGGGGCATCCGCCTGCGCGAGGCCACGCTCCTCGACGAGTCGGTGCCGCTGCACGAGATCGCCCGGACCCAGTGGGACCTCTTCCCGACCCTTCGCGCCATGGAGGACGCCGCGGACACCACGCTGCACTATCCGTTCGAGATGGGCAACCGCGAGTCCACCCGCCCGATCGCGGGCTACGTCTTCAAACTGCCCGCCGTGTTCGTGCGCAGCTTTCTCCCGCTCTCCGGCGCCATCTACCGCGTGGCCCGGCTGCTGCCGAAGCGTGAGAGTGAACCGTACCTGTCGATGGAGCTGGCGACCCACCCGCTGAGGACGGCTCGCTGATGCCGAATGAAAGGAGCACGGTTCGATGCCACTCATCGCGCAGATCTGCATGGTCGTCGTAACCATCGCCGTCGTCGCGATGGCGGGAGTGACCATCCGCCTGACGCTCCACACCAAGAGCCTGATCGAAAACGCGAACCGCTCGCTCGCCGACCTTCCGGCGCTGATCGAGGAGGCCCGGAAGGCGTCCGCGCGCGCCGACGATCTGATGGCGGCCTTCACGCGCGTCACGCGCATCGCCGAGTCGGCGGCGTCGAGGGTCGAGGGCATCGCGATGCGGTCCAGTTCGCTGGCCGACGCGCTGCTCAACGAGGTCGAGCCGCCCCTTTCGCGGGCCGCCGGCCTGCTACGGGGCATTCGCGCCGGCGCGAGCCATCTCATCCAGCGATGGCAGTCGCGCGCCGGCGGATACACAAAGGAACCGAAGGGGGTCGAACATGTCGGAGAACAACGGTGGCTCGATGATGGCGGGAGTGCTTCTGGGAGCCGTGGTCGGGGCCGGGCTGGCGCTGATCTTCGCGCCAAAGGCCGGTAGCGAGACGCGCCGGGCTATCGGCCGGGCGGCGCGCAGGCTCAAGGACGGCTCGACGGCGCGGATGGACCGCGTGATCGGCTCGATCCGCGAGGGCGCGGGAGACCTCGGGGCCGCCATCGACGCCGGCAAGGAGGCGTACCACGCGAACGAGCCTGCGGCCCCGGTCGGCGCGGACGGAGTCTGAGCGGCCTCCGCACCTGGAAGAGCGAGGTGGCACTGCCCTCACCGGCGGCACGCCGGCGCTTCGGGCGGTAACGCCTCAGTCGCCGGCGTAGATGTGCAGTCGGTTGTAGAGCGTCTTGAGGCTGATCCCCAGGATCCGCGACGCCTTCTTCTTGTCGCCGCCGCACTGTTCGAGAGTCGACAGGATCAGCGCCCGTTCGGACTCTTCGAGCGACCCTCCCGCCGCTGGCGCGGGCGCCGGCCTCCCGGGGTCCTGCCCCACGCCCAGCTGCTCGAGGCCGATCACGCTGTCAGACATGATGAAGGCGCGCTGCAGTTCGTTCCTCAGCTCGCGCACGTTGCCGTGCCACGGGTGCGCCTCGATCCGCGCCCGCGCGGTGGCGCTCAGGCGCTTTGCTGTTCCCTGCGCTGCGTTGAGCTGCTCGAGGATGCTGTCCGCCAGCAGGAGCGCGTCGCCGTCCCGTTCCCGGAGCGGCGGCAGTTGGATCGGGAACACGTTGATCCGGTAGTACAGGTCCTCGCGCAGCTTGCCGTCACGAACGGCCTCGAGCGGTCTGCGGTTCGTGGCTGCGATCAGGCGCACGTTGACGGGAACGCGTTCGTCGCCGCCCACGCGCGTTAGAGAGCCGGACTCGAGCACGCGCAGCAGCTTGACCTGCAGCTCGATCGGCATCTCGGTGATCTCGTCGAGAAACAGCGTGCCGTCCGCCGCACGTTCGAAGCACCCGCGCCGAAGCTGGGTCGCTCCCGTGAAGCTGCCCCGCTCGTGCCCGAAGAGCTCGCTCTCGATCAGGTCCCTCGGGATTGCGCCACAGTCGAGCGGCAGGAAGGGCTTTCGACGCCTGGGGCTGAACTCCCAGATCGTCTGGGCGACCACTTCTTTTCCGGTGCCGCTCTCGCCCGAGATGAAGACGGTGGCGTCCGTCGGGGCGACCTTGCTCATCAGGTCGTACACCCCCTGCATCGCCGGCGAAAGGCCGATCAGCCGGCCGAAGCGACCGAACTTGCGGAGCTCGCCCCGCAGCGTTCCGACTTCCTCCTTGAGCGACCGGAGGCGGACGACGTGCAAGAGCACCGACCGAAGGCGCGCGGTGTCCAGCGGCTTGGTCAGGTAGTCGAGCGCCCCGAGCCGCAGGGCCTCGATCGCCGAGTCCAGCGTGGCCACACCCGAAATCAGGATCACGTCGGAGCCGCCAGCCGCCTTGACCTCGCGCAGAAGCTCGAGGCCCAGCCCGTCGGGGAGGACCAGGTCGATCATCACCAGGTCGACGGGCCCCTTCTCGAGAACATCGCGCGCCTCCGCGAGGGAGGCGGCGCCAAAGACCGTGAAACCGGCCTCGCTCGCGATCTCCGAGACGCCGGAAAGAAAGTCGAAGTCGTCGTCGACAATCAGGCTGTGCAACATCGAGGCTTCCCCTTGGTGCGGGTAAAGGGCACCCACCAGAGTCGCACGCCCGCCTGCAGATGGGAATCCCATTCTCCGGAAATCCCGGCGGGAGCCGGACGGATCGCCGACGAAGGACCACGTCGGCGCGAGCCGCATCTCGTTGTGGATCCGCGCGCGTCACTTCTTCAAGCACGTGGAGTGGATTACAAGGCGCGCGTTGCCGCGCCATCGGCTCGGGCCGTCGTCCCTTGCGGCAATGCGAGTTGCGCGAGCCCGAAAAGCGGCACGGGGATTGCCCTGTCGATGCGGTGTCGCCCCATCGGTGCGGCCGGCGAGTTGAACTGCGGGTTCCGGCCCGCCCGTTCCCCCAGACACCGGAGGCTATTCATGATGCGCGCGCGCGTGTGGCTACCACTTGTCGTTCTGGCCGCGACGATCCTCGTCCCCCCTGCGACCGCTTCCGACTTCCAGGAGAAGAGCTTCAACGTCACTCCATTCGGCGGCTGGACGTTCTTCGATCGCGAGCTCAAGGCGCCGACCGGCCTGGGGCTCGACGACGACGCGTACCTGGGAGGGCGGATCGGCGTTCGCCTGCTCTCTCCCCTCTGGCTCGAGCTCGCGGGCGGGTACACGCCGACGACCTCCTTCAATCGCGACGCCACCTGGACGCACCTCTCGGCCAACCTGCTGCTCGTGTCCTCCAAGCCCCGCGCGATCAACCCGTTCGTCTCGCTGGGCGGGGGCGTTTCGAAGTTCGTGCCCCGGTGGAGTCCCGACGAGAAGGACGGCACCTTCGAAGCCGCGGCCGGCGTCAAGGTGAAGCTCGTGAACTCGCTCGGGCTGCGGCTCGAGGCGCGGAACGTGCTGCTGGTGCCGAAGAAGAACTACAACAAGGCCCATATCGACAACATCATCGTCGGTGCCGGCCTGGTGTTCGCCTTCGGCGGCAAGCCGTCCGACCGCGACGGGGACGGCGTGCCCGACAAGCTCGACCGCTGCCCCGACACGCCCCGTGCCTGTCCGGTGGACGCGAGCGGCTGCCCGATCGACTCGGACCACGACGGCGTCTGTGACGGCATGGACCAGTGCGCCAACACGCCGAGCGGCGCGACCGTGGACGCCCGGGGGTGCCCGACCGACACGGATGGTGACGGTGTCTGGAACGGGCTCGACCAGTGCGCCGACACTCCGAAGGGGTGCACCGTGGACGCCCGCGGCTGCCCGATCGACTCGGACGGTGACGGCGTGTGCGATGGCGTCGATGCATGCGCGAACACGACGAACGGCTGCAAGGTCGACGCCCGCGGCTGCCCGATCGATTCGGACGGCGACGGCGTGTGCGACGGGCTCGACAAGTGCCCGGATTCGCCGGCCGGCGCCCGCGTGGACGTCGAGGGCTGCCCGATCAGCGAGGTGCAGCTGCGCGAGACCGAACTGCTCGACACCGGCCTCATCCGCCTCAACGACGTCAACTTCGAGACTGCCAGGGCGGAGATCCTGCCCGAGTCCCATCACTCGCTCGACGTGGTCGGCGAAGTGCTGAGCAAGTGGCCGCAGCTCAAGATCGAGATCGGCGGCTACTGCGACTCCCGCGGAAGCGACGCCTACAACCTCGCGCTCAGCAAGCGCCGCGTGGCCGCGGTCCGCACCTACCTCCTCCAGCACTTCCCGAAGCTCGAGGCCGCGCAGCTCACCGGCCGGGGCTACGGCGAGTCGAACCCGCTGGTGCCCAACACCAGCCCCGAGAACATGGCCCAGAACCGCCGGGTCGAGTTCAAGGTGCTGAACAAGGGTGAGCTGCGTCAGCTCAAGCCATGAGTCAGCGGCCGACGGCCGGCTCCGCCGCGGCGCCCTCGCTCGGGCGCAGCGAGAGCCGCCGTCGGCCCACCCGCCCGGTCGGCCGCGCCATCCGTCGGGGGCCGACGGCCGGCGATCCCGGGAGGCAGCCCGGGATGTTCAACGTCGTTTCGGCGAATGCCGACGAAGCGCCATCGCCGCTGAAGTCACGCGGCCCCAGGGCGACCGGATCCGGGTCGCCGAGACAGCGAAAGGAAGCTCCGATGCGAATCAGGGAAAACGGACGCCCGACCTGGAGGGCCCCGGCTGGCGCCCTCGCACTGCTGGTGCTCGTCGCGGGGGCCGCCCAGGCGGCAGGTCCCTCCAGCATGAGCCACTACTTCTCGTCGCACCCGATGATCTCGGGCACCGTGGTCTCGGTGAACGACCACCAGATGGTGGTGAACACCGACCAGGGTGAACAAGTCACGCTCGAGCTGGATACGCGCACGATGGCCCCGCGGGACCTGGGCCCCGGAATGGTCATGCGCGCCGACTTCAAGGCTCTCGAGGACTGCCGTCTCTACGCGCAGGCGATCATGCCCGTTCGCGGTTCGGCCTCGACCGAGCGGACGCAGGTCTACGCGAACACGCACGACAGTCCCGAGGTGGTCGCGCGCAACGCGACGGCCGCCGATGACCACCGGAGAGTCACCTGGGAGGTGGCCGGGCACCGTTCGCTCGCGACGACACCGCAGGCGATGGACGAGCACTCTCCCGGGGCCACGATGACCGCCACGCCGGGCACCTTCGACTACCTCCAGTCCACGCGTCCCATGATCTCGGGCCGGGTGGTCGCCGTGAACGATCATCGGTTGGTGGTGCGCACCCACCAGGGTCAGCAGGTCGGCATGGTCATGGACTCGCAGACGATGCTGCCTGGCACGGTCGCGCCCGGCACGTTCGTCAGGACCGAGTTCACGCGCCTGAAGGACGGCCGGTACTACGCCAAGGCGGTGAGCCTGGCCGGCGCTCGCGTCACCGAACGCGAACAGGCCTACGCGCACACGGTCGACAGCGACATCCGGATCGCCGAGAACGTTCCGGAGTGCGGTGCGGTCTACGCTGGCGACGGACGCCCGACCACGATGACCGTCGAGCCCCGTGAGACCCGTGTGTCTTCGGAGCCGATGCTCGTGTCGAGCGGCCCGGTGAAGGAATCCTTGCTCGCGCAAAATGACCCCGCGCCGCTCGCCGAGCCGTCGCAGACCCTGCCGCAGACCGCCAGCAATCAGCCGCTTCTGTTGCTGCTCGGCACGCTCGCGCTCGGCGCCGCGGTCGTGGTCGGGTTCTTCCGCCGGCTCCTGGCCGCCTGACCGGACAACGCTTCGGCGCACGTCGCTCGCCAGCCGGCCCCCGGGGCCCGGCGAGTGACGGTGCCGGAGCGATGCTCCCGTCGACACCATGGTTCCGCGCCTCTGGTTCCGCCGGCTCCAGTGGGGACTCCTGATCCTCGGGATCCTCTCGCTCGGGCTGTGGTCGCGGGCCCGGATCGTCGCGCACACCTTTCAATCTTCCGAATCGGCCAGGCTCGACGCGGCGCAGGCGCAAGCCGCCTCGAACCCGTCTCCGGCGGGTGTCGGTTCGCACGCGGCCCCTCACGCCGCCACTCCGAGGGCGCGCCCGGAGAGATCCGCCGTGCTCGGCCGGCTCGAGATACCGCGCTTGCGCATCGCGGCGATCGTCGCCGAAGGCGTGGACATGGGCACCCTCGGACGGGCGGTCGGGCACATTCCGACGACGGCGCAGCCGGGGTCGACCGGCAACTGCGCGCTCGCCGGTCATCGAGACACGTTCCTGCGCGGTCTCGGCGCCGTGCGCGTCGACGACGTCGTCCACATCGTCACGCCGGAACGCACCTATTCCTACCGGGTGGAATGGACCGAAGTGGTGGACCCAATCCGGATCGACGTTCTCGATCCGACCCCGGGGAGCGTCTTGACCCTCATCACGTGCTACCCGTTCACGTACGTCGGCCACGCCCCCAAGCGCTTCATCGTCCGCGCGCGACAACTCGAAACGGTCGCCGGGGTCGCGGTCGGCCGCCGCGCCGACTGATCCGAATCACGGCCAATCCGGCCGGTCGCTCATCGCCGAAACCGGCGGCACACGATCGGCCCCACAGGAGGGACGACATGAAAACGAAACTGGCTCTCGCGCTCCTCGCGGCGGGACTCGCCGCGTTCGCCCTGACAGGCCTCACGGGCTGCGCCACCATGGGCGGCAGCACCGGCAAGGGCGCCGCGATCGGCGCCGCCGCGGGCGGCCTGGCCGGCGCCGTGATCGGCAACCAGACGGGCTCGACGGCGCGCGGCGCCATCATCGGCGCCGTGCTCGGCGGGGCGGCCGGGGGAATCATCGGCCACCAGATGGACCAGCGGGCGAAGGAGATCGCGCAGCAGGTTCCGGGGGCGACCGTCGAACGCGTTGGAGAGGGCATCCAGGTCACCTTCCCCTCCGGGTTGCTGTTCGACTTCGACTCGGCGGTCATCCGTAGCAACGCCGCCGACAATCTCGACGGGCTGGCGCAGCACCTGATCAAGTACAACGACTCCAACGTGATGATCGTCGGGCACACCGACGCGGTGGGCAGCACGGCCTACAACCAGAGCCTCTCGGAGCAGCGTGCACAGGCCGCGGCGCGCTACCTCGCCGCCCGGGGAGTGTCCCGCTACGTCGCGACGGCGGGCCGGGGCGAACGCGAGCCGGTGGCGACGAACGACACCGAGGGCGGCCGCCAGTTGAATCGACGAGTCGAGATCGCGATCTACGCGAGCGCGGCGCTCCAGGAAGAGGCGCGGCGCCAGGCCGCCGGTCTGTGAACCAACCCGGACGCGAAACCGGGGTCCGGCGACGACGGACGGCCTGCAGGCCCGGTGCACGCCCGGAGCGTGCACCGGGACCGCACGAGGCGGGTGATTGGGCCCGGTTCGCGTGACCGGACATCGGTTCGTGAACGCCCTGCGG
>Ga0315540_10000944_pt1 | contig 16658 bp, 19 predicted proteins | sample SalMarSW160110MG_FD_203677 | JGI IMG/M metagenome (GOLD analysis project Ga0315540, IMG submission 203677) | Salt marsh sediment microbial communities from the Plum Island Ecosystem LTER, Massachusetts, United States - Salt Marsh Sediment SW1601-10 ...
CGAAGCGCATCCTTGCGCTCGCGGCCGATTCAAGCGGCATCCAGGATACTGCCACGGACTGAGGGGCGGAGGAAGGTCTCGAGTAGCAGGCTGGAGCTCAAGGGTGAGCGCCGGTTCCACGGTAGGAGCGACAGCATCCGGGCCATCGGGCAGTAGTCCACCAACACAGCGGCAACCGTCCCGATCAGCTGGATCCAGTGCAGGAAGCCCAGAGGTCCCCAGAGTCCTGCGAGCATCCAGGCCAGGTAGCCGATGCGCACCTGTACCGGGAAGGCTTTGACGGATCCTTCCTTCATCAGGTAGTGCAGTGTCTGCACGATGGTCAGGCCGATCGCCGGGGCAAAACCGAGCGGATAGTCCGATAGGGCGCCGGCCAAGAAGACGCCGGTCATCGACCAGTACCACCAGGATATCTCCCGCATGCGGCTCACGATCGATTCCCGCCAGTTGGCGGCGACAAAGGACCAGGTGTTGACATTGGCGTCGATGGGGTTTTGTGCGCTCATGTCGATAGCTCCTCTGAAATAGATACGGAAATGCGCATGAACATGAAGTTGTCTCCAAAATGCGTGTCTGATCGGAGCGCAGTGCGGGCTCAGCCGAGCCAGGCCGGGTTGGCGAGGAGCTCGATCATGTGACCGCCGGCCAAGCCGTTCAGAGCAGATCGCATACGGCGAGACCAGTTGGTTTTGAGGATCGGATTCATGACCTTCTCCTGACATCTGTTCCGGCAGGTGACCTCCCCCGCGCTTTGTTCCGGGGTTCCCCGAGGGCAGCGGTCTGCTCCCCGGTTGAAGAAGAGTCTGGAAGGGTCCTGTATCTGTACTGCGATCGGGGAGTATGGATTTTGTCGCCCTATCGTTTCAGCAGGGAGATGCGGAAGCTGCGAGAGGGATCTTTTGTTTCAGGACGTTGTCGGCGGGGCCTCGCGGAGATGGGGATCGCACTGCCGGTCCCCTTGCCCGCAGCCCGATGGGGGGCTGCTGATCCGCAACAAGGCCGCAACATTAGGCGCGTCTCTCTGAAACGGAATCGATACGCTGTTTGCGGTTACTCGTGGGCTGGTTCTTGCCCAATTCTTCGTTGAGCGTTAAGTGGTTGCAGCATTGAGTGCTTGGTCGAGATCTTGAATGATATCGTCGATATGTTCGATCCCGACACTCAAGCGGATCATCTCGGGAAGAACGCCCACCTTTCGCTGCACATCCTCGCTCAATTGCCGGTGTGTGGTGGAGGCTGGGTGACATGCGAGGGACTTGGCGTCGCCGATATTGACGAGTCTTTTAAATAGTTTCAGTGCATCGTAGAACGCAACCCCGGCATCGAAACCGCCCTTGACGCCAAAAGTGAGAATCCCAGATGCTTTTCCATGCATATACTTTTGCGCGAGCTCATGATAGGAATTGCCCGGTAAACCGGCGTAATTGACCCAGGCGATCTTGGGATGCTCTGCTAGGAATTCAGCGACTTTTTGTGTATTTTCGCAATGCCGTTCCATCCTCAGGCTGAGGGTTTCAATCCCTTGCAAGAGCTGGAATGCCGCCAACGGGGAGATCGCCGATCCGGTATTACGTAGCGCCACAGTGCGTGCACGGGCGATATACGCTGCAGGCCCGAAACTCTGTGTGTAAACCACACCATGATAGGCAGGCTCCGGCGTGCTGAAAATCGGGTACCGGGTTGCGTGGTTTTCCCAGGAAAACTTTCCTGAATCGACAATCATGCCACCCAATGTCGTCCCGTGACCTCCCATATATTTTGTTAAGGAATGTACGACGATATCGACCCCGTAATCGATCGGTTTGAGCAGTGCCGGAGTCGCTACCGTATTGTCGCAGATCGTGGCCACGCCGGCGTTGCGTGCCATATCCACGACCGCTTGTATATCGACAATATTCCCTGCGGGGTTTCCAATGCTTTCGAAGAACACGGCCTTCGTCTTCGAATCGATCAGCTTCGCAAGAGCATGGGGCGAGTCGTTCTCGGCGAACCGGACGTCGATACCGAGCTTGGGTAGCGTATGGGCGAACAAGGTATAAGTGCCGCCATAGAGCTGTGGTACGGAAACGATATTGTCAGTGGCTTCGGCGAGATTGAGCACCGAGTAATTGATTGCCGCACTGCCGGCTGAAGTAGCTAGTGCCGCCACACCGTGCTCGAGTGCTGCGACTCGTTGTTCGAGCACATCTTGCGTCGGATTCATAATGCGCGTGTAGATGTTGCCCGCTACCTCGAGGTTGAACAGATCCGCACCGTGTTGCGCGTTGTCGAATTCGTAAGCCACGGTCTGGAAAATCGGCACTGCGACTGCTTTTGTCGTCGGATCAGACTGATACCCGGCATGAATGGCAATGGTCTCATCGTGCATGTCTGTTCTCGCTGCGTTTGGCTATGGTTGGTGTAGGGGTTGGCATGTCAAATAGTCATGCCGTGCTCAGGGAGCCGATGCACTCCCACCCCTGTGGTGCAAATGAAGCGGTGATATCCTCTAACAATACACTCATAGACATACCGCTCACCCCCGTCGGGCAAAATGACCACGATAGTCTTGCCAGGGAATTGGGACTCATCGGGAGTACAGAGCAAGAAATCGAATTCGTTCGCCCTCTACGGCGTGACGAGGAGGTTGCTGGTGGATCTGTCTTCATCCGTCGTTGTCCACCCTCCTTGATTGACGGCCTTAACTGTAGAAACAGTACTGTAGCGTTCTGCATCAGAGATCGAAACGCCTGTAGGCAGCATGTAGGCGCAGGCCACCCTTTGTAAGCACCCTTCGTAGGCAATTGCCTACAAAGCTCCGCTCTGTCTTCCGACAGACATTCCCCTGAAAACCCTGTACTTTCAAGGTTAGCAATTCGCTATCCACTCCGACAGATTTTGGTCTCCTCTGGGGCAGAAACCGGCGCGACGGCGGCAACCGTTGCAACCTCTTGGACGCCCGCCCCGATCCTCTGGGGCGGGCTCTTTTTTTCTGGTAACGAAACCTTCCGCTGATCCTCTCCCACCCGGTTGACCTTGGAGCCACGAGCGAGCAGGTCGATGGATCTCTCAAGGTGAGAGACGGCACTGCCGTCATAGTGACAAGGCAAGACCGTGCCAACAGGCGCGTGCTCTCGATGACGATCCGGGTAGGGGCTTGGCAAACGAAATATCCGGAACGAGGGTTGTTGGGCTGAGGTTCCAAGTGGGGAGGGGGGCAGGTGAAGCCCTGGATGGTGCCAGTCTGCGACGGGCCATCAAGGACTTCGGCAAAAGGGGCAGGTACCACCAGGGGGCGAGAAACACGCAATTTTCGGTGAAGCTCTGCCGAAAGCTCCCCCAAGGCTCCCCAGATTTCCGTAAGGGTTGGCGACCTATCCTGACCTTTTGTTTTTATGGTGCCCAGGGACAGAATTGAACTGCCGACACGAGGATTTTCAGTCCTCTGCTCTACCGACTGAGCTACCTGGGCTTTGGGCAACGTCTCCGCGCCAATGGCAGAGAGCAAGCGAGCATTAAACAGGGATGGCGGTAGTCCGTCAAGCGCGCCCAATCAGCTCTCACGGTTCCGTCTAAATCCCATGTGGAGCAGGGTTGGGGCATCCACTGCGCAGATGCGTTTAAGTGAGGCGTTATTTACGAGCATTCGTGCTCGGTGGTGAGCTGCTCCAGCCGCTGGAGATCCTCCAGCGGTGCCTCGCACCTGGTCCCCTGGCAAGGGTAGGCCCGCGTAGCGGCCCCCGGCTTCATGGCCCCCAGGGTTCCGGGCAGCCCCTCCTCCGAGGTCGGAATGGCAAGCACCAGACGCCGCGGGGCATAGCTGCGGCGGGCGATCCCCGCCCACAGCGCCAGCTCTTCGCCCTGCCCCCGAATGACGATCGTCTGCGGCGGGCTCAGGTGCTCTTCCAGGGCGGCGAGGAGGCTGGCATGGGCGTAGGGGATGCGGCGGATGTGCTCGCTCGCCAGCGTTAGGACTCCTTGCGCGGCATCGAGATAGCGGCTCTCGCCGACCAGGTGGCCAAGACGCTGGAGCACCAGGGCCGCTACCCCGTTGCCGGAAGGCACCGACTCGTCGCCCAGCGGCTTTGGGCGATGGATGAGCCGCTCGTGATCGCTGGAGGTGAAGTAGAAGCCACCCTCTCGGGGATCGCTGAACCGGGCCAGAAGGACCTCGGCCAGCTCCAGCGCCAAGTCCAGGTCGTCGCGCCGCCAACGGTTCTGCAACATCTCCAGCAAGGCATCAATTAGGAAGGCATAGTCGTCCAGATAGGCGTTGAGATGGGCCCTGCCGTCCTTGTAGGTGGCGAGCAGGCGACCCTCCTGCAACAGGTTTGCGCGGATGAAGTCGAGGGCGCGCTGGGCGGATGCCAGGTAGTCGGTGCGGCCAAGCACCCAGGCGGCCCGGGCCATGCCCTTGATCATCAGGCCGTTCCAGGACGTGAGAATCTTCTCGTCCCGGCCCGGACGGACCCGTTCCTGGCGTGCCGCCATCAGCTTTCCTCTGGCGACTCCCAGCGAGGCCGTGATCCGCTCTTCGGGGATGTCCAGGGCCTTCGCCGCCTCGCTGGCCGTGCGATATCCGTGCAGGTGCCACCTTTCCTCGAAGTTCGGGTGCCGGTCCAGGCCGTAGACGGAGGCGACGGGCCCATACTCGTCGGGTGTGAGGAGTCCCCGGATCTCGTCGCGGTCCCAGACGTAGAACCTTCCCTCTTCGCCCTCGCTGTCCGCGTCCAGGCTCGAGTAATAGCCCCCCTCGGGCGACTGCATTTCGCGCATCACCCAATCGGCGGTGGCGAGGGCGGCGTCCCGGAAGAGGGGCTCGGCGGTGATCTGCCAGGCGTCGCAGCAAAGGGCGAGGAGGGGGCCGTTGTCGTAGAGCATCTTCTCGAAGTGGGGGATCATCCACTGGTCATCGACCGAATAGCGGCAGAAGCCCCCGCCCACCTGATCATTGACTCCACCCCGGATCATGCGCTCGAGGGTGAAGGTTGCCATGCGCAGCGCCGCTCGGTCCGGATTTCCGTCCGCCCGGGTCGCGGCATAGCGGCGCAGCAGGAGCTCCAGGTCCTTGGGGTGGGGAAACTTGGGTGCCTGCCCGAACCCTCCGTGGGTGGCATCGAAGCTTTCCGCTAACTGTTGCCGGGCCTCATCGAGCGGGGCCCCGTTCGGGATCTCGCCTCCACCGCCGGGGTCGAGCTGGGCCAATGCGTCCATCAAAGACCGGTTCTGCTTGCGGATCGCGGGCCCCTGCCCGCGATAGGCAGCCTCGACCCCCTCCAGCAGACGGGAGAATGCGGGCAGCCCGTGCCTGGGCTCGTTCGGAAAATAGGTCCCGGCGAAGAAGGGGGTCTGATCATCCGGGGTCAGGAAGAGGGTCAGCGGCCAACCGCCCGGGCGCTTCGTCAGGATCTGGTGGGCCGTTTGGTAGATCTTGTCCAGATCCGGGCGCTCTTCCCGGTCCACCTTGATATTGACGAAGAGCCGGTTCATGACCTCGGCCGTCTCCGGGTCTTCGAAGGACTCGTGGGCCATCACGTGGCACCAGTGGCAGGCGGAATAGCCGATGGAGAGAAGGATGGGCTTATCCTGAGTCCGGGCGGTCTCCAGTGCCTCCTCGCACCAGGGCCACCAGTCGACCGGGTTGTGGGCATGCTGCTGCAGGTAGGGGCTGGTGGCATCCGCAAGGCGGTTCGTGTAGTGGCTCGCATTCTGCATTTCAGCTGTCCTGTCCAGGTACCTCCATTCCAGGTGGGTGCGGCGGCAATGGGTTTCCACGGAAACGGTATAGGATGGCTTTCTTTTTCGACGATAAGGGACAGGTGCTCATGATCCTCAAGTTCATCACGCTCCTACTGCTGTGCCAGTTGGCGGGCGAAGTCTTTGTCCTATGGAGTGGGCTGCCGGTGCCTGGTCCAGTGGTTGGGATGGCCCTCCTCTTCGCCGGCCTGACGCTGCGCGGAGGCATCCCGGCGGGGCTCGGGCGCGTGGTCGACGGGCTGCTCTCCCACCTGTCGCTCCTGTTCGTGCCCGCCGGCGTGGGGCTCATGCGGCACCTCTCCATGCTGCGCGACGAGTGGCTGGCGATCTCGCTGTCCCTGGTGCTGAGCGCGGTGCTGACCATTGCGGTCACGGGACTGGTGATGTCGCTCCTGATCCGGTGGACGGCAGGGCCCAGCCAGGAGGGCTAGACCGTGGAGTCACACCCTGTCCTCGGTGACATCTGGGTCTATCTGTCTGCAAGCCCCCTGTTGCATCTGACGCTGACCCTGTTGGCCTACCTGCTCGGTGATTGGATCTTTCGGCGCAGCGGAAAGAAGGCCCTGTTCAATCCCGTGCTCACCTCGGTGCTGGTGCTGATGGCCATCCTCTTCGCGACCGGAACGGATTATCAGACCTATTTCGCCGGCGCCCAGTTCGTGCACTTCATGCTGGGGCCGGCCACGGTTGCCCTGGCGGTTCCCCTCTATCGCAATTTGCCCCTGATCAGGCAGCTATGGCTGCCGATCCTCCTATCCATACTCACAGGTGCATTCGTATCCACGTCGAGCGTGGTCGTGGTCGCGCAATGGCTCGGCGCGCCGAAGCAGACCCTCCTCTCTCTGGCCCCGAAGTCGGTGACTGCGCCGGTAGCCATGGGGATCAGCGAGAAGGTCGGAGGATTGCCCTCCCTGACCGCCGCGCTGGTCGTGCTCACGGGCGTGCTCGGCGCCGTGATCGGCACCGCCGTCTTGGCGTCCGTTCGGGTGCGCGACGACCGCGCCCGGGGACTGGCGCTGGGTGTGACCTCCCACGGCATCGGCACCGCAAGGGCCTTTCAGATCAACGACCTCGCGGGCTCGTTTTCCGCGCTGGCCATGGGTCTGATGGCCCTGGTCTCGGCCTTTGCACTGCCCTTCGCCCTGCGTTGGGTGTTTTGAGCGGACAATCGGGGCTGATAGGCTTGGCCAAGTCCCACGAGGAACGATCCCAATGAGCCTATCTCCCCTTCGCCTCAAGAAGGACCAGGAGCGCCGCCTGCTCGCCGGCCACTGCTGGGTGTACAGCAACGAGGTGGACACGGATGCAACGCCCCTCGGAGCCTTCGAGCCTGGGCAGCCGGTCCAGCTCCTGAGCCACCGTGGGCGCTGGCTGGGCCAGGGCTACGTCAATCCCCACTCGCTGATCTGCGCCCGTCTGGTGAGCCGTCTGCGCAAGCGGCCCCCGAGCCCCTCCTTCTGGATCGAGCGCATCCGCACGGCGCTCGAGCTGCGCGAGCGGCTCTATCGGCGACCCTTCTACCGCCTGATTTTCGGCGAGAGCGACGGCCTGCCGGGACTGATCGCAGACCGGTACGGCGCTCTGCTGGCGGTGCAGATCACCACCGCCGGGATGGAGCGGGCGCGGGCGGATATTCTCACGGCACTGGAGCAGGTCTTGCGCCCGACCTGCATCGTCCTGCGCAACGACATCCAGGTCCGGGAGCTGGAGGGCCTTGTCCAGGGAGTGGAAACGGTTCTCGGTGATCCGCCGGACATCATCGAGCTGCAGGAGGGGGAGACCCGCTTCCTGGTCGATCCCCGGACCGGCCAGAAGACTGGCTGGTTCTACGATCAGGCGGAGAACCGTGCGCGCATGCTCCGCTTCGGGACGCCGAGCCGGGTGCTGGACCTGTGCAGCTACGTGGGAGCCTGGGGTGTGCAGGCAGCAGTCGCCGGGGCGGAAGAGGTCGTGTGCGTGGACAGCTCCCCGACTGCCTTGGAGCGCGCCGGCGAGAATGCGGACCGCAACGGCGTCGTCGCTCGGGTGAGCGGGCTCCAAGGGGATGCGTTCGAGGTGCTGCGGGCGCTGCGTGAGCAGCAGGAGCGCTTCGATCTGGTGATCCTGGACCCCCCTGCCTTCATCAAGCGCCGCAAGGACGCGAAGGAGGGCACGCGCGCCTACCAGCGCCTCAACCGGCTGGGGCTGGAGCTGGTTGAGCCCGGCGGCCTGCTCGTCACCTCCTCCTGCTCCTACCACATGGACCGCAGCACCTTCCTGGGCACGGCTCGGCGGGCGGCACAGAGCACCGGATGCGCCCTGCAGTTCCTGCAGGCGGGCGGTCAGGGGCCCGACCACCCCATTCACCCGGCCATCCCGGAGACGGAGTACCTCAAGACCTTCTTCTTCCGGGTACTCCCGCAGTTCTGACTAGGCTTCGCCGACCCGCAAATCCCGGTGCTTCTGAAGGACAGGGCTCCCCCATAAATGAACTAGCGAATTCTCAAGAGGTTGCCTACAATTTTTGAAAATTCGATTTAGCTCGATGTCCAGGCTCTAAATTGTCGATAGGTGTGATCCGCAATGAGAACGAAGAGAACAGCTCTGGTCGGGGATGGGGGATTGGTCTCTGTCGCTTGTAGGCGACCGGCAGTCATTTGCACTCGGCTGTTTGCAGCCTTCGCCGCTGGGATGATGCTGGCCGCCGTGCTCGCCGGTTGCGCTGGTGAAGAGCCTAGGAAATCGGCGAGCGCTGCCGACCTGGTTCTGGTGAAGAAATCGCAGCGCAAGCTGCAGCTCATCAAGAACGGACAGGTTGTTCGCGAGTACCGAATCGCCCTCGGCGATCAGCCGTACGGGCACAAAATGCAGGAGGGGGACGAACGGACACCGGAAGGCAGCTATATCCTGGACTGGCGCAATCCAAACAGCCGTTTTTACAAGTCCATCCATGTCTCTTACCCCAACGATCAGGATATCCGGTTTGCGCGCTACATGGGCGTCAGTCCCGGCGGCATGATCATGATCCATGGCCAGCCCGACTACATCCGCTCCCCGAAAATGAGGGCCCAGTACCAGCGCCGGGATTGGACCGACGGCTGCATCGCCGTGCAGAACGAGGAGATGGACGAGATCTGGCGGGCGGTGCGCGACGGAACGCCGATCAAGATTTTTCCCTGAGCCTGCCCCGAGTCCGACAAGGGTAGCCCGACAGGGGCGACTCGAAAGGAGTCGGCAGGCGGAGGTCGGGTAGGGTGTATGCTCGACACGGGCTTCGGTAGAATCGTTTTTTCAGGATGCATGGACGTTACCGAGGCAAGGTGGCCTTCGAGGCGATCCCATAAAGGGCTCCTCGAACATTCGATGCCCCCTGAAGAAGTCCGATGCCCACCGGGAAGATTATCGAGATCCGAATGCTCACCTATCCCCAAATCGACCCTGTCGCCCTCTCCCTGGATCCGCTGAAGATCCATTGGTACGGGCTCATGTATCTGCTGGCCTTCGCGGGCGCCTGGGCGCTGGGTCGCTTTCGGGCTTCGCGTTCGGGCTCCGCGTGGGATGCGCAGATGGTCGACGACGTGATCTTTTACAGCGCCATCGGCGTCATCCTGGGAGGGCGCCTGGGATACATGCTCTTCTACGGCTTTGATCGGCTGCTCGCCGATCCCCTGAGCATCTTTCGAATCTGGGAAGGCGGGATGTCCTTCCACGGGGGCCTGCTCGGAGTCTTGACCGCGATGTGGCTCTTCGCCCGCCGCCGCGGTTTACGCTTCTGGCAGGTCACCGATTTCGTTGCCCCCTTGGTGCCTCCAGGACTGTTTGCGGGGCGCATCGGCAACTTCATCAATGGTGAGCTGTGGGGACATGCCACGGATGTCCCCTGGGCCATGCGGGTACCCTGCGAGAAGCTCGTCGACTATTGTCGCGGTCTGCCACCGGGCACGGAGTGGACCCCACCGCTGCATCCATCCCAGCTCTACGAGGCCGTTCTGGAGGGCGTCGTCCTCTTTCTGATTCTGTGGATCTTTTCCGCGACGCCGCGACCCGTCAGGGCCGTGTCGGGCATGTTCCTGGTGGTCTACGGAATCTTCCGCTTCCTGGTCGAGCTCGTCCGCATGCCCGATCCTCAGCTCGGTTATCTCGCCTTCGGTTGGCTTACAATGGGCCAGGTTCTGAGCACACCCATGATTCTCTTCGGCGTGCTCTTGCTCGTATTGGCCTACCGCGGCCACACGACGGCCGCGAAGCCGTAACTCGTTACCAATCGAACGATAAGACGCCCCAAAAAAAACCCGGCTTATGCCGGGTCGAATGCTCTTCTCGTGATTGAGAGAGACGAGGAGGACTTTTGGTCCGGGAGCGAGCTGCACGGCTCCCGGAAAAATGCGGGGCTTTCCCCTTTCTCAAGCGCCGGGAGTGACCTTGCGGACCCCTTCCGAAATCTTGCTCATTCCCTCCTGGACGAAGGCGCGATAGTCTTCGCGTACTTCGGTGGCGATCTGCATGCTCGCCTTGGACTCCGCGAGCAAACGCTCGCTGGCTTCCTTAGCCAACTCGGCCTGTCCCTTGATGAACTCGTCGAAGCCCTTGGACTCGGTGGCCAGCTTCATTTGGCGCTTGCTCTGCTCCATCATGAAGTTCATGGCTTCCATCTGACGGGAGGTGATCTTCTCCAGGACCTTCATGTTGAGCTCTGCAAACTTGCTCAAGCTTTCCATGGCCTTGCCGCCCATCTCGTTAATGGATTCGAGGTTTTTCTGTGCATTCATCGCGCATCTCCGATCGGTTGAGAAACGTTGACCTGAATCAGCATGCTGCAGTGCAACATTTGCTGCAGTGCACAATAATGTCGCTGAAAGCCTTTGTCAAGAGGTCAGGTGGAATTTTCTGAGCGATGCCGCCTAGCGGACAGACCGCCCACGAGCGGGGAAAGGTGCCGACAAGCCGGGGAGACCAGGGGATCTCCCTTGCAGAGAAAGAACGACCTACTCGGCCTTATCGGTCTTATCGGTCTTATCGGGCTTGCCGTCGGACTTCAAGCCGGCGGCGCGCAGAAACTCCTTCTGGAAATCGGCCCACATTTCGACGCTGCGCTGGGTAATACGTGTAACCGCCTTCAATGGATCCTTTGCCAGGGTCTCGCGCACTTGGCTCTGCTGCTTGGCAAAGACGTTCAGCGACTGCTCGAGATAGCGTGCGAACAAGCCGTGCAGGGTACCCCCGTAGAAGCGAATGATCTGCGCCAGCATGTCGGCGGTGAACAGCGGCTTACCCGCACTCTCCTCGTCCAGCATGATCTGAAGCAGGATGGAGCGGGTGATGTCTTCCTCGTTGGTGGTGTCCGTCACCCGGAACTTTACACCCTGCATGACCAGTGTCCGCACGTCGGAGACCGTGATGTACTTGCTGACCTCCGTATCGTAGAGACGTCGGTTCGGGTACTTCTTGATGATGCGTTCGTCAGACATGCGCGTGGGGTGGAGCTGGCGAGCCTCCATTCGAGTGTAACCCACGAGCGTTCGATGCCGGATGATGCAGCGCAACAAAACAGGCTCTGATCCCAGCCCCTCGGCTTTCGGCTTTGTCCGCCGTGTCGGTTGCCGGTAGACATGGAGCGCTGGAATCGTCAACGCAGACCCCATAATGCCAAGCCGCACGTGACATTTGCTGCAGTGCACAATAGAATCATTGTTGGCAGGATGTAATCTTCCTTGCCCGCGAGATGTGCCGATGCCGTTCCAGCCGTTAAGTTGGGTGCGTTTCATGTTGGAAGTTACGCAGGAGATTCTCGAAAAGATCGATCCCTTGCTCGATGTCGGTGATCCCGAGTCGGCTGGAAAGCTGCTCGTCGATGTCGACCGTACGTCCTTGCGGGCCGTTCTGATCCACATCCTACGGGAGCGGGGCGGCGAGGTCGCGGACGCGGTGGGAGCCGCCTATCTGCACGAGCAGGAAATCTCGCTTCACGAGCACGAAGCCGCCTAGCCCGCCCGGCGGCCTGTCCGTCGCGCTCGGGCCGTCTTGCTCGCGAGAGATCGTCAGTCGGTCACCACCGGGGGACTGCCTGTTCCCGGTCATCGAAGTGGTGACCCGTGGGGGCTGCAACCATAGCAGCAGGATCCCACCGCCTACGCCTTCCTTTCTGGTATCCACGATCGTAAAACGCTTTCCTACACCCATTGCGGTGTCGCCAGGACACCAGGACTCTGCGTTGTCTCTGCCCGTCCCGCGGTGTAGGCTTTGTGCGCCATTGCCCTCGATGTGATCATGGCCCCAAACCACCCAATTTGGCTAGCAAAGATGAGGAGACGAAGATGCTGACCAGACTCGCAATCGCCGCTGTCCTAACCGGTGCAACCGTCGCCGTACACGCCGGAAACCAGCCCCCGATCAAGAGTGCCTGCGAAGCCGATATCAAAGCCTATTGCACCGATGTTACAGGTGGTAGACACGCTATCGCCGAGTGTCTCAAGAAGCACCGTGACCAGGTCTCGGACTCTTGCAAGAACGCCATCCAGGCGAGGAGAGGCACCTGTAACGCGGATATTCAAACCTACTGCTCCGATGTCGAGCGGGGCGACGGCCGCGTTGTGGCATGTCTTCAGCAACATGAGGACAAGGTTTCGGCCGAATGCAAGCAAGTCCTCAACGAGCGCAGCAGGCACGATCGGAAATAGGGGGGCGTTGCTCTGAGAATCGCCGCAGCAGTCTTCCCGATCCCCAAGCCCTGTTGTCAGAACGGAAAGCCCAATGCTCGTCGTACACGTCTTTGTTCACGTGAAGCCCGAATCGGTCGAAGCATTTATGGCAGCTTCTATCGAGAACGCACGCAACAGCGTGCAGGAGCCGGGAATTGCGCGTTTCGATGTGATCCAACAAGAGGAGGATCCGACGCGCTTCGTGCTGGTGGAGGTCTACCGCACCGCCGAGGATCCGGGCCGACACAAGGAGACCGCGCACTATGCTGCCTGGCGAGACACGGTCGCCGACATGATGGCCGAGCCGCGCAGCGCCATTAAGTACGCCAACGTCTTCCCGGACGAGACGGGCTGGGACTTGCCACGCTTCTGAGGCCAGCACGATGAGGTTCGAGCTCGCGACGGCAGGTCGTATCCTCTTTGGCGAGGGCGTCTTCGATCAGGCTGGAGCACTGGCAGCCGAGCTGGGCAAGCGGGTGCTCCTGGTCGGAGGTAGCAGCGCGGAGAGGATCGAGCCGCTTCTCGCCCTACTCGCCAGCGAGGGACTAGCCGTCCGGACGATTGCCATCGACCGGGAGCCGGCCGTCGCATCGGCCCTCGAAGGGGCCGAGCAGGCACGCGGCTTCGGGGCCGATCTCGTGATCGGCATGGGCGGCGGCAGCGTCATCGACGCCGCGAAGGCCATCGCCGCGCTGCTGACGAACCCGGGTGATCCCTACGAGTACCTGGAGGTAGTGGGTCACGGCCGACCCCTGGCAAATCCCGCCGCACCCGTCGTGGCAATCCCCACCACAGCAGGCACGGGCGCCGAGGTGACGCGCAACTCCGTTCTCGCCGCCCCCGAGCAGAAGGTCAAGGTGAGCCTACGCCACCTATCCATGTTGCCGCGGGTCGCGCTCGTCGATCCGGTGCTGACCTACGCCATTCCGCCTTCCGTAACCGCCAGCACCGGACTGGACGCCTTGACCCAGTGCCTGGAGCCGTTCGTCTCCCACTTGGCCACCCCACTCACCGACGGCTTCTGTCGGGAGGGAATGGCCCGTGGGGCACGCTCTCTGCACTGCGCCTTCGTCGACGGCTCGGATGTGGAAGCGCGCCGCGACATGGCCCTGACCAGTCTTTGCGGGGGCCTAGCCCTGGCAAACGCCAGACTTGGTGCGGTTCACGGCTTTGCCGGTCCCGTCGGCGGCATGTTCGATGCGCCTCATGGCGCTGTCTGCGCCCGCCTCCTGCCCTTCGTAATGGAGGCCAATGTGCGCGCCTTGCAGGAGCGCGCCCCGAGCTCGCCGGCGCTGACCCGCTACCAGGAGGTTGCCGCGATCCTCACCGGCAACCCCGGCGCCCGGGTTGCCGAGGGTGTCGCCTGGGTGCAGGCACTGGGCGAAGAGCTGTCCGTGCCCGGTTTTACGAGCTACGGTATGCAGGAAGGTCATCTGGCGGAAATCGTGGCCAAGTCCATGACCTCCAGCAGCATGAAGGGGAACCCGATCGCTCTGACGGAATCGGAGCTGACCCGGGTGCTGTCACAGGCTCTCTGAGCCGACCCAATGGGGGAAGCCCAGGAAGGTTGCGCGCCTACCCGAATGGGCGGCATTCGTTCTCGGCCCCAAGCAATCCTCCACCGACCCTCGAAGATCAACCAAGATAGCTACGGAGAACCACCATGAAGCTCATGTCGAATTCCATTTCCGATGGCCAGCCCATCCCGGGTGACTTCGCCTTCTGCGTGCCCGCCGAGGAAGGCCATGTGAGCCTGGGGGGGAATCGCAATCCCCACTTCGCATGGTCGGATCTGCCTGTCGGCACTCGGTCTCTGGTCCTAATCTGCCACGATCCGGACGTCCCCAGCCGTCCGGACGACGTCAACCAGGAAGGACGCGAGGTGCCGGCAGACCTGCCTCGGGTGGATTTCACCCATTGGGTGCTGGTCGACCTGAGCCCGGAGCGTGACGGCATCGTCGAAGGGGAATTTTGTTCGGAGGTGACGGCACGGGGCAAGCCAGGACCAACGGGCCCCGACGGGCCCCGACAGGGTATCAACAGCTACACCGACTGGTTCGCCGGCGATGCGGACATGTCCGGCGACTATTACGGGTACGACGGTCCCTGCCCGCCCTGGAACGATTGCATCGTCCACCACTACCACTTCACCCTCTACGCCCTGGATATCTCGCGCTGCCCGGTAGAGGGGAGCTTCGGGCGCGACCAGGTATTGTCCGCGATCGAGGGCCATGTGCTCGCCCGGGCGGGAATCATCGGAACCTACAGCCTCAATCCGAAAATCACGGGAAGCTAGCGAAGCCGCATGCAAAGATCTGGGGGTCTGGCCCCTTTGTCCACCGGTGACTTGTGACGAACAGAGACACTGTTCGGAGATGGTTATGACGTGGGAGGGGTGGCTCGCCATTGCCGTGGTCGGTCTGGTGATCGGCCTGCTGGCGCTGACGAGGCATGCCGCCGACGGTGTGCTTGTCGCGGGAGTCGCCGTCCTCCTGCTGCTGGGCGTGCTGACCCCCGCCGAGGCCTTGGCCGGACTCTCCAACGAAGGCATGGTCACCGTTGGGGTTCTTTACGTGGTGGCTGCCGGGTTGAGGGAGACCGGGGCGATGGCCTGGCTTGTGCGGGGGGTATTGGGAAGGCCGAAGGACCTTGGCCGCGCACAGCTGAGGCTGATGGCGCCGGTGGCAGGTATGAGCGCCTTCCTCAACAACACGCCGGTCGTGGCCATGTTTCTCCCGGCGGTCAACGACTGGGCACGGAAAAACCGGTTGCCCATCTCCAAGCTACTGATCCCGCTCAGCTACGCGTCCATCCTGGGCGGCACCTGCACCCTCATCGGCACGAGCACGAACCTGGTGGTGAACGGCCTGTTGACCAGAGAAAGCGGGCTCTCGAGCTTGGGCATGTTCGAGATCGCCTGGGTGGGTCTGCCGGCGGCGGTTCTCGGTATTGCGTACTTGTTCTTCTTCGGACGCTGGCTGCTGCCGGACCGCGAACCGGTGATGAGGGACCTGGATGATCCCAGAAAGTACACGGTGGAGATGCTGGTACAGCCGGGTAGCCCCCTGGTCGGTAAGACGGTCGAGGCAGCCGGTCTGCGTCATTTGCCTGGCATGTACCTGATGGAGGTGGAACGCGCTGGCGAGGTGCTTCCCGCCGTCGCCCCCCATCAGCGGCTCCTGGCGAACGACCGGCTGGTCTTCGTGGGCGTGGTGGAATCCGTCGTCGACCTTCAGCGCTTTCGCGGGCTGGTGTCGGCGAGCGACCAGGTCTTCAAGCTCGGGTCTCCTCGCCCGGAGCGCAGCCTGACGGAGGCAGTGGTGTCCGACAGCTGCCCGCTGGTGGGGAAGAACATCCGCGAAGGCCGATTCCGCAATATCTACAACGCCGCCGTGATCGCGGTTGCGCGCAACGGCGAGCGCATCCACGGGAAGATCGGCGACATCGTGCTGCGTCCCGGCGACACGCTCCTGCTGGAAGCCGACCCTGGGTTCGCGGATCGTCAGCACAACTCCCGGGACTTTTTTCTGGTGAACAAGCTCCGCGATTCGCGTCCGCTGCGCCATGATCGGGCCCTCACGGCGATCGCGATTCTGGCCGTCATGGTCTTCGTGGTGACGTTCGAGTGGTTGCCGATGCTGCAGGCGGCGATGCTCGCCGCCGGGGTCATGCTCCTCACCGGATGCGTCACGGGCGGGGTGGCACGTACCGCGGTGGATTGGAAGGTGCTGATCGCCATCGCCGCCTCCTTCGGCCTAGGGCACGCTCTGGAGAAGACGGGAGCCGCCCACCTCATCGCCGAGAGCATGATCGGGCTTGCGCTGGGAGACCCTTGGGTCACGCTTGTCGTCGTCTACCTGGTGACCATGCTGTTCACCGAGCTCATCACCAATAATGCCGCCGCTGTTCTGATGTTCCCCATCGCCCTGTCGACCAGCCAGACGCTCGGCGTGAGCTTCATGCCCTTCGCCGTTGGGATCATGATGGCCGCCTCTGCCAGCTTCTCGACGCCGATCGGCTACCAGACAAACCTCATGGTCTACGGCCCCGGCGGCTACCGCTTCTCGGACTACTTCAAGGTTGGGATGCCGCTCAACCTCCTGCTCGCGGTCCTGACCGTCACCATCGCTCCCGGGGTCTGGCACTTCTAGGTTCCGTTGACATTAAGGCCGGGGATAACCCGGCCTTGGTTGGTGGCATCAGCCTCGCGGGCTTCAGGCCGCTTTCTTACAGAAGTACCAGTCG
>Ga0315540_10000945_pt1 | contig 16655 bp, 21 predicted proteins | sample SalMarSW160110MG_FD_203677 | JGI IMG/M metagenome (GOLD analysis project Ga0315540, IMG submission 203677) | Salt marsh sediment microbial communities from the Plum Island Ecosystem LTER, Massachusetts, United States - Salt Marsh Sediment SW1601-10 ...
ACCGCGCGGACTCCAGACCGGGGGCATAGGCGATCGTCGCGGCGGCCCCCGCCGAGCAGCTGACCGCGACAGTGAGCGTGAAATCGACCAGCAGCGCCCCCAGCGGCAGGAATACCCAGTCGTCGCCGAAGGCGGCGGCCACGGCCTTCGGGCCCCCGGCGCCAGAGGGAAAGCGGCCGATCAGCTGGTGGTAGGTGAACGCGACGACGACGATGATCCCGACGACGAGCGACATCACCGCGACGAGGCTCGCCGGGTCGCCGTCGAGGGCACGCAGGGCGGCCTCGATCGCGTAGGCGACCGAGGAGACGGGGTCCGCCATCACGGTGAAGGCGAAGGCGACGAAGAGGTGGATCCGGCTCAGACGCACGATCCGTAGTTTCGGTCAACCATCCGTGGGCCTTGTCTTTTTCGGCGCAGCGGCCGATAAGAGAAATCGTGCGGATGATTCGCCGAGCATGGAGCACTGTATTGGGGCCGAGTGGATGGCGTTCGGTTGTCGGCCCACTGGCCTTTGCGCTGCTCAGTATCGCTCTGCTGGTCTACGACCACCTCAACCAGCGGGTGCCGGCGCTGGTCTTCTGGCTCACCCTGGGGCTGATCGTTACGGTCTGCGTGCGCATGCTGGAAACTAACCGGCGCCAGTCGCGCGAGCTGGCGCGACAGCGCCGTGACGCTGTCAACGACCCGGTCACCGGGCTGCGCAACCGCGCCAGCCTGGAAGCGGACACTGAGGCCGTGGCGACGGCACCGGGAGAGGGCTGGGTGCTCGTGTTGCTCGAGCTCGAGGGTCTCGAGGCGCACAACGACCGGCTCGGCTACGTCGCCGGCGACGAGGTGCTGCGCCGCGCGGGGCGGCAACTCGCCGACGCCGTGGTCCCGCTCGGGGGGATCGCCTACCGGGTGGCGGCGAGCAGGCTCGCGGTCCTCGTCCCGATCGCCGAGCGGCAGATCGGCGAGGTCGTGCTGGCGGCGACCGGCCCGCAGGAAGAGGAACCCGAGGTGGCGATCGGACGCTCCTACGGAGAGGTGACGATTCCCGGCGAGGCGTCGGACGCCGACACCGCGTTCCAGCTGGCGGGCAGGCGGCTCGCCGCGCACCGGCAGCGGCGCCATCGCTCGGCACGGCGCCAGGCGCACGCGGTGCTGATGGCGGCGCTCGACGCCCGTCGCCCCGAGGTCCGCGGCCAGCTGCGCGTGACCGCCTACCGAGCGATCTCGCTCGCCCGCCGCCTCGGCCTCGAGCGCGAGGAGATCGACGACATCGCGCTCGCCGCCGAGTTGCAGCCGGTGGGCACACTGGCGGTGCCCGACAGGGTGCTGGAGAAGGAGGCTCTCAACGAAACCGAGCGTGCCCTGGTCCGCAGCCACACGACTGAGGGCGCAAGGATCGTCTCGGCCGCTCCCGGCCTCGCCACTGTCGCCCGCCTGGTCCGCTCCAGCGCCGAGCACTTCGACGGCAGCGGTTACCCGGACGGGCTGGCCGGGGAATCGATCCCGATCGGCGCGCGGGCGATCGCCGTCGCCGTCGCCTTTGCCGCGATGACCGAGCCGCGGGCGCACCGCCGGCCGGCCAGCCCCGATGAGGCGCTGGCCGAGCTGCGCCGCTGCAGCGGCAGCCAGTTCGACCCACACGTCGTCGAGGCTCTCGCGGCCGACCTCGTCGAGGAGTCGCCCCCCGCGGTTCCCGTCTAGGGGGCGTATTCCTGCGCGTACTTTTCGGCTTCTTCGATGCCCTTCTGAGCTTCCGCCTTGCCCTTCTCGATTCCCTTTTCGGCTTCGGCCTTGCCCTTTTCGATGCCCTTCTTGGCTTCGGCCGAGCCGCCGTTCACGCCCTTCTTGACTTCTTCTTCGGCTTCCTTGAAGCCCTTTTTCACTTCTTCCTTGCCCTTTTCGATCCCCTGCTTCGCTTCTTCGGCGCCCTTTTCGATCCGTTCCTGGGCTTCGCTGCTGCTGTCGTTGCCGCTGCCGCCGCATCCGGCCCAGGCGAGGCCGGCGACTCCGATCGACAGGGCGGCCAGCAGGGCGGGAAGTCGTCTCCCCCACGCTCGCCTTGGATTCTGTTCGGACACCTTCGACTCCTCTCGATGGATGGGACGGTCAAGTTTAAGCTCGACCGATGTCGACACTGCATGTTCTGCGCGTTTTCGTCAACGAGGACGGCGAATGGGGCAACCCGCTCGGCGTCTTCCTCGACGGCCATGCGGTGCCGGAGGCGGAGCGACAGGGTGTCGCCGCCGAGCTCGGCTTCAGCGAGACGGTCTTCGTCGAGGACCGGGATTCCGGTCGCATCCGCATCTTCACGCCCGAGGTCGAGCTGCCGTTCGCGGGGCACCCGACCGTCGGCGCCGGCTGGCTGCTGGCGCGGGAAGGCTCGCCGGTCGATGCGCTGCGCACGCGCGCGGGCGACGTCGCGGTGCGCCGCGCCGGCGCGGAGACCTACATCACGGCGCGGCCCGAGTGGGCGCCGCCGTTCGAGTACCGACAGCTCGGCACGCCCGCGGACGTGCGCGCGCTCGACCCCGCCGCGATTGAAGCCAACGCCTACGCCTGGACCTGGATCGACGAGGCGGCCGGCACGGTGCGGGCGCGCTCGTTCGTCCCGGAGGCCGGGATCGACGAGGACGAGGCGACCGGCTCGGCGGCGATCGGCCTCTGCGCGCGGATCGGTCGCCCGCTGGTCATTCACCAGGGAAACGGCTCTGTGCTGCGCTGCTCACCGATCGACGGGGGCTGGGTAGAGGTGGGCGGTCGTGCATGCCTGGTCGAATCTCGATAGCGTTCTCGTCGCTCGGCGGCCTTGACGAGAGTCGCGTCGGCCGGGCGTGGTTCGCGTCCGCCCCTCACGGCGTGGTACGCACTTGCTGGGGTCGCCACCGGCGACGTAACGACACAAGAGGAGCGCATGTCCACGCTATCCGAGGAAGATCTCAAGGTCCATCTGCCGCGCGCGGGCGCTTTCGGGCTCGAGCAGGACGAGGAGTTCTTCGAGATCGAGGAGGACGGCGAGCGCCGCCGCCTTCGCTGTCACGACTACGGTGAGATCTACTCCGTCCCCGGACTCTACGAGCGGATCTTCGCCGAGGTGCTGAGCTGCCGCTCGCCGCAGGTCGTGGTCGATCTGCTCGATGAGACTCTGGAGCGCGAGGACGAAGACGCGAGCGAGCTGTGCGCCGTCGACCTCGGCGCCGGCAACGGCATGGTCGCCGAAGAGCTGGCACGGATCGGGGCCGAGGAGATCGTCGGCGTCGACCTGCTCGAGGAGGCGAAGGAGGCCGCTGAACGAGACCGTCCGGGCCTCTATGACGCCTACCACGCGCTAGACCTGACGGAGCTCGAGCCCGAGGTGAGCGAGGAGCTCGCGGGGCGCGATTTCAACTGCCTCACCTGCGTCGCCGCGCTTGGCTTCGGCGACATGCCGCCGGACGCCTTCCGCGCCGCCTACGACCTCGTCGCGCCGGGCGGCTGGGTCGCCTTTAACATCCGCGACCAGTTCCTCGAAAACGGCGATGCGAGCGGCTTCTCCCGCCTGCTCGACGAGCTGTTCGAGAGCGGCGAGCTGGTCGAGCACGCCCGGCACCGCTACCGGCACCGGGTCTCGGTCAACGGCGAGCCGCTCTACTACATCGCCGTGGTCGCGCAGAAAGCGGAGTAGCGCAGCGCCAGGCGCCGTTCGGCGCCGCGCCGGCCTCTCCGTATTCCTCACAGCCCGAGTCCACCCACACCGCGCTCGCCCCAACCGAGGTGGTGGGCCAGCTCGTGGCGCAAGGTGCGCTCGACCTGCCGGGCGAGCAGTTCCCTGTCGTGGCCGAAGTCGCGTTCGAGCGTGTCGCGGTAGATGACGATCCGGTCCTCGAAGTTGTCCCGCGCCACCCCGTCGCCGAAATACTGGCCGTAAGCACGCACCTCGCGCCCGCGGTCGGAGACCACCACCGCCAGCTTCGCCAGAACCTCCTGGAATTCCCCAGGCAACCGGTCGATCGCATCCACCACCAGCGACTCGAACTCGTCCAGCTCCGGCTCCTCGGGCATACGGACAAGGTAGCCAGGAATCCCCTCGGTCATCGATGCCATGAGAAGTACGCCAATGCTGATCGAGGCAACGCCCACGGAGGGCTATGCCGTGCACGTGCGCTTCGAGGATAAGCGCAGCAAGTTCACCCGGGCCGGCGAAATCGCGAACGAACGGTTGGTTGAGGCCGTGCTCAACCCTGATCGCTATCCCGAGGGGACCACCTTCATCGCCACCGACCAGCAGGGCTTCGATTCGATCCTTGCCGAAGCCGTGGAAGATCGTCGGCCGCTCGCGATCGTCTATCCCGATGGACGTGAGATTGTCGCCGCTCCTCGCGGTGGCCCGCTCGCCTTCCTCGCGCATTTGCTGACTCGACGACGTGAGCCCAAGGACGGCCAGCCCGCCATCCTCCTGCCCGCCGACTACAAAGTCGAAATCCGCGGCAAGCAGGTATTCGAGGCCTGAGACGAATGGGCCTAACTGGACGGCATTTGAACCACGCGCTCCGAGCGAGGATCAACGGCTTGATCCACCAGGCCCCATCGGAGTAACACCCATGAGATACACTTGATTGTGCGATGCCTTCCAAGCACCCCCGAATCGCCGTGACCGCAGACCCCGAGCTGGGCGAGGCGTTGGCGCGGGTTCGCGCCGCCACCGGCACCCGCGAGCCCGACGCGACCCTGCTGCGTCGCCTTGCCGTCGAGGGCGCCGAGACAGAGCTGGAGGCCGGGCGCAACCGTCGCGTCGCCGCTGAGGCACTGTTCGAGGCTATGGACTCTGCCGAATTCGACCTCGACCTCGACGCCGTCGACCGCCTCAACACGCTGCACGCACCTTGACGGCGAGTCGCCTCTGGGATGGCACCGGGCCGGTGCTGGCGGATACGTCCGCCTGGATGCAGGCACGCCGCGACGCAAGCGCTCGCGATCTCCTGTTGGCCGCGATCGAGCGCGGCGAGGTGCGGTGGTGCTGGCCGGTCCGCTACGAGCTGATGGTCGACGCACGAGGCAGTGACGGGATCGCGGCCATCGAGCGCACGCTGAACACCCTGCGCGAGGTCCCGCTCGATCGCAGCGTGCAGCGCGCGGTCTTATCGCTGATGCGCGAGCTGGCGGCCAGTGGCTCCCACGGCGCCCACCGCTTTCCCCTCACCGACCTCACCGTCGCCTCCGCTGCCCAGCATGCGGGGGTCGACATCCTCCACTTCGACCAGCACCTAGAACAGCTCGGTGGCCATCTCGGCGTCGAAGCACACTGGATCTCCCAGCCCTCCTAGAGGAATGCTGCTGATAATGCGGCCCAACATGGACAAAGAGGGGCAGCTTGCGTATGTAATGAGCGAGTGGGACCGGTCGTGGGTCCATTACCGCCACCTCGAGTCCATGCGAGGTCAGGAGTTCGGCTGAGTTCGGTGGAGTCGGGGACCAATTTCGGGACCAAGTTCTTGCCCCCATATGGGTGCCCACGAAAGTGGCGTTCTCCTCCGCCGGTTCGGACTACGCTGCGATCGGGTGGCCCCCCGAATCGCGAGCCTCTATGTGGGCGCGAGGGGGCAGCTGCAGGGTGCCTCGATCGAGGCGACGGAAGCGAAGCAGAAGCGCCGCCGCGGCCCGAGACCAGCGCGCGAAGCCGTGCGCTTCCTCGGGTTGGACCAGCAGCTCATGCCCGTCGGGATAGACGATCACGACGGGATCGCCGTCGAACAGCGCACGCGTCGCCATCTCCCCCTGATGAGGATTGTCGGCCGAGATGAAGTGCGCCCGGTTCGGATAGCGGGCAGCCAACTCTTCGTTCTCAATGCCGGCGAGAACCCTCTCGGTCGCGGGATCGATGTTGGCATCCTGGCTCATGACTCCCGCCATTGTCTCACGATCTCCGGAGCTTCCGCCTTGGCTTTTTTGATCGCCGCCGCCATCGCCTCATTCTGAGAGCCAACATCGAGAACGGCCGGCGCCTGCTTCCCGCCGGCCCGCGTGTACTCGTGCTCATGGTGCTCATCGACCGCATCGGCGTTGTCCCAAAGGCGCACGGCCGTCCACTCGCCGTCCTCAAGGCTCTCCAACACAATCGCGTAGGACACCGGCGGCGGAGGCTCGCTGCGCCGATACCGGATGCGGATATCCGGCTCCACATCGATGAAGATCTCTCGGTCGGTCGGGACCACAGACAGAGGCTCTCAAAGCCCTCGGCAGAACCTGGCACCCCTCAAGAGCAGTCCCGCAATGCCCGCTCGTAGATGGCTTGCAGTTCCGGCTCGGGGAATTCGTCCTTGTAGCTGACGCCGGGGGTGCCGACGTGTTTCCCGAGGAGAGCTTCAAGGCAACCGCCGTAGGCGGCAGAGCTGAGACCGCCGTACTCCCACTTGCCGCCCGAGACTTCTCGGGCGTATGAACGCGCCACCCTGTCCGGGTTCGACTCGGCGCCGGCCTTCTTCGCTGAGTCCTCCTCCTCCTTCTTCGCCTCCGTCGCCGTAGTTGACGATTCATCGGCCCCGCACCCTGCGATGGCAATTACCAACACCGCCAAGACGGCAAAAATCGTGCTCCACCACGGGAGCCGCTTCCACCGGTTCATGAGTTTCGCCTCCTTGTGGCTCGACAGCGCCTCGATCCGCTCGGTCCACGGCTCGACGATCGTCGGCACCACGATCTTCTGGATCTCCGCGTCATGCGTGTAGTGGGCACCGAGGCGCCACTGCTTATCGTGCCCGAACACTCCTTGGAAGAGCGATCCGAAGATCGAGGGCTGGACCTCGTGCCAGTTCGAGGCGCTGACTTCTCGAAGCAGTGCCAGCTCCTCTGGCGTCAAGTCGATGCGGCTCGGCTCCGCAAACAGCGACCCGTTCGCGTACGGCACCCCGGCGTATAGCCCGTGCTGCGGCCGCTCCGGACTCGGATCGTTGAGGTACTCGAACAGCCGCCCGAGGTCGTCGGCGCTTGAGCGGCGCGGGTTGGCGATCAGGTCATCGACGACCCGGGTGAACCCCTGCCCGGGGATCTGGCCCAGGTCCTCGGCGAACATGCACCACACGGTCTGCAGGATGAAGCGGCGCCGGGACTGTGGGTCACCCTCGCCGCGCTGCTCGATCTGCTGAAAAAGATCGGCCAGCTTGCCGACGGCTTCGAGCGTGACCCCCTCCTGGCGGGCGTTGAACACCGGCTCGCCGCCGGTCAGGAAGAGCAGCGACGTGTAGCGGTCGGGCAGCTCCGTGAGGTCGAACTTGACCCGCGGCGCCTTCGGGAACCGGCCGGGCTCCCAGACCTCGAAGCGCTTGAAGGCGCATAGCACCACGTACTCGGGGGCGGGGATCCCCTTCTCCGCATCGGCGGCCTCGCGCCAGTAGTTGAGCGCCTGCTCGCGGTGCTTGGAGAGTCGGCCCGCCTCGCTCGCCGACTTCATCTCGACGATGCAGATGCGGGGCCAGATCAGGTCGATGAAGCCGCCGGCCTGAAAGCGCTCGAACTCGGCGACATCGGAGAGCCGCTGCCCGTAGCAATCGAAGAGCTCGGTGAGGAACGTTTGGGCCTCGCCGCGCTCGTAGCCCTCTCGCACGCTCCAGCGCGCGACGAACCGCGTCAGGTTGGCCCTGATTTCCTCGCCGGTGAGGGGCATCCGCGTCGGCTAGGACGCGAGGCGCTGCTGCTCATCGCCGGCAGCGAGCAGCTCGCCCTGGTCGCTTGAGGGCGCTCGCCAGTAGACCGACTTCATCAACCGCGCGTGATCGGCCCGCGCCGCACCGGCGGCGGTCTCCAGTGCCGCGATCAGGTACGCCGGCGCCCCGTCTTTCTTCAGCTCCTGGGCCGTTTCATCGAGGCGGCGAGCGGCGTCTTCGATGTAGAGCATCGCGCCCTCCACCTTGCGGAAGTGCCCTTCCTCGCGACGTTGCTCTTCGCCAGTCATCGCGCCCATCCTACGGACGGTCCCGGACACCGGCGACCACCAGATTCGCAAAATGCGAGGACGGGATCGGGGCCGTCACACATGCGGCACCCTTCCGTGACATGGGGCGGGAAGGACTCGAACCAGCGACCGACGGATTATGAGTCGCGCCGGAAGCCGTCTATAGAGCCGAATCTGGTCTGGTAGAACGAATTACATCCAGGGAGTTCCGCTGAGTTCGGTGGAGTCGGGGACCAATTTCGGGACCAAGTTTTTTGCGCCCGCCCGACGCGCTGCTACCCTGCACGCACGTACTCCGGTTGCTTCGGGAGCCGGAGGGGGGCCGCCGCAAGGCGGCCTCACTTTTTCTCGGACGACCAGTCGGCGGGTCGGCTGATCACACCGCCGTCCGCCTCCACCGTCGCCGGGAGCTGGCATTCGCGCAGCGTCGCCTCGTGAACGGGCCGGTAGAAGCTCGCCTCCACGGCGCGGCCGAGTCGCGGGCTGCGCCGCGGGCTCGCGACGCCGAGTGTCCGCCCGAGTGCGCTGCTGACAACCCGCAACGGCTCCTTGAGGTCGTAGTCATCGGAAACTACGACGGCAACCTCGGCATCCTCGCGGAAGGCGTCGAGCAGTAGGTGGGTGGCAAGGTTCACGTCTGAGCCCTTCTCCTCCGTTCGCAGAACCTCGACGATCTCCGGTGTATGGGCCGGTGAAGACGCCAGAGGCAGCCGAGCCGGTTTGGTCTGGAAGTAGCCCTCGTGAATCGAGACCTCCGGCAGAGACGCCACGGCGCGCAGGTAAGTGTCCTGGCGCTGTGGGAGGTGAGGATCAACTGCTCGCCCGCCTACCCGAGCCGTGAAGTAGCGGACCCGATGCAACTTCTGGTCGGGGAGCAGCAGGGCACGGCCGAAAGCCGTGAGGTCGAGCCACTTGAGCGACGGCTGGCCTTTGAGCGCTCCGTAGAAGAGGTTGAAGCCGTCGATGTAGACGTTTGCGCGTTGCATCTGACCCGGCACTCTGCCGAACCGGGTGCCGCCACGTCATGCCCCCGGCGCGAGGCGGCAGGGCACGGTCCGGAGCGCATCCGGGGGACTTCGGGACCAATTTCGGGACCAAATCCCTGTTGCGCTCGCGGTGTTTGGCTTTGCAGAGCCGTTTCTTGATGGGGCGGGCAGGACTCGAACCTGCGCGCCACGGATTATGAGTCCGCTGCTCTAACCAGCTGAGCTACCGCCCCGTCGCTGGCGAGGGTAGCGGGCGGTTGGCTCTCGCGCCGGATGGCGGCGGCTACTCGGCGCCGGTCATGTCCTCGGCGATTCCGAGGAGCTTCTCGTCGGGGGTGTGGCCGAGGAGCTGGTTGCGGGCCCAGTAGAAGAGGGCGTTGGTCGGCATCATCATCTGCTCGTTGCGGCGCCCGGTCTTCTCGATCTTCGACACGTCGCCCTCGCGCTCGCGCTGGAAGGTCGAGAGGGCATCGTCGAGGGAGCCGGACTCGTCGAGCAGGCGGATGAGGTGGCCGACGTCCTCGATCGTCGAGCAGGCTCCCATGCCGGCGAACGGCGAGAGCGTGTGGGCGGCGTCGCCCAGCAGCACGGTGCGGCCCCGGTGCCAGCTCTTCGGCGGGTAGCCGTGGCGAACCTCGGTGCGCACGATCTGGTCCTCGTCGGTCGCCTCGAGCACGGCGCTGACGATCTCCGGCATGCCCTCGACCCGGGCCAGCAACTCGTCCTTGGGAAGCGGCGGGTCGTCGGCGAGGGCGATGCCGCGGCCGCCGAGGAACCAACGCACGGTCTCCTCGCCGACCCAGCCGACGCCGCAGCGCGCCTTCGCTCCCCAGACCTGCTTGTGGTGCCCGCGCGGCAGGTGGCGCTCGTCGAACCGGGCGATCCCCTCGATCACCTCGTAGCGCGAGCGCTTCAGGTCGACGCTCTGCTCGAGCACCTTGTCGCGGATCACCGAATGGATGCCGTCGCCGCCGAGCACCAGGTCGCCCTCGGCGCGCGAGCCGTCGGCGAGGATCAGGGCAACGCCCTCGTCTCCTTCCTCCACCCCCGTCACCTCGGAGCCGAAGCGGTAGGTCCCGGCGTCGAGCAGCTCGATCATCGCTTCCTGCAGACGGCGCCGGTCGACGTCCATGCTCGGCGCCCCGACCTCGGCTGAGGTCTTCTGGATCGGCAGGGTCATCAGCGGCCGGTCGTCGCCGTCGACGATGTGCGACTCGACGATCTCGCGTCCGACTGAATCGAGTCGCTCGCGATCGAAACCCCATTCCTGCAGCCGCTTGATCGCATAGGCCCAGACGGAGAAGCCGGTGGCGCGTCCCTGCAGCTCGCCGAACTTCTCGTGGATCTCGACCTCGACCCCGCGGTCGCGCAGCGCCACGCCCGCGGCCAGCCCGGCGATTCCGCCGCCGGCGATCTGAACCTTTTCGACCAGCATCCGCTAGGCGCTGAACAGCTGGGCCAGCGAGCGGCCCACGTCGGGGGGCTCTTCTTCGCCCTGCGCCGCGGCGTTGGCGCCCTCGGCGAGGGCCTTGGCGGCGTCGGCGATCTGGTGGGTGCGGCCACCGCGCAGCTCGCCGGATTTCTTCGCTTCGGCGAGGTCGGATTCCATCAGCCCGGCGAGCTCGGCGAGGCGGCGCAGGCCGACGGCGCCCGCGGTGCCCTTGAGGGCATGGGCCTCGGCGCGCAGGGTCTCGAAGTCTTCGGTCTCGGTCGCGAGGCCGGCCGCGATCACGTCGCAGCGCCGCCGCGCCTCCTCGGCGAAGGACTTGAGCAGCTCGGGGTCGGGTGCGGTCTTCTCGCTCATTCGGCGATCACATCTTCCACGACCTTGGTCAGGCGGTCCACCCCGAAGGCGCCCTCGATCTCCGCCTTGATCACGCCGTGGCGGTCGATCGCAAACAGCCACGGCTCACTCGGCAGGTGGAACGCGCGCACCTGGGGCCGCACGTTTTTGCTCGGGTCGTTTTCGTTGTAGATCTCCATATGGATGAACGCGGCCTTGTCGCCGAACTGGTCTTTGACCTGCTCGGCAACGTCGACGACGGGGCCGCATACCCGACTCTGGCAGAACTGGGGGGTTGCAAACAAGAGGAATATCGGTTCTTTGCCCAGAGCTTCGGCGAAATCGACCCGGTTTTGCGTGTCCGGCGGCACCCGCGTGGTGATCTTCGAGAGGTCGCCGCCGACGTCCGACGCGGTCGGCGTGTGGATCTTCGGCGGCCTTTCCCCGACCCGCGGCACGTCGTTGAATTCGCCCACCTTGACGCTCGGCAGCAGGGTGGCGACGGTTTCGTCCCCCTGCTTGATCAGCGCGGCGATCCGCCACTCGCCGTCGCTGCTGAAGTCGATGTCCGTGTTGTAGACGATCGTCGCCGCGTTGGGGTCGCTGGTCGTCGTCTGGGCGCGGTAGGCGGGCTTGGTCGCAAGGCTTTCGATCGAAGCGGGATAGGGGCCCTGGGCGGGCTCTTCCAGCGCTTCTTCGCGCGCCCGCGCGACGGCGCCCTTCTTCTGCTTGCCGTTCTTGCCGGTGCCGCTTCCGCCTCCCTTCGGCGGCGGTACCTTGGAGACGTACAGGGCGATCTTTGCGTCGTCCACCTGGCTGCGGTCGGCGTGGAAGACGCCGAACGGCACGCGGTTCTCGCCCTTGGAGTAGACGAGCGCGGCGGGCGAGACGACGAGTTCGGAGTGGCCGTCGGCCCCGTTGACGATTTCGCGGAGGTCCTTGCCTTCCGGCTGCGGAAATTCGCTCTTCGGCGGGGCAGGCCGGTTCGCGGCGGCGGCCGCGGTCGAGCCGCTGGATTCGGAGCCGCCGCCGCAGCCTGCCGCGAGCAACGCAACGGCAAGCAGGCAGGCGATCGCGCTTATGACATGGCGCCGGAGCATGCGCGGCCCATGTTATTCAGGCGGGCGGGGCGGACGGCGTATAGGGTGCGGCGCGGCCAGCAAACGAGCGTCAGGAGAGGAACTTGGCTGAGCGAGCTGCACTGATCACTGGGGGCTCAAGCGGGATCGGGCTGGCGATCGCCCGCACGCTCGGCGAGGAGGGTTACGCGCTGACCGTCTCGGCGCGGCGGCCGGAGAAGCTCGAGGCGGCCGCCGCAGAGCTGCGCGACGCCGGACTTGAGGTGCAGAGCGTCGCCGCCAACATGACCGACGAGGAGGACGTGGTAGGCGTCTTCGCCAAGCACCGCGAGGCCTACGGTCGGCTCGACGCGCTGGTCAACAACGCGGGCGTCGGGATCGGCGCCCCGATGGAGGAAATCCAGACGAAGCACCTCGACATGCAGCTCGCGGTCAACCTGCGGGCGCTGGTCATCGGCACCCGTGAGGGTCTGCCGATGCTGCGCGAGGCGGGTGCCGAGCACCGCAAGGCGCTGATCGTCAACACCGCCTCGATCGCCGGCAAAGGCGGTCAGGCCTGGCTTTCCGTGTACGCCGCGACCAAGGGCGCCGTGATCAACTTCACCCAGTCGACCCACCGCGAGGTCGGCAGCGCCGGCGTCCAGTGCACGGCGCTGGCGCCGGGCTTCGTCGACACGCCGATGACCGAGTTCGCCAAGGGCCAGGTACCGGCGGAGGAGATGATCCAGCCCGAGGACATCGGCGAAGCGGTGCGCTTCCTGCTCCGCACCTCACCCAACTGCCACGTGCCGGAGATCGTCTTCAACCGACCGAGCGAGGGGCTTGACACGCCCTGACGGGCGCCCCGGCGCCATGCGGTTCCTCGTTGCGGCGTTCGGCGATCCGGGGCATGTCTTCCCCGCCATAGCGCTGGGACAAGCGCTGGTCGAGCGTGGCCATGCGGTGACGATCGAGACCTGGGAGGAGCGGCGGGCTGCCGTGGAGGGCGCCGGATTGGGCTTCGCGGCGGCCGAGGAATACCGGATGTTCCCGCCGCCCGATCCGGACTCGCCGGAGGGGGCGCACGCGGCTGAGGCGGCGCGGGCACTGCTGCCGCTGCTGGAGGAGATGCGTCCGCACGCCGTGGTCAGCGACATCCTCACCCTGGCGCCGGCCCTGGCGGCCGAGGTGGCGGGCGTGCCGCGGGCGACGCTTATCCCCCACATCTATCCGGTGGTCGAGCCGGGGCTGCCCTTCTTCGCGGTCGGCCTGCGGCCGCCTCGCACGCCGCTCGGTCGGGCGGTCTGGCGGGCGGGGCAGCGGGCGCTGAACGTCGGGCTGGAGCAGGGGCGCGACGACCTCAACAGGCAACGGGCGCGGCTGGGCCTGGCGCCGACCGAGCGCTTCCACGGCGGAATCAGCCCCGACCTTGCGCTGGTCGGGACCTTTCCGCAGCTCGAGTACCCGCGGTGCTGGCCGCACGGAGTCGAGCTGACCGGGCCGATGACCTTCGAGGTCCCGCATCCTGAGATCGACTTGCCGCCGGGCGATGAGCCGCTGGTGCTTGTCGCGCCGAGCACTGCGCACGACTCGCGCAACCGCCTGGTGCGCGCGGCGCTCGCGGCGCTCGCCGACGAACCGGTGCGCGTGGTCGCGACCACCAACCGCGTCGTCCCGCAGCGCCCGATCGATGTGCCGGCGAACGCGGTCCTAGTCGACTGGCTCAGCTACAGCCAGCTGATGCCTGCCGCCTCGCTGGTCATCTCGCACGGCGGCCACGGCACCGTCTGCCGCGCCCTGGCGGCCGGCACGCCGCTGCTGATCTGCCCGTTCATCGGCGACATGAGCGAGACGGCGATGCGCGTCGGCTGGGCGGGCGCCGGGCTCTCCCTGCCCTGGCGCTTCTGCCGTCCGGGGCCGCTGCGCTGGTCCGCCAAGCGCATCCTCGACGCGCCGTCGTTCGCGGCAAAGGCTGGCGAGCTCGCCGCCTGGGCGAAGGAGCACGACGGCGCCGAGCGCGGCGCCGAGCTGGTCGAGCGGCACGCGTCCGTACGTACGGCCGCCACAACCACCACCAATTGAGGGGCGATCAAGCTCCGGGGGTGGGACTCGAACCCACAACCCTTCGGTTAACGGCCGAATGCTCTTCCTAATTGAGCTACCCCGGATTAACACGTCGCGCTAATCCGAAGTACAACCTCGGATCGTCATCGACTCGCCAGACTCTAGCGGCACCTTAGAAATCCCTGCCTCGACCTCGGCGTGGCAATTCCCACAAAGAAGCACGCATTTCGCCGCCTCTGCCCGTGAGCGGGCAAGCGAGCGCGACTGACCTTGGTGACCGATATGGAACGCCTTGGTCTCCGGATCGAGATGATGGAAATGAAGCGCCTCCTGGCATCGCGAATAACCGCACACCAAGCACTTGCCCCCGGCCTCATCGACAAGCGTTTGCTTGACCTTCCGGCGGCGCTTCGACACGGCCTCCGACCTACAGCGGCCGCAACGATAGTAGCCGCGGCCCTCGAGAACGAATGTCGTGGCGCCGTGGCGACGGCAGACCATTTCGGCCCTCTCCGGGTCACCAGGCGGCCGGGGACGCCGGCGACGGCGCGTACTCAGTTCATAGCGACCCATCCAATGGCGAACCGCGGACACACTTCGATCGAGCCTGTCGGCGATTTCCTGAAGCGTCAACCCAGCCTCAGCTAAGACCTCAAGCTCCTCCCGATCCAGTCTGCCTTTCGGAGCATGGCGGTCTGCATTCAGCGCTGTAAGGCCATGCTTCTTGACCCAGTATCCAACCGTCGATGGATGTTTGCCCGCGCGCTCACCGATCGCTTCCAGCGACATCCCCTTTGCCAAGCACTCCTCCAAGAACCCTTTCCCCATGAGGGGATACTGGCACACGCCTCAGACAGAACTCTGCGAACCTACGTTCGCACCTAGCTTGGGGCGTAGGGCATCACGTCCGCCAGACGCCGAAGGCTCGCCTCCCGCTCTCGCCGAGCCTCGCCCTCGGACTTCGCAGGAGTTGGTGGCGCGGGCGGGCCGGATTCGGTGAGCTTTTGCTCTTCCTCGCGGATCTTCGGCGCCTTCGTTCGAGGCGGCATCAGACCCTGCACCAGGTCGCGATAGAAGTTGGTCGTCTGCTTGCGAGTTTCGGTGACGAACGAGCCATCAGCCCTGCCTCTCTTCTTACCCATCGGCTTCGATCGTCGAGATCGCTCCCTTCGGCGCCTTCATCTGAACGAGCAAGGCGTGACAAAAGTCCGGCACGGCGCTCATCACCGCCAGCAAGGCCGAGGCGGCACGGCGCTCCTGCTCATTCTGGTTGCGAATGCCGGCAGTAGGCAGCAAACGAGCCGGCGTCCAATCATCTTGATTCACGAGGTCTGCGCTTCCCACCAGGCTACTCCCTTCGTACCTATCGAGGATGGGTGACTATTCGTCAGCCACCGCGATGGACCTCCCCCTTCGCTCAGACCCGCTCGGTGCGGGCTATTCGTTCGACCAGGGCGGCGCGTTCTCGGCTCAGGGCGGCGCGGCGCTCGTAGTCGGCGGCTTCGCCGGCGTCGGCTATCTGGGACTCGAGGCGGCGCTGCTCGAGCAGCAGGTAGTTGAGCTCCATCGCCTCCAGCGAGGCGGGCTCGTCGTGGGCGAGGATCACCAGCTCGGCGATCAGGCTCGCCAGCTGCTCGTCGTCGTGCGGCAGGTTCGACGCCGGGTCGGTGGGGTGCTCGCGCAGCCAGACGGCGACGCGGGCGCCGTTCGGCGAGAGGTGCTCTTCCGTCAGGCGGCCGAGATAGTCCTTGCCCTCGTCGGGCAGGGCGATGCACATCGCCAGCAGCGCCCGCTCGCGCCGTTCGCGCGAGGTCAGCTCGCCGCCGCTGCGCACCGGCGGTCGGGCCGGCGAGGCCGTGGCGCCGCCACGCCGAGGCGGTTCCGCGGAGCCGCCGCCGCTGAGCGGCTGCGCCGCGGTCACCCGTCCCATCACCAGCGCCGGCTCGAGGTCCAGCCGCCCGGCCACCCGCCGCACCAGGTCGTCGCGGCTCGCCGTCTCCCCCATCCCGGCGAGGATCGGCGCCACCTCGCCGAGCGCCCGGTCGCGCTCGGCCGGCGAAGAGGCGTCAGTGCCGTCGAGCACCAGGCCGACCTGAAAGGCCGGCAGGTCGACGGCGCCCTCGACCAGCGTCCGGAAGCGCTCCGTTCCCCCCTCCGCGGCCATCATCTCCGCCGGGTCCTCGCCGGCCGGCATCGCCGCGACGCGCAGTCGCATCTTGCGCCCCGCCGCGACCCGCTGCGCGCGCAGCATCGCCTCCTGGCCCGCCGAGTCGGCGTCGAGCGCCAGCACCACCTCGTCGACCATCCCCGAGAGCGCCGCCACCTGCTCCTCGGTGATCGCCGTGCCCATCACGCCGACGGCCTCGGCGATCCCCGCCTGGTGCAGCGCCAGCACGTCGGTGTAGCCCTCGACCACGACGACCCGGCCGCTCTTCGCGATCGCCTCCTTGGCCAGGTCGATGCCGTAGAGCATGCGGCTCTTGTGGAAGAAGTCGGTCTCGGCCGTGTTGACGTACTTCGCCCCCTGGTCGGCGCGCATCGCCCGGCCGCCGAAGCCGAGCGTGCGGCCGCGCCGGTCGCGGATCGGGAACATGATCCGCTCGCGGAAGCGGTCGTACTCGCCGCCGCTGCGGCCCTTCTGCGCCAGGCCGACGGAGCGCATCTCCTCAACCTTGAACCCCGCCCGCTGGCCGCGCAGGAGCATCGTGTCCCAGGCGCTCGGCGCGTAGCCGACGCCGAAGGCGCGCAGCGTCTCCTCGCTCAGCCCGCGCTCCGCCAGGTAGGCGCGAGCCTTGCCGGCCTCCTCGGCGTCCCAGAGGAAGTGCGCGTAGAAGGCCGCAGTGCGG
>Ga0315540_10000946_pt1 | contig 16654 bp, 15 predicted proteins | sample SalMarSW160110MG_FD_203677 | JGI IMG/M metagenome (GOLD analysis project Ga0315540, IMG submission 203677) | Salt marsh sediment microbial communities from the Plum Island Ecosystem LTER, Massachusetts, United States - Salt Marsh Sediment SW1601-10 ...
CATAGCCGAAGCCGTTGTCGCCCTGCGGTGCGTGCAGAATGCGCCCTTCCCAGGTGCCCTGGAATATCCGTGGCGTGGGGTCCCCGGCGTGGCGCAGGTAGACCATCAGGCACTGAAAGCGGGCGGCGCGCCGGGTGTCCGGAACATCCTTGATATCTGCCAGCAGCTTTTCCAGATTCTGCCGGTCGCTGGCACCGGCACCGGCGTAACGCGCCGAGTAGATGCCCGGTGCGCCCTGCAGGGCGTCGACTTCCAGACCGGAGTCATCGGCGATCGCCGCCAGGCCCGTGTGGGCGGCGGCGTTGCGGGCCTTGAGAATGGCGTTTTCCACAAATGTCAGCGCGGTTTCCTCGATTTCTTCAACCGCAAACTCGGACTGCGGCACGACTTCGAATTCGGTGCCCGCTAACAGCTGGTTGAATTCGCGGACCTTGCCAGCGTTGTTGCTGGCGAGGACGATGCGCCGATTCATCGGGCGGACGCTTCCAGCACGGCTTTCTGCCGGTCGCACAGTTCCGTGATGCCTTTGCGGGCCAGGCCCAGCATCTGCTGCATTTCGTCCTCGCTGAAGGGATGACCTTCCGCGGTACCCTGCACTTCGATGAACAGGCCGCTGTCGGTCATGACCACGTTCATATCGGTTTCGGCATTCGAATCCTCAGCGTAGTCCAGATCGAGTATTGGCGCGCCCTTATAGATGCCAACGGACACCGAGGCTACCGAGCCGGTCAGCGGATCTTGTTTGATAAGCCCGTCGGACCTGAGCTTCTGAACGGCCTGGGCCAGTGCCACAAAACCGCCGGTGATACTCGCGGTGCGGGTGCCGCCGTCGGCCTGGATGACGTCGCAGTCGATGGTGATGGTGCGTTCGCCCAGTTTCCGCATATCGACCACGGCGCGCAGCGAACGGCCGATGAGGCGCTGGATCTCCATGGTGCGTCCACCCTGTCGGCCGCGCGCGGCTTCGCGTCCCATGCGTTCGCTGGTGGAGCGCGGCAGCATGCCGTATTCGGCGGTTACCCAGCCCTGGCCCTTGCCGCGCAGAAATCCCGGTACCCGCTCCTCGACACTGGCGTTGCAAAGCACCCTGGTGTTGCCGAACTCGACCAGCACCGAGCCCTCGGCGTGCATGGTGTAGTTCGGGGTCAGGTTGGCGGGACGCATCTGGTCCGGTGCTCGGTTACTGGGGCGCATGAGATTTCCTCGCTCGGCGGGTTCGTCGGGCCGGCATTATAGCGGTTCGGGCGCCGCAGAGGAGCGCCGGATGGTGGGGGAAGGTGTTGTGGCCCCGCGCCCGGGCTATTTTTTCATTTCGCCGCCGTACTCGAGCATCGCGCGATGAATTTCCTCGATGGCCTGCTGAACCGGATCGTCGCTATCCGCTGGCGGCTCGGGGTCGGGATGTTCGGGCGTGGGCGGCGGCTCGGGCGCTGTGGCCGCCGTGTCGGCCGCGGCGAGCCAGCGCAGCGCGACCAGGGTGATGTTGTCGCTCTGCGGATAGGTGGCGACGTCGGCTTCATCGGCCAGCTGGTTGACGCGTTGATCCAGCCGGGCGCCGTCCTCGGGCAGATCGCAGAGGCGGTCCTCCGACACGGCGGACCACAGGCCATCGGAGCACAGCAGCAGCGTGTCGCCGGCCTCCAGACAGGCCTGGCCCAGCGTGATTTTCGGCAGTGCCGGGGACCCGCCCAGGCAGCGGCTGACGGTGTTGCGCATGGGGTGGGTACGGATAGCATCCTCTTCGATCGTGCCCTGTTGCACCAGCTCTTCGACCGGCGTGTGGTCGCGGGTACGGGTAAAGACGCCGCCATCGCGTATCAGGTACAGGCGGCTGTCACCGAGGTGCGCCCACCAGGCCTGAGCACCTTGCAGCAGGCAGACGACGCAGGTGGTCCGCGGGACCACCGGCGGCTGCTGGGCATGGCCGGCATCGACCACGGCGAGGTGCGCGTGATTGAGCGCCTGTAGCAGAAACGCCTCCGGGTCGCCGATGGGTCCGGGGCAGCTGAGGAAGCTGCGATGGAGACTCTCGACCGCGGTCTGTGCCGCCAGATCACCGCGCGCATGGCCTCCCATGCCGTCGGCGACCACCAGCAGCGCGCGTTCCGGCTGCAGCAGCGTCAGGCAGCGGTCCTGATTGTTGTTGCGGTTGCCGAGGCGGTTGGTCGAGGCACTGACGGCTTTCATGCCCAGCTCCTCCCGAACAACATGTCAGCGAGGCGGCCAAACGCGGAACGTTCCCGTTCCGGTTCGGGCGTCGTCTCCGCGGTCAGCGCCGCACGGAATTCGGCCACGCTCTGTGGGCGTAACAGCGGGTCGACTTCCATGGCCCAGTCGATGGCGCGCAGCAGGTTGTCGCTATAGCGCCCACGGTACAGAAATTGCGTTGGTTTGAGGGTGTCGTAGTCGTGGCGAAGTCGGGCATTCAGCGGCGGTTTGCCTTCGATACAGGCGCGCATGGTGGCCCCGATGGCGTAAAGGTCGGTCCAGGGTCCGACGTAGCCGCGGCTGTCGTATTGCTCGATGGGCGAGAATCCGGGGCTGATCACCTGGCCCGGCTGCTCCTGGCGGCTTTGCGGGAAGCCATGAACCGCGCCAAAGTCCAGTAGCAACGGCTGACCACCGCGCTGGATGTGAATGTTGCCGGGCTTGATATCGAGGTGCAGCAGGTCGCTGGCGTGGATCAGTTCGAGTCCGTCGAGCAGCGGCGGGAACACGGTGCGCAGAAATTTTTCACTCAGGCCACTGCGATAGCGCTGAACGTAGCACTGCAGGTTTTCACCGTCCTGGTATTCCATGACCATGTACACCGTACCGTTGGCCTGGAAGAAGTTGAACACATCCACAATATTGGTGTGTTTCAGGGTGGCCAGGGTACTGGCTTCCTGGAAGAAGAGTTTACGCCCGCGGTTGAAGCGTCCCTCGGTTTCTTCGCTGCGGGCGCAGACCTGCCCGTTGCGATCGCGTTTGGCGAGTTTGCCGGGTATGTACTCCTTTATCACCACGCGCCGGTCGTTGTTGATCTGGCGGGCACGATAGACCACGCTGAAGCCGCCGCCGCCCAGCGTCTTTTCCAGCAGGTAGCCGTCCAGCTGGGTACCGGCTTTCAAACTGTCTAGCTTTTTGCTCATGATCCTCTAGACTGTCGTTCCTTGGATACGCTTGGTCGACCGGCGAAATATCATACAAAAACAGGTTGTTGCGATATGGGTATAACGGCAGGGCAGGAGGCTGACTTGAGATGATCCGCAGTATGACGGCATTCGCGCGTGCCGGTGGCGAGCAGGCCGGTGCCGACTTGACCTGGGAGTTGCGTTCCGTGAACCACCGCTACCTGGAGGCGTTTGTGCGCCTGCCGGATGAGTTGCGGGCCATGGAACCGCTGGTGCGCGAACGGGTCAACGCGCGCCTCGGGCGCGGGAAACTCGAATGTGTGCTGCGCTGCCGCTGGGCGCCCCGACAGCTCGCGGCACTGGAACTTGACCACGAGCGCATCACGGCGCTGCTCGACGCCTGCCGGGAGATCGAGAACCGGTCGGCGGAGGCGACCTCGCCGGGAGTGGTGGATCTGCTGCGCTGGCCCGGCGTGGTGCGCGAACCGGAGCCCGACACCGGGGCGGTGCAGGAACAGGCACTGGCGCTGCTTGAACAGGCGCTGGTTGAGCTGGTGGCTACCCGCGAGCGCGAGGGCGAGCAGATCAAGGCACTCCTGGTGGCGCGGCTGGACGGGGTCGAGCAGCAGGTGGCCAGGGCCCGCGAGCGCCTGCCGGAAGTACGGCAGAAGGTCCGCGAGAAGCTGCAGGCCAGGGTCGCCGAGTTGCTGGACAAGGTCGATAATGACCGGCTGGAGCTGGAGTTGGTGCTGCTGGCGCAGAAGATGGACGTGGACGAAGAACTGGACCGCCTGGGCGGACATGTTGCCGAAACGCGGCGGGTGCTGGAGCGCGACGAGCCGGTGGGTCGGCGGCTGGATTTTCTGATGCAGGAGTTCAACCGCGAGGCCAATACGCTGGGGTCCAAGTCCGCGGACAGCGAGACCACGGCGGTGTCGGTGGAACTGAAGGTGCTGATCGAGCAGATGCGGGAGCAGGTACAGAATGTCGAGTAGGGGTTGCGGTGACTGAGACAACGGGCGCTGTGGCGCCGGGTACCTTATATATCGTTTCCGCGCCGTCCGGGGCCGGTAAAACCAGCCTGGTCAAGGCATTGCTGGAGCGCGTCGACGGCATCACGGTGTCGGTATCGCATACCACCCGGTCGCCGCGCCCCGGGGAGCTGAACGGTAGCGACTATCATTTTGTCGACCGGACGGAATTCGAGCGCCTGGTGGCCGGCGGCGAATTTCTCGAACACGCGCAGGTGTTCGGCAATTATTACGGCACCTGCCGTGCCACCCTCCTGGAGCGCCTTCAGGCGGGCGAAGACGTCATACTGGAAATCGACTGGCAGGGCGCGCGGCAGGTGTTCGAGGCTTTCCCGCAGGCCGTCAAGGTATTTATCCTCCCGCCGAGCCGCGAGGCGCTGCATCAACGGCTGACCGGCCGTGGCCAGGACAGCGAGGCTGTCATTCAGCGGCGCATGACGGACGCGGTCAGCGAAATAAGCCACTTCGACGAGTACCACTACCTTATATTCAATGATGATTTTCCAACGGCGCTGGGCGAGCTCGAGGCCCTGTTCCGCGCGCAGCGCCTGCGCAGCGACGCCCAACGCGTGCGCTATGCCGCTGAATTGAATGGCTTGCTGGAACCGGCCGTCTGATTCGAGTACACTGGCGCGCCCCGGTAACCCACTAACAGCGGATCAGATATGGCACGTGTCACCGTAGAAGATTGTCTCGGCAAAGTTGATAACCGTTTCCAGCTGGTGCTGGTGGCCACCAAGCGCGCGCGCCAGTTAGCCAGGGGCGCGGAACCCTTTGTGGAGTGGGAAAACGACAAGCCCACGGTGGTGGCGCTGCGCGAAATCGCCGAAGATTTCGTCAAGCCGTCGATTCTGGACGAAACGCCGGAAGATGATTTCGTCGAAGAGCTGCGGGCGTTGCCCGATAGTGCCGAGGCCGCCATGCACGCGATGCCCGGGCCCGCCGAGAGCTGATCCATCGCTTATCCGCCGGAGAGCACCAGAAGAGCCGTTTCGGGCCTTGCCGGAAACGGCTTTTTTGTTTGCGGTCAAGTCATTTTCGCCTATGATTTGAACGCAGGCACTCATTGAAGTATGAACCCCATGGCCAACCCTGCCCCCGTGTCCACCGATGACGCTCCGCGTTATCTGATCAGTGATCTGATGGACCTGCTGGAGTCCTACCTGGAGCCCGGGCAGGTGCGGGAAATCTATCGTGCCTACCTGTTCGGCGCGGAGGCTCACGAAGGCCAGCACCGCGTCTCCGGCGAGCCCTATATCTATCATCCCATCGAGGTGGCGCGCATCCTGGCCGGCATGCACATGGATGCGCCGAGCATCATTGCCGGGATTCTGCACGACGTTATCGAGGACACCGGCACACCCAAGGAATTGGTGGTCAGCGAATTCAACGAGGAAATCGCCGAACTGGTCGACGGCGTCAGCAAGCTCACCCAGATCAAGTTCGAAAGCCAGGCCGAGGCACAGGCTGAGAACTTCCGCAAGATGATGCTGGCGATGGTCAAGGACATTCGCGTGATCCTGGTGAAGCTCGCCGACCGCCTGCACAACATGCGCACGCTTGGTGTGATGCGCGCCGACAAACGCCGCCGCATCGCCCGCGAAACCCTGGAGATCTACGCCCCGATAGCCAACCGCCTGGGTATGAACCAGATTCGCCTGGAACTCGAAGACCTGGGTTTCGCCGCGATGTACCCGATGCGCTACCGGGTGCTGTCGGAAGCGGTGCGGCGCGCGCGTGGCAACCGCAAGGAAATTCTCAACAAGATCGAGTCCGCCATCGGCCAGCGCCTTGACGAGGAGGATCTGCAATACCGGTTGCTCAGCCGGGAAAAGCATATCTACAGTCTTTACAAGAAAATCCGCGACCGGGTCGGTTCGTTCGCCGAGGTGTTCGATGTCTATGCGTTCCGCATCGTCGTTGACGCGGTGGATACCTGTTACCGCGTGCTGGGCATGATGCACAACCTGTACAAGCCGGTGCCCGGTAAGTTCAAGGACTATATCGCCATTCCCAAGGCCAACGGCTACCAGTCACTGCACACCGTACTCTTCGGCCCGTACGGCGTGCCTATCGAGGCGCAGATCCGCACCGACGACATGGACCGCGTGGCCGAATCCGGCATTGCCGCACACTGGTTGTACAAGAGCAGCAGCGACAAGACGGGCGGTGGCAACAACGCGCAGACGCGCGCCCGCGAGTGGTTGCGGGAACTGCTGGAGATGCAGCGCAACGCCGGCAATTCGCTGGAGTTTCTCGAGAACGTCAAGATCGACCTGTTTCCCGACGAGGTTTACGTGTTCACCCCGGCGGGCGATATACTCGAACTGCCGCGCGGTGCGACCGCCGTCGATTTCGCCTACGCGGTGCACACCGATGTCGGCAACACCTGTATCGCGGCAAAGATCGACCGCCGCCTGGCCCCGTTGCGCACGCCGCTGTTGAACGGCCAGACGGTGGAAATCATCACCGCCACGGGAGCGCATCCCAACCCCGCGTGGCTCAACTTCGTTACCACCGCCAAGGCGCGCTCCAACATCCGCCATTATCTCAAGAACCTGCAGAACGACGAGGCCGTCGAGCTTGGTCAGCGCATGCTCGACAAGTCCTTGCACAATATCAGCAGCAGTCTCGCCGAGGTGCCGGACGAACAGATCGATCGGGTGATGAGCGAGAGCGGCTTCAAGACACGCGAAGACATGTACGCCGACATCGGGCTGGGCAATCGCATGGCGATGTTGATGGCGCGGCGCATGGTGCCTGCCGACGAGGAGGAAAAGCCGGTTGAAACCGGGCACAGCAAGCCGCTGGCGATTCGCGGCACCGAGGGTATGGTGGTGCACTTTGCCCGCTGTTGCCGGCCGATACCCGGCGACAAGATCGTGGGATTCATCAGTTCCGGCCGCGGCCTGGTTATTCATACTGAGTCCTGCAAAAATCTGAGCGAGCTGCGCAGCCGGCCCGACAAGTGGATCGATGTCGAGTGGCAGTCGGGTATCGAGGGCGAGTTCTCGGCCGAGATTCGGGTTGACGTCACCAACCAGAAAGGCGTGCTGGCGACCCTCGCCGCGGAGATTTCCGAAACCGGTTCCAACATCGAAAACGTGTCGATCGAGGAACGCGGTGGCCTGGATACCGCGCTGAACTTCACCATCACCGTCAAGGACCGGCAGCATCTTGCGCGCGTGGTGCGCTGTATCCGCCAGTTGCCCAATGTGATGCGCATCAGCCGCAGCAAAAGTTGACAGCAAAGAACAAGGAGTGAACATGCAACGCGAGGTGATCCACACCGACAAGGCGCCACAGGCCATCGGAACCTATTCACAGGCAGTACGGGCCGGCGACAGTGTTTACCTGTCGGGCCAGATTCCGCTGGTACCGGAAACCATGGAAATGGTCGAAGGCAACATGGAGGCGCAGATTCGCCGGGTGTTTGACAACCTGTCGGCCGTCGCGGCTGCGGCCGGCGGCGGCCTTGCGGATATCGCCAAGCTGAACATCTTCCTCACCGACCTGACGCACTTCCCGCTGGTCAACCAGGTGATGGCCGATTACTTTCAGGAGCCCTACCCGGCGCGCGCCGCCGTCGGTGTCGCCACGCTGCCCAAGGACGCCCAGGTGGAAATGGACGCCATCATGGTGCTCGGCTAGTTACGCCGCTGGTCACTATCGCTCAGGTGTTTAAGGATGAGCACCCCTTCCCCGGGTAAGAGTTTGAACGAAGCCCCTGCGACACTGGACAGTCTGCCGGTCTCGGTGCTGCACGGTGTCGGTCCGAAGTCCGCCGAACGTCTGGCGACCTTCGGACTGGAGACCGTGCAGGACGTGCTGTTTCACCTGCCGCGCCGCTACGAAGACCGTACGCGCATCGCGCCCATCGGCGGCCTGCGCTTCGGCGACCATGCCGTGATCGAGGCCGAGGTTGATCTTGCCGAGGTAAAATTCGGCAGGCGCCGCAGCCTGCTGGTGCGGGTGAGCGACGGCACCGGCTCGTTGCTGCTGCGTTTTTTTCATTTCAACAAATTGCAGCAGCAGGGCTTCGAGCGTGGTGTACGGCTCAGAATCTACGGCGAAGTCCGCCGTGGCCCGGTCATGCTGGAAATGGTCCACCCGGAATACCAGCGTCTCGCCGAGGGCGAGGCGGTGAGCACCGAAGACCGCCTCACGCCCGTCTATCCCGCCACCGAAGGGCTGCACCAGCTCACCTTGCGCAAACTGGGCGAACAGGCTGTGAGCATGCTGGCGGCGGGACGCCTGCCCGAATGGCTGCCCCAGGCCTTACTGGCGGAATTGAATTTCACCGACCTTGTCTCGGCACTGCGTTACGTCCACCGGCCGCCACCCAACGCCGATGTGCGGGCGCTGGAGGCCGGCGTCCATCCCAGCCAGCAACGGCTTGCCTTTGAAGAACTGCTGGCACACCACCTGAGCTTGCGGCGGGTGCGCCTGCGTGCCCGCCATCTGCAGGCTGTACCGCTGAACAGAAGCAGCACCCTGCTGGACGCCTTTTATGCCTCATTGCCTTTTGCGCTGACCGCGGCCCAGCAGCGCGTGGTGCGGGAGCTGCAGGCAGACCTGGTGCAAAGCCACCCCATGATGCGCCTGGTGCAGGGAGACGTGGGCTCGGGCAAAACGGTGGTGGCCGCGGCGGCTGCGATCCAGGCTGTGGAGTGCGGCTGCCAGGTGGCGATTATGGCGCCCACCGAGTTGCTCGCCGAGCAGCACTTCGGCAACTTCGAAGGCTGGTTCGACGGCCTGGGTATCAGGGTGGGCTGGCTGTCGGGCAAGGTGAAAGGCAAGGCGCGCGGCCAGGTGCTGGAATCCCTGGCCGCGGGCGAGGTGCAGGTGGCTATCGGGACACACGCCTTGTTCCAGGAAGAGGTCGCCTTTGAGCGGCTTGGCCTGGTGATCATCGACGAACAGCACCGCTTCGGTGTGCACCAGCGCCTGGCGCTGCGCGACAAGGGGCGTGAAGGGCAAAAAGTGCCGCACCAGCTGATCATGACGGCAACGCCGATACCGCGCACGCTGTCCATGGCGCTGTATGCCGATCTGGATTCCTCAGTGATCGACGAGCTGCCACCCGGCCGCACCCCGGTGCAAACCGTGGTCATCCCCGAAAGCCGACGCGAGGAAGTGATCCAGCGGGTGCGCGAGGCCTGCCGCGACGGACGCCAGGCCTACTGGGTATGCACCCTGATCGAGGAATCCGAATCCCTGCAATGCCAGGCCGCCGAGGATACCGCGACCCTGCTCGCCGAGGTCCTGCCGGAACTGCGCGTGAGCCTGGTGCACGGGCGCATGAAAGAAGCGGACAAGGCGCAGCGCATGGCCGCATTCAAACAGGGAGACATCGATCTGCTGGTGGCGACCACGGTAATCGAGGTGGGCGTGGATGTGCCGAACGCTTCGCTGATGATTGTCGAGAATGCCGAACGGCTGGGGCTGTCGCAACTGCACCAGTTGCGCGGTCGGGTGGGCCGCGGCGCGGTGCAAAGCAGTTGTGTGCTTATGTATCGCGCGCCGCTGTCGCAGTTGGCGCGCAAACGCCTGGCCGTGCTGCGTGAAACCAATGACGGGTTCGAGATCGCGCGCAAGGATCTGGAACTGCGCGGCCCCGGCGAAGTGCTGGGCACGCGGCAGACCGGCATGATCCAGTTTCGCATCGCCGACCTGATGCGCGACCAGCAACTGCTGGACAAAGTCGAAGCCGCCGCCATACAGTTGCTGGAACAACACCCCGGCGCAGTCAAGGCCATCATCCGTCGCTGGCTGGGGCACGCGCCGCAATACGGCCAGGTTTAGCCAAGCGCCTGCAGTGGGCTACGTACCGCGTTGCCGCCACGTTTCAGAATATGCGTGTAGATCTGGGTTGTCTTGGCATCCTTGTGGCCGAGTAGATCCTGTACCGTGCGAATATCATAACCGTCTTCCAGCAAGTGTGTTGCGAATGAATGCCTGAACGTGTGGCATGAGCCGTGCTTATGGATGTTTGCACTACGCATGGCTTCCTTGACCGCGCGTTGCAGTGTTGATTCATAGGCATGGTGGCGCCGCTCTCTTCTGGAAACCGGGTCGATCGACCGCTGGTTGGCGGCGAACAGGAACTGCCAGTGCAGGCTGCTGGCCTGGTTTGGGTATTTGCGCGCCAGCCCATAAGGCATTTGAACCTCACCATAGCCATCGTCGAGGTCGAGCTCGTGCAGTTTGCTGACTCGAGCGATTGTCCGTTGTATCTCCGGAACAAGCGTCTCCGGCAGGATGGTAACCCGGTCCTTGTTGCCTTTGCTCTCGCGCACGAGAATCACGAGCCTGTCAAAGTCGATGTCCTTCAGGCGTAGCCGCAACGTTTCCATCAACCGCAATCCGCTACCGTACATAAGTGCAACCATGAGCCGGTAGGGCTGGCGCAGATTATTCAGAATGGACTGAACCTCATGACGGGTGAAAACGACGCGAATTCGCCGGTTTGGTTTGGCGCGGATTACATTTTCGATGTGGTCGAGCTGTATATCCAGCACCCTACGGTAAAGAAAGGCAATGGCATTGAACGCCTGATTCTGTGTCGAGGCCGAAACCTTGCGTTCAACGGCTAGCCAGGTGAGGAACTGGGAGATATCCTGGGCGCCCATGTCGGTGGGATGACGGCAATGGTGGAAACGTATGAAATATCGAATCCAGTAGCAATATGATTGTTCAGTTTTGCGTCTGTAGTGAAGGGCGCGCAGCGTATTCCGTACCCTGTCCATCAAGCGTACCTGGCGCATCAAACCACTCCTTTGGCTCGACCACTGTATATATAACCAGGTATATTAAATCGACAGAAAAGTTGTGCGTCAAGCGGTCTGCTCGTTCAAGTGCAGAAAAAACGCCGCAATATCCGATTACTCTGTTCACTACAGTTAGTTATGACGCTCGTTTCGTCTGCAGAAAAGGGGTGCTATACGGCGCGCGCTCGTTATTTCGGGCATTTCCCTGATATCCCCGCACAGGCTGCTCATTTCCCGCTATTGCCAGCACCGAAGAAAACGACAACAATAACAACCGGATGCAAGGCAAAGAGTCGATCATGAGAAACGTGATAGATGGCACACGCCCGATGAGACCCCGAATTTCAGGCGTTAACGCGCCGACCTACCCATGAAAAGTAGACACACTCATCAATTCGATTAAGATCGAATGGGAGGTGTCTACTTTTCATGGGTAGGTCGGGTTCATAAATTTGGAGCGCATGTTGTCAATCGATCCCACAAAGTTCAGCCGCAACGAAGTGTGGCTGCTGTTTCAACTGAATGATATCCCCTTGCAAACCGAGCAAGATGGTGATTTCAATGCGTTGGCTATCATGGAGCTTGTAACAGGCATGATTGTTGGGATGGAGATGGTTCAGGTCACCGAACCCGAGATATCAGAGTTTCAATCAAGAAAGTTACTGGCCGCAGCGGAAGTACAAGCTGGCTCACGGCCACAACGGCTATTCATCGATTTGGAGCGTAAGGCGGATAGGCTATCCTCAGTTGCAGCTGCAATGGGCATCAGCATTGAGCGAGCACGATCCGGCGAACTGGCGCCTCTTTCAAGAGAGGCAAGAGATGGATTTGCAGCGCATGTCTCGGGAAGTCGGATGCAATGAAACCTAACCAGTCGCTGCACCCGGCGCCAAACCGCTTCGCGCTTCCGTTTCCTCCACGCTTCGCGCTCCGGCGCGGGTGAGCTTCACCGTTATATGGGTAAAGAAAATTAAAAAAGATACAGGGATAATATGAAAAAGACAGCATTACTAATTGTTGTAGTATTTTCGCTATATGGGTACTTAGAAAAGAACCCTGATTTCATACAATCATTTGCCAATCAAAGTGCAACTGATGATAGCGTACTGTCTAGTGCATATCAAAATCGAAAAAGCGATATTCAGGTTTCTGGCACTGGGGTGGTCATTCGTAATTTAACAGATGATACAAGCGGAAGCAGGCATCAAAAATTCATTCTCAAGCTTTCGTCTGGTCAAACTTTGCTTATTTCACATAACATTGATTTAGCACCACGCATTAACTCATTACGCAAAGGAGACGCTGTTGATTTTTACGGTGAGTATGAATGGAACTCTAAGGGCGGTCTAGTACACTGGACTCATCATGATCCTAGAGGTAATCATATAGGTGGTTGGCTTAAGCATAATGGCGCTACATATCAATAACCATATAAAAATGGATAACGAGACGTGAGATCTCGTTTATCCACCTGTTATGCGTTAAAAGAGCATGAGCATAATTCAAGAAATTAACGAGGCATGGGGCTGGGTCGACATTGATCCAGTAGAAGTTGTAGGAGAAAACGACTTCGGTAATCTTATGATTAAAGATTCTCAGGGCCGGTATTGGCGGCTTTGCCCCGAGGATGTCTATTGCGAAGTTGTTGCACAAAATCGGGAAGAGCTTGACCAATTATCTTGTGATCAAGAGTTCTTAGAAGATTGGAATATGCAACTGTTAGTAGAACAAGCACAGGAACAATTAGGGCCATTAACAGAAGGTCGCAAATATTGCTTAGTTACGCCAGGAGTGCTCGGCGGTGAATACATCATTTCTAATATTAAAACCGCACCTCTGATCGAGCTAATTCGGTTTTCTGGCGATCTTGCCAACCAAATCAAGGATCTCCCAGATGGTGCTCAAATACAGTTAAAGGTGATCGATTGAGAACGCATAACAAAAGCGCCCAGTATGCCGGAGAGTTCCTACGGTATGGTTGACACTCTGAACTAACTGTTCAGGAGTGATCTAAGATGCCAAAGCCAGGACCAAGAACCATACACAAGTACAGCGAGGAATTCGAGGCGACGGTCAAGTTTGTTAACACGTTATGTTCGAAAAGGAAATGTCATGAATGCGCCCATTACAAAGGGTGCTCATCATATCGGGCTAACCGTATCCAGGTTGGAAGAAAGTGCAAACTGTTTTACGTCTTTACTTGGATGGAAAGAAGTTCGAAGGAAAGAAGATTATCCGGCCATTTTTGTTAGTGATGGCCAGCTCATGCCTACGCTCTGGGCAACAAAAGATGAGCCAGTGGGTGAATTTAGCAAAAACAAGAACGTAGGATTGCACCACATTGCATTAGCTGTCGCAAATGAAGAAGGCCTGGATCGACTGTACGAGCGGCTAATAGAAAATGGCGTAGAAATTGAGTTTTCACCGGAACTGTTAGGTCCGGGACCGGCAAAGCACATGATGTGCTATGAACCGAGTGGTATTCGCGTCGAGTTCACCTGGCCGGGAAAATGATGTTTGGAAAACATGACAGTCAGCTCAGCTAGGGCGCGATTAAGATTGGCGTGCCTGTCAGCTGACAAGTAATCGAATATAAGGGCGGAGGGAGAAATGAAAAAGCTGTTTATTATATTGTCTCTGGTATTTCGATGGCTGCGTATGCGGCAAGTCTACCGCCGTCAGATTCAAAGTTAATTGAGTCAGCCGGTGTACCGCTTTTCGCGGGAGCCACCTTCGTTCAGGGGGGCAAGGACGTGGGTTTTCGTTTTGCCTCAAGTACGCCGCCGGAAGAGGTTCGGGAATGGTATCGCCAGCATTTGCCCAAGTGGCAAGTATTCAGTCAATACGGCGGCTGGATTCTCTATGACGGACCTCCTGGGATGGGTATGGGTCAAGTTATCTCCAGGAATCAGATCAGCGTTCAACACAATGACAATCTCCCCCAATGGCGCTCACTGGATACAAATATGACAACCGAAATCGTAATAATGATAGTCAAATGAACCATCCTGAGAGTATGTGAACAATGCCGGGGAGCAAACAGCAGGCGCGGGCAAAGGGGAAAAGCACTGGTTGTTTAGTCGCGAAAATCCCGTAGGTCTTGTGTTTGCCAGTGTGGGCATACATCATGCAATTGCGGTATCGGCAATGGTTGGAGCCGACGCCGGGGACCGGCGCGTGGCAACTTGGTCGGTGCGTCAAACCAGGGGCCGCGAGCCCGAAGAAACCGTACTGTTCAACGTGGCAGGGGAGCCAAAATGCGTTTGCTCGACGAGTTTAAGCAATTCGCTATGCGCGGCAATGTCGTGGATATGGCGGTCGGAATTATCATTGGCGGTGCATTTGGCACGATCGTTAAAAGTCTGGTGTCGGATGTGATGATGCCTCCGCTTGGTTTGTTGCTGGGAGGGGTCGATTTTTCGGATCTGTTTGTCACCCTGAAGGAAGGAGTCACTGCCGGACCCTATCCGACCCTGGCCGCGGCGCAGGCGGCGGGCGCAGTGACCATCAGCTATGGCGTGTTTGTCAATGCGGTAATCAGTTTCCTGATTGTTGCGTTCGCGGTGTTCCTGCTCATCAAGGGTATCAACAAACTTCAACGGGAAAAGGAAGCCCCGGAAGCTGAGCCGACCACGAAGGAGTGCCCGAAGTGTTTTACCGCCATACCCATTAAGGCCACCCGTTGCCCGAATTGTACGTCAGATCTACAGTCGGCATAGTGGCGCGCCGCGGACGGCGGTGGGTACTGTGCGGACGGCCGGGTCGTTATAGCAGACATGTTTAAGGTGCCGGCAGGTATCATAGCGCCCGAGGATATCGGCGGATTCGGCGATGGCGGATGCTGGGGGTAGACTATCATGGGCAATTCTATGGATCCTGTCAGGTGCTTACGGAGACTGGTAGACGTTGAGGGGGCGAGGGTCGCTGAATTCGAAATAGCGCCGGGTGCGCAAGGCGCGCGCCACTTTCACTCATCGTTATCCGAGCATTGTATTTGCCTGAAGGGACAGGTTGACGTTAAAGTGGGCGGCAGCTCACTCCAGTCGTTGCAACCGGGCGACAGCGCGGAAATCGGCCCCGGCGTTGGGCACCAGGTTAGCAACCGGGGCTGTGAGCCGGGGCGGTATCTGGTGGTTCAGCACGGCGGGGTCTATGACTTCCTGGAAGTGTAAGCTTCACCCCGCGCGCAAACGATGTGGCGCCGTCTTTGCCGTTTTCCCGGATAGGGAAACTTAGGGTGCGTGCGGAGAAGGGACGGTGGTCCCCCAGCGCAACACCTGCGCCCTGGCGGTCCTTGCCAGCCGGTATATGGGTGCTGGGGGTCGGCTCGCTGTTCATGGACATCTCTTCTGAACTGATTCACAGCCTGCTGCCGGTCTTTATGGTGACTGCCCTGGGGGCCTCAATGGTCACTGTCGGCATCATCGAGGGCATTGCGGAAGCGACTGCCGCTGTCGTAAAAGTCTTTGCCGGCGCCCTCAGCGATTTTCTCGGCAAGCGGAAGTTTCTGCTGGTTCTCGGTTATGCCCTGGCCGCATTCACGAAGCCGATGTTTCCGCTCGCCGGCTCAGTGGGGTGGGTATTCGCGGCGCGTTTCCTCGACAGGGTCGGGAAAGGCATTCGCGGGGCGCCCCGCGATGCCCTGGTCGCGGATATCGCGCCAAGGCAGTTGCGTGGTGCGGCCTACGGGTTACGCCAGGCACTGGATTCGGCGGGCGCGCTGATCGGCCCGTTGCTGGCGGTGGGGCTCATGATCTGGCTGGCCAATGACATCCGGGCCGTGATGTGGGTCGCGGTGGTTCCGGCCTTTATCGCAGTGGCGCTGCTGATGCGCTACGTGCGCGAGCCCGCCCGCGACCATGCGCAAGACCGGATCGGTTCCCGACTTACTCTGGCCGACGCCCGGCGCCTCCCGCTACGCTACTGGCTTGTGGTGCTGCTGGGGGCGGTCTTCACACTGGCGCGTTTCAGTGAGGCGTTTCTGGTGCTGCGCGCCCAGGACGTTGGGCTCGGCCTGGCTTACGTACCGCTGGTAATGATTGTTATGAACGTCCTTTACGCCGCGGCGGCCTATCCGGCGGGCGCGGCAGCCGACCGCTTCAGGCCGCGCATGCTGTTGCTGATCGGGCTGGCGGTGCTGGTCGCGGCAGATATCCTGCTGGCGCTGGCCGCATCACCGTTATTGGTGTTCGCCGGCGCTGCGCTGTGGGGGTTGCACATGGCTTTTACCCAGGGGCTGCTGTCGAAGCTCGTCTCCGATACGGCACCGGCTGACCTGCGAGGCACCGGTTTCGGGATATTCAATCTTGTCAGCGGGGGCGCTCTGCTCGCTGCGAGTGTCATCGCGGGAGCGCTATGGAGCGTTCTCGGGGCACCGGCCACGTTTCTCGCCGGTGGCGCGTTCGCGGCCGTGGCGAGCGTCGGACTGCTGGTGACTATGCATCGCCGCAAGCCGCCCATCGCTGCATGAGAGGCTATTATTGTTTCTGCGCTGGTGAGGTCTGTTGCCAATAGCCTCAGGCGCAGACTCCGTGAATCACCGCGTGTTCATTGAACACTTCCTTGCGCACCAGGGCTTGCCGGTGCTCCCTGATCAGCACGCGCACCCGCCGGGTGAGGGCCGGGTCGATGTCTGCAGCCCGCTGCAGTGCCTGGCTGCCATCCTGCCCGGCGCCGGCGCGCAACAACGCCAGTCCTGCCGCGAAACAGACTTTGGGATCATCGGCATTGGTCGCATAGA
>Ga0315540_10000947_pt1 | contig 16646 bp, 14 predicted proteins | sample SalMarSW160110MG_FD_203677 | JGI IMG/M metagenome (GOLD analysis project Ga0315540, IMG submission 203677) | Salt marsh sediment microbial communities from the Plum Island Ecosystem LTER, Massachusetts, United States - Salt Marsh Sediment SW1601-10 ...
GGCCCTCCCACGGCCAGATTCACGCGGCAGGCTGCAGGCAGGGCGGGATTTGCCCCGGCAGATCGCCGAAACGGATGAGGGCTCGCTGGCCTGTTATTGGATCGTGGAGCAGGAGATGATGACCAGATCATGACCTTGATCTGGGAAATACTGCGCAGGGGGTTCACCTGCGGGATGGTCGAAGCCGTGCGCCAGCAGCCCGCTTCAAGCGGGCAGCGCGGGTGTGGGAATCACATTTGGAGCTCGGGATGAGGCGGTGGCTTCCAAGCCCGTGCTGGAAGAGTTGACACCATCCCTCGCTGCTAGCTGCTTTGCTTCACAAACTCGGCCACATGCCCCCGGAAGGCTTCCAGTGATCGTCGGTCCAGATAGAACATGTGACCGGCCTCGTAGAACCTGGTCGTGATGTTCGACCTCAGCTCCGGATCGACGTTCATGTGCGTGAGCATGTACTGTGTGGCGAAGTGCGGCGTCGCCAAGTCAAAGTAGCCTTGAGCGACAAACGTCTTCATGTAGGGGTTCTTGGCAATCGCGCTCCGCAGCGCCTCACCCGTGTATGGCAGCTCACCCTTCTCCCAAGCCCATTTCTCATTCACAGCCTCGCTGAGAGGCTGATAGCTCATATCCGTCTCCACCCCCAACTCCTCGCGGACATAGGTCATGAAGGCGGACATGAACGGCGGCAGCGAGGACGTATTGGAAGGATCGAACTCGGGCTTCTCCGTCACCGCCAATCCTTCCACACCCTTGAACCTTGAGTCTAATCGGCCGACGCTGCGCTTCTCGTAGCGCAGAAGCTCCTTGCAGAATCGATAGATGTCAATCCGCAAATTGGACCCGCGGACGTAGTCGAGGTCCAGACCCGTATATCGAGCCAGGCTCTTTGCCACGGACTCCGTCTGGGCCGGATCCAATCGATCGCCCTGCATCAGAGCTGCCGTGTACTCGTTTTCCGACCAGGCTTCAACTTCGGCCAGCAAATCTGGCAGATCCCGCTGTTGAAGTTCGTCATCCAGTTGGTGGTGATACCAGGCCGTCGCGGCGTAGGTTGGCACGAAGAGCTGGAAAGGGAGATCGTCCCCCTGTTCGAAGAAGATCGGCCGCAGATTCAACGCAGTGGACACCAAGACGATGCCGTTGAACGCGATGCCTTTGTCCACCAAGTGGCCTGCCAGACCGGCAGCCCGGGTGGTTCCGTAGCTCTCGCCCGCCAAGAACAAAGGTGAATCCCAGCGCGCGTGGCGCGTCAAATACAAACGGATGAACTCGCCAACCGACTCGACGTCGCCCTTCACGCTCCAGAACTTCTTGTCGAATTCATCTTTGCTTGCACGGCTGAAACCTGTGCCGACCGGATCGACGAAGACCAGGTCAGTGAAATCGAGCCAGGTCCCTTCGTTCGGCTCCAGATCATAGGGCGGGGCCGGCATCCAGCCCTCATCCTGCATCACAACTCGTTTTGGGCCCAAGGCGCCCATGTGAAGCCAAATCGAAGCTGAGCCTGGGCCGCCGTTGAAGGCGAAGGTAAGAGGGCGTTCGGCGGAGTCGTGCCCTCCATCCAGCGTGTAGGCTGTGAAGAAGACCTCCGCCTCAATTTCCCCAAATTCATCCTTGAGCGGGATGACACCGCAGGTGGCAGTGTAGGCCAGGGTCCGTCCCTTGAGCTCGAGCTGGTGGTGCGTGACCACCGGTTCGAGGCCCAGGAGCTGCCGCTTCTTGGGCTCGGCTACGTTGGCCTTGGCCTCGCTCTCCTCTTTTGCTGCCGATGCATCATCGTGATGACTCATGTTCTTCTCCGAAAACTCGCTGGTCTTTGGCCATTGCGGCACTTCCCCAATGGTACATCAAGCCCAGCGAATTACGGACGGGCACGGCCTCGCCGTGCCCGTCTGGAATCAATTGAGCCCCATCGCCTCCCAGGACATAGACCTGCCATGGGACATGCCGCGGCGAGAGACGTGGTGTCTTGGTCGTCTTTGGGCCTACTCTTCGACCAGCCTGCCCAACCGCTCAGCCAAGCCCTGCATCATGTTAACCGGCACTGGGAAGATGATGGTGCTGTTCTTCTCGGTCGCTATCTCGGAAAGTGTCTGCAGGTAGCGCAGCTGAATGGAGACCGGCTGACGGTTCATCAACTCGGCAGCTTCAGCCAGGCGCTTGGCTGCCTCGAATTCGCCTTCGGCATGGACGATCTTGGCGCGCTTCTCTCGCTCCGCCTCGGCCTGGCGGGCCATGGACCGGATCATGGTTGGCGCCAGCTCTACATCCTTGACCTCAACGATGCTCACCTTGATCCCCCACGGTTCGGTGTGCTCGTCGATGATCTCCTGCAGTTGTAGATTAATGGTTTCCCGATTGGACAGCAGGGTATCCAATTCAGACTGGCCGATCACATTACGGAGCGTCGTCTGTGAGATGTTCCAGGTAGCCCGACTGTAGTCCTCCACCTGAACAACGGCCGCGTTTGGATCAACGATGCGAAAGAAGACCACCGCGTTTACCTTGACGGTGACGTTGTCCATGGTGATCATCTCCTGCGTCGGGATATCGAGCGTAATCACCCGCAGATCGATTTTCACCATCTTGTCGATGATCGGGAAGATAAAGAACAAACCGGGACCTTTGGCCCCGATCAATCGTCCCAACCTGAAGATTACACCGCGTTCATACTCCTTGACGATCTTGACGGCAGAACTCAAGATCATCAGCAAGAGGAGGATCAGTACCAAGGTCGGTAGGCTGAGTGCTTCGAAGATGCCGATCATGGAGCCACCCCTTTCGATGGTGGGCGGAAAGCCGCGGAATCATTGTGCGCCTATTATAGATGACCAGGACCGTTACCGTCTGACCCCAAGTTCCACTGGATACGATAGAATGATCCAAGTCCATCTGTGAGGCTGGAGAGAAGATGAGCAAACGAGCGGAACGACGTAGAGAGCAGGAGGTCGCCCGGCGGAACCGAAGGATGGCTTTCATCGCCATCGTGGCCTTGGCGGCGATAGCCATCGTGGTGATCCTGATCCGCCAGGGCGCCCCGGCCAGGGTTACCGGTGAAGTCATTGTCCCCACGCCAATCGATGCCCCCAGCGCGCAGGGAACTGCCATGGGAGATCCCAACGCGCCGGTGCGGGTCGACGAGTTCTCCGACTATCAATGCCCGTACTGCCGGCAATTCCAAGAGACCACGCTGCCGCAGCTGGCAGCCAACGAGATCGCCGATGGCAAGGTGTATTTTGTCTACCATCCCTTTAGCTTCATCGGCCAAGAATCACGCGATGCGGCCAATGCCGCATTCTGCGCTGGCGACCAGGGCAAATTCTTCGAATACTCAGAGACTCTTTTCGCCAATCAGGCCGGCGAGAACGTGGGTGCATTCTCCCAGAGCCGGCTGAAGGCTTTTGGCGAGGCGCTGGGATTGGACATGGCAGGCTTCAACACTTGCCTATCGGAGAATCAGCATCAGAATGAGGTCAACCAGGAGTACGCCAAGGGCGTGGCCGCAGGTGTGCAATCGACGCCCAGCTTCCTGATCAACGGCAGGCTGGTCAAGGGCGCCCTCCCCTATGACCAATTCCAGTCGCAGATTCAGTTGGCGTTGACCCAGTCGCAACCCAGCCCGACGCCCTAGCCCAGGCCCAAGCCACGCAACAGGGGTGCCAGCCAGGCCACGACCTGGACCAGCAAGGGGGCGAAGACCAGCGCCGGCAAGAGATTGCTGGTGCGGATGCGCCGCAGTTCGAGCAAGGAGCTGATCGCCAGGCCAAGGATGATTAAGCCACCGACAGCCGTGAGTTCCGTCATCATCGGCTGTGACAGAGCCGCCTGAGCCTGCGCTGCCAGCAACGAGATGCTTCCCTGATACGCCAGGACAACGGCAGCCGCAAAGAGCACGCCGACGCCTAACGTCGAGGCGAAAGCCAGGCTGGCAAAACCATCCAGCAACGCCTTCACCGCCAGAAGGTGGTAGTCACCGAACAAGCCATCCTGGATGGCTCCGACGATGGATAGAGGGCCCACACAAAAAAGCAGGCTGGCGGTCACAAAGCCTCGCACGAAGTTGCGACGATCTGCCAGTTCCGATCCATCACCTGACCAACGCGACTCAAGCCACCCGCCGACGGCATTCAAGCGATCCTCGATCCTAAGCCATTCACCGGCAACCCCACCCAGCAGCAAACTGGCCACGTCAATCAGAGGATTCTGCGTCTCGAGGAACATCTGCAGCCCTAGGCCAGCCACGAACAACCCCAATGCGGCCAGAACGGTCTCGCGCAGGCGATCCGGCAAGCGTGCCCCGAAGGCCAATCCCAGCCCGCCGCCGATGAGAATGGTCACCGTGTTGAGCAGCGTGCCGGTCAATGGCCCCTGTCTTTCGCCAAACTGGGGTGGCTGACGCCTGCGCTCTGGTTCTCCCACAAAGAAAGGACGAAGCAGAAAGAAGAAAGTCGGTTCAGGTAGCGGAGGAGGTGATGGTTATCAACATCGCCCGACAGGATCAAACCAGTTACGGCTCGCTCCGCCCGGCGCACGACCGTTCTCGCCAGGTCAAAATGAGCGCCGGCGATCGAATCCCCGCCCACGACGAATTCCACGGGCATCTCGATTTCATCGCCAAAGGCGCTTACCCGTGACTCCAGCCAAGCGACGCGGTCCTCGTCGATCGTGCGAAAGGTCTCAGCATTCTCAGGGGTAGCAGCCAACTCGGCCATCAGACCGTAGAGATCGCGCTGAATGGTCATGGTCACATTCGCAACCGCTTCCGAGTCGGTCGACGCACGCGCCATGCCTAGCGCAGCCGAGGCTTCATCCACGGCGCCATACGCTGCCGGCCGTGGAGAGTCCTTGCGAACACGCTGGTCGCCCAGCAGCGACGTGCTGCCGTCGTCACCTCGTCCTGTGTAATAGTCAGGCATGGCCGGATTATATCCTTTTTGAACCTCCAGCCTTTCCGTGCTAGTATCGGACCAAGACAGATCACCAACGCAAGGGGGGAGCGATGATCAGGCGAGGGGGGATCTTTGTGACTGGCCTGCTAACCGGCCTGCTGGCAGCCGGACTGGTGATTTTGCTCACCTCCCCTGATCGTAGCCAACCCATCCTCTTGCTCCCGGCGCCCACACCCCACCCGATACGAGTCCACGTCTCCGGGTCAGTCGTCGAGCCTGGCGTCTACGCCATGGCGCAGGGCGCCATTGTCCAGGACGCACTTCGTGCCGCGGGTGGCCCGACCGGCGGAACCGCTCTGGAAACGGTCAACCTGGCTCAGACTATCCACGACGGGGAGCGCATCTACTTCCCGAGCCAATCCGAGCTTGCCACGGCCGGAGCCACCGCCTTTCCAGCCGTCGTCGAAGCGGCTGACTCGGCGGCAGGCGATCGCATCGACTTGAATCAAGCCACGGCGCCTGAACTGGAAATGCTGCCCGGCATCGGGCTCAGCCTGGCCCAGAAGATCCTCGACTTTCGTGAACAACAGGGGCCGTTCCGAAGCGTGGAGAACCTGATGGACGTGCCCGGGGTCGGACCCGCCAAGCTGGAGGCGGTTAAGGAACTGATCTTCATGCGGTGAACGAAGATGGCAGCAGCCAACTGAATGACTGTGGTTGAAGTCTGCATGAACGAGTATCTACGCAGGCTGGCCGGAATTCCCACTTCTCCAGGATCTGCATCATCTCTTTGTAGTGATTTGTTACGTCGCCGACCATGTCGTTAAGCGCATCTTTCAGGCGTATGTCTCCGGTAGCGTCGGCCTGCTCCGCACGTTCACTGTCGTCCTTGATCGCCTTCCTATCGGCTTCAAGCATGGATTCAAGCATGTCTCAATTCGTACCTGCCTGCGGGCCTCGGCGGCCTTCGGTGTTTGGTTCGCCTCCCGTGGGCGGCAATGTTCTGGGCCGACAACTTGGCGTGACTCGTCTCATCTGGAAACTCGGCATTGAAGGAATCGGCCAATCGGGGTCGCTCCCGCCCTGTGGCTCTCGGGACATAGGTTGGGGACTGCCCGATGGCCATCAAAGCACCTGAAAGATATCTCAAATCAAGGTGCTCATGCCCAGCAGGACTCGCCTCCCGCAGGGTCGTTCCAATATCACTCTCATTGTTTCAAACAACCCTTGTCCTGACATCAATCCCCGCCTTTGGCCGGCATTTTTCGCCAATCGGGGCGGAGGGTATAATCTCGTTCGATGCCTGAACTGCCTGAGGTAGAGACCATTGTCCGGCACCTTCGAGAAGGCGCCAATGGGACTCCCGGATTGCCCGGAAAGGCCATCCGGTCCGTCCGCCTGAGTTGGCCGCGCCACGTTGCCCAACCCGGAGCGAAAGATTTCCAGCGTCGGGTGGCCGGTCAAACGGTCCTCGACGTGACTCGCCGCGGCAAGTACCTCGTGTTCCCTCTGTCGCAGGACACCATGCTGATCCACCTCAAGATGAGCGGTGACCTTGTTATGAAACCCGCTGAGGCACCTCCTGAGCGCTATGACCATACCGTGTTCGAACTAAGTGACGGCTGGGAGCTGCGCTTCAGCGACGCGCGCAAGTTTGGCAAGATATTCTTGATGGACGATCCGGCTCCCAAACTTGAGCCTCTCGGCCCCGAGCCCCTTTCTGACGAATTCACGGCCAGCCTTCTGGGCGAGCGTCTGCGCTCGCACCGTCGGGCTCTCAAGCCCCTGCTGCTTGACCAGACCTTTGTCGCTGGGCTGGGAAACATCTACGCCGATGAAGCACTTCACCTGGCTCGCCTGCACCCTCTGCGTCGATCAAACGAACTCTCAGATGTGGAAGTGAAGGCCCTTTGGAAAGGCATTCGCCAGGCACTGCGAAGCGGACTCAAGCACAATGGTGCCAGCATTGACTGGGTCTACCGAGGCGGGGACTTCCAGAATCATTTCCGTGTGTACCAGCGTGCCGGCGAACCGTGCCCGGTGTGCGGAACGACCCTGGTCCGAATCGTTGTCGCCCAGCGGGGAACTCACTTCTGCCCCGACTGTCAACCCGAGAGGCCCACATGAACATCGACAATCAGCTTCTCCTCGGCCTGGTTTTCATCACTGCCGGGATTGCGCTTGCCCTGCTCGCGTATGCCGTGCTCCTGAACCGTCGCAACTCAGGCGATGACGATTTGGTGGAGGAAGACGAAGCGGACGAGGCCGGTGAGCCTCTCGAGTTGGACATTGCCGAACCCACCAGGATCGTTCCCGAGCCCGAAGCGCCCATCCCCGGGTTCGAGGAGCCCACGCTCCTGATACAGGAGCCGGTCGCAGCATCCCCCGCACAAGAGGCGACGGAGTCGAGCCAACCCGAGCCGGTTGAGACCGAAGCCGAGCCTGTTGAACCCCCAGCAGACACGGACCACGCGCAAGCCGACGGATCCGAAGCCTCCGTGGCCACCTCGGTCTCTCTCGTTCGAAATCCTCAAACCGGCAAGCTTGCCATTCAAGTTGGGGATCAGATGTTTGGCAGTATGAGTGAGCTGAAGAACACGGAGGCCTGGGAACAGATCGGTGAGCTTTTCGAGGAGCTGCACGCCTGGATGGCTGTGGTGCCGCCTCAGTCCCTCAACGCACCCAAGACCCCGAAAGCAGCGGGCGCGGAGCCGACGAAGAAGGCCCCAGCCGCCCTGTCTATGGTGGAAGAGATCAACGAGATCCTCGCTGAAAAGCTGACGGCCTCAGCGACTGCCCCCCAGGGGGTCCACATCGCAGAAGGCGCCGACGGATCAATCCGCGTGTTCATCGGGGTCCAAGGGTACGCTATGGACCAGGTACCCAACGAGGAAGTGCGACGGCTTATCCGGGAAGCGGTGTCAGAGTGGGAATCTCGAGCCTGAGCTCGTCCGCTGCCTGAATCTCTTCCAGCTTCAATCGACCATTCTCCTCCCCCAGACGGGCAACCGGGATGCGCGCATCGTGCTGGAAGAACAGCCACGCGCCCGTTTCTACAGCCCACCGCTGCCATTTCGACTTGGTTCTGATATTCTCAAGCGGCAGAACATCGTAGGCTGTCAGCCAGGCCGTTCGCACCATGTGCACAGCGAATGAGGCCATATCGGCCAAGAACATCCCCTTCCACTCGCCCGATTCCAGCATGATCGACTGGTGACCGCGAGTGTGCCCGGGCGTCACCAAGCAACGGATGTGTCGGTCGAAGACCGTGTCACCGTGCAGAAGCTTGAGCCGGCCTTCACGCATGACGGGCCCAAAATTCGACTCAAAGTAGGTCCCACGCGTCCGCGCGTCCGGGTGACTGGCATCCGCCCATTCCAGCCGCTGCACCCAGTAGGTGGCATTGGGAAAAGTGCCCACCACATCCTCACCCGAAAGGCACGTGTTGCCCCCGCAATGATCCCAATGCAGATGCGTGTTGATGACGTGATCTACATCGGTGGGAGTCACGCCAAGTCGCGCCAGGTGATCCAGCAGCCCACCAGCGGAACGATCGATGGCCCAGTTGGCCGCCTCTTTTTCGCGGAGCTTCGGACCAAGACCGGTGTCGATCACGATCGTTTGCCCTTCGGATCGCACGAGCATGCAGGTCAGGCTTTGGGGGATAAGATTGGCATCATCCACCGAGGTGTAGGGGCCGTACAGGGCGCGCGGCACCAGCCCAAACATTCCCCCGGGGTCCACATGGACCAAGCCGTCGCTGAGAAGATGGATTTCAAGATCTCCGAACTTCATCCGCAGAATCCTCGTTTGGGTTGGCTGGTACCATTTTGGCGCATCATGCGCCGGTTGGAAAGCCGAAGATGGTGTCCTCAAACTTGCGTTCCAGATCCCGCTTCGGAACCTTCGGCAAGAAGCTGGCTTGAACGCCAGCCAGAGACAGGCCGCGCAGGGCTTCCAACGTCAGGCCCTGTGATTCAGCTGCCAGCTGGTATTCCCAGGTCAAGCTGTGCCCGAGGAGTCCCGGTGCCCAGGTTGCCAGGTTGACCTGCATTCCTGCCTGGATCATCTGGATGATGGGATGCACATCCGGCCCTGCCCACATTCCAGCCGCCCGCTCCGCGGAAAGACAAACCAGCAGGGCCGGCCGGCTCTGGCGAATCCAGGCCAGCGCCCCGAGGCTGTGTAGGGTCTGGTTTCCGAACGCAATCCTTGCGGGCGCCAGGCGGGACAGCCGCTCGAAGGTGACCTCGGGCGTGATGTCGGGGGCCAAATGGACCATGATTGGCAGCTCCGCAGCCGATGTTTTCACCAGCAGATCGTCGGCTTCGGCGGGGTCCTCGGCAGCCATGCGGACCACCAAGCCGAGGATGCCAGCCTGCTTGCGCTCCCGTGCCCAGCCCACAATCCGGGCCAGTTCATCCGGCGGCGTTGCCGCCATCAGGCTGATCAACCAGCCCAGACTTGGACCCTCGTCGAGATGGATCGCCTCGAGCCCATCAACCAAAGCGTCAAATGCCGCTTCCAGCGAACCGAACGCATCGGCCAGGGCGGCCGGCGATACCGCCAGCTCCAGATGGGCGATGTTGTCCGCTTGGGCAGTCTCAACCACGGCTCGAAGAGCGGTTTGCAGCCCCATCGACGAAGCTATCCTGGCTTCATTCTGGGCCATCCGCCTCTCCCAGCTTTCCATTGTCTGGGGCAACGGCAGCTCTGCCAGCGTGTCAGCCGGATTGACACCGGCGGTGGGTGCCTGACTGCCCTGGAGCGGGGATGCACCCGATGTCAGCGCTCCACCCAAGCGCCGATACAAATCGACCTTGGGCAGATCCAACAGGTCAGTTGAGGTTGGAGGAGGTGCGGCAGACATCCCGGCTTCCTAGATTCCGATGGGGTTGGTGGTGCAGGTGGTCAGTGGCGGCGCCGCTTGCGCCGACGCTTCTTCGAGCCATTGCCCGAGCCTGCCGCCTGACGTGCGGCAGCTTGGGAGGCCGCGGCGCTTGCGGTCGGCGCGGCGACGGCCTGGGTCTGAGCTACGGGCTGGGTCCTGAACAGCCGCGATACCACGTCGCTTCGGATGGAGGCCAACAGCGCCTGGAACATGTCGAAGGCGCGGCTCTTGTACTGCACCAGTGGATCGCGCTGGCCATAGGCTTCCAGCCCGATGGATGTACGCAGGGCCTCCATCTCCGTCAAGTAATCGACCCACAGCCGATCACCAACGGAGAGGATCACGCCTCGATAGGCTTCGGTCAGGATCGCCTGGCCTACGATGTGGCCAACCTCTTCGAGCGTGCCTTCGTCCAGCGCGCTGATCGGACCGGCTTGGGCTAGCGCAGCGAAGCCCTCCTCACCCAAACCGCGCTTGAGATTGCGCCGCAGGCGTTCGTCGAGGGCGTCTACCCCGCTCCCTGATACCCGTCGGAGTTCGGCCTCGCCGAGGCTTCTTACCAGCGTGTCGCGCGCTCCGGCGAGGTGCTCGAGCACATCCTGGGTGATCTCATCCGCCTCAGATTCGCCGAGAAGATTCGCAGCCGAGAAGGCATAGGAAAGCCTGGGGGTCACGGCAGATACTTTCTGATGCGTCCGCCGGTCGAAGACCGTTTGCTGAGCGTAGCTGATGCGCACGAGCATGCGGGCGGCCTCGGCCTCGTCCACCGATTCTGCTTTGCCGAGGGCAACCTCGAGATCCCGGTTGATCTCATCCAATGCCGATTGGATCTTCTCCGTCCACACCTCTTCCAGCCGAGATTGGAGCAAATCAGCGGCCGCGTCCCAATCGATGGGAACAGACAGCGCATTCTGCAGGTTGAGACTTTGCCCAATACGCCGCTCAACTCCCTGGACCATGCCGGCCCAGACTCGCATGCCTAAGCTGGCCTCAACCAGTTCGGGAATCCGTTGACGGAAACCATCCGGATCGGATGCGACTTGTGCCGAGCTGGCGTCATCGCTCTCGATCTTCATTCCGGCAGCATGCTCAACAGCCTGGAACAGCTGCCGGGCCCCAATCGAGGAACCGGTCTCTTCGGCCTCGATCATTGCACCGTCGATGGCCATCTCGGCTAACTCGACTCGGCTGTTCACCTGATCGTCCAATCGTTCAACGGCGCGATCCAGCTGCTCTTCAATGGCGCGGGATAAATGGGCATGCTGGGCCTTCATCGCGTCGGCAGCCAAGTCGAGAAGCGCCTGATGCAGATCGACCGGATCGTCAATGCCCTCCAATTCATCCAACAGCAAGCCAAGCATGAAAGAGGGATAAGGATCAGGCGAATCGAGGTTGAGCGTTGGCTGGGTCTCTTCCAGCCATGCGAGCAGCTTCCACGGCCCTTCCGGATCGGCCAGGGCCATCGCCACATGCTCTTCAACCTCGACCTCGAGCATCTGGTCGACATCCTGGATCAAATCGTCCTTGGAGAAGACACGATTGCGCTGCCCGTAGAATATCTCGCGCTGCTTGTTCAGCACATCATCGTACTCAAGCAGGTGCTTGCGGGTATCGAAATTGGCACCTTCCACACGCGTCTGAGCCTGTTCGATCGTGCGGTCGACCATGCTGTGCGCTATGGGCACGGCGTCGTCGATGTTGAGGCGCTGCATCAGCCCAGCCACTTGAGACCCGCCGAAGAGCCGCATGAGTTCGTCTTCAAGCGACAAGAAGAACTGCGACGATCCGGGATCCCCCTGACGCGCAGCACGCCCGCGCAGCTGGTTGTCAATGCGCCGTGATTCGTGTCGTTCGGAGCCCACGACATGCAGCCCGCCGGCTTCTCGTACCTGTTCGCCTTCGGCCATGAATTTTCGGAAAAGTTCCATCTCCGAGTCGTAAATGCCGACCGATTCGGGATCGGACCGCTCGACAGCTGCCAACCTTTCTTCCATGGTCAGGTGTTCGGGCTCGTCGATGCCTTCCCGCCGGAGCACCCGGTTGACCGCCCCCAGGACCTCCTCGGCCACTTCGCCCCCGAGCTTGATGTCGACGCCACGTCCGGCCATGTTGGTGGCAATCGTGACCGCGCCAAGAGCACCCGCATCAGCGATAATGCGCGATTCTTCATCATGCTTCTTGGCATTCAACACGTTGTGCTGGATCCCGGCGTTGAGCGCCTTTTCCAAGCGGGGTACATCCTCCGGATCCAGCTCCAGGATTTGGGCCAGGCGGTCCAGATTCTCCGGCCGGGTCGCGTTCAAGGTCAGATCCAAATCGCGGGCAAAGCTCCGAAGCATGCCCTTTTGGAGGCTATCCAGGGGCTCAAACAACGGTTCCAATCCCTCGACGCGCATCCCATCGTCGGGAATGTCATTCGCCTGCATGAAGGCATCCCGGATCAAATGGGTCAGGGCCAGGGTCTGCAAGCTGTCGGCCCTCAGGCGGCTCGAGAGAAGCTCCGACATCTCAACCGATGTCGTCCCGACGAGCAAGGGCTGTCCATGGACGTGCCGGGCGAGGATCTCGGTCACCACCGAGCGCAGCTTGGCCTCCTCGGTGCGGTAGACGGCATCCGGATAGTCCTTGCGGCGCCAGAACACCGGCTCCTGGGCTTCGTCGTTCGGCCGCGCGTAGTACTGGAACTTGTTGCCATCCTCACGGTAGTCGACTTCAACCAGGTCCGTGTCCGGCAGAAGGGCGATGTACTCCAGATTGGTCGGTAGCGGGGTGACGTCCACATCGTAGATCTTGTTGAATTCCTCCGCTTCGGTCACCGCCGTACCGGTCATCCCGGCCAGCTTGCCGTACATCCGAAAGTAGTTCTGCAAAGTGATGGTGGCGTAGGTCACGTTCTCCTGCCGAACCTTGACGCCTTCCTTGGCCTCCACGGCCTGGTGCAGGCCGTCGGACCACCGCCGCCCGGCCATCAGCCGTCCGGTGAACTCATCCACGATCACAACCCGGCCACCCTGGACGACGTAGTGCTTGTTGCGCTTGAACAGGTATTCAGCCCGCAGAGCCTGCTCGAGATGTCCGAGCAGTCGAGCTTGCTCAGGTGTGATGTCTTCCGGACGGTCGGGGTCCTTCAGCGGCAGTCCGAGCAGTTCCTCAACGTGATTCTCGCCAATTTCCGTCAGGGATACCGTACGGTCGCGTTCGCTGATTTCGTAGTCCTCGGCCCGCAGCTTCTTCACGACCTGCGCCATTTGTTCGTAGAGCGTGGGATCTTCATGCGCCGGCCCGGAGATGATCAACGGGGTACGGGCTTCGTCGATCAGGATATTGTCCACCTCATCCAAGATGGCGTAGTTATGACCACGCTGGACCCGTGCGTCCAGGCTGTGGGCCATATTGTCCCTGAGGTAGTCGAAGCCAAATTCGTTGTTGGTCCCGTAGGTGATATCCGCCCGATAGGCTTCGGCGCGGTCGACAATCTCCAGCTGATGGATGTCTTCCTGGTTGGATTCTTTCTGAGGGTCGTATACAAAGGCCTTGCGGCCATTCTCCGTGCGCGAGGCCTCTTGGAGCACGCCCACACTCAGGCCGAGGAAGTTGAAGATAGGGCCCATCCAACGCGCATCACGCCGAGCGAGGTAGTCGTTGACGGTCACCAAGTGAACGCCCTCGCCTTCCAGGGCATTCAGGTAGATTGGGAGCGTGGCCACCAGCGTCTTGCCTTCGCCGGTTTTCATCTCGGCGATCTTGCCCTCGTGCAGGACGATGCCGCCGATAAGCTGGACGTCGAAATGCCGCAGACCCAGCGTGCGGACAGCGACCTCACGGACCACTGCGAATGCCTCAGGCAGGATGTCATCCAGGCTTTCGCCTTCGGTCAGACGCTGCCTAAACTCATCCGTTTTGCCCTTGAGAGACTCATCGCTGAGAGCCTGCATCTGGGATTCGAGGGCATTTATCTCTTCGACGTCGGGGCCGTATTGCTCGATTTCGCGACGGATTGGATCTCCGCCGATGATGCGTGTGAGTGTCTTTAACATAGGGGAGAATTATAGCATAGCGATCCTGGCGTCTTGACTTGGCCGGCGGCAGGCTCCTATACTCTACGGGCCGTCCGGAGGCATCCAGCAAGGCACACAAGAGGAACTTGAATGTGTGAAATTTTTCACAAATTCTGGGTCGGGGTGGCCGTGTGGGCGGCCGCATTGGCCCTGACGGCCTGCGGCACAGCTCCTGCGGGCAGCCACCGGGCAGGCCTGGTGGTTGTGCATGGTGATGGGTCGGTCCAGACGGTGTGCGTCGACTTCAGCCAGGCGGAGATCAGTGGCCTGGAGTTGCTGGATCAATCTGGGCTGGATTATCAACTCGACGCCTCCAACCCCATGGGCGCCCTCGTCTGCAAGGTGGGCCCTGAAGGCTGCGATTTCCCGGCCCAAGACTGCCTATGCCAGTGCTCGCTGGGGCAGACATGCCGCTATTGGGGCTTCTTCAACCGTCAGGCCGGGTCCGGCTGGGTGTACGCCGTTTCAGGTCCAAGCAGCCAAAAGGTGCGTAACGGCGACGTCGACGCCTGGGTTTGGCTCACAGGCGGCGAGCCCAGCCAATCGGTCCCGCCTGAGTTGACCAACCTGGGCTTTGACCAGATCTGCGGCCCGAATTCATCCTGAGCGGCGCCTTACCTTGACGGTGGGTCGGGGAACGTTAGAATAGGCGGACCAGGGGCGGTGGCGGAATTGGCAGACGCCGGGGACTTAAAATCCTCTGCTCGAAAGAGCGTGTGGGTTCGACTCCCACCCGCCCCATTGGACCTGCATTGGTCCGTTTGACTCCCTGAGCTGCTTGTCTAAGTGTGGACTGCAGATTAGGGTTCCGCCAGAACGATTCATCAACTAGCAAAGCCCAAAGGATCCCGTCCGATCATGGAGCAATTCATCAACCTTGAGCCCTGGTGGCGGTTCGGCGCGGCCCTGTTTATCGGCGCGTTGATCGGTATTGAACGTGAATTCGTGCAGCAGCACGCGGAACAGCGCAGCTTTGCTGGGATTCGTACCTTTTCGTTTATCGCCCTTTTCGGGGCGCTGGCTGCCTACATTTCACGCGCCCAGGGTGAAATCGTATTCATCGTGGCCTATGGAGGCTACGTGCTGTTGGTGGCCGGCAACCGGGTGGCGATGGTCGTGCGCGATCGCTCCGAGGGGATGACCACCGAAGTGGTCGCTCTGGCGACACCCCTGTTGGGTGCCCTGGTGATTTGGGATCATCCGAACATCGCGGCTGCGCTTTCGGTAGTCATCGCCCTGCTTCTGTCACTCAAATTCCCACTCCACAACATTGCCCGGCGGATGAGTATCGCCGATCTTAGGGCGACGCTCCAATTCGGCTTGCTGGCGGTGGTCGTGCTTCCCCTGCTCCCCAATCAGGCGCTCGGGCCCTTTGGTGTGCTCAACCCGTTTCAGATTTGGCTTCTGGTGGTATTCGTTTCGGGAATCAGTTTCTTGGGTTATCTGCTCATGAAGCTCCTAGGACCTGAACGCGGCACCGGCCTGGCTGGGCTGTTTGGCGGCTTGGTCAGCAGCACAGCTGCCACGGTGAGCTTCGCCGATCGCAGCCGGCAGGATCCCCGCCTGGCGGCCGTCTCCGCCATCGCGATTGTACTGGCTTCGACCGTGATGTTCCCCCGGATGCTGATCGAGATCCTGGTGGTCAATTCCCGGCTGGTCGCCTCCCTCTGGCTGCCGGTGACGGCCATGCTCGGGGCAGGCGTTTTGGTGGCCATCATCCTATGGCGCGGCCGCCCATCGGCACCAGATGGTGTCAGCAGTGCGGTGGAGTTGGGCAACCCACTTCGTATCACTTCTGCCGTCGGGTTCGCCCTCTTGTTCGCCATCGTGCTCGTGGTTGTCAAGGTAGCCAATGAGTCGTTCGGCACGGCGGGGCTTTACCTGGCCAGCGGTCTGAGCGGCCTGACGGGGGTAGATACCATCACGCTCAGCGCTTCCGGCCTGGCGGCTCGGGGGCAGATCGAACCGCAGGCTGCCGCAGGCGCCATCGTGCTTGCCGCGCTTGTCAACACCGCCGCCAAGGCGGCTTTGGCGTCCTTTTTGGGGCCGGGTGCGCTGCGGCGAACGATCCTGTGGGCCTTCGGTGCGATGCTGATTGTGGGCATCCTCGTCGGTTTGTTCACGGTCTGGGCCCCGATCTAGAACCCATCCTCGGGGCGACACAAGCCTCTCCCCCAGAACGGCCACGACATCTCGTGGTCCGATGAGCCTCTGAGGGAACCGCCGCACAGGCGGATCTGCCTTCGACTTCGCACCATGCCACATTCCTGCCACTGATTCAACCGCTTGGGTGGCCTCTTGGGTTGACGAGCAATCGGGGCTAGAATGCAAGCAAGCTTTCGACGACCACGTGGGAGGCCCCTATGGCCCGCAACAGCCGCATCCTCACCTGCATGGCCTTGGCCGTCGCCCTGTCCGCCTGCACCCTCCCCGGTGCCGCCTCGCCAACACCATTCACCTTCCCAACGCCCAACCTCACGCTGACCGCGATCTTTGCCCCCACCGCCAGCCCGAGCGCCGCCACTCAGGCCCCGCCGACGCCTGCAGTCACTTCTGCCGTCGAGACCTCGACGCCATCCGCTGCCGAGACGACAAGCGAGCCGGTCCTGACGCCGATTTCCGGCGACGACGTCCGTCCCAACGGGCTGCCGGTGATCGCCGATTTTTTCAGCGCCCCGCCGGTCATTGACGGAGACCTGAGCGATTGGGACGCGAATCAATACAGTATCAACCAAATCACCTATGGGGCGGGCGCCTGGACCGGCGGGTCAGATGCCTCGGCAACCTACTCGCTGGGCTGGGACAGCGCCA
>Ga0315540_10000949_pt1 | contig 16636 bp, 12 predicted proteins | sample SalMarSW160110MG_FD_203677 | JGI IMG/M metagenome (GOLD analysis project Ga0315540, IMG submission 203677) | Salt marsh sediment microbial communities from the Plum Island Ecosystem LTER, Massachusetts, United States - Salt Marsh Sediment SW1601-10 ...
GTGCTGAAACCATCCGGCGCGCTGCTGGTCAAGGTATTTCAGGGCGAGGCCTTCGACGAGGTGCTCGCCGAGGCGAGGCGGGCGTTTCAAACGGTGGTGGTGCGCAAGCCCGGCGCGTCGCGCGGTGAGTCGCGCGAGACCTATTTGTTGGCGCGCGGCCCGAAGCCGCGCTGAGACGGGGGGATGTCCCCTTTTTGCAATGCGGAATAGGCGCTAGAATGAACCATCGACGGGCGCCGCGGCGCGAAGGAGTAAGTCTTTGAACAACATGCTTAAGAACCTGGTCATCTGGCTCGTCATCGGGCTGGTGTTGATGACCGTGTTCAATCAGTTCAATACCCGCCATGTGGCCCAGTCGCCGATGGAGTATTCGCAGTTCCTGGACGAGGTGAAATCGGGCCAGATTGCCAAGGTAACGATCGAGGGGCGGCAGCTCAAGGCGACCACGACCGACGGCAAGCGCGTCGTCAGCTACTCGCCGGGCGACATCTGGCTGGTGTCCGACCTGCTCAAGTACGGCGTCAAGATCGAGGCCAAGCCGGAAGAGGAGCCATCGCTCCTGATGAACATCTTCGTCTCCTGGTTCCCGATGCTGCTGCTGATCGGCGTGTGGATCTTCTTCATGCGCCAGATGCAGGGTGGCGGGCGTGGCGGAGCGTTTTCGTTTGGCAAGTCGCGTGCGCGCATGCTCGACGAGTCGACCAACACGGTTACGTTCGCCGACGTTGCCGGCTGCGAAGAAGCCAAGGAGGACGTCTCCGAGCTGGTCGATTTCCTGCGCGATCCGACCAAGTTCCAGAAGCTGGGCGGGCGCATCCCGCGCGGCGTGCTGATGGTCGGTTCGCCCGGGACCGGCAAGACGCTGCTCGCACGCGCGATCGCGGGCGAGGCCAAGGTGCCTTTCTTCTCCATTTCCGGCTCCGACTTCGTCGAGATGTTCGTCGGCGTCGGCGCGGCTCGCGTGCGCGACATGTTCGAGCAGGCGAAGAAGCACGCGCCCTGCATCGTGTTCATCGACGAGATCGACGCGGTCGGGCGCCAGCGCGGCGCCGGCCTCGGCGGCGGCAATGACGAGCGCGAGCAGACGCTGAACCAGCTGCTGGTTGAAATGGACGGCTTCGAGGCCACCGTGGGCGTGATCGTGATCGCCGCGACCAACCGGCCCGACGTGCTCGACCCGGCGTTGCTGCGGCCCGGGCGCTTCGACCGCCAGGTGGTGGTGCCGTTGCCCGATATCCGGGGCCGGGAAGAGATCCTCAAGGTTCACATGCGCAAAGTTCCGCTCGCGCCCGACGTCAAGGCCGAGATCATCGCGCGCGGCACGCCCGGCTTCTCGGGCGCCGACCTCGCCAACCTGGTGAACGAGGCGGCGCTGTTCGCCGCACGCCAGAACAAGCGGCTGGTGGACATGGACGACTTCGAGCGCGCCAAGGACAAGATCATCATGGGCGCCGAGCGGCGTTCGATGGTCATGCACGAAGACGAGCGCCGTAACACGGCTTATCACGAGTCGGGCCATACTGTGGTGGCGAAGCTGCTGCCCAAGACCGACCCGGTGCACAAGGTGACGATCATCCCGCGCGGGCGCGCGCTCGGCGTGACGATGCAGTTGCCGGAGCAGGATCGCTACAGCCAGGACCGCGATCGGCTGCTGAGCATCATCGCGGTTCTGTTCGGCGGGCGTATCGCCGAGGAGCTGTTCATGAGCCAGATGACGACCGGCGCGGCGAACGACTTCGAGCGCGCCACGGAGCTTGCACGGCGCATGGTGACCCAATGGGGCATGTCGGACGAGCTCGGGCCGATGGTGTACGGCGAAAACGAGGGCGAAGTGTTCCTCGGGCGCTCGATCACGACACACAAGAACGTGTCGGAAGCGACGCTGCAGAAGGTCGACGGCGAGATCCGCCGCATCATCGACACCCAGTACAAGCTCGCGCGCAAGCTGCTGGAAGACAACCGCGACAAAGTCGAAACCATGGCGCGCTCGCTGCTCGAGTGGGAGACGCTCGACGCCGACCAGATCAACGACATCATGGCCGGCAAGCCGCCGCGCCCGCCCAAGGTCAACCCGCCGGCCACGGGGTCGCCCACCAGCGCGGCTAACGACGGCGGCGCGCAGGGCGCCGCGGCGCCCGCGCCGAGCGCCTGACCCGGGGCGCCATGCTCCGCTGCGGCAGGTTCTCGCTGCCGCTCGAGCGCCCGATCCTGATGGGGGTGCTGAACGTCACCCCCGATTCCTTTTCAGACGGCGGTCGCTTTCTGCAGCGCGACGCGGCCGTCGCGCAGGCGCAACGCATGCTCGATGAGGGCGCCGCGATTCTCGACATTGGCGGCGAGTCGTCGCGCCCGGGCGCCGATCCGGTCGGAGAGGATGCGGAGCTCGCGCGCATCCTGCCGGTGCTCGAGGCCCTGTCGGGCATCGACGCCCCCCTCTCGGTCGACACGCGCCGTGCGCGCGTGATGCGCGAGGCGCTGGCGGCCGGCGCCTCGATGATCAACGACATCGATGCCCTGTCCGCGCCCGGCGCGCTGGAAGCGGCGGCGCAAAGCGATTGCGCGGTATGCCTGATGCACAAGAAAGGCGAACCGGCGAGCATGCAGCGCGAGCCGCACTATGACGACGTGGTGCGCGAGGTGAAGGACTACCTGGCCGGCCGCATCGAGGCGGCCGAGCGCGCCGGGATCGGGCGGGCGCGCGTCGTGGCCGACGTCGGCTTCGGCTTCGGCAAGACGCTGCACCACAACCTCGAATTGCAGCGCCGCCTGGGAGAGTTCGGCGCGCTAGGAGTTCCGCTGCTGGCAGGCTGGTCGCGCAAGTCGGGCCTCGGGCAGATTACCGGCCGCGCGCTGGGAGAGCGCCTGGCGGCGAGCGTCGCGGCCGCATTGCTCGCCGCGCAGGCTGGGGCGAGAATACTGCGGGTTCACGACGTGGCACCTACCCGTGACGCGCTCGCGGTGTGGGAGGCTTTCCGGACTGGAGCGACATGAGCAGAAAGCATTTCGGCACCGACGGCGTACGCGGAACGGTGGGGCACGCGCCGATGACGGCGGATTTCGTGCTGCGCCTGGGCTACGCCGCGGGCAAGGTGCTCGCAGGCAGCGGCGGCGCGCGCGGCGAGCGCCCCGCAGTGCTGATCGGCAAGGACACACGCATCTCGGGCTACATGATCGAGGCCGCGCTCGAAGCGGGTTTCTCCGCCGCGGGGGTCGACGTGCTGCTGTGCGGGCCGCTGCCCACCCCGGGGGTGGCCTACCTCACGCGTGCGCTGCGTCTCTCGGCCGGTGTGGTGATCAGCGCCTCGCACAATCCGTATCCGGACAACGGCATCAAGTTCTTCTCGGGCGACGGCTTCAAGCTTCCCGACGCGGTCGAGGCGCAGATCGAACAGGGGCTCGAGTCGCCCATGGGATGCAACGAATCCGCGCAGCTGGGGCGCGCGCGGCGCGTCGATGATGCCGCGGGCCGCTATATCGAGTTTTGCAAATCGACGTTTCCGAACGAGCTTGACCTAAAAGGTTTGAAGCTGGTGGTCGATTGCGCCCACGGTGCGGCCTACGACGTCGCGCCGCATGTATTCCACGAACTCGGCGCCGAGGTGGTGCCGATCGGGGTTGCGCCGGACGGGTTCAACATCAACGATGACTTCGGCGCGACCGCCCCGCGCCAGCTGGCCGCCGCGGTCGAGCATAACCGGGCGCAGTTCGGCATCGCGCTCGACGGCGACGGCGACCGGCTGGTGATGGTCGACGCAGAGGGGCGCCTGTACGACGGCGACCAGCTGCTGTACGCGATCATCCGGCACCGCGCCGCGCGCGAGAAGGTGGCCGGAGTTGCGGGCACGCTGATGACCAACCTCGCGTTCGAGCAGGCCCTTGCGCGCCTGGACATTCCCTTCGCGCGCGCGAAGGTGGGCGACCGCTACGTGCTCGAGCTGATGCGCGAGCGCAACTGGCTGTACGGCGGCGAGAACTCGGGCCACATCATCTGCCTGGCGAAGCACACCACGGGGGACGGCATCGTCTCGGCGCTGCAGGTGCTGGGCGCGATGTGCGACCAGGGCCGCACGCTCGCCGAACTGACCGCGGACCTGGTCATGTATCCCCAGGTGCTGCTGAACGTCGGCGTGCCGGCCGGCTTCGACTGGCACGCGCACGCCCCGATCAACGAGGCGCTTGCGGCGGGCGAGCGCGCGCTGGACGGGCGCGGCCGGGTGCTGCTGCGGCCCTCCGGCACCGAGCCGGTACTGCGCGTGATGGTCGAAGGCGAGCCGCGGCCGGCGATCGAGGCCGCCGCGCAGTCGATCGCCCAGGCGGTGCGCCGCTGCGCCGGCGGCTGATTCGCCGCTGTCACGATCCGGTAACAAATCCTTCATATCCTTGCGGTCGTGAAATTCCAACCGCGAGGATTGTTTGACATGCACAAGAAGACGATGACGAAGGTGCTCGGATTTGCCGCTGCGGCGCTGGTTTCCACCGCAGCGATGGCGACCGACATCACCGGCGCCGGCGCGACTTTCCCCTACCCGATCTACGCCAAGTGGGCCGACGCCTACAAGAAGGCGACCGGCGTGGGCATGAACTACCAGTCGATCGGCTCCGGCGGCGGCATCAAGCAGATCAGCGCCAAGACGGTCGATTTCGGCGCCTCGGACATGCCGCTCACGCCGGAAGTGCTCGCCAAGAGCGGTCTGATGCAGTTTCCGACCGTGATCGGGGGCGCGATCCCGACGGTCAACCTGAAGGGCATCAAGCCGGGCGAGCTCAAGCTCTCGGGCTCGGTGCTGGGCGACATCTACCTCGGCAAAATCGCCAAGTGGAACGATCCGGCAATTGCCGCGCTCAACCCGGGCGTGAAGCTTCCCAGCCAGGCCATTTCGGTGGTGCACCGCTCCGACGGCTCGGGCACGAGCTTCATCTGGTCGAACTACCTGTCCAAGGTCAGCCCCGAGTGGAAAGAGAAGGTTGGCGTGGGCACCTCGCTCAATTGGCCGACCGGCGTGGGCGGCAAGGGCAACGAAGGCGTGGCCTCTTACGTGCAGCGCATCAATGGCTCGATCGGCTACGTCGAGTACGCCTACGTGCTGCAGAATCACATGGCTTACGTCGAGATGAAGAACCGCGAGGGCAACTTCGTCGCGCCGAGCGCCAAGTCGTTCATGGCGGCCGCCGCGGGTGCGGACTGGGCCGCCGCTCCGGGGATGTACCTGATCCTCACGGACGCTCCGGGCGCGCAGGCCTGGCCGATCGCCGGTGCGACCTTCATCCTGATGCACAAGGTTCAGGAAAAGCCGGAAAACGCGAAGGCCGTGCTCAAGTTCTTCAAGTGGGCCTACGCCAACGGCGACAAGATGGCCGAGTCGCTCGACTACGTGCCGATGCCGAACAACGTCGTTTCGCTGATCGAATCTTCCTGGAAGAACATCAAGGACGCGTCGGGGAACTCGCTATATTGAAAGACCATTTCCGTTGCCGGGGCGGATTCATCTAGAATCCCCGGAAAACCACTCCGATGAGCGCCGACCCGTGCCGTTCCAGGGCGCCGAGAACCGAGACTCGACAGTCGAAGCGCTGCAGGCCCCACTTCCGCCGCGGGCGCGCTCCGCGCTCTGGCTGGACCCGGCGTTCGAGTGGCTGACCAAGGCCTTCGCTTTCCTCGTCTTCAGCATCCTGGTCGCGATCCTGGTGTCGCTCGTGGTCGGCAGCGAGCTGACGCTGCGCAAGTACGGCCTGAGCTTTCTCTGGCGCGAAGACTGGGACCCGGTGCGGGAGGAATTCGGCGCGCTGGTTCCGATCTACGGCACCGTGATGACCTCGTTCATCGCCATGGCGATCGCGGTGCCGGTGAGCTTCGGCATCGCGCTCTTCCTCACCGAGCTTTCGCCGGGCTGGCTCAAGCGTCCGCTGGGCACCGCGATCGAGCTGCTGGCGGCGATCCCGTCGATCATTTACGGCATGTGGGGCCTGTTCGTGCTCGCGCCGCTGCTGCAGAGTTACGTTCAGCCGCTGCTGGTCAAGCTGTTCGGCAACATCCCGCTGATCGGACAACTGTTTTCCGGGCCGCCGCTCGGTATCGGCATGATGACCGCCGGCCTGATCCTGTCGATCATGGTCATTCCCTTCATTGCGGCGGTGATGCGCGACGTGTTCGAGCTGGTTCCGCCGATGCTCAAGGAATCGGCCTACGGGCTCGGCGCGACGACCTGGGAGGTCGTGTTCCGCGTCGTGCTGCCGTACACCAAGGTAGGCGTGGTGGGCGGGGTCATGCTCGGGCTGGGGCGCGCCCTCGGCGAGACGATGGCGGTCACGTTCGTGATCGGCAACGCGCACCGCCTGTCCGCGTCTCTCCTGGCGCCCGGCAACAGTATCGCGTCGGCGCTGGCCAACGAGTTCACCGAGGCGGTGGGAGACACCTACCTGTCGGCCCTGTTCGAGCTCGGTCTGATCCTGTTCGTGATCACCACCGTGGTACTGGCCTTGTCGAAGTTCATGCTGATGCGCCTGTCGCGCCAGGAAGGCGCGCGAACCTAGGCCGAGCCCGATGAGCTACATCACCGCATCGAATCCGCTGTACACCGCGCGCAAGCGCAAGAACGTGATCATGTTGTCGGTCTCCGCCGCGGCGCTGAGCTTCGGCCTGTTCTGGCTCGCCTGGATCCTGGCGACGCTGCTGTTCGAGGGCGGCAGCGCGCTGCTGCACGCCACGCTGTACTACAAGATGACCCCGCCGCCGGGTTCCGACGGCGGGCTGGCGAACGCGATCGCGGGCAGCCTGGCGATGGTCGTGACCGGGACCCTGATCGGCACGCCGGTGGGCGTGATGGCAGGCACCTATCTGGCCGAGTACGGCAGGAAGAGCTGGCTCGCCTCGGCGACGCGGTTCCTGAACGACGTGCTGCTGTCGGCGCCCTCGATCGTGATCGGACTTTTCGTCTACTCGGTCTACGTCGCGCAGGTGAAGCACTTTTCGGGCTGGGCGGGCGCCTTTGCGCTCGGTCTGCTGGTGATTCCGGTGGTGGTGCGCACCACCGACGACATGCTCAAGCTGGTGCCGGGCAGTCTGCGCGAGGCGACCGCGGCGCTCGGCTGCCCGCAGTGGAAGATGATCCTGTTCGTCACCTACCGCGCGGCGCGCACGGGAATCCTGACCGGAATCCTGCTCGCAGTGGCGCGCGTGAGCGGCGAGACCGCGCCGTTGCTGTTTACCGCGCTCAACAACCAGTTCTGGTCGCTGAACATGAACGCCCCGGTCTCGAACCTGCCGGTGGTCATCTTCCAGTTCGCGATGAGCCCCTACCAGGACTGGCAGCGCCTCGCCTGGGGCGGTGCCACCCTTATCACGCTCGCGGTCCTGTTGCTCAACATCCTGGCGCGCGTGCTGTTCAAGAGAACGACCTGACGCAAGGCTAGCCATGGAATCCTCTGTCACCGCCCGCCCCCAGCCGCCCCGAATCGAGGTCGCCGCGCGATCAGAGCAGGCCGGCGAGGCCAAGCCGAAGCTCATCGTGCGCAACCTCGACTTCTACTACGGCAGCTACCATGCGCTGAAGTCGGTCACGCTCGACATTCCCGAGCGCCGCGTAACCGCGTTCATCGGGCCGTCCGGTTGCGGCAAGTCGACGCTGTTGCGCGTGTTCAACCGCATGTACTCGCTCTATCCGGAACAGCGCGCCGAGGGCGAACTCATCATGGACGGCGAGAACCTGCTGACGGTCAAGCGCGACATATCGCTGATCCGAGCCAAGATCGGCATGGTGTTCCAGAAGCCGACGCCCTTTCCGATGTCGATCTACGACAACATCGCCTTCGGCGTGCGGCTGTTCGAGAACCTGAAGAAGCGCGACATGGACGAGCGCATCGAGTGGGCGCTGCGCAAGGCCGCGCTGTGGGAGGAGGTCAAGGACATCCTCGGCCAGAGCGGCCACAGCCTTTCGGGCGGGCAGCAGCAGCGGCTGTGCATTGCGCGCGGGATCGCGGTCAAGCCCGAGATCCTGCTGCTCGACGAGCCGACCTCGGCGCTCGACCCGATCTCCACCGCGAAGATCGAGGAGCTGGTGGACGAGCTCAAGCGCGAGTTCACCATCGCCATCGTGACCCACAACATGCAGCAGGCGGCGCGCGTGTCGGACTACACCGCCTACATGTATCTCGGCGAACTGGTCGAGTTCGACGTGACCGACACGATCTTCATCAAGCCGAAGCAGAAGGCGACCGAGGACTACATCACCGGTCGCTTCGGTTGAGAATGCCTATGCGGTGTGCGCGCGCAGCCGCGCCACGTCGGTAATCGTGATGTAGCGACCGTCTACCCGGATCAGATTGGTCGACACTAGATCGTGCAGAATGCGGGAGAAGTGTTCCTGCGTCAGATTCAGTCGCGACGCGATCACCCCTTTGCTCGCTGGCAGCGTGACGCCGACGTGCGGGCGCCGCTCATCGGCGTCGAGGCGGCTCAGCAGATAAGCGACTACGCGCTCGGTTCCGGAGTGCAGGGTCAGACTTTCCAGGTCGCTGATGAAGCGGTCCAGCCGGTGGCTCAACCCGGCGATGATCCGCTGCGCGAATCCCGGGTGGTTCTGGACTGCGGCGAACACTCGCTCCCTGGGAATATGAAGCAGGCCGCTGTCCGACAGGGTCTCGGCCGAGGTCTTATGCGGCCGGTCGAGGAACACGGCCGTTTCGCCTAGGGTCTGGCCGGGTCCGGCCAGCTCGACCACCTTCTCGGCGCCGTTGGCGGTGCCGAGCACCACCTTGACGTGGCCGGAAAGCACTACGTGGATCCCGCTGCAGCGTTCACCGCGGCGGTAAAGGACCGTTCCCCGGGGCACCCTCAGCTGCCCGAGCTCCGACTTGATGGAGTCGAACTCGTCTCCGGCCAAGCCATTGAATATAGGCAGGTTGGAGACGAAATCCTCCATTTCTGTTGGGATCCTGTGAAGCAGTTGAGCCATCGGGTCCTCGGTTCGCGAATCTGTTTCGTTTGCGCTGCAACAATGATGTCCATCACCGTGCCGGCAGTCGTGACTTAGATCAACCGAATGGTCCGCAACGGACCGTCCAAAAGCCTGTTTTGATCCATATCAAAGCGATGTGCTTACGCGCTCTTTACATTCCTTCACAGGCTCATGACAGAACGACAACACGAAATCGGCAAGGCATTGGGAGATGAGCGTGAAGAACCGGAAGTCCCATCGCGCGGCCGCGGGGCAAGTGCCCCGGCGGCGGCACTTGCTTGCCTGTCGGTGAAGGTGGATTGACGCGGGACCTAGCGAATCAAGAAAGGGAGAACCACGATGAAAGACCTCAGATACCTTCTCGCCGCTGCACTGCAAGGGCTGGTGCTGGTGTTCGGCATGAGCGCAGGGGCGCATGCCGCGGACGCTGGCAAGGACTTGGTCTTGAGAGGCGACGCGGTGTGCACGACTTGCCACACCGCGGAGATGACGCCGCATGTGCTCGAGATCGGGAAAACGACGATGGGCACCACGGCCGACCCGCGCACGCCGAGCTGCATCAGCTGCCATGGCGAAAGCCTGAAGCACCGCGACGGTGATGGCCTGCCCGACCGCACCTTCGACAAGAAGTCCACGACCCCGATCGCGGTGCGCAACAAGGCCTGCCTGACCTGCCACCAGGGCGGCGAGCGCATCCACTGGACGCGCAGCCCGCACCAGGAAAATCAGGTGGCCTGCACCTCGTGCCACTCGATCCACACCCAGCACGACAAGGTGCGCGACCGCAAGACCCAGACCGAGGTCTGCTTCACCTGCCACAAGACGCAGCGCGCGGAAATGCGGCGTGCATCGCGCCACCCGATCGCGGAAGGCAAGGTGGTCTGTTCCGACTGCCACAACCCGCACGGCACGTCGGGACCGAACCTGCTCCGGCGCGACAACGTGAACGACACCTGCTACACCTGCCACATGGAGAAGCGCGGGCCGTTCCTCCATTCGCACGAGCCGGTACAGGAAGACTGCACGATCTGCCACAACCCGCACGGTTCGAGCAACCCGACTCTGCTCAAGGTGCGGCTGCCGTTCCTGTGCCAGACCTGCCACGAGCCGAACCGGCATCCCGGCACGATGCCCGACCCGACCGCAATCAATTCAGGTCTATCGAACTTCAGTACGAATAAAGCCGTGATCATGGGCCGGGGCTGCGTCCAGTGCCACGCCGACGTCCACGGCAGCAACACGCCGAACAACGACGCTGCCGCGTTCCGTCACTGATCAGGCCGAGGGAGAACGAACATGAAAGCATCCAGAAAAGACCCGTTCATCTTGACGGCGGCAGCGGCCGCGCTGCTGCTCGCGTTTGGTCCCGCGCTGGCGCAGGACAACAGCGCCGCACAGCTGACCAAGCCCCAAAGCAGCATCAACGTCGGGGTGGGCTACGTGAGCAAGGACAATCAGCGCTTCGGCCAGTACAACGGTCTGACCGACAAAGGAGCCTACGGCATCGTCGACTTCAGCCTGAACAAGCGCGACGACGCGACCGGGACCTGGTTCAGGCTGATGGGACGCGACCTGGGCTACAAGGATCCGGAACTGCGCCTCGAGCAGAAACGCCAGGGCGACTGGGGCTACTACATCGACTACACGCGCATTCCGCGCTACGAGCCGTACACCATCAACACCGGCCTGCAGGGAGTGGGCAGCACGTCGCAGACGGTCGTGCCCATCACGCCGGGCGCCGGCACCGACTACCAGCTTGACACCAAGCGCGATCGCTGGACGATCGGGCTGGAGAAGGCATACCGCCAATGGAACGTGCAGGTCCGGTACCGCAACGAGGAGAAGGACGGCTCGCAGCAGTGGAGCCAGGGTCGGTTCGGCTTTTATCCGCGCTTCCTGGCCAAGCCGATCGACTACACGATGCAGCAGGTCGACGTCATGGGGGACTACAACACCGACCGCTTCCAGGTGCGCGTGGGCTACTACGGGAGTATGTTCGACAACAAGAACAAGCTGCTCACGGCGTCTCCTCCCAATGGAACCAACTACTTCGGGGAGATGAGCCTGCCGCCGGACAATCAGTCGCACCAGTTCTACGTCTCGGGGGGATACAACTTCACCGACACGATCCGCAGCGACTTCAAGGTCTCCTATGGCAGGGCGACTCAGAACGACAGCTGGGCCATCGCGCCGCCAGCGGGCGTCACGGCGACCAGCCTCGATGGCCGGGTCGACACCACGCTGGTGCAGGCGGGGGTTTCCGGCCGCGCGACGTCCAAGTTCACCTGGCGTGCGGACCTGCGTTACGAGAACCGCGACGACAAGACTCCGCAGGTGGTGAACGCCAGCCTGGAGAGCTACCAGCCGCGCTCGATCGAAAGGACGACCGGCAAGGTCATTGGGCACTACTCGCTGCCGAATGGGTTCCGCCTCACCGGCGACATCACCTACGACCAGAAGAAGCGCGAGGTGCCCGAGGCAACCGTCGTTGACTTCCGCGAGACGGTGAACGAGGCGACCTACCGGGTCGAGTTGCGCCGGGCCGTCTCGCAAACCGTCACCGGTGCGCTTTCTGTGGCCCACAGCAAGCGCGACGGGTCGGAGTGGCTGGACAACCGCCTCGATGATCCCACCTTCAATATCATCGCGCCGATTTACACGGCGGACCGCGACCGCAACACCGTCCGGCTGGTGGTGAACTGGATGCCGTCGGACCCGCTGTCGGTAAATTTCCGGGCGGACCAATCGCGCGACGACTACACCGGGCGCAACACCGAAACGAACGGGTACGACGTTGGGCCGCGCGAGGGTAAGGCCAGCAACTACTCGGTGGACGCTTCCTACGTGTTCAGCGAAAGCGTGACCGGAACGGCGTGGCTCTCGCACGGCGACACCCGGATGTCGGAGGCCACCTGTCAGGAGCGTTCCGCTACCCTTCCCGGCAACCCAGGCGGAACCTGCCAAACGGGCGGGACCAACTATGCGTGGGTCGGCGATGTGAAAAACCTTGCCGACAACTTCGGCCTGGGGCTGCGCGCCAAGGCGACCTCCAGGGTGGACGTCGGCGCCGACGTGACTTATGCCAAGGTGCGCGACGAGTACGGCCTGAGCGCGCTCGACGCCAACACCGCGGCGCAGCTCACCTCACAAGGCCCGCTCCCCGACATCACCACCAAGGTCACCACGGTGCGCTTGTACGGCAAGTACGCGCTCGACCGCAAGTCGGGCGTCCGGGTCGACTGGATCTACGATCAGTATCAGACCGACGACTGGACCTGGTCGCGCTGGATCTACTCGGACGGCACCACGGCGCTGCAGGACCCTAACCAGAAGGTCAACTACGTAGGCGTCTCGTACTACTACAAGTTCCAGTAACCTCTCCCAACGCAGGATTTCGGCCCGCTCCGGCGGGCCGTTTTGTTTTCGCCGGCAGGAGGCCCTCTGTTCTCCGGGGGTCTTCGGATTGGCGAAAAAACAACATCACCTGACGCGCCGGTCAGATTTACCGGTGCCGTTTGATCTACATCAAAGCGCCCGCCTTACACCCAACTTACATTCCGCTCGTCGCGCGGCTGCAAAGAATCAATAACCCCAGCCGCGGAGAAAAGGGGCCAGGTTGGGTTCTGCAGCCAAAGCAGGTCCGGAATGCGGAAGTCGGTGGGAGGTTCGCTCGCCCCGTAGTCCCGCGGCGCAGCCGCCCGCAACGCCAGTGCCGCAGGCCACGCGCACATCCAGTCTCGGAATACGCATCGCTCGAGCGTCTGGCGACGTTTCGCGCGTGCGGAGCATTGGGGAAAGTCAATTCGCTAACAAGGTGGTTTCGATCAGGGAGATGGGACGATGATTGAGTTCCGACGGTATCTGCTCGGGTTGGCTGCGGCGGTCGCTGCGGCCGGATTCCTGGGCGCGAGCGCTCCTGCGGCCGGCCAGACCAAGTCGGCCGACGACCTCGTGCTGCGGGGCGACGCGGTTTGCACGAAGTGCCACACCGCGGAGCTCACCCCGCACGTGCTCGAGATCGCGAAGACGACGATGGGGACCGTCGCCGATCCGCGCACCCCGACCTGCACCAGTTGCCACGGCGAAAGCCTCAAGCACCGCAACGGTGACGGCAAGCCCGACGTCACGTTCGACAAGAAATCGACCACGCCGATCGAGGCGCGCAACGAGGCCTGCCTGAGTTGCCACCGCAACGACCCGTCGCGCTCGCACTGGGACGGCAGCACGCACCAGAGCCGCGGCCTCGCCTGCACTTCCTGCCACGAGGTGCACACCGCGCACGACAAGGTGCGCGACAAGCGCACCCAGCCGGAGGTGTGCTTCACCTGCCACAAGGAGCAGCGCGGCCAGATCGACCGGCCCTCGCACCACCCGATCCCCGAAGGGAAGATGGCCTGCTCGGACTGTCACAACCCGCACGGCTCGACCGGGCGCGCGCTGATGAAGCGCGACAGCGTGAACCAGGTTTGCTACACCTGCCACATGGAAAAGCGCGGCCCGTTCGTGCACAGCCACGAGCCAGTGGACGAGGACTGCACCAACTGCCACAACCCGCACGGCACGGTGACCGAGAACATGCTCAAGATGCGGCCGCCGTTCCTGTGCCATTCGTGCCACACGCCGCACTCGTCGAACAATATTCCGGCATTGCTCGGGCTGCAAGATTCGCCGAACTCGGCCACCACGACGGGGAAGAACGCGATCAACTACAACATGGCTCGGGGCTGCCTGAACTGCCACACGCAGGTTCACGGGTCCAACAACCCGAGCGTGGTTGATCCGACGCCACAGTTCATGCTGCGCTGAGACAGGGAGACCGATCATGAAAGCAAGCAAAAAATCCATCGGCCTGGGCCGCACGCTCATCGCCGCGGCCGTACTGGCCGCGTTTGGCACGGCCTACGCGCAGGACGACGTTGCGGCGCTGACCCAGCCGCAAAGCTCGTTTGGCGCCGGTGTCGCAGTCCTGAGCGGACACCAAGGCGACCGCTCGATCTTCGGCCAGTTCAACGGCATGCGCGAGCATGGCGGCTACCTGGACCTCGACATCGACCTCGTCAAACGCGACGACTCGACCGGGACGTGGACGATTCTCAAGGGGCGCGACCTCGGGCTGGACTCGCGCGAGCTAAGCTTCACCGTGAACAAGCAGGGTGATTGGAAATTCGGCGGCGACTACAGTGAGCTCGTTCATCGCGAGATCCGCACTGTCAATACCGGGGTGACCGGTATCGGTAGCACAGTCCTGACGGACACGCGGCTGGCGACGCCTGGCTCGGGCACCGACGAGCATCTCCAGCTGAAGCGCACCCGGCTCGGTCTAAGCGGGGACAAGTGGATCAACCCCGGGCTCCAGTTCCAAGTCAGCTTCAAGAACGAAGATAAAGAAGGGGCACGGTTCTGGGCTCGTGGCTACGAGTGCGCGAGCTACGTCTGCTCGAACACCCAGAGTGCCGCCAACCAGCGCTGGGCGCTGCTGTTCCTGCCTGAACCGGTCGATTCGAACACCAAGCAAGTCGAGGCCAGGCTCAATTACCACACCGACAAGCTGTTCGTGAGCGGCGGTTACTACGGATCGTTCTACACCAACTCCAACGGCAACGTGCGAATGAACGTGTCGGCGCCTCTGAATGGTTCGACAGGCCTGCCGGTCGCCTCTGTCAGTCCGTTGGCGGTCCTAAACCTGCCGATGGCACTGCCGCCGAACAACGAGGCGCACCAGTTCTACGTCGACGGCAACTACCGGTTCACGTCGAAAACGCGGGCGAACTTCAAGCTCGCCTACACCCGTGCGACGCAGAACGAGAGCTTCGCCGCCATGGGTCTGGCCGACGGTTCGCAGCCGCGCGCCGACTTCGGCGGGCAGCTCGACAGCACGCTTGCGCAGGTCGGCCTCATCACGCATCCGATGGCGAGGCTGACGGTCAACGCGAATCTGCGCTACGAGAAGAAGGACGACAAGACCCCGATCGCGGTCTACAACGTCGAGAACGGAACGTTCTGGTCGAACGGGCACCAGACCAACGAGAAGACGAACGGAAAAGTCGAAGCGACCTATCTCTTCCCAGCGAACTTCCGCGGCACCTTCGGCATCGACTACGAGAAGGCGAAGCGCGAGCTGCCGCTCGCGGAGTCCGTGGTCGGCCCGAGCGGGGTGGCGCTTGCGGGCTTCAACGCGCTTCGCGGCGAGACACAGGAAGTCGGCTACCGTGCTGAGTTGCGGCGCTCGATCTCGGAAACGCTGATCGGCGCGATCGCCTTCTCGCACAGCAAGCGCGACGGCTCGGACTGGTACAACCTGTGCACGAACGGCGCCTGCACTGCGGCGGGGTTGGTCTACGGAGGCCTTTACTCGGGAGATACGCTCAGTGCCGCGACGGTCAACACGGGCGCCTACCCGTTCACGCTGTCCGACCGCACGCGCGACAAGGTGCGGCTGACGGCGGACTGGTCCGTGTCGGACCGGCTGTCGCTGATGTTCGTCGCCGAAAGCGGAGACGACAAGTACGAACCGCCGAGCTCGGCAGGCCTGCAGAAGTCCAAGCTGAGCCTGTTTAGCGTCGACGCGTCCTACGCGGTGTCCGACATGTGGAAGCTGAGCGCCTACGCGTCGCAAGGCGATCAGACCATCAACACGGGCCAGAACACCGGCTACCGGGCGGAGCTGAAGGACAACAATACCGCCCTAGGCGTCGGGATCACCGGCAAGCTGAGCGGCCGGCTCGAGGTGGGCGGCAAGCTGTCCTACGTCAACGACGTCAACAAGTACGCCTTCAGCCTGTACCCGCTCAACACTAACGCGGGGGCCATCGCCCAGGTGAACACGTACGGCGGCCTGCCGGACGTGACCTACCGCGAGACGAAGCTGAGCTTGTACGGCAAGTATGCGCTGCAGAAGAACGCCGACGTGCGCGTCGACCTGATCCGCTATCAGGCCAAGCTCGACGAGTGGACCTGGGGCTACAACGGCGTGCCGTTCACCTACCAGGACAACACGACGGTCAGCCTCAACCCGAATCAGAGCGTGACGATCATTGGCGCGACCTACATCTACAAGTTCAAGTAGCCCTGCCACAAGCAGGCAAGAGGCCGGCCGCGAGCCGGCCTTTTTTTTGCCTGCCTCCGAGCTGGGGTATCCTTCACACCTTTTCCGCCCTGCCGTGACCCATCCCATGCTGGAAGTTCGCGACCTCGCCTGTGAGCGCGGCGACGTGCGCCTGTTCGCGGGGCTCGATTTCTCGCTCGGCGAGGGCGGGCTGCTGCTGGTGCAGGGTCCCAACGGCAGCGGCAAGACCAGCCTGCTGCGGCTGGTGGCGGGTTTGTCGCGCCCCGCGGCGGGGACGATCAGCTGGCGCGGCGAGTCGATCGGCGAGCTGCGCGAGACCTACGCGCGCGAGCTGCTGTTCGTCGGCCACGCGAACGCGGTCAAGGACGAGTTCAGCGCCGACGAGAACCTGGCCATCTCGCTCGAGCTGTGCGGGCGGAGCGCCACGGCCGCGGCGCGCGCCGAGGCGCTCGAGCGCATCGGGCTGGCGCGGCGCGCGCGCCTTCCGGCGCGCTACCTGTCGCAGGGGCAGAAGCGCCGGGTGGCGCTGGCGCGGCTGTGCCTCGGGTCGGATTTTCCGCTCTGGATCCTGGACGAGCCGTTCGCCGCGCTCGATGCGCGCGCGCTGGCGACCGTG
>Ga0315540_10000950_pt1 | contig 16632 bp, 12 predicted proteins | sample SalMarSW160110MG_FD_203677 | JGI IMG/M metagenome (GOLD analysis project Ga0315540, IMG submission 203677) | Salt marsh sediment microbial communities from the Plum Island Ecosystem LTER, Massachusetts, United States - Salt Marsh Sediment SW1601-10 ...
CTGTGTTCTTGAAATTCAGGATAAGTTCCATGGTTGATTTCCTCTGCTGCAAGAGAAGGGGGCAATATGGTTTCCCCCTTCTCCCTGTTCACGGATGAGGTTTTTTGGTTACCCCGCTCTCTTGACAATCGTGACCGAGCCGGTGTCGCCGTCAACCCTGACGATATCTCCGGTTTTGATAACCGATGTGGCGATTCCCGTACCGGTTACCGAGGGGACCCCGTACTCCCGGCAGACAATGGCAGCATGGCTGGTCAGCCCGCCGATGTCAGTGACGGCACCCTTGATCTTTGTAAAGACCGGGGCCCACGAAGGATTCGTGGAGGGGCAGACCAGGACTTCACCGGGTTGGAGGTCTACGATATCTTTGAGGCGCCTCAGTACGCGGGCCGGGCCTTCCGCAACTCCTGCTGAGGAGGCAAATCCCTTTACCTCGGAGACGTCTTCGGCCTTTACTTCTCCCATGCCTTCAAGCCACTCTTTTACCCTGTCAGTAGTGACCCCCCACAGCATGATGGTAAAGGGTTCGGCAACTTCCTCGGGCGGTATGCCCAGGGCGGGCGTCGGGTTCCATTTTGCCGCCGCCTCCAGGATGTTTCTTCTCTTTTTCGCCTTTGCCTTGTAGTAACTTCCTCTCACCGGGATATCCACCCCCAATGCCCACCCGGTGGCCACCTCCGTCAGGATTTCGGGCACCTCATAGCGATTGAACATGAAGATGTCATCCGGCTGGTCAATCATTTTGTTATCGACCAGCACATTCCCCAGTTGCCTGATCTTGGCGAACCAGATGGTGTGGAGCCAGTGTTCAACCCAGAACAGATGGTCCTCCGCGTACCGATAAATGGTCCTGATGGTCTTATAGGCATCATCAAAGGCCTTCCGGTCATCGTCGGTCGTGATAAGAGCGCGATACTTGGCCACGATTTCGTCCCGCTGCTTGTCAATTTGATCAAGGTTCCGGTCAATAGTTTCGCCATTTTCCAACCGTTTCACGTAGTCCTTAATATAACTGAAGGGAATGTCCAGATTTGTGAGCCAGCTCCCCTCATGGTGGAACCAGCCGCTGCCGCAGGAGACGTAAAACCAGGGATCCTTGGATTTTTCAAACTCCTGGAGCCAGTTCCTGCCTTCGTCGCTTGTTTCAAGCTCGGCCATTTTTTCTTTGGCGGAGGCCTCCTTCTTGAGCACCGCTGATACCACGCTGGAGCCATTGCCCAGCTTTGCCAGCCTGCAGAGTTCTTCTTCCGGACGGAACATGGAGACATATGCGCCGGCGACCATCTTTCCGATGGCGCTCTCGCTTATCCCCGGAAAAAGCTTCCTGGTCACGTCCCCGAACATGAGGTAGGCCAGGTAGGTGAGGTTCAGCATTTCAAAATGGTACTGCCATCCCTTGATCATCAGATTCGCGAGCTTGTCAAAGGACGACATGAGATCATAGGAGGCATAATAGCCCCTTGGCGCAGGTAATACCTGGTCTTCCGGAGCGAACTTAGGCAGTTCCTTCGGGACTTCCACGGAGGCCATCTCATTCCCGAGCGCCTTGAATTTGGTCATCCATTTTTCCCAGAGCTCATCGTAGTGCTCGAAGACATAAAATACCCGCTTTTCAAAAAGGGCCGCCTTCTCTCCAATAACTTCCTCCGGGGGCGGGGCGATGGCGCAGATGTACATATAACACCCGACCATCCTCTGGGCGATCCCCTGGGCGGGCGGGATACAGAATACCCTGGTGGTGTACTGGGAGAGTGAAATCTGCCAGGCCTCCTGGAAAATCTGGTCCAGGGGCGGCATGGGTTCAGGAGCGTGGATCTTGTCCAGATACCAGAACTGGCTTGATTCCCACTCTTTCCTGTCATCCGAGAACAGGTAATGGGACGGATACATCTCTTGCCAGCCCTCAAGCTCGGGAGGGACCTGGTACTCATGGGGGTCTGCAAACCTTCCTCTTTTTTCATCTGCCATCTTCAATCCTCCTTCTCATGTTGGTGGTTAGTAAAGATGTGCCCTGTTATGTACAAAGCGGAATTGCAGTTGAATGAGTTCTGTCCCGCATCGAAACTGAGCAGGAATGGGAAGACACTGCCAACGCATAAGAGAATGCTCCCGACTTGGGGGAACGTAAGATCGGCACTCGGAAAAAGGCTTGAACAATCTGGTCTCAGCTATTGGGAATTATGAAAGAACCATTTACTCTTGTCAATTTCATTTTTGTTATGATATATATAAACGAATATTATGGATTAAATTGTCTCATAAAATCTATTTAATCGTTTTGATCTCTAGCCCATGATCAATTTACACCACCTGAGGGTCTTCTATATGGCCGCGAAGTATGAGAGCTGCACAGCCGCTGCTCAGAAGCTCTGTGTGACCCAGCCCGCAATTACAGCGCAGATCAGGAAACTGGAAGACCAGTGTTCATTGAAACTTTTCAAGAAACGGGGGCGAAACATACATCTCACCGACGAAGGTGCAGCGCTTTTTCATTACGCCAGGAGGATCTTTGAGTGTGAGAGGGAGGTGGAAGACGCCATAGAGGAGATGAGGAAACTGAAACGTGGGGTCCTGCGCCTGGGGACGACCAAGACCTATGCCCGCTATTTCATGCCCGTCCTGATCAGCACCTTTCACGAGGCCTATCCCCACATCAAGATCCATCTTGATGAGGGGAGTTCACTGGATATGATCCACAGTCTGGTTGGACTGAAAAACGAGGTTGCCGTCATCGCCAGGGCTGCCGAAGATCCCGCGGTTTCCTTTATCCCTTTCAGCCAGGAGGAGCTTATGCTTATATTGGCGCGGTCCCATCCGCTGGCCAAGAAAAAAGCTGTCTCAGTTAGGGAATTGGCCGAGGAGCCCATCATCATGAAGGAGGTGGGATCGGGGACCCGGCGGAAGGTCAACCGGCTGTTCGAGCGGCATAACTGCACGCTCAATATCCTGATGGAGACGAGCAACGCGGAATTCATCAAGCAGCTCGTGCAGCAAGGTGAAGGGTTTTCGTTCCTTGTGAAGGAGGCTGTCTCGGTAGAATTGCAGGAGAGGAAGCTCGCCACGGTCCCTTTGGTGGGAGAAGATCTATATCTGGATGTGAGCATCGCGTATCTGAAGAATGAGCACCTCAGTCGGCCTGCCCAGGCCTTCGTGGATATCCTCCTTGAAATGGCCCAGGGGAAGGACCCCCAACGGGGGTTGCGGGAAATCATGACCCGGATGTTTGAGAAGTGGAAGTAGCATCTTGAAATTGGCTTGATTATGTAAACTTTTCCAAAGCTTCGATCAATGCCGCTGCAAATCCAGGATCGTTGATATGATACGGTAATAAATGGAGGGAAGATTCAGTGGCAAGGGTCTTCTTCAATGCCGCTGCAAAGAGTTCGGGGGCTATGGGATCATACAAGGGGCCTTCCTTGCTGTCAAAGGCCGAGAATCCTCCCATGGGAACAAAAACAGCACACGGTCCTCTGGCTTCATTGCATAGTTTAGCCATTTTTTTCGCTAGGGTTTCCATCTCATCCCGGGCTGTTCGGACGGCGGTTATCGCCGCATTGTGGCTATGATAAGACCGATTCGGAAAGCGTTGTTTGGCATTGTTTAGCGGTCCGGTCACCAGAAAATCCATGTTCCCCGGTACCAGAATCGTCGGAATCCCTTTTTGCAAGGCGGTCGATCCCCGGCCGGGGCCGGCGTCGTAATCCCCGCCGAAAATATGATCAGTGATTTCATGGAGAGACAGATCAAGCACTGCGCTCACATCCTCCTCAATGACCATCTCTTCCATGGCCTTTCCCCCGGCTCCTACTGTATGAAAGACGACAACTTCTTTGGCATCTTTTTCCAGATGATGCCGCACCTTTTGAACGCAGGTTTCTGTGGTACCCAGTGTCGAGATAAAGATCAGAGGTTTTTCCAGAGGAGTTGACTTGAGTGGATACTGCATCATGCCGGCCATGGCCATAGCACCGTTGTGCAGGACCTTATTGGTAATACGGTTGAGCCCGGAAATATCGCAAACCGAATGCAGCATGAGGATATCCTTGGTCCCCACAAAGTCATGCGTATTTCTGGAAGCCATGGTAGAGATCATGACCTTGGGGAAGCCGACAGGGAATGAGCGCATTACGGCTGTACCTAATGTAGTTCCCATTGATCCACCCAGGCTGATAACCCCCTGGATATCACCGTGCCTGTAAAGATCCTGGGCACATCTAATGGCCCCCTTGATCATCACCTCCAGGGCCGTTCCTTCATGCCCCATGCCCTGGACGTCAATCAGGGTTTTACCTCCGGCCCTGGCCACCTTTTCTCGATTGATGTTCACCGGGACAGGGCTCTCTCCCTTAATGCCCCCATCCAGGACCAAAACCGGAATGTGCGCCTCTTTAAAGCAGGCTTTAAGATAGAGGGCCTCATTGCTTTTGGTATCCATGGTGACGACAAGGAGAACAGTATCCATATCTTAACCAGCAATCCTTTCTTCAAAAAAGTTGGCCAATACGGGGTGCTGGATTTTCACTCCAAAGTACTTGTAATAGGGATCACATTTTGAAAGAAGCATGAAGGTTATCTTTTCCTTCAAGGACCCTTTTTCTTCTTCTAAAGTGTCAAAATTTCCCCCACCTTTGGAGATAATTAAATCTGCACGGCTGACTAAATCGGTTACTTCAGTCGAACATCTTCTGAGGATAGTGCCGGGCAAAGGACCGTCAATACCATTTTCAATAAGTGTTGCTGCTTTGTCTATGCCTACCTGCCTTGCCTCATCAAGGGTCGCATCATTAAGCGTAGGGACACTTCTTACCACAAAAGCGATTTCAGGGTCGTACATTTTTCTTATTGTCTCGATCAATAACTTGTCAAACACAATTTCACCGCTATTGTCCCCAAAGAATAACAAGTGCCTGCTTTGTTTGAGGCGCTTGCTAAATTCCCCGAACATCTCTTTTGAAATCGGCATTTTCAGCTTTTCCGTGATTGAGTCCTCAATGCCCTGTTTGCTGTCGCTGATCATGACATCAATGGCGTTTCCCAGTATGGCAAGTTTAACGGCAGTAGAGAGAGGGTCAGGAGCCTCATCCACTACTTTTTCCAGGAAAGGATAAATCTCCATAATCCTCTTGTTTTGTTCCAATTTCAGCGAATAAAATGGATCTCTCCTTTTTGTCGTATCAGCAATTTGTCCCCATACAAGCTCAATAATTTCCGCACTTGTAATATCCCAGAATTGCCCCCTCAATGAGGGAATTTCCAATATTCTGCTGTATAATTCCTTCACAGCATACTCATTCAGGGCCAGTTCCCTTATGGCTGTGATCGACATCCTCAATATGCAAGGGATGCAGTCCGGTTTGATCAGCATATTTCCTCCGCTCCAAAAGCCTTTACCATCGAGCCAATTTCAAAACGCCCCCTTTTGTCCGATCTCTGCGGCAGACAAAAATTTTAGTCCTCGAAATATGCAAAATATTCCTGTGGTTAAAATTTTCGTCTTTCTTGACCTCGAACAAAATTGAACATTTTGAAATTGGCTCCATCGTCCGGGGAGTTCCAAATTAGAATTTATGGTTCGTCCGGATTTTACGTACTTCGAAGTTCAAGAATTCATAAAAACCCAAACAGGATATGATCTTTGTTCTTCGTGACTGTTGGGAGGGCTTCGTATTTTCGTGATTTATCTATGGGGGAAACCGCAGCCAGGTCCTCAGAGCGTTTTTTCCTGAGGACTGGAATGCGGAGGGGGCAATGCTCCCCCGTGGATAAGTCACTGAAAATACCAGCCTGGGAGACTCGGAATCGAAGAAGAAAGAGCATATCCTGTTATGCTGAAATTTCTCTTTAGCCGGATGAACCGGATTTATTGTCTTTTTTACTGGCCTTGAATTTTTTCCAGAATTCCTTGTCCTGGTCTTTCCAGGCAGCACCCCACTTCCTTTCAAAATAGGAAGAAGACAACGTCCTCTGCCAGGGCTCCCAGGCGGATTCCCCCTCATCCTGGGATTTCAGGATGTCAATCAAAAAAGTCTTGATATTCCCCATTTCTTCTTTGGGGAGGTAAGAATCAGCTCCTTCTTTGATGGATTTTACGAGATTATCAGGACTCAATGCATGGGCTGTCAACATGACGGCGGTTATGTTTCTCTGTTTGGCAATGTGTAACAGCTTATAGCCGTCAACACCCATGATATCCAGAATTGCCATGTCAAAATAATGCGACTCTAAGTGCTCTTTGGCCTCATTATATGAGGAGGCCTTTACAACTTCGCACATATCTAAAATCTCTTCCAGTACGTCCAGTACATCAGGCTCATCATCCACGATGAGAATCTTTTTGCCATCTAATATAGCGTCTGGCATGATTCACTCCTTATTTACTAAATCCCTTCAGCATAAGATCGATTATGTGATCGGTGTCACTCTGTCCCTTTTCCTTGAGGATTCCATTCTTGAAGTCGCTCTTTCCCGCGGCCGTTACAGGTCTGGATTGTGTTGAAAAGGTATTTTCAGGAAACGGCAAATCCCTGTCTATGGCCCACTCAATGTCCTGTGGAGCTCCGTAATGTTTTTCAATGAGCATTCCCATCTTTGCGATTTCTATCACTTCGGCAACACTGACGCAGGGGATCACTTGCTGCTCAGAGGGAACAGGTTCGACAACAGTGCCACATCCCTTTGCAACAAATTGTTGATCTTTCTGGCCTATAATGCTCTGTTTTATGGACAGAGACTTCTTCTCAATAATAAAGTTATCAGGAGAGACCATGCCCTGTACGATGCTTTCTCCAAATCCCCAGCTTGCCTCAATAGTGATCTTGGACCTGTCTCCTGTCACCGGGTCGAGGGTGAACATCACCCCCGCGGACCTGGAGTTCACCATCTTCTGTATGCCCACGCTTATAAGCACCCCGTCCTGGGGGAATCCCACCCTCATTCTGTACGTAATCGCCCTGTCTGTGAACAGGCTTGCCCAGCACTCATGGGTGGCCTTAACAACCTCATCATTGCCCCAGATCCAGAGATAGGTGTCCTGCTGGCCTGCGAAACTGGCATCCTGCAGGTCTTCTGCGGTGGCGCTCGATCTTACGGCCACGGGAAGGTCCGTCACATCACACTTTTCACACAGTGAAGTGTATGCGGCTATGATTTCTCTTTGTATCTCATTGGGGATGGGCGTGGAGAGGATGGCCTGGCGGATTGCACTCCCAGCCTTGGACACGGCCTTTATGTCATCAGCAGATACATCAGATAAGGTGTCCCTGACCTGGTTCCATAGCGTCGCCTCATCCATATATTGCTCAAATGCCTTGCTCGTTACTGCAAATCCAGGAGGAACGCTGATCCCCGCATTCACCATCTCGCCCAAGTTTGCATTCTTGCCACCTACAAGGGGAAGAGCGCTTTTGTTGCATTCTTCAAACCAGAGAATATATTGAAACTGAGACGCCATGACATATCCCTCCTGCCCGTGTCCATCTGGTAGGTCAGCCCTCACCGTAACCCTCTCTCCCGAGGATAGAGGGCAGGGTGAAGGGCTGGATTGTGCCTATTTATCCAGGATGTAGACAACTCCGTTGTCACCATCCACCTTGATGCGTTGACCTGTCTTTATCTTGGCGGTTCCCTCAAACACATTGATGACGCAGGGGATTCCATACTCCCTGCTCACGATGGCTGAGTGTGAAAGACTCGCTCCCCGGTCAACCACAACACCGTTGAGGAGACCGAAGACCGGGGTCCAGCTCGGGGCCGTTGATGCGGCCACCAGGATATCCCCTTTCTGTACTTCATCAAGCTGGGACTCCTCCATGATTACCCTTGCCGGACCCTCCGCAACTCCTCCTGAGCCGCAAATACCGTAAAGGTCCGCGTTCAGTTCAGGCTTGGGAACCGGCATGGCGCCCACCACCACCTTGAGGGCGATCGGGTCATTGGACTGCACGAGGACCCCCATCGCATCGTCCATGGTAAAGCCTTCCTTGAGGATGGCAGGGGGGTTCTCTTTACTGCACCACCCCTCCCACTCTTTTTTCCTTCTCTCTACGATATGTCTCAGGTTGGAGCCGTCCGGGACGAGCGTCACCGCCCTCATTTCATCGGGCATGAGAAAAAATGTGTCTTCGGGATCATCAATCACCCCGGCGGCGACCAGCCGTTTCCCAATCCCGATGCAAGACCTTCGCATGAGTGCATGGGTATGAAGGTCCAAGTAGTGATTGTGTTCCTCGCTGAAGGTACCCGTCTTTTGGGCAAGACCGAGAAGCGTCGTAAACCATCCTCGCTGGTCCTCCGGGACTTTCTCTAACACCTCTTTTGTAGCCTCCTCGCGCCTTTGGGCCAGCCCCTCCCTCTCGATATCCAGATTAAAATCTCCGCCCTGCTTGAGGAAGAACTTTACGCTGGCTATGGCAGGGGTCGGATCTTCTACCCAGGTGGGCAGGTTGATCTCGGCCATGCGCTGCATGCGCCATCCGTCTTCATCAAGGAGGACCTGAAGTTCTTCAAGCCATTTTTTGCCTGCATCATTTTCCTTGAGCGCTGCCAGGGCGTCCCCCGCCTTGTTATTGAGTATGATATCGGCGATACCCATTTCCTCAGCTTTCTTGGAAAGCTTCCAGAGTTCCCTGTCCACTTCGAACACCTTGTTGTCAAAACCTCTCAGCAGGTCGTGAAAGGTAGGATGGGTGTCATCTATGCCAAGGGTCTCCTTGCACACATTCTCAAACAGGATGAAGGCGGTGTCCACGCCGTACATCATGTGCATATGGATCTCCCACATACGCCGGCAGACATTGATGGTGTCCTCGAAGTTTGCAAGCATCTCGGTGTTGCTGGCTGTATCCACGTCGCACGATTTCAGCCTCTTGTAGTGGCCAAGCATCTCATTTACATAATCGCCCCATAGGTTGTCATAGTCGTCTATGAAGGGGCGAATGGCCTCCCTGAACCTTCCCTCGCGCTCTTTTCGCTCTCCTTCATCCATGACAAGGTTCAGGGTGAGGTACCCGCCCCCGTCCTTGAACCGCCAGTCCCAGCCCTTGACCGTGGGCAGGCTCAGTTTTTCGGCCCCGTACTGCATTCCATGGCGGCAAAAGTTAATCCAGAACCATCCGAACATGGGAGTCCATGGTGGCACGGAATGGGTGGCATCCAGGAACCATGCCGGTGATTTTTCAAGGTCTACCTTCTCATCAAACTCAAGCCCTGGCACTGCATCATAAATTTTCATTTCTGCCTCCTCAAGATAATGGTTTTTGGTAGCGGAAGGGCTTCCACGAACATTACCAGGGCGCCCTGCCTTCAGCCAATGCTTCTACGCCAGAATTATCCATTGCTGCGGCTCTCAATTGGGGATCATTAGTACCAGAAAGAGGATGATCGCCCTGTATAGCGCGACTGTCAGTTTGCAAGGAATCTTCTGTCGTGTATAATTTTATTGCTCATTCCTCGATCCCAAGATCTTTCAACTTTTCAGCAGTCGGGACACCTTTACTTGAATAGCCAAGCGCTTCGTAATACTCGTCTAAGAGTTTATCTAAATCTTTGACAACCTGTCCGGTTGATGGCCCGGCCTTTCGCAGGGGCTCAGAGGTCATTCGTTCTGGAAGGGAGTCATCTTTGCGTCCAAATCCCTCTCTTATGTTGAAGGATCTCTCTCTGCAAATGATCCTTTCTCCAATTTTCAAAAGATTGTTTTCTTCTCCAAATTCCTCGATTCCGGTCGCAGCAGTCAGGAGTCGAGAATATTTCGCCACATCCAATCCTGAATTTCCGAATGTGCACGCAATCAGTGAGTCCTCTAATGCCTGCTCTTTCTGCACCTGGGCGATGGATGCCCCTTTGCCCACCTCGGTGAATGGGTCGACTTTGCCGGCCAGCTCCGCCCGAGGTCGTCCATACATGTGGCTTCCCCCTATATTTGATGTGGCCATACTCAAGGCATATCCCTTGATTCCTCTGGGGTCATAGCCCGGGAGTTCAAGCCCTTTGATGTGCATAGCATAGGAAGAGGCATTTGCGCCGATTTCCCTGGCGGCAACCTTCACTCCTTCTCCCAGCAGTCGACCGATGCCTTCCCTCTTTCCAATTTTATCAATCAGGGAAAAAACAGAGGCCTTGATTCCCCAACTGAGATCCAGACCATCGGTATCAGCGGTCGTAAGGATTGCTTTTTCAAATAGTTCACACGCAAAGGCGATAGATACACCGGTACTGATGGTGTCTATACCATAGTAGTCACATGCCGCATTGGCGTTGATAATGAATTGCCTGTCCGCAATGTCCAGTAGAGGCCCAAATGCGTATATGGTTTCATATTCGGGCCCGTCGATCAGGGAACCCGTGAGGGGGCCACTGGTCACCTGCCGCATTCCTCCACAGCGCGTCATGCAGAGATAGCAGCCCGCCTTTGCCCGCTTCAGCTCATAGAATACGTCTCCGGAGATATTTTCCACGTTTTGAGTACTGCCTTCCTGAAAATTTTTTACCGGGAGTACACCAAGAGCATTCACAACCGTGGTTATATAGGGGGTCCCAAAGGTGTTCATATTCTCCCTGCGGGGATGGCTCTTCAGAATATGAATCTGCTCTTTAACCAATTCCTCAAACGCTGATTCATTAAATGGTGAAGGCTTACGCACGGAAACATTGATGGCAACGGCCTTTAGATTCTTTGCCCCCATTACGGTCCCCATGCCACCGCGGGCGGCCGTTCGATCTCCCGAAGTGATAGCCGCATAACGGACAAGCTTTTCACCGGCCAATCCTATACACGCTGATTCCGTGCGGGAGCCATGCCTCTCTTTCAGTCTCTCTTGCAATTTACGCGGGTCCAGACCCCAGAGGTCATCGGCCGCGTGAAACCGGACTCCGTTTGTGTCCAGGTACACGTATGATGGTACCGGCGCTTTTCCCTGGATTATGAGGAGATCATACCCGGCGTATTTCATCCACACGCCAAAATTTCCTCCGGAAATAGAACGGAAGACAGTATTGGTCAAGGGACTCTTGGATGTGACACACCACTTGGAAAACCCCTGGAGACCGGTGCCCGCCAGAACCCCGATGGAAAAGACAAGTCTGTTTTCAGGGCTGAGGGGATCCACGTTTGGTTTTAGTTCATCGTAGAGATATTTCGCGGCAAGTCCCCTTGCAGAAATATATTGCGTGTAATAGATATCAGGAATTTCCTCTACTTGCCAGGTGGAATCGGTCAAGTTGATTCTTAGGAGTTTACCAATAAATGTTGTCATCAAATGCCTTTCTAATCTTTAGTACCTTATGAACAATTTTACTTTGAAAACTGGCAGAGAACTTCCCGTTGTGGTTGTATTAAATGTCAGATTCCAAAATCCAAATGTCAAATCAATGTCAAATATCAAATGACCAAATTAACAAGAAGTTCGTGTCACTATGAGTTGCTCCATCGTCCTTGGCTGTAGCAGGCACGTGTGCGCGACATATTTTGTCATTGTAGCATTTGGATTTTATTTGATATTTGAGCTTTGACATTTGTTCATTTCCGGTCCATCCGGGTTAGGAGTTTCGGACTCCTTTTATGGGAAATCCTGACAAACACTACTATTCTGTGTTAGTGCATAGCACGGCCACCGTCCACAAGCAGGGTCTGGCCGGTTATAAAATCGCTCTCAGGGGAGGCCAGAAAAAGAGCAGCTCCTGTTAAGTCCTCTGGTGTTTCTAAACGTCTCAGGGGCGTCTTTGATGTGTCGTACTTGGTCACGTCTGTCAGGCCACGGCTTGCCTCAGTATCTGTGAATCCCGGCGCAACACAATTGATACAAATGTTGTGCGGCCCTAACTCCACGGCCAGCGCACGGGTAAGCCCGATAATTCCTCCCTTGGATGCCACGTAGTGGGCAAAACCGTTCGATCCAGTAAAAAAGACTTCGGAAGCTAAATTAATAATTTTACCATGGCTCTGGCTTTTCATATAGGGGAAAACTGCTCGCGTTGCAAGAAAAGCGCCCTTCACATTGACTGTCATCACCAGGTCCCACTCAGCCAAGTCAATTTCATAAAAGGGTTTTCTCTTGATGCCATCGTAGACGGCCGCATTATTCAGAAGGATATCAATCCTGCCGAATTTTTTTATGGTTGTTTCGGCCATGGCCTTGGTATCCGCCTCTTTGGACACGTCGGCCTGAAAAAAAGAGGCCTTGCCTCCCCTGTCATTTATCTGCTTCACTGTCTCCTTGAGATTATCCATATCCCTGCGTGTCACGACCATGACACTGGCACCCTCTTCGGCCAGCTTTAGGGCAAAGGCTCTTCCGAGGCCCTTGGCTCCGCCCGTCACAATGGCTACCTTATCTTTGAGACGCATGTGTTATCTCCTTTGTGTTTCGATTCGCAGTGACACGAATATATTGAGGCCTCGTGAGCAGGAAATCGGCATATTCCCTCAGCTTCGTTCACTTTGCCCTCCATGGCTCCGCTCACTGCGGATGTGGGTCCTTTCCCGCCTATGGCGGGACTCCAGGGCCGACATCACGCCGCTCGGGGAACATTCCGTTCAGCTGCCTTCCCGGAAAGACCTCCTTCAAGAGAGTGGGGGATCGCTCTCGGCTGTAAGTGGGGAGGGAACCCCAGGTTTCATTAATATTTCGGTTTCTGCAAGCCGTAGTCTTCGGCTATCAAGTTGTAACAGTTATAACTTGAACCGCGTCCGATAGCCGGGCCGCCTGCCACCCCTGAGGAACACATATAAAGCCCCTTGATAAAGGTCCGATAGCCTCCCGGCAGTCCCCTGAAGCGTCCGCTCTGGGATCCGCCGCAGTTGCCCTCGGACCAGCCCCCTTCTCTCATATCCAGATGGGTATCCTGGATATCGATGGGCGTCGTAATACGCTCTCCGATGAAGTTGTCTTTGGTCATGTTGGGGGCGTATTTCTGCCATTGTTCAATCATGGAATCATAAAATTCATCATGCAATTGGCGCCATTCTTTCCTGGAGAAGATCCGGGCGGGAGCAGTAAATTCTTCGACATGCAGGCTACTTTTTCCTTCGGGTACGCGGCTTGGGTCCCAAATGCTGTCAGGCGCCGTCAAACAGAAAAACTTAGAGGGCATACCCAACAGGAAGATTTCATGCATATACTTGTCTTCCATAAACGCCAGGTCCTTGGGCGCCCAGTAGGTCCGCGGCGTGGCATTGATATCGGGATTGTCCTTGGCCGCTTTATATTGGGGAAGCTCGTGTACGGCGACGGTTCCCCAGAAAAGTTGTGCGCGATCAAAGAAATACGTATCCACCTTACGCTTCATTTGAGTATTCAGATGATCTTCTCCAATCATACGAAGAAAAAGCTGGGGAGTGGCGTTATCAGATACCACCATTTGCTTTGCCTCAATCTCGGTGCCGTCCAATAACTTGATGCCTTTGGCCTTCCCATTTTCAATAGTCACCTTATCCACTTCAGAATTGATATGATATTCAACACCCAGCTTCTTACCGGCCGAGACAAGAGCATCCGTAATGGACTGCGTTCCTCCTTTGGGAATAGCCGCTGTCTCCCATCCCAGGACCAGGTGGAGGGTCGCAAAGGTATACATAATACCCGGCACATCGTCCGCATAAATGCCGGAGGAGGTGAGAAACCCTCTCAGCGTCAGGATCCTGAGTTCATCGCTCTCAAAGAAATAGTGTGCGACTTCCTTGGCGGTCATGAATTGCATGGATGGATCAAGGCCGCTTTTGGGATTGGTCAGCAGCTCTTCCAGGGGATTAGGCACCCCATAAGGGGTCTCCGGCGAGTACCTGTGTCTTGCATGTGCCGGTCGGATAAATTCTTTGTATTTTTCCGTCCAATAAAGATATGCCTCTGCATCTGGTTTGGAAAACCGGGAGATCTGATCATAGGTCTTTTTCAGGTTTTCTTCGCTAAACTCTGTTCTCCCTGTTTTGGGGTCCACGACCGGGAAACCGGCATAACCCACATAAGAGGTTCCATCATCAAAGACGGCCGCCTCATTTGTGTCAGGAAAGACATACTCCAGCCCCTCATCGCGAAGGTTAAATTCCTTATAGGCCGGATGACCATAAAAACGCGTAAAATGGGCGCAAAAATTGCCTCGAAACCCCGGGGCCGCCCCGTCATCTTCGGAAACCGCGCCGCCGCCAAGATGATCCAGCCGCTCAAAGACCCCTACCTTCAAGCCGGCCTTGGCGAGATAAGGGGCAAGTATCGTCCCATGATGTCCGCCACCAATAATAACCGCATCGTAAGTCTTGTCCGCCATTCTATTACCTCCTGTTTCTTTATTTGAGATTATCGAAAATTTCTCCAGTGGCCTTTTTAAGACATTATTGGAGGGATTTGAAAACAGCCACCAATTTATCTGCTTTTTCTTCAGGTGTAGCACCATCTAGAAATTCGCAATTCCTTCTCATATCCGGCGGCGATGAAAGCGCTACAATCCCCATTTTCCATAGTTCTTCTTTGGCCGAGACAAAATCCTCACTGCTCCACGAGGGAATGGAAGAAGCCCCTCTGAGCATTTTCAACATCTTCGTTCTGGAGATATACCGTAACTCGCCAACCTCATTGCTCACCGTCACCAGCGCGGGCATTTTGGCCCTCACCTGTTCATACCCATCGGGTATGTTCTTTTTGACCGCCACGCTTCCGTCTTCGATCATGATCTCACGGGCAAGGCTGATGCATGGGAGCCCCAGCATTTCACCCAGAATCAGTCCGACCTGACCGGAATCCCAGTCACCGGCCTGCCGCCCGGCCAAGACCAAATCATATTCACCTATCTTCCTTATGGCGTCCGCCAGGACACTGGCGATGGAATGGCTGTCAAGCTTTTCAAAAGCGTCATCCTGCAAAAGGATCAATTTATCAGCACCGGCTGCCAGGCTTTTTCTCAATACCGTGTCCGAGACCTTCTTGCCCAGGCTCAAGATGGTGATTTTTGCGCCCATATTTTCCTTTATCCGAAGGGCCGCCTCCAGGGCATTTTCATCGAAGGGGCTGATGACCTGCGGTGCATCAACGATTACCTCCTTTTTTTCAACATCCACACTGACATCCGACAGAGGCGCTTCAGGATCGGGAATCTGTTTGGCGCAAACTATTATTTCTAACTCTTTCATGACAGTTCCTCCAATCTCTTCACAAGAGCAGGTATAACCCTTTCATAATCTTCAACAACACCATAATCGGCCACCCTAAACATGTTACAGCCCTGATCCGTATTGATGGCGATTATCTTTTTGGACTGAATCATGCCGACCAGGTGCTGAATAGCCCCTGATATTCCCACCGCAACATAGATATTCGGGGAAATCATGGTACCGGTCAGACCCACCTGGTGGTCGGAAGAGATCCAGCCTTTATCCACAGCCATTCTGCTGCATCCGATCATCACGTTTCCAAACGATTTGTTGAGCGCCTTTGCGAGGTCCTGGAGTAGCGCAAACCCATCCTCATCGCCCAGTCCCGCGCCACCAGAGACCACCACGTCCGCTTTATCCAGCGCAACGACCACCTCCCTGACGACCTCGATAGATTCCACCCTGATCATGGATTCATCGATTTCCGGAACCATATCCACGATCTCGCCTTTTCCATCACCTGCCTCGGCAGGTTCAAACACATTTCCCCTCACCGTCGCCAGTTGCGGCTCGCCGGGGCACTTGAACACGGAAATCGCGTTGCCGCCTGAAACCGGCTTTGTCCGGAGCAGAAGGGAGTCTTCAGGATCAATTGAAAGATCGATGCAGTCGGTGGTAAGGCGGGTGTTCAAGCGACAGGCCAATCTCGGTCCCAGCTCCATACCGATGAAAGAGTGGCTCATGAGGAAGATTTTCGGGTTGATCTTCCTGCACGTCTGTTCCAGGGATGTAAGCCATAGATCGGCGTTGAATCCTTTCAATAAGGGGTGCTCCAATTTGTAAACCCGATTCGGACCATAGGGCACAGCCTGCTCGGCCGCCGCTGAAACCGTGTCACCCAGTAACACGATGGACAGACTCGCACCGAGATCACCGGCAAGCTTTTTTCCGGCTCTCAACAATTCAAGGGTCCTCAAGTCCAATGATCTCTCTTTCACTTCTCCCAGTATCATTACATCATTCATCCTGAACCTCCTTATAAATACTTACCCTTTTTTATCAGTACGTTATGGGTAAATTCGCGTTCAAAACAATCATAAAATTTCTGATGCGATCGCCTTGAATGACAAATTCCAATCCCGCTACAGCGGGACCAAATGTCAAATCAATGTCAAATGCCCAATGGTTCAATTAACGAGAAGTTCGCATCGTGCACAGTTGCTCTGTTACATGTCGCTGCAGCAGGCAGGTGACCGGAATATGTTTTGTCATTGAGGCATTTGGATTTCACTTGACATTTGAGCTTTGATATTTGTCATTTCCGCTATTCACCCTTCCAATGCCTGTAAGACCAGCTCATTGAGATCCATGACTTGAAGGGTCTCGGTCAGATCTGCAACCTTGCGGGCATCCTCCAGCATGATGCGGCACAAAGGGCATGCGGTTACGAGAATCTGTGCACCGGTCGCCTCAGCCTCCCTGATCCGGACTTCACTCATCTTGACCTCGCCGTCAAGGTCCTGCCACATCCGTCCGCCGCCCCCACCGCAGCA
>Ga0315540_10000954_pt1 | contig 16610 bp, 15 predicted proteins | sample SalMarSW160110MG_FD_203677 | JGI IMG/M metagenome (GOLD analysis project Ga0315540, IMG submission 203677) | Salt marsh sediment microbial communities from the Plum Island Ecosystem LTER, Massachusetts, United States - Salt Marsh Sediment SW1601-10 ...
TGCGTATTTCTCGCCCGACAGGTGCTGGTTCCCGAAATGGTACCACATCGATATCGGCGCCCGGTCGGGCTTCTCACCCCTCAGCACCGCGTCGAGCCGTTCAATTTTGGTCATTGTCTTCTCCTTCGTACTTCTATACCCTAACGCTGCATAAACAACATGTCAAAAGGGGGGATTATCTATTCGAGTTTCAAACAAAAATCATCGAAATACCCTCATTTGTGATTTCCAACCCATGGTGAATTCAAAGGATGGGGTCTATTTGATGCCATGTTGTTTACCCTCCTGGAAAGCCGGAGGACTCCAGATCCTGCGTTGTCAAGGGTTCGCAGTAGGTTGACTACGGCTTCACCCTTGGCGCCTTGGCTCTGAAGCCCTCCGACTTTTGCAACGTTAGGGCAGTCTTCGATGGTGTCAAATTTTGAGATTACCTCACAAGAATCGGACTTGTCAAAACCTTTGATCGCTTGCTGAAATCGCGGGATATCAGCCGTCCGAAAAACCGCGGATAGACCGGAAGGCCGATGATGACCACAAAACAAGCCACCATAAAAGCAATGGGTTTATGCCACCTTTTTCAAACTAACCGCACATACCTTATATTCCGGGGTTTTGGTAACCGGATCCAGGGCCGAGTTGGTCAGCCGATTGGCGGCATTTTCCATAAAATGCATGGGGATAAATACCACTCCCGGCCTCACCCTTTCAGTGATCAAGGCTTTGGTCATAATGTCTCCCCGCCGGCTGCTGGTCTTGATCTCTTCTCCGGATTCAATCCGCAGTTTTCCGGCGTCGTCGGGATGGATTTCAATGAATACTTCCGGGTTTTCATGATGCAGGGACGCGCATCTGCGGCTCATGGTGCCGGTAAGATAATGGGTAAAGATCGTCCCGGTGGTCAGCCAGAACGGATATTCATCATCCGGGACTTCAGCGGGCGGCCGGTAATCGATGACCTGAAACTGCCCTTTGCCCCTGGCAAACTGATCTTTGTGCAGATATTGGGTGCCGGGATGCTCCGGGTTGGGACAGGGCCAACAGAGTCCTTTCTCATTCAGCCGGTCATAGCTCATCCCGCCGTAGGACGGTGTCAGGCGTGCCATTTCATCGAAAATTTCTTCTGAGGATTGATACGTCATGGGATAATCCATTCGCGCAGAGAGTTCCTGGATGATCTCCCAGTTGGTCTTTCCGGGTATGGGGGGAATGGCCGGACGAACCCGCTGCACCCGCCGCTCAGAGTTGGTGAACGTACCGTCTGATTCGGCAAAGGACGTCGCCGGCAACACCAGGTGGGCCAGCTTCGTTGTATCGGTGGGAAAGATATCGATCACAAGGAGAAATTCAGCGGATTTCAATCCTTCCTCCACCCAATTGGCGTCCGAGTAGCTCAACACCGGGTTGGCCCCGAAAACCACCAATCCCTTGACCGTCCCTGACTTGACGGCCGCTATCTGCTCGATCATGGTCAGGCCCGGCGTGGCGGACAGCTTGGCCTTCCAGGCGGCCTCGAATTTCTCCAGGTTTCCGGGGGCCGTCACGTACTGATAGCCGGGAAAAACATTGGGCAAGGCGGCCATATCGCAGGCCCCTTGAACGTTGTTCTGGCCCCTTATGGGATTAACGCCGGTAGACGGTCGTCCGATGTGGCCGCACAACATGGCCAGATTCGCAAGACTTTTGACGTTATCGGTTCCGGTGGAATGCTGTGTAATGCCGAGAACATAACAAATAGCACCGGCTTTTGATTTGGCATACCATTCGGCCATTTTGACGATATCGTCAACCGCCACCCCTGAAATCTCGGCAGCACGTTCCGGCGGAAATTGCCTGATGATTTCCAAAAAAGCAGGAAAATCTTCCGTCCGTGAATCAATAAATTCCTGGTTGTGCCAGCCGTTATTGTAAATGACATGCATCATACCGTTGAGCAGCGCCACATCGGTGCCCAGATTCTGGCGGACATGCAGATCGGCCAGTGTGGCGATATGGGTCTTTCTGGGATCGGCCACCATGAGCTTGGCGCCGTTTTCCCTGGCGCGAATCAGGCGTTTGGCGGCAATGGGATGGGCCACGGTGGTATTTGAACCGATAACGAGGATACAATTTGCGCTTTCCAGTTCGACAAAGGAGTTGGTCATCGCCCCGCTCCCGAATGCAGCGGCCAGCCCGGCCACAGTCGGGGCATGTCAGAGACGGGCGCAGTGATCGATGTGATTGTGGCCGAATACGGCTCTGGCGAATTTTTGGAAAATATAGGTCTCTTCGTTGGTACATCGGGCCGAACCCACAAATGCCACGCTCTCCGGACCATACGTTTCTTTTAATCTCTTCAGTTCGGAAGACGCAAAGTTCAGCGCATCATCCCAGGTGGTTTCTTCCAGGGAATTTTCCCAGCGCATGAGGGGTGTTGTCAGTCGGTCTTTGTGCTGCACGAATTCATGCACATTCCATCCTTTGATACAAAGACTGCCTTCATTGGTCGGTCCGGTTTTCGCCGGATAGGTGCCGATGATCTTACCGTCCATCACCTGTAAAATGAGGTTGCACCCCACGGCGCAATAGGGACATGTTGTGAGAACAAAACGAAAATCCATACAGCCTCCTTTATCGCTATTCTTTTAAAAGAATAGCGACTTCAAAAAAAATATACCGCCATGCAAATCAGAACTTTTGACGTTGAAGCCATTGTCTGAAATCAGCTGTCAATTCCCAGAATTGGGCAACCGCATCCTCCCCTTCGGGAGTCAGCCGCGCGCCACCGCCGCGGGGACCTCCCAGACTTCGGGTCACCAGCTCTTTCCCCGCCAAACGGTTCATTGTATTGACCAAAGACCATGCATGGCTGTATGCCATTTCCAGAGAGCGGGCCGCGGCCGCAATGGAGCCGGTGTCGCGAATACACTCCAAGAGCACAACACGGCCCCAGCTTAAAAAGGTCTTTCCGTTTTTCTCTATCCAGAGGCGGCCCTTGATCTTCAGCCCTTTGGACTCATCGCTCTGGGCCAGACCGGTTCCCCTGCCGTGATCCGGTTTTTTACCTTTCATCGCACCAATTTAAAAATCCGAATGCCGCATGCTTAAAAAACACTTTCCCCATCATTTATTAATATCTACGGCGTCGCCTCAAACCTAAACCAAAGTTAGAAACGGACTTCAACACCGGCATACAAGGTTCTACCCGCCTGGGGAAAGCCGTAGGCCTGTTCGTAATTCCGGTCAAAGAGGTTGTCGGCGCCGATATAAACATGCAACCGCTTTTTCAAAAATGCCTGGTCCAATTTGAGATTTACCAGGGTATAGTCGTTTAATTTTCGCTTTTGAAGGGGTGTATTCTTGGAATAAAAGTACTCGTCGGCCACATACAGGACGCTGGCATACACCGAAAGACCAAAATCGAAAACATATCGCGTCTCAAATGTCAGCTTGTGTTCCGGGTTGTACTGCAATTGATCTTTTTCGGTATTGGGGGATTCGTCCTTGGTATCCAAAAACGTGTAACCGGCCCGTAGCAGGAGGTTTTTAAAATACCGCGTCTCGGCCGTCAGCTCAAAACCCTGAAATCGGTATTTATCGTTGTTCTCGAATATATTTGTGACATCCGACTTTTCAATGTAATCCGTAACATCAATATAAAATCCGGTCAACGAAAGAGTGGTGTGACCGGAAAATTGCTGCTCGATCCCCAGCTCGTAATTGTAAGATTGTTCGGGTTTTAAGTTCGTATTTCCGTCGCCTTCCTCGTAAAGCTGGCGAATGGACGGAAACCGGATCTTTCGGGCCGCAGAACCCCTGATGCGAGTGTTTTCAAAAATATCATAATGAGCGCCTGCGAGAAAACCGTAATCATCTTCCCCGTCGCCGTTATCCCTGTCAAACCAGTAATGGCTGTAGCCGAACACCAGACCCAACCGGTCAATGGGCGAGACTTCGTATTCAATGGCAGTGGAATAGATCTTTACCGATCGGTCATCGCTGAAACTTCGGGTGGCGTAAGTCGTGCTGCCGCCCCCACCGCCGCCACCGCCGCCACCACCACCACCGCCACCGCCGCCACCGCCGCCACCGACGGGAACGTCCCGGATAACACCGCTGGAATCGAAGGCCTGTTCTTCACCGCTCAACGAGACAGTGAAAAGACCGGCGGCTTTAAGATCAGCGGAAGTTTGTAGCGTGCCGCCAAAGATTTTGGTGGTGTTATTTTCTCTGAAGGTGTTTTTAACGGTGGGATCGTCCATGGAGTCGTAGTGGTTATTGTCATACTGGTTATCATCTTCATCCAGTTGGTTGGCAAAGAGCCAGCCGCGCATGCCGAAAGGTCCCGGCAGATCGCCACTGACGGAGATCTGACCGGAAAAACCGTCGTAATTGTCAATTCGTTCGTACTTGGGCTTGGAAGCAAACGGGTCTGAACTGTCGTTGATGGTAATCGGCGGTTTTCCGTATTGCCCCCGCATCTTGTTGGCGACCAGTCCGATTTGCCAGAGCTCATTCGGCGCATACCCGACATTGGCAAAAAGGTTCTTTTCTCTTTTGTCGCTATTGTCTCTCAAACCGCCGTCTTCCTCTGACGTGGGTACGAAATCATCGGACAGCACAAAGCCGTCGCTGTTTAGCGCACTGCCGCTGACAAAAGCGTTAAACCCTTTTTTGGCTCCGGAGACGGTGAAACTTCCCAGGTTACGGTGCCGCTGCCCGGTCTCCGCTTTTACGGATCCCTGAAACCCCTCGGTCCCCTTTTTGGTAATGACGTTGATGACGCCACCAAGTGCGCCCTGGCCGTATAATACCGAGCTGTCACCGTAGGACACTTTTATTTTGGCGATGTTTTCCACTGGAATGATGCTCGGATCAAACTGCCCGTCAAAGGTGGAATTAAATGGAATGCCGTTGAGCAGGAACAGCACGTGCCGTGACCGAAAACCTCTTATATCGACTCGCGGCACGCCGTCGGTGCCGGTGCGAATATTTATCCCGGGCAGCAGTTCCAGCGCTTTGTCCAGGGTTTGCACATGCCGGCGGGCGATATCGGCGGCGGTGATTTCCCGTACCGTACCGACGGACTGCACACCCACCTTTTCGCCGGTAACGACGATTTCACCCAGGGTATAGGTTGCCGTCTTATCTGTTTCTGATTGTGAAAACCCGTTTTGCGCAAAACCCATGCATAACCCCATTGCCAGGCAAACCAAAACCCGAGTAAAACCGTTTTTCATCGTCACCTCCACCGCTCCGAATGATAAAGATTTTCGATTCTTGATTGAAAATTGCCGTAGATCCCGATTTGTCTTGGGGACAAAAAAGGATATAATATTTCCTGCTTTTGTCCCTTTGTGCTTTCGCGATGGGTTTCCGATATAAAATACACTCGCGATTCAGACAGCAAATACCCCTTAGCATCATAATTGTCAATTATTTCTTGTTGTTATAATTTGTTTGACCAGTTTTAACGCCAAATTACCAAAGATGACAGCTGTATGGTCATTTTAAGTTAATATGAGTTTAGATAATCGCTTTAAACTTATTGACAGAAAAGAATATGATATCTATATCTAAAAATATCCGATTTGGACCATGCAATCATAATTCAAGAAGACAAAACAAAATGAAAAAATATTTATCAACCAAAGACGTGGCACAATTTTTAGGGGTCAATGAAAAAATGGTATATACGCTGGTAGCGGAAAAGGGACTGCCGGCAACTAAAGTGACGGGAAAGTGGCTTTTCCCGCGTTATCTGGTAGAACAATGGCTGGAGAATGAAACCATCAACTACCCAAAACCGACCATCTCGTTGCCCTCATACCAAGGCCTTTTGGTCATCACCGGGAGTAACGATATCCTTCTTGACCGGACGATTTCTCTTTTTAATCGCCTGCATACCGATCATCTGGCGGTCTTCGGAAACCTGGGCAGCATGGGAGGGATTCGTATGCTCCGTCGCAATCATTGCCATATTGCATCGAGCCACCTGCTCCAGGAAAACGGGGAGGACTACAATTTCGGCTTTGCCGTAGATGAACTGGAGCAGTTGCCGGCAGTGGTCAACTTCTGTCAGCGGCAACAGGGACTTTTGCTGGCGAAAGGGAATCCAAAAGAGATTCGTAACGTTGCCGACTTAGACAAGCCGGGCATAAAGATCGTCAACCGGCCTTTGGGAACCGGGACCCGGCTCCTTTTTGACACGGAACTCAAAAAAGCCGGAATCATCGGAGACCGGATCGACGGGTACCAACTGGAGCTTGGACGGCACCTGGATGTGGGGCTTGAAGTGTTGTCCGGAAGGGCCGATGCAGGTCCCGGAATCGAGGCGGTGGCAAGCTTGTTGGATCTTGATTTTATCCCTTTACGCTGGGAGCGCTTTGATTTTCTTGTTCTCAAGGATCGATTTTTTGAAAAAGGTGTTCAACTCTTTTTAGGGCTTTTGCCGGAAGCCGCCTTTCGGGATTTGGCGCAAGATCTTAAAGGATATGATTTGAGCCTTTGCGCCAAGATGATTTTCCCCCAGAAATAAGCCGGGTTGACATTGGATGTCGTTTAAATATAATCGCTTCCAACGAATCTTCCGCGACAGTGATACGGCGGTCGTCGATATTGTGCGGCGCATTTGACCTGAATTGATTTTTCTTGAAGCCCAAATAAAATTGACAGTTCTACCGCAAATTTGATACGATAAATAAAATCGTAATAAATATACAATTTAATTGTCAATATGAAGCTCCTCTCGGCCCTTCTGACCAATGGCCTTGGTTCCCGGAGATATGCTGCACAGGGTCTATGAATTAAACCCTTAATGTTCAGAGGAACAGACAGGACAGGAAAAAGAATCAATGGCGCATATTCTTATCATAGACGACGACAATCAGTTTCGGACGATGCTCCGGCAGCTTGTCGAGCGAAACGGACATGAGGTTTTGGAAGCTTCAGGTGGTAAAGAGGGGGTAAAGCTTTATCGCGAAAGCCCCACGGACCTCGTCATCACAGATCTCATTATGCCCGGAAAAGACGGCATCGAAACGATACAGGAATTGAAAAAAGAATTTCCGGACATCAAAATCATTGCCGTTTCCGGAGGCGGTCGTTTAGGTCCCCAGGACTATTTACATTTAGCCAAGATGTTAGGGGCACAGAGGACCTTAACCAAGCCCATCAAACTGCCCGACCTGTTAAAAGCCATTGAAGAACTTTTGGAATAATCCTATTTCTCCCCACAACAAGCGTGGTACCAAGACGTCAATCCTGCAAGGCCTTTCGGCGGCCTGGCCTATTTGTCTCGGGTATATTCCCATTGGGATTGCCTTCGGTGTACTGGCGCAAAAAGCCGGACTTTATCCAATAGAGATTATGCTGATGTCCATTCTGGTGTTTGCCGGAAGTTCTCAGTTTATTGCCGTATCCATGCTTTCCACCGGCGCAGGGGCGCTTTCGATAATCCTTACGACCTTTGCCGTGAATTTGAGGCATTTGCTGATGAGTTCGTCTCTGGCGGTATTTTTAGGTGATGCCACCCGCCGGAAACTGACCCTTTTCGCCTATGGCGTTACCGATGAAAGTTTTGCCGTTAACCACACCCGGTTCAGCCGGAAAACATGGAGCTTGAACCGGGCTCTGGTGGTGAATCATACGGCAAACCTTACGTGGATCGTCAGCAGCATCATCGGCGGGTACAGCGGCCGATTTATCCACCAAGGGGCATTCGGCATCGATTATGCGCTGACGGCAATGTTTATCTGCCTTTTGATTTTTCAGCTTAAAGGCCGCCTCTATGTTCTAACGGCGGTCATTGCCGGCGCTGTGGCGGTGATCCTTTCTCTGATCATTCCCGGCAGTTCATACATTGTTCTGGCCTCGATCATTGCGGCCACGACAGTACTGGGGTTGAAAAAATGGGGCGCAAGATGATCCATCCGGAGGTGATATGGGTTATCCTCGGTATGGCCCTGGTGACATATCTGCCCCGCTGGGTCCCGCTGGTGTTTTTGTCCCGGCGCAATCTGCCCCGATGGCTGGTCGAATGGCTCGACCTGATTCCGGCGGCCATCCTTAGCGCGCTCCTCTTGCCGGAGTTGGTGACCAACGGCACGCCCCGCCATATCGCCCTCTGGCAACCCGAACTCTGGGTGGCAATACCGACCTTTGTTTTTGCCCTGAAAACGAAATCTTTAGGTGGCACCGTCGTGATTGGAATGGCCCTGTTCTGGCTGGCACATAGTGTGACTTAATCTTCGGTTAAAATCAAATTTTCGGCATTTTTTTGGGGTATAAAAGAGAAATTATATGAAACTGACGATAAAAATTATGAGTTTAATTTTTTTGGGAATCATCGCGCTTTTGGCTGCCGACGGATACATTTCCGTCAAGCGCGAGATCAACCAGTTTGACAATGATATGAAGCAAAACGCTTACTTGCTGGGAAACACGGTCAAGGAATTGACCCTTGACGCGTGGCATGAATCCGGTCGAAACCGTGCTCTGGAACTGATCAAAAAAGTGGATAAAGAGGAAAATCATATGCGGATCCGGTGGGTTTGGCTGGGCAGTCTTTCAGGCGGTCCTTACATGCCCCGCGTGGCCCTGAAAAAATTGGCCGCGGTATTCAACGGACAAGAAATTTCAGTGAAAAAAACCGATGACAATGGGCCCGGTTATCGTTATACGTATATTCCCGTCAAAATCAGCAATGACGCACACGGCGCTCTTGAAATCTCAGAATCTCTGGCCGAGTTGACGGGCTATGTGCATAAAATGATATTGCGATCGATCATACTCGGCATCCTGATGGCATTGCTGGGCTTTATCATGTTGTGGGGGCTGGGTATTAAATTTGTCGGCCGTCCGCTGAATCGTATGATGAATTTCACACGGCAGATCGGCGAAGGTGATTTCTCGAAGCGAATTGTTGTTCATGGACACGATGAACTTTCCAATCTGGCGACGGCCATGAATCAAATGTGCGAGCAGCTTGCGGCATCACGAGAGGCGGTCCGCAAAGAGACGGAAGCCCGTATTTCAGCACTCGAACAGTTGCGCCATACCGAACGTCTCGCGACGCTGGGGCGTCTCTCTTCAGGGATCGCCCATGAACTGGGTACCCCCCTTAATGTTGTTTCAGGAAGAGCCAAGCTGATCATTGATGAAAATCTCAACAAAGAAGATATTATTGAATGCTCGAGGATCATTAAAGAGCAAGCGGAGCGTATGGCGAAACTGATCCGCCAACTCCTCGATTTTGCCAGACGCCGGGCGCCTCAAAAGTCATGGATCGATCTTAAGAATCTATCCACTCAAGTGATGGAAATGCTGAAACCGAGCGCAAAAAAACAGAACGTCAACCTTGAGCTTTTAACAAACGAAGACATCCCCCTGGTCTCCATTGACGCGTATCAGATTCAACAGGTTTTGATCAACCTGGTGATGAACGGAATTCAGGCCATGCCTGACGGCGGACATCTGGAACTCGGAATCCATATGAAATACGCATGCCCTCCGGCGCTAAATTGCAACCCGGAACAAAATTATGCGGTAATATATATTAAAGATGAAGGAAGCGGTATTCCTGAAGACCACATCCACCATTTATTCGAGCCTTTCTTTACCACCAAAAGTGTGGGACAAGGGACCGGATTGGGGTTATCCATTGCCTATGGCATCGTTCAAGAGCACGGCGGATGGATCGATGTTCAGAGCAAGGCCGGCAAAGGGAGCTGTTTTACGATTTATATACCGCTGGAGGTTGACGAATGCGCGGAAAAATCCTGATCGTCGATGATGAACAAATCATGTGCGAGATGCTTGCGGATGATCTCAAACGGCACGGTTTCCAGCCGACATGGTGCATCTCTTCCGAGAAAGCGCTTGACATCCTGAAGACACAATCTTTTGATGTCCTCCTGGCAGATTTGAATTTGCCGAACATGAACGGCATCGAGCTCTGCGAACGAATCGTTGCAAACCGGCCGGACATACCGGTCATCGTCATTACCGCGTTCGGGAGTATGGAGACCGTTATTGCCGCCATTCGCGCAGGAGCATACGATTTCGTCAACAAACCCATCGATACGGAATTCCTTGTCCTGTCCCTCGACCGCGCCGTCAAACACCGCGGCCTCCAGGAAAAGGTAAAGCTTTTGGACAAAGCACTCAAAAAATCTCACCGGTTCGACAAATTGATTGGCGAAAGTCCCCTTATGGGAAAGCTGATGAGCCGGCTCGAACGCGTTGCCGATACTGAAACGTCTATTCTCATTGCCGGAGAAACCGGAACGGGAAAAGAACTCGTTGCTCGGGCCCTTCATAAACGAAGCCGGCGGCGTAAAAACCCTTTTGTCGCCGTCAACTGTGCCGCTCTCCCGGATTCGCTGCTGGAAAACGAACTCTTCGGCCACAAACGCGGGGCGTATACCGATGCAAAGGCGGATCGCAGAGGATTATTTTTACAGGCCCATGGCGGAACGCTCTTTTTTGATGAAATCGGCGATATCCCGTTGTCCCTTCAACCCAAGCTTCTTAGATCTCTGGAAGAACGCAGTGTCCGCCCCATCGGCGGCACTTCGGAAGTCCCTTTTGACGTGCGAATCATTGCCGCGACCAATCGTGACATTGAAACCGCCATTGAAGAAGGCCGGTTCCGTGAAGACCTGTATTATCGCATCAATGTCATTCAGATCGATCTTCCGCCCCTTCGGGAGCGCGGTGCCGACATTCTCCTTCTCGCACGGCATTTTGTCGAGCAGTTTGCCATTCGCGCTGACAAAAAAATTGCCGGGATATCCAATGCCGCCGCGGAAAAGCTTTTGAATTATTCATGGCCCGGAAATGTGCGCGAACTTCGAAATATCATCGAACGAGCGGTTGTATTGACAGGATATGAAAAAATTTCCGTCGATGATCTTCCGGAAAAAATACGCGATTATAAATCCTCCTGGTTTCTCCTTGAAAGTGACACCCCAAGCGAACTCGTTCCGGTTCAGGAAGTTGAGCGCCGATACATTCTTCATGTTTTGAAAACGGTCGGCGGCAACAAAACTTTGGCCGCGAAAGTGCTGGGTCTGGACCGCAAAACCCTGTATCGCAAACTCGAGCACTACAAGGTCGACTGACCAATGCGGTTCTAAGCTCGCCTGACATACTTCCGGCGTCCTCCCGCGACACCCCAGGACCGGGGCATATTGCCACAATGTCGCAAAATGCCCCGCCCCCAAAGGCCGGATATCCAGTACATTTCGGAAAATTTCGATCCTGATTTAAACAATATTTATTTATTATTACAATATATTATACTATTTCTGGAAAGGAACCGTCCATGGAAGATATTTTCTGGCATACGAATTGCTAAATATTCAATCAAGATAACATCGGGACTGGATTTTCTTTGAACGACAGGTTTTGAAATGGGGAAATCCACTGAAAAAAGTGGCGGGAATCCTTCCGGCGCCGGCACAAACGGGATCCATGCCGTGAAAAGCCATCGACACTTACGGGAGGCGGATATGGTCAAAGAAGAATATTGTATGCCATATGAAGCGGACTTTTCACCACAAGATTCTTTTTATAAACATCCTCCATTGAGAATACTCCTTACGGAAGATGATTTTGAGATGCGTAAGATGCTTTCCTGGTATCTGCAGAAAAAGGGGTGTGACGTTATTACGGCCAATAATGGAAATGATCTCATGAGACATCTTGGATTTTCCGGACCCTTGGAATATTTTCACGGATTTGATTTAATTATATCAGACATTCGCATGCCGGGCATTTCGGGGCTTCAAGTTCTTGAAGCCACCAAGAAATTCGATGATTTTCCGCCCATGATTTTGATCACCGCCTTTCCGGACAAACAAACCCTTGATCTGGCCAACAACTTGGGAGCTGCGGCTGTACTTACTAAACCTTTCGACATGAACGACCTCCTAACCATAATCAGTCAAATCTACCCTCTAGGACTGATATCCGCGAAACCGCAGCTCCCAATCTCCGGACAAAAACCCGTTACCGTGAAATTTCCGCTCGATTTATGTTTCCGGCATGATATCGAAACAGAACCGATCAAAGATTTTGTTTATCACACGGCCGCCAAACTGAATCGATTCCGCAATTACATCCAGCATTGCCGGGTGGTCATCGATCAGTCGGGCGCCCACCATCAAAAAAACCGTCTTTATTGCGTAACGATAACCATAGATGTCCCCGGCAAACTCATTACCGTAAAGCACGATTCGGAATCGGGAACCGGTTCCGAAAACCTTTACCTTTCCATAGATTTTGCTTTCACAACGGTAATGCGACGTTTAAAACGGTATCTTAAAAAGCATTACAGTGCGAAGAGGAAATAATCTGTTTTGAATCCAGACCCGGAATGTTTGAAATATTGACAACATATTACGATGACATATGGTTGCCTAACTGGAACCCATACACCCGAACCTCGAAGCGCCCCCCTCCCCTTATCCAAGATTGAAAATCGGCCATTGATGATCTATAGTATGTTCTGACCGGCAAACCGCTGGTTTTGCCCGTACGGATATGTTCATTCTTTTCATCAATTAAATTGAACGATAAGGAGAATTCCGATGAATGATCCCATGTGCACGCACAATGGAACAAGAAAAAAAACGTTTGTGACGATGATGCTGGCAGCCGCCTTGATGCTGGCCATCTCAATCTCCCAACCCGCCGTCAATGCGTGGGCCGTGCCACGGGACCGATCAACCATCCCTGAAAGCTTCAGCATGCTTGCCGAAACCGTTAGTCCGGCGGTGGTCAATATCAGCACCGTAAAAACCATCAAGGGCGGCGGACCGGTGTTCCGACACTATTATCAAGGCCCCCAGGGAGATCAGGATCCATTCAAGGATTTTTTCGATAAGTTTTTCGGAGATGAAGAGCATCGGGAATACAAACAGCGAAGCCTGGGATCCGGATTCATCATCGATAAAGATGGGTATATCGTTACGAACAATCATGTAATCGCCGGTGCGGACGAAATCAAGGTCAAATTGAATTCCGGAAAAGAATATGACGCCAAAATCATCGGCCGGGATCCCAGCACGGATATTGCGCTGATCAAGATAAAACCCGGCGGAAACTATTCCGTCGCGACCTTCGGCGATTCCGATTCCCTTAAAGTGGGACAATGGGTCGTGGCCATCGGCAGTCCCTTCGGGCTGGAGCATACCGTAACTGCGGGAATTGTCAGCGCCAAAGGCCGGGTCATCGGCTCCGGTCCTTATGACGACTTTATCCAGACCGATGCATCCATCAACCCCGGCAACAGCGGTGGTCCGCTGATCAACATGAACGGTCAGGTGGTCGGCATCAATACCGCCATTATCGCCGGCGGGAACGGAATCGGCTTTGCCATTCCCGTAAACATGGCCAAAGGGGTCATCAAACAGCTCAAAGAACAAGGTAAAGTGACCCGGGGCTGGCTCGGGGTCGGCATTCAGGATATTTCCGATGAAATGGCTGAATACTACGGGATAAAAAACAAAGAAGGCGTGCTGGTATCTCAGGTTTTTCCGGGAGATCCCGCGGATAAGGCCGGGATCCGGACAAGGGACATTATTATTGACGTCAACGGCAAAAAAATTGAAGCCAGCCGGGAGCTGACCCGCATCATCGCCGCTTTTCATGTCGGCCAAATGGTCAAAATAACGGCATTGCGCAACGGCAAGGAGAAAACCTTTAACGTCAAAATTGCCAGAAGACAGGAAGGGCGCCTGTCTTTAGTCGGTATTCCCCATAAAAAACAGGAAGCCTTCGGCATACGGGTATCAAACCTGACGCCGGAAATCGCCCGGAAGTTCAATATACGGGAAACCAAAGGCGTGGTGGTCACCCATGTTCAATCCAACAGCCAGGGTGACAACGAAGGTATTCAACCCGGCGACATGATAAAGGAAATCAATCACCAATCCATCAACACGGTGGATGATTACAAAGATGCCGTGCAAAAAGTGAAAAAAAACGGCGCTGTCATTTTGCTGGTCAAACGGGCCAATTCAGGATTTTTCGTGATTAAGTTGAAAAAGCAGAAGTAAAGAATCCGAACCCGGGGAAACCGAATTTGATATAAACTCTGGAAGAGGCTGTTTTACTCTGAATCGAATAAGTTAAAAGTGACTAAAGTGATCTAAAGTGCCTAAAGTTATGGAGTCGCTTTGCTCCGCTGCTTTTATATAATTTGCAGCATTCCTCAACTTTAGCTCACTTCAAACTTTAGCTCACTTCAAACTCGTTGAGCGATTCTTCATTCAGAAATATAATTTATTGATTCAACTCATAATAATGAGCCATTTTATGAATAACCATTATTGCATTGCCCCTACAAGGAGGAAATAAAACGTGGTCGAGGTATTAAAAGAGCAGGTCGCGGAAAAAAGCCTGCTGGTCAACAACATCAGAAGGGAAATCGACAAAATATTAGTGGGTCAGCGAGATCTCGTGGACGGTCTTCTGGTCGGGCTTTTTACCAAAGGACATATTCTCATCGAAGGGGTTCCCGGGCTGGCAAAGACCAGCGCCGTCATGGCGCTGGCTTCAACGGTTCAGGCGGAGTTCAAAAGAATTCAGTTCACACCGGATCTCTTGCCGGCGGATCTGATCGGCACCGAAATCTATCGTCCCAAAACCGGTGATTTCTCCATTAAAAAAGGGCCTGTTTTCCATAATATCATTTTAGCGGACGAGATCAACCGGGCGCCGTCCAAGGTTCAGTCCGCTCTTTTGGAGGCCATGCAGGAACGTCAGGTAACCATCGGTGAAACGACCTTTGACCTTCCCGACCCGTTTATGGTGATGGCCACCCAAAACCCCATCGAACAGGAAGGGACATACCCGCTGCCCGAAGCGCAGGTCGACCGGTTTATGCTCAAAGTTCTCATCGACTACCCGGAAAAAAATGAAGAAAAAGAAATTTTGAAACGGGTGGGATTCGAGACGCCCCGTCAAATCCAGCAGGTGATGACTCCCGAAGAACTCGATGCCGTCGTTTCGCTGATCCGAGAAATCTATATGGACGAAAAGCTCAAGGATTATATCGTGGATATTGTTTTGGCCACCCGCAAGCCCGATGATTACGACATCGAGGTTTCCGATTATATTCAGTTCGGCGCATCGCCCAGGGCAACCATCTTTTTGAGCCTGGCGGCCAGGGTATATGCGTTTTTGCGGGGGAGGGCCTATGTTACGCCCCAGGATATCAAAATCATCGCACCGGCGGTGCTGCGCCACAGAATCATTCTTTCCTACGAAGCAGAAGCCGAAAACATCTCGCCGGATCAGATTATCGGGCAGATTTTTGATTCCATTGAAGTGCCGTAAAATTTTTTTTCGGCCTGGTGCATCCTAAATTCTGAAACATTCAATAAAAAAATGCTGTCACCGGAACTGATAAAGAAAATAAAAAAAATTCATATCAAAAGCAATCGACAGGTCAACACCCTGATGGCCGGCCAGTATAAATCCGTATTTCGCGGATCGGGCATCGAGTTTGAAGAAGTCAGAGATTATACACCGGGCGATGAGATCAAAAATATCGACTGGAAAGTCTCCGCCAGAATGGGTCGCCCGTTCATCAAACTTTACCGGGAAGAGCGGGAGTTGGTTGTCATGCTCCTGGTGGATATGAGTGCATCCGGCGGTTTCGGCACCGGCGATAGCCTGAAAACGGAAAAGGCCGTTGAAGTCGCCGCTGTTCTGGCATTCAATGCCATTCGCAACAACGATAAAGTAGGGGCGATTCTATTTACCGATACCGTCGAAAAATACATCCCCCCCAAGAAGGGATCGTCTCATGTCTGGCGCGTTATTCGAGCAATTTTTACTTTCGATCCCCGGGGCAAAGGCACGGATATTCAAACCGCCGTCAGCTACCTGGGACGGGTCTGCCGAAAAAGAACCATCTCATTTTTAATTTCAGACTTTTTGTCCGGCAACTACCTCAAGCGACTGAAAGTCACGGCGAAAAAACATGAACTCATCGGCGTTATGATATCGGATCCCGGCGAGTTCTTTCTGCCTGAAGCGGGAATGATCTTCATCGAGGACCTGGAAACCGGAAACCATCTGTTTCTGGATGCTTCCGACGCGAACACCCGACATCTGTATCAGGCTAAAAAACGCCGACAATACGAAAGGACACTGGAGCAGTTGAAATCCGCAGATATCGACTGCATTGAAATCAGCACGCGGGACGTTGTAACAGATGCGCTGATAAAATATTTCAGGTATCGAAAACAACGGATGCAATAATGGTTCCAAACACGCTGACAACGAATCATTTGACCGATATTCATGATATCAAACCCCTTGAACGCATCGGGGTCGATCCAAGGCTGCTTCATTACATCCTGTACGTCGCGGCGGGACTTATCCTTGCTGGTTTGATTATCGTGATGTTTTGGGTTTTAAAAAAACGAAAGCGAAAAAAAGAAGCACCGGTTGTCCGCATTTCGCCCCATGAGGCTGCATTGACCGCCGTCAGGGCGCTTTCCAAAAGGATCGATGGAGAAGGGAGGGCATTTTATTTTGACCTCTCCGCAATTTTAAGGGGCTATGTTCACGAAAGGTTTCGCATCGGCAGCCTGGAAATGACCACCGAAGAACTTCTC
>Ga0315540_10000955_pt1 | contig 16600 bp, 13 predicted proteins | sample SalMarSW160110MG_FD_203677 | JGI IMG/M metagenome (GOLD analysis project Ga0315540, IMG submission 203677) | Salt marsh sediment microbial communities from the Plum Island Ecosystem LTER, Massachusetts, United States - Salt Marsh Sediment SW1601-10 ...
GATCGAGCGCATCAGCGAAATGGCCGAACTGGTCCACCGGAGCGGCGCCTTGCTGATCGTGGCGGTGACCGAGCCACTCTCCCTGGGCGTGGTCACCCCCCCGGCGGAAGCGGACATTGTCTGCGGCGAAGCGCAATCGTTCGGCGTCCCGGTGGCTTTTGGCGGGCCCTACGTCGGCTTCCTCGCAACCCGTGAAAAGTTTGTGCGCCAGATGCCCGGGCGCCTGGTGGGCCAGACCGTGGATACCAAAGGGCGGCGCGGATTCGTGCTGACTCTTGCCACTCGCGAACAGCACATCCGGCGCGAGAAAGCCACTTCAAACATCTGCACCAACCAGTCGCTGTGCGCGCTGGCCGCAACCATCTATCTTTGCCTGCTGGGCAAGCAGGGGCTGAAGGCGCTGGCGGAACACAACCTGGCCAAGGCCCATTACGCCGCAGGGCAGCTTGCCACGGTGCCGGGAACGTCCGTGCCGTTTGAATCCCCGTTCTTCAATGAATTCGTGGTGAAGGCGCCCGGAAACGCTGAGAGCCTGTTGAGCGAACTTCGGCGGGAAAAAATTCTGGGCGGCGTCGATCTCGGCCGCTTCTACCCTGAGCTGGCCGACCATCTGCTGGTCTGTGTCACCGAGACGGTGAACAAGGCGGCGCTCGACCGGATGGTCAGGATCTACCAGGAATTTTCCACGCGGAAACAGGCCAGAGCCGCGGCGCCCTCCGGCGCATCGCATCCCGTGGGCCAGGAGAAAGCATGAAGGAGCATCCCCGCCACGCCAGGACGCACATCACGCGCGACGAGAACCTGATCTTTGAGAGGAGCTCGCCCGGCAAGTGCGGCGTTGATCTTGCCGCCCCGGAAGTTCCGGCTGCCTCGGCGGCGGATCTGCTGGGCGACGATCTCTGCCGGAAGGATATTCCGGGCTTCCCGGAGGTTTCGGAGCTGGAAGTTATCCGGCACTTTACGCGTCTTTCCACCTGGAACTACGGCGTGGACACGGGGCTCTATCCGCTGGGCTCCTGCACCATGAAGTACAATCCGCGCATCAATGAGGTGGTGGCCCGCCTGGAGGGCCTGGCGACCGACCATCCTTACGCGCCGGCGGAACTCACCCAAGGCTGCCTGAAAGTCCTGCACGATACGGCGCGCTGCCTGGCTGAAATTACGGGCATGGACGCGGTTTCGCTGCAGCCGGCGGCGGGCGCGCAGGGCGAGCTTTCCGGCATCCTGATGATTCATGCCTGCCTGGCCGATCGCGGCAATCCTCGAAAGTACATCCTGATTCCCGACTCGGCGCACGGCACCAATCCGGCCAGCGTCACAACTTCCGGATATCAGGTGCGGAACCTGAAATCCGACGCTCACGGCTGCCTTGACCTGGCGGAGCTTGACCGGGCTATGACGGACGAAGTTGCCGGGCTGATGCTGACCAATCCCAACACGCTGGGAATTTTTGAAGTCCGGATCCGCGAGATCTGCGAGCTGGTCCACCGCAAGGGGGGCCTCGTTTACATGGACGGCGCCAACATGAACGCGCTGCTGGGTGTGGCGCGCCCGGCCGACTTTGGCGCGGACGTCATGCACCTGAACCTGCACAAGACCTTCACCACACCCCATGGCGGTGGCGGGCCCGGCTCAGGCCCCGTAGCGGTCCGCAAGGTTCTCGAACCTTATCTCCCGTCGCCCGTGGTCGCGCAGGCACAGGACGGATCCTACAGCCTGGATGACGACCGCCCGAAAAGCATCGGGCGGGTTCGCGCGTTCTACGGAAATTTCGGCATGGTGGTGCGGGCGCTGGCCTTTATCGCCGCCAACGGAGGCGAGGGACTCCTGCAAACCACGCAGGACGCCGTGCTCAACGCCAATTACGTGATGCGCAAGCTGCAGGACCTCTACGACCTGCCCTACAACGAGCCCTGCATGCACGAGTGCGTTCTATCTGACCGCCGCCAGGCCGCGCGCGGCGTTCATACCATGGACATCGCCAAGCGGCTGATCGATTACGGCTTTCATCCCTACACCACCGCATTTCCGCTGATTGTGCAGGGCGCCATGATGATTGAGCCCACGGAAAGCGCCAGCAAGGAAGAGCTGGACGAGTTTATTGAAGCCATGCGGGCCGTGGCGGAAGAGGTTGAGGAAGACCCGGAATTCGTTCTGAAAGCGCCCTACTCCACGCGCGTCAGCCGCCTGGACGAAGCCACCGCCGCCCGCAAGCCCATCCTGCGCTGGAAACCCTAGTTTTGCCAGCCGATATAAAATCTTTCCAAACCACAATATCTAGGCTCCCGCAAGATTTGTCGCCCACGATATTGGGTTTTTTTCACTTTACAGCCCCCCCGATTCGTGATAGCTTGAGCGAAGTGTTTGGGGTAGCTCGCGACTGCCTTTTGTTGCGCGCCAAAGGCATGGCGGGTAAGGTGAGTGCGCTCGGAGCCAAACGGCAACGATGCCGGGAGAATACGCCGGGAACTTACCTGTGTGCGTGGCGCATTTCCCTCGAAATCCTGGATCTGGACGTGTGCCCGAGGTGTATCTGCAGCGCGGTTTGCGGGGATGACCCAGTTTTTGAACGGAGGCAATGATCTTGCTGAAATTAAAGAGATTAGATCTGCTCGGCTTCAAGTCGTTTGCAGACCGAACGCGCCTGGAATTTCAGGACGGAACGGTCGGCATCGTGGGGCCGAACGGGTGCGGCAAGTCTAATCTGTCTGATGCCATGAACTGGGTTCTGGGCGAGCAGAAGGTGCGCATGCTGCGCGGTGAGCGCATGACAGACGTCATCTTCAACGGCACTGGCAGCCGCCCTCCAACGGGCATGGCCGAAGTGAGCCTGACGCTTGAAGATCTCGATTACGACTCGAGTGAAGAAGCAGCTGAGCCAGCGGAGCCGGTTGAGGCCCGGACAGAAATCGCAGATTACGCAGATTCAACGGAATCCACCGATTCGGAGGAAGGTGGAACATCTGAAATCACGCGGGCTGCCGCCACCAAACGCGCCGTCTACAAAGGCTACCTGAAGGATGGTTCGGGCCAGATCACCGTCACCCGCCGACTGTTCCGGTCCGGCGAAAGCGAATACCTGATCAACGGCCGCGCCAGCCGGTTGCGCGACATTCAGGACGTCTTTATGGGCACGGGCCTGGGCCCGGAATCCTACGCCATCATCGAGCAGGGGCGCATCGGCCAGATTCTGAGTTCCAAGCCGTCCGACCGCCGCCTGATTCTGGAGGAAGCGGCCGGTATTTCCAAATTCAAGGCCCGCAAGCGCGCCGCGGAGCTGAAACTTGAATCCTCGCGGGGGAACCTGTCGCGCATCACGGACATCCTGGAAGAAGTCATCAAGCAGGTGAACTCGCTGAAGCGCCAGGCGTCCAAGGCGCGCCGCTACCGGGAACTGCACGAGGAGATGATGGGGCGGCAGAAAGTCACCCTGGGTTCCCGCCTGCGGATGCTGGAGTCGCAATGCCAGCAGCTTCGCAAAGATTTCGAAATGCTCCAGCAGCTCTGTGCTGAAGAGAGCCGGGGGCTTGAGCTGCTGACGAACGAGCAGCGGACCACCACGGCGCGCTGTGAAGAATTGGAAGGCCGGCTGATTTCCGTCCGTGAGACGGTGGCGGAGACCGAGATGGAACGGCAGCGATTGCAGTCGCGTCTCGAGCAGATCCGTCAGCAGATTGCCGCGCTGGATTCCAGAAGCGCCGACGCAAAGCAGGAGAGCGAGCAGATCCGTTTGCGAATGGAGTCGCTTGAACAGGAAGCCGCCCAGCGGGCACGGGAACATGAAGCGCTGCTGCAGGAACAGGCGGCGGCTGAAGAAGAGGGCTCGCGGCTGCAGGAGAAACAGGAAGAACTCGGGCAGCGCATCCGCGAAGCCGAGCGGGCCGTTGAGCAGGCTCGCCAGGCTCTCATGGCATCCATCAGCCGGGCCTCCAACCTGCGGAACCAGCTTGTGCAGGCGGAAGAAATGGGCCTGGCGCTCGACCGCCAGGAAGCAAGAATCAGCGAAGAACGTGCGGGCGTTGAAGCCGAGCGCCGGCAGCACGCTGCCGAACTCGATGCGCTGGCGCAGGAAAACGAACGCTTCCAGAACGAGCTGTCGCAGCTGGCCGAATCGGTTTCGCAGACGGCCGCGGCGCTGGACCAGGCGCAGCAGGCGGAAGCGGCGGAGAGGCGGGACCTCGAAAACCTTCGCCGCGAGTTTTCCGGAATGCAGGCCCGCAAGCAGACTCTGGAAGAGTCGCTGGCGCGCCACGCTTACTCCACGGAAAGCGTTCGCCGGCTCTTGAACGGCGAGTTTCCTTCAAACGGCCATCAGTTCCGGCCGCTGGGCGTGCTGGCGGATTTTTTGGAAGTTTCTCCCGGATACGAGGAGGTTGTTGAAGAATTTCTGAAGTCGGAGCTGGACTGCGTGGTGGTTGAACAGCACGCGGAAGCCCGCTCGGGCATTGCGATCCTTCAGGCGGAAGGTACCGGCCGGTCGACGTTTTTTGTGACCCGCCCGGACGCCGCCGGCCACCTCGGCAGCAACGGCCATCACCAGATCAGCCAGGAGCCGGGCGTGGTGGCTTCGCTTCGTGAGATGGTGCGCCTCGAGCCCCGGCTGGGACTGAGTGGCGATTCGCCGCTGCCCTCGCTGAGCAAGGCCTATCTGGTGGAAGACACCGCGGCCGCCGAGAGGCTGGCTGCGAGTTATCCCGAATGCCACTTTGTGACACGCTCCGGCGAGCACTATCATCACCGGCTGGTTTCCGGCGGACACGGGTCGAGTGCGGGGCCGCTGGCCCTGCGGCGCGACTTCCGCGACCTGGAACGGCGCACCGTGGAAGTGGAATCGGACATCCAGGCGAGAGAAGCCAGGCTCGTTGCCGTCGAAGAGCAGGCGGGAAAGCTGAAAGAGAGCTTGAGCGGCCTGAACGCGGCGCGGCAGGAGTCAGAAAAGAACTCGGTGGTGGGATCTGAGCGGCTGCGGCAGGTCCAGCAGGCGCTGGCCCGCACGCTGGAACGGTTGCGGGTTTTTGCAGAGGAGAGCCAGCGGCTGCAGGCGGAGCGCCAGTCGCTCGAATCCAAACAGGTGGCCATCCGCGCCCAGCTTGAAGCCGAGGAAGCTGAAAGGGTGCGGCTGGAGGCGGAGATCGCTTCCAGCTCCGAACAGGTGGGCGTGGAGCGGCAGAGATTTGACCAGGGTGCCCTGACCCTGGCCCAGGCGCAGGCCCGCTTCAGCACCTTGCAGGAACGGACCCGGGCGCTGGCTGCTGACCGGGCGCGGCTGGATGCCCAGGCGCGCGAAATGGGCGACCGGATGGACCATCTTGCCCGGCAGGTGAGCGGATGGGAAGAAACCCAGCAGCAGCTTGCCGCGGAAGCTGAATCCACCCGCGCGCGCGACGCCGAGCTTGAAACCATTCACGCCCGGCTGAAGGAAGAGTTGCAGGGCGTCGGAAGCGATTTGCAGAGGGTGCGTACGCGGCGGGATGAACTCCGGCCGCAGGTTGAGCAGGCCCGCGCCCGCTACGAAGCCGAGCGTGAAAAACGTTCTGAGGTTGAAGTCGCGCTGGCCCGCGCTGAATCTGACCGCGACCACCACGCCGCGCAGTGCCGCGAATCGCTCCAGCAGGAACCCGAAGCTTTGCTGGCTGATCTGGCCGAAGAGGCTTTGCTGGTGGGCGAAGCTCTGGAAACTGCGGAAGAGGAAGTGCGGCAGCTCAAGAAGAAAATCGAAAATCTCGGCCCGCTCAACATGATGGCGCTTGAGGAACTGAAAGAGGCTGAAGAGCGCTACGAATTCCTGGAAGGCCAGCGGCAGGACCTGCTTTCTTCCATTGAAGACACCGCCCAGGCTATCAAGGAAATCGACCGGCTCTCTCGCTTGCAGTTCATGGAAGCCTTCAAGGCCATCAACGCCCATTTCGCGGAGTCGTTCCGGACGCTGTTTGGCGGCGGCATCGGCCAGTTGCGGCTGAACGATCCGGAGGATCCTGACAGCGGCCTCGACATCGTGGCCCAGCCGCCCGGCAAACGCCTGCAGAACATCCTGCTGCTTTCCGGTGGTGAAAAAGCCCTGGCCGCGCTGGCCCTGCTGATCGCCATCTTCCGCTACACGCCCAGCCCCTTCTGCGTGCTGGACGAGGTGGACGCGCCGCTCGACGACACCAACGTCGGCCGCTTTACCCGGCTGATCCGCAAGATGAGCTCTGCCACGCAGTTCATCCTGATTACCCACAACAAGACCACCATGGAAATCGCGCGCGCCATCTACGGCGTCACCATGGAAGAACCCGGCGTCTCCAAGCTGATTTCCGTGCAACTGGAAGAATTCGAGGAAGAGCTGGAAGCCGTGCCGGCGTGAAGGGCACCCGTGGTTGGTGGGTGAAGGAAGAAAATCCGCAAACTCTTTACGGAACCCTGCGTCCCCGCTCAGCATGCAAGCACGCACAAAGCTGCCGCCTGTATACACCCCGCGGAAATCAAATGCAACCGCGCATTGGCTGCCCAGACACCGTGTAGAACAATGTACGCCTTTTCTTTCCCATTGACATGAATTCCTGATGCCTTAGAATTAGTTGCTGCAAACTTCCACTATGCAAGGGACACACACTTGATCATTCATGAAACGAATCTCCCAGGGACGACACTTTTATCTCGCGGCAAAGTCCGTGACATTTATGCGGAGGGTGACGACCAGCTCCTGGTTGTTGCGTCGGACCGCATTTCGGCCTTTGACGTGATTCTGGACCAGCCGATTCCGGACAAAGGACGGGTGCTGACGCAACTCTCGTGTTTCTGGTTCGAGCGTTTCAAGGACCTGGTGCCCACTCATTTCCTGACGGCCGATTTGTCGGAGTATCCGAAGGAACTGCAGGCGTTCGCGGACCAGATTGAAGGCCGCTCGATGCTGGTGAAAAAGGCCCAGCCGTTCCCCATCGAGTGTGTGGTCAGGGGCTATCTGGCCGGATCGGGCTGGAAGGAATACCGCTCGAACGGTACCGTTTGCGGAATCAAGCTGCCCGCGGGGCTTGTGGAATCAAGCCGCCTGGACGAGCCGATTTTTACGCCCGCCACCAAGGCCGAGTCGGGCCACGACGAAAACATCTCTTTTGAGGAAATGGTCAAGACGATTGGAAGAAGCGCTGCAGAAAAACTCCGCGAGCTGAGCATTCGGCTTTACGCGGAGGCAAGGAAGTACGCCGAGGAACGTGGAATCATCATTGCGGACACGAAATTCGAATGGGGCCGGCTTGGAGAAGAAATCATCCTGATCGACGAAGTGCTCACGCCGGATTCTTCACGCTTCTGGCCCAAAGACAGCTATACGCCCGGAAGATCGCAGCCTTCCTTTGACAAGCAGTTTGTGCGGGACTACCTGGAATCAACCCACTGGGACAAGACTCCTCCCCCGCCGCCTCTTCCCCCCGAGGTTGTCGAGAAAACCAGTCAGAAGTATCGGGACGCTTATCGGCTTCTGACCGGGAAAACGCTGAATTCCTGATTCTGAACGGGCCGAGAGCAGCATGGCACACTGGAACTGGGTCGACTGGGTCCTGGCAACCATCGTTCTTGTATCGGTGGCGACGGCTATCTGGAAAGGCTTTGTCACCGAACTGATTGCCCTGGCGTCAGTCATAACCGGGCTGGTGATTGCAGCGTTCAACTACGAGCGGCTGGCTCCACTGCTGCAAGCGTTCACACGAAGCCGCGGGGTTGCGTTGGGCGTCAGCTTTCTGTTGCTGTTCGCCACCGTCATGCTGATCGGGGCGCTGATCTCAGTTCTGTCCAAGAAGCTCATCAAGAAAGTGCAGCTCCAGTGGTTCGATCGCTTTCTTGGAGGGATTTTCGGACTGGCCCGGGGTGTGCTGGTCGATTGCATCGTGCTGCTGGTGATGATGTCGTTTGCCATCCAGCAGGGAGCGGTGCAAGAGTCAGCGCTGGCCCCATACTTTATCGCGGGCTCCAGGGTTGTGGCGCTTGCTGTGCCCGGCCGTTTGCGAAAAGAATTTCGCGCTGGCTTTGAGAAGTTTAGAAGGGAATTGATTCAACACGACAAGAAAGCCATGGAAGCCCCTTCAGCGGAAAAACAGAACCTTTAGAATTGGAGTGTTTGGGTGAAGAACCAGCTCGATGCTCTCATCAATCAGCTAGTTGAACATGACATCCTTTTTGAGGATGCTGTCGGCGAGTTTGAAAAGCGGTTTATCAGGAAGGTCCTGGAGAAGAATAATGGCAACCTCTCCAAGGCGGCCAAGGCCCTGCGCATTCATCGCAACACCTTGAGCCGGAAGGTCGCAGCACTGAAGCTTGATCACCAGCCGAAGCGCCGGAGGCGCCCCCACAGCTAGAAACAAAAGGCCCGGGCGCCGCCGGCAGCCCCTCTAAACTGGGCTCCCGGAACACCCGGGCCATTCATTCCCTGCCGCGTGACCTTCAGCGGCCAAACCGTGAGGCTCGATGGCCGGGCCCCCCGGAAAAAAGCACTGACTGATCTATTTCCCCTTTGTGGCTGCGGCCTTCTTCTTTTGAGCCGCCGCCGCCGCCCTTTCCTGTGCCATCTTCAGAACACTCTCGTCAATCTTCGCGTCGCTCAAGGTCAGCGTGAAATTCGGATCGGTTGAATAAGACGCGAGGTTCCCCTGGAACCGGAGCGGATCGCCCGGCTGCAGTAACTTGACGCCCGGCTGGGAATCCTGGAGGACGATGTCAAAGGTCCCTTCCTTGGATTGCGAATCGGGAGTAACGTCCACGCGCACCAGAAAGGTTTTCGGATCACTCCCGGGCTCAACGCTGTCAACGTGGCCGACCAGTCCGAGGGGCTGGCCCTTCAACTGTGCCCAGTTTTGCTGCGCCGTGTCACCGCCTACAGCCATTGCATCTTCAATCTTGTAAAACGCATCAAGATTGATATTCCCGGTCTTGGCGTGTTCCGGCGGCGGCGCTACGCTGAAGTCGGCCGGTATGCTTGTCGTGGTCTTCGCCTCGGCCAGGAGCTTGTCCGCGCCTGCGTTGGAGCCGTGCTGCGCTTCATAAACCTGGTCGTAGAATTTCTTTAAACGGTCCGCGTTGGGGCTGTTGCTGCTTTCAGCCAATGTGGTGGCACGGGCCAGGTACCAGATGGCCTTGTTGATATCCCGAGGCGACTGGTTGTAGTACGACTGGCCAAGCAGTGAATAGATCAAGACATTGGTGGGCTCATCCTGGGCAGCCGCCTCCAAGGACTTGATGGCCTGGTTATAGTCCTTTTGCTGGACCGCAACAAATCCCACCGTCGTATTGAACGTGCTTCGATCGGTTTTGACGGTCTTCTCAAACTGGGCATGGTCCGTACCGGCAGGCTCCTGCGTATTCTGCAGAGCCTGCAGCCCGTTCTGTGCGTACTTCTCAGCCTGAGCCAGTTGCGCCTGCGCGTTGGGGTCGGACGGATTGAAGGTGTAAGGGAAGGTAAAGCAGACGTAGTAGAGGGCCAGGAGATTATTCGGGTCGATCTTGAGTGCTTTCTTGGCGGACGCGATAGCCTCCTTCGTCTGGTTGAGCTGAACGTATGTCTGCATCTCGGCTACATACACATTGGCCAGAAAATCAGACTCCGGATACTTTTCGACAAAAGCCTGGATCAGCTTAACTCTTTTGCCTGCATCCTGCTCCTTAACAAACGCCTGAAACGCATCGTATTCATCGCGGGTCTTCCACGCCGGCTTCTTCGCCTGGGGCGCGGCGGGAGCCGGCGCCGGCGACGCGGCTGAGGAATGCAGCATCAGCGTTCCTGCAAATTTGTGTGCGGCGTGCAAGGAGTTTGGCAAGCAGAAGAAGCCAGCCAGCAGCATCATGCTGAAAAGCACAGTTGTTTTCTTCATGGTAAAACTACCTCTTGTTCTAGGGTTTTGATTTCCGGGCCAAAAGGAGTCTTTGCCTGGCCCGGATCCGCCGTGGAAGACTCGCAGTATTCCGCCCAGTCTCTCGGCCGGCCGGACCCCGTCGTTCTGGAGCAATGTTCCAAATACCAAGACTTGACTAACATTGCAAGAAAAAACTTATAAGCTGCTTCCCCTTCCGTTCTGGAACGAACATGTCGCACGCTTAATTTAGATGCAAGAAATCAGCCATCCGTCCCTTTAAACAGCTTACCATTTATCGCACACTGGTACATCATTATCAAATTCAACCGTTTGCCCCGGCAGCCGAAGGTTGAATTCCACCTTATACCAGCCATCACCTGCAGGGTAGCTCCGGGATGGGTTCCCACTGATACGCTTCCATGATGCTTGAGGTTGCCCCGGATCCTTCCTGCGCACGGTGTATTGTTTGAGCCCGGCGAACAAGCAGACTTAAAAAAATCATCTCCCAGTTTCCAAAGGGGATTGCAATTTTCGCACGTTTAGCACAATATGGCAACTTTCCTTTATAGATTTTCAGAGACCAACTGAAAGGAACGCAACGTGCCAAAGAAAACTGTTGAAATTGCAAAGCCAGAAGGGAAGTTGGGGGTTATGATCTGCGGAATGGGCGCCGTGGCTACCACATTTATAGCTGGCGTGGAGGCCGTTCGCAGGAACCTCGCGCGCCCGATCGGCTCGCTGACCCAGATGGGTACCATCCGCCTGGGAAAGCGCACGGAGAAGCGGATCCCCCTGATCAAGGACTTTGTTCCTCTTGCCGAACTTCCGGACCTCGTCTTTTCTGGATGGGACATTTTCCCTGACAACTGCTACCAGGCGGCCCTGAAGGCTGGCGTGTTGCAACAGACCCATCTCAATGAGGTTAAGGATTTTCTGGAGGATATCCGGCCTCTTCCGGCCGTGTTCAACCGTAAGTACGTGAAAAAGCTGAACGGGCCCAACGTGAAGCGGGGCAAGACCAAAATGGACCTCGCCAAGCAGTTGATGGAGGACATTCAGGCCTTTCGCGAAAAAAGTGGGGCCAGCCGCATGGTGATCATCTGGTGCGGGTCCACTGAAATCTTTCTGAAGCCGGGACCCGTGCACCGGTCCATTGCTTCGTTTGAAAAAGGACTCCGCTCATCGGACCCCGCCATCGCCCCCAGCATGATATACGCCTATGCGGCGCTGAAACTGGGCATCCCCTTTGCCAACGGCGCCCCCAACTTGACCACCGACATTCCTGCGCTCCATCAGTTGGCTCTGGAGAACAAGGCGCCCATCTGCGGAAAGGATTTCAAAACCGGACAAACGCTGATGAAGACCATTCTCGCCCCGGGGCTCAAAGCTCGAATGATCGGGCTGACCGGCTGGTTTTCCACTAACATTCTGGGCAACCGCGACGGGGAAGTGCTCGACGATCCCATGTCGTTCCGCACCAAGGAAGAAAGTAAGCTTTCGGTCCTGGAATATATTCTTCAGCCGGACGTTTACCCGGAACTTTACAAGGATTTCTACCACAAGGTGCGAATCAACTACTATCCGCCGAGCGGCGACAACAAGGAAGGATGGGACAACCTCGACATTTTCGGCTGGATGGACTATCCCATGCAGATCAAGATCAACTTCCTTTGCCGTGATTCCATCCTGGCCGCGCCCATCGTCCTGGATCTCATCCTGTTTATGGACCTTGCTCAGCGGTGTCCTGACATGGCCCGGAAGGGAATCCAGGAGTGGCTCTCCTTCTATTTCAAGAGCCCGATGTGCGCTCCCAACCTTTACCCTGAGCACGACCTGTTCATCCAGCTCATCAAGCTCAAGAACACTTTGCGCTACCTGAAGGGCGAGGAACTGATCACTCACCTGGGCCTCGAGTACTACGACTGAGAAGTCTGCAGGTTTCTCACGACTCCTGGAACCGCGTTTGACAAAAGAGCGCGAAGGTTTGGATAATCGATGAGCGGGCGGCATCGCTGCCTCGCGCTGTCCTATGAGAAAATTTTTCCTGGCCCAGATTGCGATCCTGATGGCAGCCGCCTGTCTGCCCGCGGCGCAGCGTTCCGCGGCGGAGGCCCGGCAAGTCGCTGATCAAGTGCTCCAGCACGCTATTGTCATCGATACCCATGCCGATACACCGCAAATGATGCTTGACGAAGGTTACGATCTGGCGGACCCGGCAAGTCCCTACATGATCAGCATCCCCAAGATGCGCAAGGGCCACCTGGGGGCGGAATTTTTCTCCATCTGGGTGCCCGTGGACTGGCCCCGCCAGGACCTGGTTCACCGTGCCCTGGACCTGATTGACGTGGTCAACGAGCAGGTGGCGCGGCATTCGGACTCGCTCGGGCTGGCGCGCAGCGCCGGGGAGGTGCTTCGCCTCCATCGCCAGCACAAGATTGCCGTTCTGATGGGACTCGAGGGCGGGCACATCATCATCGATGATCTGCGGGTGCTCGACAATTTCTACCGCCTGGGCGTCCGCTACATGACGCTCACCCACACCCGCGATACCGAGTGGGCGGACTCTTCCGGCGACACTCCCCGCCATAACGGGCTGACGCCTTTCGGCCGCCAGGTGGTTGAACGCATGAACCGCTTGGGCATGATGGTGGATATTTCGCACGTTTCGGACAAGACCTTTTACGATGCCCTGGCAGCGAGCAAGGCGCCGGTGATCGCTTCGCATTCTTCCTGCCGTGCCTTGTGCGACGCGCCCCGGAACATGACCGACGATATGATTCGTGCGCTGGCCAAAAATGGCGGCGTGATGGACATCAATTACTATTCTGCTTTCCTCGATCCCGGGTTTCGCACGGCGTCGAACAAAATTTCCAAACAGGTGGACGCCGCCATAGCGGCCGCCCGGAAGCAGCGTGAGCGTGAAGGCAAGACTCTGAGCTACGCGGAGGAGAATGCGATCCGCGTGAAAATGCAGGCAGATATTCCGCAGCCCAGCTACAAAGTGATTGCCGACCACATTGACCACGCGGTGAAAGTGGGCGGCATTGACCACGTCGGCCTGGGGTCGGACTTTGACGGCGTGGATGCCATCCCACGTGGCATGGAAGATGCTTCCCATCTTCCTGACCTGGTTGCGGAACTCGCGCGCCGGGGCTACAGCCAGGAGGACCTCGAAAAGATCCTGGGCGGCAACGTCCTGCGGGTGATGCGGCAGGTGGTCCAGGTGTCGCAGGAAATGCAGACGGGAGGACGTGCACAATGAGAAACAGAAATCTCCTCAATCGGATACTTTGGGCCGGCCTGATCCCGGCGCTGCTGGTGCTGGGAGCGTGTGAGACTGCCAAGAAGGAACAACCCGCTCCCCCGAGCCAACCCTCCCTCAACAATCCGTCGGCGCTTAATGCAAAGGCGCCCGACGTCTACTGGGCGAAATTTGACACCACCAAGGGCAGCTTTGTCATCAAGGTCAACCGCGACTGGGCGCCCATTGGAGCCGACCGCTTCTACAACCTGGTGAAGAGCGGTTTTTACAACGACGCACGTTTTTTCCGGATGATCCCCGGCTTTATCGTGCAGTTCGGCATCAGCGCGGACCCGAAAGTTTCCGCAGTGTGGCACGATGCTGACATCCAGGACGATCCGGCCAAGCAGAGCAACGTGGCCGGGACGGTCACTTTTGCCACGGCCGGGCCGAATACGCGCACCACGCAGGTGTTCATCAACCTGGCAAATAACCAGATGCTGGACTCCCAGGGTTTTGCCCCCTTTGGAGAAGTCACTGAGGGAATGGATGTCGCCAAGAGTTTTTACAGCGGCTATGGCGAAGGCGCTCCCCAGGGCAACGGCCCCGACCAGCAACTCATCCAGAGCCAGGGTGAATCCTACATGGCTGCGAACTTCCCCAAGCTCGACAAAATCAAGTCGGCCACCGTTTCGCAGTCGGCGCCCAATGCAGACCCGCAATGATGCGCTCTCTCTGCCTATCTTTCCGGGAGAGATGTGGTTTGAGAGGATATTGCCCAACCCGATGGGCAAAGTTCCCGGTCGTTGCTATCAGGCCCGTGAGGTGTTTATGAGTGCCGAAGAGCAATTCGTCGAAAAAGTAAAGGCTGGGGACCTTTCAACTGTGCGTGAACTCGTTGAACGTGACAACTCGCTTGCCAATGCTCGCGACGCCAGCGGGACCTCGGTCGTCCTGCTCGCAATCTATTACGGGCGACAGGATGTAGCGGATCTGCTGGTGGAAAGGGGGGCCTCGATTGATATTTTTGAAGCGGCGGCCCTCGGTGACGTGGCCAGGTTGCAGGGATTATTAGCCGCTCATCCCGAACGAGTGCGTTCTTTCTCTCATGATGGCTGGACGCCCCTTCATCTGGCAGCTTTCTTTGGCCAGCCGGGAGCGGCGAATGCGTTGATTGCCACCGGGCCGGACCTGAATGCACTGGCGAAAAACAGCAATTCCAACACGCCCCTCCAGGCTGCCGTTGCAAGCCGGAAGGTGAACTTGGCAAGAATCCTTATCGCGGCTGGCGCCGATGTGAATGTCCGGACGGGATATGGCTGGACGGCGCTCCAGATCGCGGCCCACAATGGCGACTTGGAAACTGCTCGCCTGCTGATCGAGTCCTCTGCAGACGCGCATGCTCGTAACGACAACGGCCAGGCTGCCACAGCGATAGCTGCTGCGGCAGGCCACAAGGAACTCGCATCATACCTGGAAGGAGAAGAACAGAAGAAATGAATGAAAAATTGCAGCCCGGGCTTCATGCCATTATCGAAACATCTGCCGGAACCATGACCTGCCGGCTCTATCCGGAGCACGCACCAAAAACGGTTGAAAACTTTGTGGGCCTGGCGCAGGGAACCAAAGAATTTGCGGATCCCAAAACAGGCGCAACGGTCAAGCGGCCCTTTTACGATGGATTGATCTTCCATCGCGTGATGCCCAATTTCATGATCCAGGGTGGCTGCCCGCTCAGCACTGGCACGGGCGGCCCCGGCTACCAGTTTGAAGACGAGTTCACACCGGAACTGCGCTTTGACCAGGTGGGCAAACTGGCCATGGCCAACGCAGGACCCGGTACCAACGGCAGCCAGTTCTTCATCACTGTGGCCCCCACGCCCTGGCTGAACGATCATCACACGATCTTCGGCGAGGTGGTCCAGGGCCAGCACGTAACCACCAAGATCTCCATGGTCTCGCGCGACGGTCGCGACAAACCCCTCGAGCCCGTGGTCATCAAGCAGATTCGAATCGAAGAAATCAAATGAAGTATGAAGTGTGAAGGATGAAGGATGAAAGCAAACCCGGCATGGGCAATTAGCGATCTTTGGTCCTGGGGTTCTTGGTACGCTTTGATTTCACGATAATTGTTGTCAGAATCGCAATAAGCTTGTTTGTCTCCTGAATGAGCGGATCGAGTCTGCTTCGTGGAACAAGGCTGGACTCAGCCATCAATTCGAGCCAGTAAATGCTTTCTCTTGCTTCCTTCTGTGCAACTGCGTATTTGTGAATGAAATCGGCGCGACTCTCGCCGGATAACGCTTCCTGCAAGTTCGCGCCGATTGAAGTTGCCGCCCGAATATACTGCTTTGCCAATAGCCAGGCCGCTCCATCTTTCTGTTCGGCCAGATAGCGATAGAGTTTCAGCGCCCGGAGTGCATATTGGAAAGATCAACTTCTAATATCAACCGGTCGATCTTGAGGCTTTCTTTCATCCTTCATCCTTCACACTTCATCCTTCATCACACACCGATAATCTGAACGAGTTCTTTGACGGAGTCGGCGGATTTTTGAAGCGCTGCCTGTTCTTCCGCACTCAGCTTGATCTGGATGATCTCCTCGATCCCGTTCTTTCCAAGCTTCACCGGAACTCCAACGTAAAGGCCGTTGATGCCGTACTCGCCTTCCAGGTAAGCGGCGCAGGGCAGAATCTTTTTGCGGTCGTAGAAGATGGCTTCCACCATTTCCACCGCCGCGGCTGACGGCGCGTAGAAGGCGCTGCCGGTTTTCAGATAGCTCACGATTTCCCCGCCGCCCTTGCGGGTGCGTTCGATAATGGCGTCGAGCTTGTCCTGCGGCATCAGTTCGGCGACCGGAATACCCGCCACGGTGGTGTAGCGCGGCACGGGCACCATGGTGTCGCCGTGGCCGCCCAGCACAAATCCCTGGACGTTCTGCACGGACACGTTCAAGGCCTCGGCGATAAAGGTGCGGTAGCGCGCCGTGTCCAGAATGCCCGCCATGCCAATCACGCGGTTCTTTGAAAAGCCGCTCACCTTCAGCGCGGTTTGCGCCATGGCGTCCAGCGGATTGGTCACCATGATCAGGATGGCTTCAGGCGAAACCTTGGCCACCTTTTCGATGGTGCCCTTCACCACGTCGTAGTTCTTTTTCAACAGATCGTCGCGGCTCATGCCGGGCTTGCGCGGAAAACCGGCCGTCATCACCACCACGTCCGAATTCGCCGTATCGGCATAATCGTTCGTTCCTTTGATGCGAACGTCGTATCCTTCAATGGGCCCCGCCTCCAGCAGGTCCAGGGCCTTGCCTTGCGGCACTCCTTCCAGAATGTCGATCAACACAACGTCGCCAAGCTGCTTGTCTGCCAGGCGATGGGCACACGTGGCGCCAACATTGCCTGCGCCGATGACCGTCACTTTCTTGCGCATCTCCAACCTCCCTGTTCGTAAATGTCCAGTGGGTAGCCGCTCTTCGCGGTTTTCTCGCTGTGGGTTTCAGAAAGACCACGGCCAGCTATGCGCTGACCGTGGCT
>Ga0315540_10000956_pt1 | contig 16596 bp, 8 predicted proteins | sample SalMarSW160110MG_FD_203677 | JGI IMG/M metagenome (GOLD analysis project Ga0315540, IMG submission 203677) | Salt marsh sediment microbial communities from the Plum Island Ecosystem LTER, Massachusetts, United States - Salt Marsh Sediment SW1601-10 ...
GAGGACGAGCGCCACGGCGCCGAAGATGGCCAGCATGGCCGGCCGCACGCTCCCGACGATCTGGTCGCGCAGCGGCTGCACCGAGACCGCCGTGAGGTCCCGGTCCGCGTCCGGATAGGCCCGGGCAAGGCGGCCGGCGATCGCGTCCATCTCCTTCCGCGCCGACGCCGGGGTGGCGTCCGGGGCCAGGCGGCCGACCACGCTCAGGAAGCGCACCTGCCGCAGCCGCGGGATGCCCGACTCCGGGATCACGGAGAGAGGGACCCAGGCGTCGATCCCGGGCCTCGGGTACGAGAAGCCGCGGGGCATGACTCCGGCCACCCGCCACGCCTGGCCGCTCAGGGTCACCGTTCGACCGACGAGGCCCGCGTCGCCCCCGAACAGCCGTTGCCAGGCCCCGAAGCTCAGCACGATCACGTGGTTGTCTCCGCTGCGCTGGTGGTCCGCCGGCCGGAGCGCGCGTCCGCGGGCGGCGGGCACGCCGAGCGTCTCGAAGAAGCCGGGCGTCACGTACTCGGTTTCGAGCTCGGAGGGCGTCCCGTCGCGCGTCGCCACCAGCCCGGCGATGTGGATGGCGGGCCACGCTCCGATCGATTCCACCGTGCGACTCTGGGCGCGCCAATCCTCGAGATCGGGCTCCGATGCCGTACCCCGGGTGATGTTCCGGGCCGGGTATGCGCTCCACAGGCGCACCAGTCGGCCGGCGTCGGCATAAGGGAGGGGCCGCAGGAGCACGGCGTCGACGACCGAGAACACCGCCGTGTTGGCCCCGATCCCGAGCGCCAGCGTGGCCACCACGATGGCGGCGTAGCCGGGATGTCGGCGGATCTGGCGGAGGGCGTAGCGGAGGTCATTCATGGCGGAGCGCCTCCATGGGGTCGAGACGGACGGCCCGGCGGGCCGGGATCCACGTCGCGAGGCCGGCGGCGGCTGCCAGCACGAGAGCGGCGGCGGCGAGGCTGAGCGGATCGACCGGAGCCACGCCGAACAGGAGCCCCCGGACCAGCCGCGACAGGAGGACGGCGCCGGCCAGGCCGATCCCGATCCCGGCGCCGACCAGCCGCACGCTGGAGCGCGCGATCGGGACGGCGACGTCGCGGCGGCCGGCCCCGAGGGCGAGCCGCAGGCCGATCTCCCGGGTGCGGCTGGAGACGCCCTGGGCGATCACGCCGTACAGTCCGAGCGCGCCGAGCAGGAGCGCCACCGCCGCAAACACGCCCGCCAGGGCGAGGAGCACGCGCTGCCGCCCCAGGGAGGCGCTCACCACGCGATCCATCGTCACCACGCGAGCCAGCGGCAGGCGCGCGTCCACCGCGTGGACCGCCTGGCGCACGGGGCCCGCGAAGCCGGCGGGATGGCCCTTCGTCCGCACGGCCAGGGTCAGCGACCGCACCACGCTGCCCCCGTTCCAGAAGCGGAACTGGGCCTGGGGCAGGTACATCTGGCTCGTGCGGGGCGCCGCCAGGCTCTCGTGGCGCACGTCGTCCGCCACGCCGACCATGGTGACCGTGCCGGGCCCCGCTCCGCCGCCCAGGACGAAACGGGCGCCGAGCGGGTCCTGGCCGGGCCAGTAGCGCTCGGCCATGGTCCGGTCGATGACCACGGCGCCGGGCGCGTCGGCGACGTCCCGCCCGTCGAGCGCCCGGCCGCGGACCACGGTCATGCCCATGCCGCGAAGTAGCCCGGGGTGACGACCTGCCAGTCCGCCTTCGGCGACACGGCCCCCCTGGGCACCGGCCGCCCCTCGATGCGGAAGTTCAGGTCCCCGAGGCTCGAGCCCAGGGGGAGGTTGGACACGGCCCCCACCGCCTCGACGCCGGGAATCCCCGCCACGCGGCGGCGCAGGGCCTCGAACGTGCCGATGACCCCCGGCTCGGTCGGATAGTCGGCCGGCGACAGCGTCAGCCGCCCGGTGAGCCGCAGGAAGTGGCTGCCGCGGTTCGTGACGTCCGCCGGATCCAGCGGCAGTGGAAGCACGGCTTCCGTGGCCTCGCCCACGCTCGGGTCGGACCCGAAGCGCTGCGCCCAGAGGCCGTGACTGATCAGCGCCACGTCGCGGTGCTCCTTCTGTTCGTCCGCGCCGTACGTCCGGCCCAGCTCGGGACGCACGCCCAGGGCCGGAAACAGGTCGGCCGTCGCGTACGCCACCCGTAGCCGGACCGGGCTCCCCGAGCCCACCAGGTTGGCGGCGTCGGTGGCGTACGCCCCCAGCGCGCTGAACGCACTTCCCACCGCGGCCCGGTAGTCCAGGTACTCGGCCGGCGAGACGTCCGCGCGCGGCGTGCCCTTCCAGGCGCTCGACACGGTCAGCACACGGTCCTGGCCGGGATAGGGCAGGGGCCGCAGCAGCGAGGCGTCAACCACGCTGAAGATGGCCGTGGTCGCTCCGATCCCCAGCGCCAGCGTGGCCACCACCAGGGCCGCGAAGCCGGGGCCGTGGCGGATCTGCCGAAGCGCGAAGCGCAGGTCCTGGCGAGCGCCGTCCAGCATAGTCATTCCTCCCGGAGCACGGTGGCCGGCTCGAGCCGGGCGGCCCGCCGGGCGGGCACGGCACAGGCCAGCATGGCCACCAGCGCAAAGCCCAACGCCACGACGACGTACGTCAGGGGATCGAGGGCCCCGACCCCGTACAGGAGGCTGCCGAGCGCCCGACTCGCGGCCACCGAGACGGCCAGCCCACCGGCGAGTCCGGCGCCCACCGGGAGGAGTCCCTGCCGGAGGACGAGCCCGACCACCTGCCCGGCGTGCGCCCCCATGGCCATCCGGACCGCGACCTCGCGGTCCCGCTGGCGGACGTAGTAGGCCATGACGCCGTACAGGCCGATGGCCGCCAGTAGCGTGGCGAGGACCGCGAACGAGACGAGCACGGTCATGAGGAAGCGTGGCTCGGCCCGTGCACTGGAGACCACGTGGTCCAGGGAGGCGATGCGCGCGAGCGGGACGCGCGGATCCAGATCGTGCATCACGCCGCGCACCGGCCCCACGAGGGCGCCGGGGTCGCCGGAGGTCCGCACGAGTACGCTCAGGCTGCGCATGGGGCCGCGAAGCACCGTGCCGGACTGTGCCTCGGGGATGTACCAGGTCGGGTGGGCGGACCCGGTGAGCGTGTTGTAGCTAACGCTACCGACCACCCCGATCACGGTCATCCATGGGGCGTCGTCTCCGGCGTGGATGCGGATCCGGTGCCCGAGCGGGCTCTCGCCCGGCCAGAAGCGTTCCGCGAACGCCCGGTCGATCATGATGGCGCCGGGGGCCCGCGGATCGTCCGTGGCGCGGAAAGTCCGGCCGGAAACGACCGGGATCCCGGCCGCCCGGAAGTAGCCCGGCGTGGCCACTTGCCAGTCGGCCGTGAAGGAACGACCCCTGGGGGGCTGCCGCCCCTCGATGTCGAAGTTCCAGTCACCGATGGACCCGCTGAGCGGCAGGGCCCGCACGGCGCCGGCGTCCTGCACGCCGGGAATGCGCCGCAGGCGCTCCAGGAGACGGGCGTAGAACCCGTTCACGTCGGCGTCGTCCGGGAACTCGGCCGAGGGGAGAGAGATGCTGTAGCTCAGGACGCCCGCCGAGCGCACCCCGGGGTCCACGGCCGTGAGGCCCCAGAAGCTCCGCACCAGGAGCCCGGCTCCCACGAGCAGGACCAGGGCGAGCATGGCCTGCAGGCCGACCAGCACGCGCCGGAAGCGCAGTCGGGGGCCCCTCCCCATGGCGCCTCGGCCGCCTTCCCGAAGCCGGCCGGCCAGCCCGTCCCGACCCAGGTGGAGGAGCGGCGCGAAGGCGAAGAACAGGGCGCAGCCGGCCGTGACGAGCGCGGTCACGGCGAGCACGGGAAGGTCGAGGCGCACGTCGCCCAGGCGTGGCACGCTGCCCCCTCCGAGCCCGGCGAGCAGCCGGAGGGCCGAGAGCGCCACGCCGATTCCGAGCGCCCCGCCTCCGACGGCCAGGAGGCCTCCTTCCACGAACAGCTGTCGGGCCAGCGCCGCGCGTCCGGCTCCGAGGGCCGAGCGCACCGCGAACTCACGGCGGCGGGCCTCGAGGCGGGCGAGCAGGAGATTGGCGATGTTCACGCACGCGATGAGGAGGACGAAGCCCACCGCGCCGAGGAGCACCCACAGCGCCGCCCTCACGGACCCGACCACCTGGTCCAGCACCGGGAGCGCGAAGGGCTCGAAGTGCATCTGGGGCGGGTAGGCACCGGTCTCCGCGTGGATGCGCCCGACGATCGTGCGGAGCTCGGCCGTCACCGAAGCGGTCGTGGCGCCCGGGACCAGCCTCCCGACACCGTACAGGTAGTGGCTGCCGCGGGTGAGATTGGCCGGGTCGAGCACGAGGGGCACGAACATCTCCGCGGGTCGCTGCGAGCCGAACTGCAAGGGCAGCCGGACGCCGGGCGGGAGGATGCCGACCACCGTGCGGGGCGCCCCGTCCACCACGATCCTCCGGCCCAGGACCGAGGGATCCGCCCCGTACCGGCGGCGCCACAGCTCGTCCGCGAGGATCACGACATCGCTCGGTCCGCCCGGCCGACCTTCCTCCTCTCGGAAGGTCCGACCCCTCTCGGCCGAGACGCCCAGGACGTCGAAGACCCCGGGCGTCACGTCCGCGGCCGCCACCCGCTCGGCCCCCTGCTCACCCTCCAGGTTGGCGGCATCGGGGCTGAAGGCGGCCACGGAGGTCAGACCCTTCGCCTTGCGGTAGTCGAACAGCTCGGCCGGCGAGATCCACGTGCGCTCGTAGCCGGTCCAGCGGTTCCAGACCATCACCACGCGGTCGGGATGCCCGTAGGGGAGGGGGCGAAGGAGCACGCCGCGCACCACGCTGAAGATGGCCGTCGTGGCCCCGATCCCGAGCGCCAGGGTGACGAGAGCCACGGCGGCGAAGCCGGGGCTCCGGCGGAGCTGGCGAAGCGCGTAGCGCAGGTCCTGCTTCAGGGCGTCCAGCATGCTCACTCCTCCGGCGACGGGCACATGGGCTCGGTCCCCGCGGCCGGCCGGGCCGGCGCACGGAAGATCGCGAGGTTGCGGCGAGCGCGGGCCGACCGTCCGACGGCTGTCACTCCGACCTCAGCGCCCGGACCGGATCGACCCGGGCGGCGCGCCGGGCCGGAATCCAGGTGGCGGCGGCGGCCACGGAGGCCAGGACGACCGCGGCGGCGGCCACGGTCGCCGGGTCCGTGGGCCTCAGGCCGTACAGGAGGCTGGAGAGCAGCCGCGACGAGACCAGCGTGCCGGCGAGGCCTATGGCGATCCCGGCCCCGACGGGAAGGAGCCCATCGCTGAGCGCTCGCCTGAGGATCCGGCCCGGCGTGGCGCCCAGAGCCATGCGGACCCCGAACTCCCCGTGGCGCCCTCCCACCTGGTAGGCCATCACGCCGTAGACGCCCACAGCACCCAGGGCCAGGGCCAGGAGCGCGAAGAACGCGAGCACGCCCGCGAAGAAGCGCTCACGGGCCAGTGAGTCGGTCAGCACGTCCCCCATCAGCCGCGTCCGCGCCACCGGGACGTCGGGGGCCACGTCGTGCAGGGAGCGCGTCATGGGCCCGATGAGGGCCGTCGGATCCCCCTCGGTCTTCAGGAAGACGTCCATGCCGGCGAGCGGGTACTGGGCCAGGGGTCGGTACATCTCCGGCCGGGGCGCCTCGCGCAGAGACCGCTGGTGGACATCGCCGACGACCCCGACCACCCGGAAGGGCTCCGAGCCGAACAGCTTGATCTCCTTGCCGACCGCGCTCTCGCCGGGCCACAGCTGTCGGGCCATCGTCGCATTGACGAGACCGACCGGGGCCCCGTCCTCGCGGTCGTCTGGACCCAGGAGGCGGCCCGCGACAAGCGGGATGCCGAGCGTCCGGAAGTAGCCCGGCGTGACCACGCGGAAGTTGGCGCTGGGCAGCGGCGCGCCCTGCGGTGGCGGGTGGCCCTCCGCCAGGTACGGGAAGGCCCAGTTCCCGTCGGTGAGGGGCAGGAGCTGGATCGCTCCCACGCTCTCCACGCCGGGGAGGGCGCCGAGGCGGGCCTGGAGCTCCGAGTAGAGGGCGCGCGCCCGGCCACCGCCGCCTCCTTCGTAGGCATGGCTGGGGGGCTCGAGGCGGAGGTCCAGCACGTGATGCACGTCGAGGCCCGGGTCGACCGACCTGAGGGCGCGCAGGCTTCCGAGGAGCAGGCCGGCGCCCGTCACCACCACGAGGGCGAGCGCGACCTCGGCGGCGACGAGGACACGTCCGAGTCGGCGGCCGGATCGGCTCCCCTCCGAGCGCCGCCCCTCACCGATTCCGGCCCGGATGGCGCCCGAGCTGGCCCGGAGCGCCGGGAGCAGGCCGAAGCCGACCGCGCATGCCAATGAGACGCCGACCGCGAACGCGAGAACCCCGGGGTCGAGGGGAAGGGAGCCGGCCCGGGGCAGTCCCGAGATTCGAGACACCCTCAGCGCGGCGAGGATCAGCCGGGCCAGACCGATCCCGGCCGCGCAACCCGCGAGGGATAGTACGAGGCTCTCCACGAGCTGGTCGCGGACCAGGCGGCTCCGGCCGGCCCCGAGGGCGGTCCGCACGGCCAGCTCCCGTTGGCGATGCTCGCCCCGGGCCAGCAGGAGGTTGGCCAGGTTCGCGCACAGCAGGAGGAGCACGAGCCCGACCGCGCCGAGCAGGGTCCACAGCGGCCGGCTCACGTCGCCGACCATGGACGCGAGCACGCCGGTCGCGCTCGCGGCGCGGACCGCGTCCCGGTCGATGACCTCCGGGAACCGGTCGTGCAGCCTCTCCATCGTGGCGCGGACCTCGGTCGCCACGCCATCCACGGTGGCGCCGGGCCGCATGCGGCCGACGATCGTGTTGACGTACCACGTGCTGTCCGTGGCCACCGTCCGTCCGGGAGGCGCGTCGAGCGGCGCCCACGCCTGGAAATCGGAGCCATCCAGGGCGGCCGGGCCGTGAAAGCCACGCGGCATCACGCCGACGACCGTCCGGAAAGCGTGGCCGTTGCCGTCGAGCGCCAGCCGACGCCCGACGATGGACGGGTCGCCCCCGAACCGGCTCTGCCACAGCGACCAGCTCAGGATCACGACGTCCGAGCGGTCCCGATTCCGGTCGGCGGGCCGGAACGCACGGCCCAGGAGCGGCTGCACCCCGAACACTGGGAAGAAGCCGGCGTCGACCATCTGGGTGGGGATGGCCGCGGGCTCGCCCGCGCCGGTCAGGGTCAGGGTCCAGCCCGACAGGCCCGTCCACGCCTCGATGTCCGGGGCGCTCTCGGACACTTCCGTCGCCAGCGCGATGTTGGCGTTCTCTCCCGGCAGGAGCTCGACGAGCCGGTCCGGATGTGGGTACGGGAGCGGCCGGAGGAGGACGGCGTTCACGACCGTGAACATCGCCACCGACGCACCGACCCCGAGTGCGAGCGTGAAGATCACCGATAACGTGAAGCCGGGGCTGCGCGTCAGTCGTCGCAGGGTGTGGCGAAGGTCCCGGCGGAGAGCGTCACTCATGCCGGAGCGCCTCCATCGGGTCGATGCGCGCCGCCCGACGTGCGGGAAGCCAGGTGGCCGCCAGGGCCACGCCGGCGAGGAGGAGGGCGGCCAGCGCGAAGGTGGCCGGATCGAGGGTCGAGACGCCGAACAACATGGAGCCGAGGACCCGCGTCACGGCCACGGCGCCCGCCAGGCCGAGGCCGACGCCGATGACCACCAGCGCCAGGTTCTCCCGGATCAGGAGACCCACCACCTGGCGGGGTCGGGCGCCGATGGCCATTCGAAGGCCGATCTCCCGGGTGCGCTGCGCGACGGCGTAGGCCGTGATGCCGTAGATGCCCACCAGCGCCAGGAGGAGAGCCAGCCCCGCGAACAGGGTTAGGAGCGTCATGCCCTGGCGTCGCGAGGCCGTGGAGCGCGAGAGCTCCTGGTCGAGACTCACGATCTCGCCGATGGGCTGGCCCGGGTCGATGCGCCGGACCGCCGACCGCACGGCCCCCGCCAGAGCCAGCGGGGTCTTGCGGGCCTTGAGGACGACCCACATCTGCGGGATCTCGCCCGCCTGAAGGACCGGCAGGTAAACCTCCGGCATCACGGTCGACTCGAGGGACGAGTAGTGGACGTTGCCGATGACTCCGATGACCACGGGGTGGGCATTCCCGATGCCGGGCATTCTCACCGGAAGGGTCTTCCCCACCGCGTCCTGGCCGGGCCACAGCTCGTCGGCCAGCGCGCGATTCACGATCACGACCTTGCGGGAGTCCGATCGGTCCGCCGGCGTGAAATCCCTTCCGTGGAGGGCGATTCCGGTGGCGGCGAAGTAGCGCGGTCCAACCACGCCGAACCGGACGAGCATGAACTCCCGCCCGGCGTCCGGTCGGATCGTGCGCGGGTCGAAGGCGAAGACGTTGACGCTCCGTGTGAGGGGAAGCGTGCGCGACAGACTCACCGCCGCGACGGCCGGATCGCGGGCCAGTGTCGTGGTCAGCGTCCCGAAGAAGTCGTCCTGTTGCCGCACGGTCGGATAGCGCGACGGTGTGAGCCTGACGCGCGCCGCCAGGACGTCCCGCGTGTCGTAGCCCGGGTCCACCGACATGAGGCGGATGAAGCTCCGAACCAGGAGCCCGGAGCCGACCACGAGAACGAGGGCCAGGGCCAGTTCCGCCGCGACGAGGGCGCTGTGGGTCCGCTTTCGTCGCCTGGATCCGGTGGTCGCGGTGCCTTCGGCCCTGAGGGCCTGCTCCATGTCGAAGGTCGTGGTCCGAAAGGCCGGGAGCAGGCCGAAGGCGAGGCCGGTGATGACGGATAGCCCAACCGCGAAGGCGAGGACGCCCGGGTCGATCCCGACCTCGCTCGCTCGCGGCACGTTCGTCCACACGGCCAGGCCGGCTGCCAGTCCCCAGCGGCTCAGCAGCACGCCCAGCATCCCGGCCACCAGCGCCAGGAGCACGCTCTCGGTCAGGAGCTGCCGGACCAGCCGACCGCGGTCCGCGCCCAGGGCTCGACGCACCGCCATCTCCCGGCGGCGCTCCGTGGCGCGCGCGATGAGCAGGCCGGCGGCGTTGGCGCAGGCGATGAGGAGCACGAGCGCTACCGCGCCGAACAGGACGTACAGCGACGATCGCGCGTCCCCCACGACCGCCGCCTTGAGCGGCCCGATCTCCATTCGGAGGGACCCGATCGCGGCGGCCGTCGGCGCGCCGGCCGGGGGCGGACCCTGGGCGCGCATCTCCACGCGCCGCTCGCCGCCGCTTCCCGGCTTCTCCCCTTCCTGGATGTGCCGGTTCAGGGCCTCGACGTCCGCGCGAGCGCGCTCGAGCGTGGCCCCCGGCGCGAGCCGCGCCACGTTCTGGAACGCGTAGACGTACCGTCCGAACTCGAGCTGCGGATTCGACCGGAACGCCTCCCCGATCGGGACCCAGAGCTGCGTCTCGTCGCTCGGGAAGCCGAAGCCGCGCGGCATGACGCCCACGACGGTGAAGCTGCGGCCATCCAGGCTCACGGAGCGGCCGACGATCGTCGGATCGGAGCCGAAGTCCGTGACCCACATCCTGTGGCTCAGCACCGCGACCTGCGCATCCCGCTCGGAGTCCGTGAACGAGCGACCCACCGCGGGCGAACTGTCCAGGACCCGGAAGAGATCGGGCGAGACGACCGCGGCCCGGACCTCACGGGCCTCGTCGGCCAGGGCGAGGTTGAATCGCCGGGAGCTGTACGCCGCGACGCCGCTGAAGTCGGACGTGAGCTTCCGGGCGTCCTGCACGTCCGGATACGACAGTCCGCTGCGGAAGGACGCGCCGCCCCGAGAGGAGAGTCTCGTGAGGTCGACCAGCCGATCCGCCTCCGGGTAGCGCAGCGGCCGAAGGAGGACCGAGTCCACCACGCTGAAGATGGCCGTGTTGGCGCCGATCCCGAGTGCCAGCGTCAGGATAGCCACGACCGCGAATCCGGGGCTCCGTCGGAGCTGCCGGATCGCGAAGCGGAGGTCCTGGCGGAGCGTGTCGAGCATCGTCGTGCCTCCGTCGCGCGGCGCTTCTCGGCGCCGGCGGGTGCGCGGTGGGTCCCGGTCGCCGGGCGCGCGCCCGGCCGGGTGTGGGCTCCCGTGCTGCCCGGCGACCCTACGGAACGATCACAGCTCCACCTCGTAGCCGCTCTCGCGAAGCTCCTCTATGACCTCGGGTGAGCGCACGCGGTCCTCGACGATCTGGCCGTCGAACAGGTGGATCTGGCGCCCGGCGTATTCGGCGTAGCGGGGGTCGTGGGTGACCATGCAGATGGTGGCGCCGTCGGCGTGGAGCTCGCTGAGGAGCTCCATCACCGCCTCGCCGTTGGTGGAGTCCAGGTTCCCGGTCGGCTCGTCGGCCAGGAGGATGAGCGGGTCGCCGACCACGGCGCGCGCCACGGCCACGCGCTGCTGCTGGCCGCCGGAGAGCTGGGCCGGATAGTGCCGCGTGCGATGCGACATGCCCACGCGCTCGAGGGCCTTCATGACGCGCTCCTTGCGCTCCGCCGAGGGCATGTCCCGATAGGTGAGCGGGAGCTCGACGTTCTCGAACACGTTGAGGTCGCCGATCAGGTTGAAGGCCTGGAAGATGAAGCCGATATGACGGTTCCGGATCGTGGCGCGCTGCGAGGCCGACAACCGCGCCACCGGCGTCCCATCCAGGTCGTACTCGCCCTCGGTGGGGGAGTCCAGGAGCCCCAGGATCGAGAGGAGCGTCGTCTTCCCGCAGCCGGACGGCCCGGCGATCGAGAGGAACTCGCCCTCCTGGATCGCCAGGTGCACGTCGGAGAGGGCGTGCGTCTCGACCTCCTCGGTGAGGAACACCTTCTTGACCCCCTCCATCCGGATGAGGGGCGACGTGGCGGTGGCGGCGCCGGCGCCCGTCTCGGAAAAGGACTCGCTCTGGTTCATGGCGTCTCCCCTGGAGGGTGGGTCGGACCGGCTCCGCGCCGGTTCACTTGAGCTTCACGCGGTCCACGTCCCCGTAGCGGGACATGTCCGAGAGGATGACCTCGTCGCCGGCCTGGAGGCCGGCGAGGACCTCGACCTGGTCGACCGAGGCGCGGCCGAGCTTGACCGGCACCCGCACCGCGGCGTGCCCGCCGTCGACCAGCTTGAACAGGCCCACGGTGCTCCGGGCCTCCCCGTAGGTGGGACGATCCACGTGCAGCACGTCGGTCAGGTGGTCGATGATCACGGTGCCGTCGACGCTGAGGTCGGGGCGCGCGGCGCGTGGCAGGTCGCCGCCCAGGTGGACGTCGATCTGCACCGCGCCCTGCTGCACGTTGGGGTCGATCCGGCTCACGGTGCCCGGCACCGTGTCGGTCCTGAGGTCGACGAGCACCCGCTGGCCGAGCTGGACGTCCCGGATCTGGCTCTGCGGGATGTCGATCTGGGCCTTGAGGGAGCCCGGCTGCGCGACCCGGGCCAGGGCCGTGCCGGACTGGACCCACTGGCCGGGCTGGAGCGTGAGGTCCTGGAGGATGCCCGAGCCGCCCGCCGTCACCTTCATGGAGGCCACGCGCCGCTCCTGGTACTCGTAGATGGACTTGAGCCGGGCCACCAGTTCCCTCTGCACCGAGAGCTGATTCTCCATGGTCCGCGCGAGGAGGTCGAGCTGCTCCTTCGCCGCGTCGAGCGCGGCCCTGGCGGCGTCCGCCTGCTCGGCCACGCGCTCCGCGTCGTTGCGGGCGATGAGCTGCCGGGCCGCCAGCGCGGAGTCCACCTGGGCCTCGCGCTGCGCGTTGAGCCACGTGGCCCGGGCGCTGGCCACGGCGGAAGCCTGAGCCGCCTTCTGCGATCCCAGCGTCCGCTGGAGCTCGACCAGGCCGCCCTGGGCGCTGGTCCACTGCTGCTGGGCCTGGAGGGCGGCCAGGTCCACGTCGGGGTTGCTGAGTTCCAGTACGACCGTGGAGGAGTCGACGGTTTCGCCGGCCTGCACGTGGACCCGGTCGACGCGGCCGGCGGTGAGGGCCGAGATGTAGTGGATGTGCTCGGGGACGAGGGTGCCGGGACCGCGCACCGAGATCGTCATGTCCCCTTGCTGGACCGTACCGGTAAGGATGGAGTCGCGGTCCACGGAGGGCGCGGCCGGGCCGAGGCGGGAGAGGACGATGCTGATCACGATCACGACCGCGACAGCCGCGGCGCCGATCAGGATGTACCGTCTCCGCTTGTTCGTGGGCTCGCGGGCCACGTCCATGCGCGAGCCCGCCACCGCGGAGGGGCGGTCGCGCGGGTCGCGCCGTCCGGACCGTCCCGAATCCGCGTCGTCCGCCAGGCGCGGCCCCAGGGGACGCGGTCCGGCGTCCGCTTCCGGGTCCTTCTTCCCACCGGGAAGGGCGCGGGCGGCGCCCTCGAGGAGGTCGCGGAGTGACTTCATGAGCGCTCGCTTCGGGGCGCGGCGGCGGACGGCGGTCGAGACGTCATCGGGCGTGCTCTCCCCTGTGCGGTCGGGGTCGCGGTTTCGGAGCGCCGCCGACGGGCGGAGCCGTTCCGTCGGGGCTCTGCAGGGCAACGGTCGTACCATGCGCTCATAGCATCGTAAGATATTGTGTTACAGTGAGTTGGCGGTGTCGCACGATCCGGCGCCCGGCGGCTGGAGTGTCCGATTCCGGGACCCGGTGTCCGGAAACGAACACCGGCGGGTCCCCTCCGGGAGTGGGCCGCGGGCCGGATCGGGTGGCCGGCCCGGGCCGGGCGCGCCGCCGGGTGGCAGGTTCACGGCCGCGGTCGATATCTTGGTGACTCGACGCCTCGCCTGGCCGACTCTCGCAGGATCGTCCGACCGTGCCGGGGCGAGCTCCCAGGTGATGCTCCCCTCGATGTCGATGAGATTCCCCTGGAAGACGACGCCGTGATCGGCCGCCCCGCGGCCACCCGCCCGGTCGGGCCGAACCAAGGACCCCTCCCTCGCATCCTCGGCGCCACCTCGCTGGCGGCGGTCGCCGTGGGACTCATGATCGGGAGCGGCATCTTCCGGGTGCCCGGCTCCGTCGCCGGGTCCGTCGGTTCGGTGGGGGCGCTGGCCCTCCTGTGGGTCTCGGGCGGGGTCCTGGCCCTGTTCGGCAGCATGACCGTCGCCGAGCTGGCGTGCCTGTATCCCGAAGCCGGCGGAGTGTACGTCTTCCTCCGGGAGGCCTATGGCTCCCTGCCCGCCTTCCTGTACGGATGGACGCGCCTCCTGCTCCTCGTGCCGGCCTCGATCGGAGCCATCGCGCTCATCTTCGCTGCCTACCTGCGTGGCCTGGTGGGGCTACCACCCGCGGCCGACCGGTGGCTGGCGGGCTCCCTCATTGCCGTTCTCGCCGCGGTCAACTACCGCTCGCTTCTGTGGAGCGCGCTCCTCGAGAACGCGGTCACCGCCGCCAAGGTGGTGGCGCTGGCCGGCGTGGCCGTGGCGGCCTTCGCGCTGGGGGGCGGGGGCGCGCTGAGCCGACCCGTCTCGCTGGCGCCCACGAGCTGGCCAGGCTTCGGTCTCGCCCTGGTCACGGTGATGTGGACGTACTCGGGATGGTCTAGCGTGGCGGCCCTGGGCGGCGAGGCGCGCGACCCGTCGCGGACGCTGCCCCGGGCCTTGCTCGGAGGGGTGGCGCTGGTCGTCGTGATCTACCTGGTCGTAAACGCTGCGTACCTGTATGTGCTCCCGATGGACGCCATGGCGCGCTCACCCGTGATCGCCGCAGATGCGGCCGTGCGAGTCGTGGGGAGGGCTGGAGCCGACGTGGTGGCCACCCTGGTGGTGGTCTCGACGATGGGCGCCGTGCAGGCCGCCCTGATGTTCAACCCGAGGATCTTCCTGGCCATGGCCCGTGACGGCCTCCTGCCCGGGCCGGTCGGCCGGGTGCACGAGCGCTTCCAGACCCCGCACGTGGCCACGCTCGTAGCGGCGCTGCTCGGAATCGTGTACGTGTCCGTGCGCTCGTTCGAGCAGCTCGCCCAGGCCTTCATCCTCGGGGTGTGGCCGTTCCACATCTTGATGGTGTGGGCCGTGTTCCGGCTCCGACGGAGGCGCCCGGACGCGGACCGTCCGTATCGGACGCCGGGCTACCCGGTCGTGCCCGCGCTCTTCCTGTTCGCATCGGTGGCCATGATCATGAACGCGCTCTTCCGGCGGCCGGGACTCACCCTGTTCGGCTTCGGGCTCATCGCGGCCGGGCTTCCGGTCTACGCGTGGATCCGAAGGGCCCGGCGGAGCGATGCGCTCCGGTAGCGGCCCCATCCCGGCCCGACCGGGGCGCGGTCGCTCCTGGCACGGTGGGACCCGCGGTTACCGGGACGTGGCCGGCTTCAGCCGCTCCCAGCGCGCCGCCAGGCCGTCCAGCTCCTTCCGGTAGGCCTCCAGCACGTCCCGCAGCCCCGAGGCGGGCGCCGCGTCGGCGCCCTGCACGCGCCCGGCCAGCTCCGTGAGGACGCCGGCCACCGACCGCAGGCTGGGCTCGCCGCCGTCCGCCAGGGCGCGCAGCGAATCGGCCCGGTCGCCGGCGAGCGATGTCCCGCCCGCCTTCAGGGCGGCCTCCACCTCCCGGTGGGTCGACACGGCCCGGTCGAGGGTCGAGTCCACGGCCAGGGCGAGCGCGAGCTGCGCGCGCAACGCCTCCGCGTCGACGTGCGCCCTGGGATCGAGCTTCACGGTCAGGGGCTGCGCGTAGTCCTTCCCGTTCGCGTGCAGCGTGGCCGTGTAGCGTCCGGGCAGGACCAGCGGCCCCTCCGGGTCCAGCGGCTCGCCCTCCCTCCACACCGCGGCGATCGAGTAGCCGTAGCCGAGCGCCTTCGGCCGCGGGTAGCGGAGGTCCCACACGAAGCGGTGCATGCCGGCGCGCGCCGAAAGGGGACGGCCGCCGTACGGGGTGCCGGCGGCCACGCGCCGACCGTCCGGCCCCAGCCAGTCCGTCTCGAAGTAGCGGGTCGCCGGGAGCGCCTCGGTCGTGTCCGCGCTCGAGAAGCGCCGCACCACGCGCCCGGCGTCGTCCCGGACGGTGAGCGTCACGGGCCCGGACGCCGCGCCGCCCAGCCAGTAGTCGAGGATGGCGCCCGATGGCGGGTTCTGGCCCAGCGGCGTGGAGGGCGGCCACGGCGTGTCCCGGTTCTCGTCGGCGCGCACGCGCAGGGCGGCGGGGGGCTGGAACAGCCGGGCGGGCTCGGAGGCCAGCTCGTCGCCCGCCTGCCGCAGGGGCGCCAGGTCGTCCAGGATCCAGATGCCCCGCCCCTGCGTGGCGGCGATCAGGTCCCCGTCGTGCACCAGGAGGTCCCGCACCCAGGTGGTCGGGAAGTCGAGCGACAGCGACTGCCAACGGGCACCATCGTCGAACGAGACGTACAGGCCCCGGTCGGTGCCGGCGTACAGGAGCCCCCGCTTCTCGGGGTCGGCCCGCACCACCGTGGTGTACTCGTCCCGCGGGATCCCGGCGTCGATGCGGCTCCAGCTCCGGCCCCCGTCGGTGGTCTCGAGGAGGAGGGGCTCGAACCGGTCGATCCGGTGCAGGTCCACCGCCGCGTAGGCCACATCGCTGTCGGAGGGCGACAGCGCGACGGCGCTCACGCGGCCCCAGGCGGGGATCTGCTTGGGGGTGACGTTCGTCCAGTGCGCCCCGCCGTCCCGGGTGACCCGGATGAGGCCGTCGTCCGTGCCCACCCAGATGGTGCGTGCCGAGGTGGGCGAGGGAGCGATCGTGTAGATGACCCCGAAGCCGCAGGCGCGGGCCGTGGCCAGGTCCGGCTCCCGGCAGGCCTTCGCGGAGGGCCCGTCACCTCCCGTGACTTTCCCGCTCAGGTCGGGGCTCACCACCGTCCAGTGGTCCCCGTCGTCGGTGGAGCGGAAGAGCACCTGCGCGCCGAAGTACATGGCGTGGTCCACCGGGGAGAACTCGAGCGGGCTGATCCAGGTGTAGCGGTACTTCACGCTGGTCGGCCGCGCCCCGTAGCTGGACACCGGCCACGGCGAGACCTCGGCCACCTGCCGCGTGACCTCGTCGAAGCGCGACACGTGCCCGCCGAGCCCGCTCCCGAACACCAGGTCCGGATCGCCCGGCTTGGGCACCATGTAGTCGCGCTCGTCGCCGCCCACCGGGTGCCAGTCCCGGAGCTCGATGACGCCGTAGGGCCCCCGGCTGGCGATCTCCACGGTGCCGTTGTCCTGCTGTCCGCTGTAGATCCGGTAGGGGAAGCGCTGGTCGGCGGCCAGGTGGTAGAACTGGCCGGTGGGCTGGTTGTACCAGCTCGACCAGCTCGCGCTGCCGTTCACGGTGACCGCGGCGCCCTGGTCGGCCCCCGAGATCATGTGGTCGGGCGCCGCGGGGTCGATCCACATGAAGTGGTAGTCGTCCCCGCCCGGCGAGCCCTTGAAGATCGTGAAGTGGGCGCCGCCGTCGTCCGACCGGTGGATCGAGCGCCCCATGACGTAGACCACGTCCGGGTCGTCCGGCGCCGTCGTGATGCGGCTGAAGTAGTCGTTGGCCAGCTCGGGATCGTCGTTCAGGAGCTTCCAGCTCCGGCCGCCGTCGTCGGAGCGGTAGAAGCCGTTCCCCCCGCCGGGGGCGATCACGGTGGCGTACACGCGCCCCCCGCCGCTTCCGCGCGGGACCGCCAGCCCGATGCGGCCCAGCGGCCCCTTCGGTAGCCCGGTCCCCGCCAGC
>Ga0315540_10000959_pt1 | contig 16557 bp, 14 predicted proteins | sample SalMarSW160110MG_FD_203677 | JGI IMG/M metagenome (GOLD analysis project Ga0315540, IMG submission 203677) | Salt marsh sediment microbial communities from the Plum Island Ecosystem LTER, Massachusetts, United States - Salt Marsh Sediment SW1601-10 ...
CCTTCGGCCACAGCCAGGGGTTTATTTGTGCGCGTAAGCAACGGAGTGTAATAATCGACCGGGATTTCAGCTGCGCTGTCAAAAGCCACAAAGGGGTAAGTTGAGATAGCCCACACATCCAGGTCTGGCTCGAAAGCCTCGACTTGCTCCCATTTGGTCTGGTAAGGCTCGCCGCGGGATGTATCGAAGGGGATTACATTGTTCAGATCGTCCCATTGAAAAGTGACGAAGACCTGGGTATCCGGCGCTTCAGCTTTGATGGCGGCATAGAGCTCGTGGTACAAGCTCAGGTAATTGGGGAAATCTTCCGGATGCGCGTCGGCGTAGGTGTTGATTTCGGAAGCCAGTCCAAGATAACGCGGATGGAACTCACGCACCAGCCGCAGCGTATAGTTCTTGAATGCCTGTCGAATAGCTGGCGTACCGAAGTTTGCACCTTCCAGTTGCGGCGGTAGCGGCGCAAATTGACGTCGATCGAGACCGTTGAGCGGATCGACCACATAAATAACTTCCAGGCCATTCCTGCCCGCCAGTGTGGTCAAATCGCGTTGCTCCTGGATGGACTGAGACTTCCCGTCACTGCCGTTCAAGAAATCAGTCCAGGGAACTTCTTTTTGCAGCAGGATCACGTCTCCGTGCTGGCCGATGGCCTGTAATATCCCCAGCATGCTTTTGGAAGTTAACTCCGGTGGGGAGGGAAAGAAACCATAAGCCGTGTGTCCAGAGTCGAAGACGGATTGTTCGGGTGTTGGGATGGCGCTTGGTGTGGTTGAGCCACAGGCCAGCGTGGCCACCAGCAGGGCGATTACCAGGGCGAGGACAGGAGGTTTCATCGTTTGCTCCCTCGCTTATGCCGTGGGTGTAGAAGGATTAAATTCCCGGCCAGCCACAATAATCCCACAGCCAGGACCAGGGCTATCAGAGAGGCTGGCGAGATGGAGAAGGCCGGGACGGAAAACCCGGGCAATCGAACAACTGGCAACTCCAGGGTTGGTATCGTGATCACCGGCCATTGAAGCAAAAGGCGCGGAAGGCTTAGGCTCTGGATTAACCCCGAGAAAGTCAGGCTTGCTTTGGTAAGCTCGATTCTTACCAAATTTCCCCAATCCGTAGTGTGGGCGAACTGTGTGAGTTGAGAGCTGATGGCCAGCAGCAGACCGAGAGCCACACCGCTTTGCATTGCCAGCGCCAAGCGCCAGAGTATTTGCGGTTGGCGGACTGGCAGCCGCGAGAGCACGCCCGGAACCAAGTCCAGGGCCAGGGGTTGCTCGGTGACTTCTGTCAGGGCGTTGAAAACGAAACGCAAGGCTTCCAAACGGGTACGGCAGTCGGCACACTGTTCGAGATGGGACTGCACCTGATCGTAAGTGCTGGAGTCCAGTGCCTGGTCCAGGAGTTCGTTCAGAGTGGTATCTGTCGGGTGATGATTCATTGCAGGTCTTTCAGCCTTTCGGCCAGTCGTTTGCGGGCGCGAAACAGGTCGCTCTTGACATCGCTCAGCGGTCGCTTGAGTGCCTCGGCCATCTCGGCATAACTCAGGTTCTGGAAGTGCCGCAATTCGATGACAACTCGGTAGCGCGGTGGTAAGAGCAGCATTTCCTGGTGGACGCGCTCGCCTCGTTCGCGCTGGATGGTCTGCGCCTCGGGACCGGGTTGCGGGTCTGGCGGCGGACGAACCGCCTCCTCATCTAAAGAGGGAGTCGACGGGGCCTGCTTCAGCCGGTCGTAGCACAGGTTGGTGGCGATCCGCTTCAACCACGGGGCGAGAGGTTTGTCCGGATCATAAGAAGCCAGATAGCGGTATGCGCGCAAGAAAGTCTCCTGGGCTGCATCCTGAGCCTCGCCACGCTCCCCAAGCAGACGGTAAGCGACGTTATATACCACCGACTGGTGGCGGCGCACGAGTTCACTGAAAGCGTGCCGGTCGCCGCTGGCTGCACGGCGAGCCAAATCACGGTCGTCTGCCGGGGCCATATTCTATTAATGGATACTGCCTAGGATAGGTAAAAGTTGCAAGAATTGCTAACCGCCCTTACCGATGGCGTTGAGGAGCACAAAGAACAGACAACTCCCGAGGAATCCAAGGATCAAGCCTGCGATGGCGGTGGCGCGTGAACGATCCTTGCCGAATAAACCGGCAAAGCCCAGGATCATTCCCAGAAAACCAAGAAATGCGCTGCTCCCACCGCAGACGAAGAGCGGTGTGCCGGCCACGCGAATCCAATTTTGTGAGACCCCGGTCAGGGCGCACAACCCGATTCCAAAGACCAATGCCGCTGAGATGATCCCCAGCGCCAGGCTGGCGTTGCCGATTGTGTTGGATTGCTGTGGATTGGACATGCTGGCCTCCTAAAAACAGTATGGACACAAGACGCAGTCAGGCATCCGTACAGGTGGATTCGGGATCAGGTTTCGGCTTGGGGCGATAATCTGCTGCGCAATAAGGTGGCAGCCACGACCATGACCAAACCAATTCCGGTCAGGGCAAGCGCTTCCAGGCCAATTGGTTTGACCAGATTCTGAAGAACTGTGCGCAACAGATCCAGAATGGTGCTTGTGACAAAGTCGGGCAGGCTGGGCGGGAATCTTTTGGCAAGAAAATTGGTAAACGTCAACCCGAAGACGGGCAGGCTTCCCCAAGCCAGGCTGGCCCCCAGCCCTCCGGCTAACAGCAGGGGAATACCCCACCAGCGCAGCCAGCCTTTTAATGAGCGGACAGCTAAGCTGGTGATACCCAGCAGACAGAGCAGTGGTAAGAGGGGACTCCAGCGCATAATGATCCGCGCCAGCCGGATGTTCCCTTGTAGGTTGTTTGAGGCCGCTGTTCCGGAGGCCCCTGGGCTAATCAGGATTACTTGATTTGGAATGCCCACTGCAGCCGATCGGAGTGTCGCTTGGAGCAGCGGTTTCACCAGCGGTAAGGCTTCCTTCGGCAGGCTGCAAAGCGGGATGTTTTTGGGATTGCTCAAGGCGGCGGCTGTTAATGAGAGTAGTTGCTGCAGGGTGCAAGGTGGTTGAGCAGCGATGATATCCAGGATTGCCTGAACGCCAGCCTCCCCTGTCAGGCGTTGTTTGAAACTGGTCAGGGACAGTACAGCGGTATCGCTTTGACCGTTGAGATATGCAAAGATTTGAGACAATGCTTGCTCGCTCATTTGCTTCATCTCGTCGGGCGGGATAAGGCTGGTAATGACGGTTTCCAACTGTTGTGGCGCCAGATTCTTGATAAATTGCGGAGGCCCATCCTGGCTTTGGTCCGAAGACGGAGATGGATTATTTTCAAGGGATGAAGTGATGGTCTCGGCAATCATGCCTGGCAGACGCTGGTAGATGTTCTCTTCGATCAGGGCTTGTTCGTAAACACTTGGATCGAAGGCGTGTAGGTCGAGGTTATATAAAACCAGTGCCAGGGGCGTCGTGATGATGAACAGGATTGCGCAGAGCGTTGCCAACAGCTTGGCAAGGAAATTTGATAACTTGCTCCAGAAGTTTTGCATCCCTGCTCCTTGCGCTGGTGGGTTCGGATTATTCGCTTTCCTGAACGATCTCGATGTAATCCTGGGTTACTGTCTTCCCATCAGCGGCACCAATCACGGCCAGCAGTTCCCCGACCAACTTAGCTTTGTTATCGGCGTCTTTGCGGCTCCAGGTGCGGCTCTTGATTTCCACATAACTACCCAGGCTGGGTTGTTCCATGGTATCCAGGTTGACAAAGAATTCAGTGTCTTTGTATTTTATCAACCAGCGGTGGCGATCTTTCTGAACGGCGATTTCAGATTGGGGTTTGAAATATTCACGATAGAAGCGCAGGGTGTGATCGGCGGGTGCCAGGAAGCGACTGCGTGAAAGCAGTACATCATGGTCGAACTTGCCTTCCCTGGCCGGACCAATCAGGGTCAGGCGCGTGCGAACAGTGCCTACTTCACCTTTGGCATCGATCAAATCGTCTTCGCGGAAGCGCACCCGTCCTTCATCGCCGCCGAAGAGGAAATAGTTATCGTATTGACGGTAGTGTCGGAAGCGCATGGTCTCGATCTCACCCTTCTTCATTCCTGCGTGGACCGGGGTCAGGTCATCCACTTTGACCTTGATCTGTACCTCAAAGGACTCCTGTTCCATCAAGCCGCCCAGCGCGATCAATTTCGACAGAACCGACTGCTCTCGTTCGATCAGGAAGCTGTCGATCCGTTTGGCGACATCTGCGGCATTCGCCAGCAATTCCTGTTCGTTCAAGGTGAGCAGTTGGCGGCCGCGCAACAACCATTTCCCATTGACCATCACGTCGGTCACGTCGGTGGATTTGCTGGCATACACAATCTGGGCATAGGCGTTGTCCGGGTCGCGCCGGAAGCGCGGCGAGTTGTGCAGCGGAGAAATGTCGACCAGGATCAAATCGGCGCGTTTGCCTGGTTCGAGCGAACCGGTCAGGTGACCGATGTGGAGCGCGTTGGCGCCCAGGCGGGTCGCCATGGTCAGTGCCTGGGAGGCTGGCAGGGAGGTGGGATCGCCGCTGATCCCCTTGGCCAGGAAGGCGGCTAGACGGACCTCCTCGAACATATCCAGATCGTTGTTGGAGGCCGGACCGTCCGTACCGATACCGACATTCAGGCCGCCTTCCAGCATTTTGGGGACCGGGGCGACGCCCGAAGCCAGTTTCAGGTTGGAGGACGGGTTATGCGCTACACCAGCTCCGGCATGCAGCAGCGTGCGTATCTCGCCTGTGTCGATGTGAACACAGTGTGCTGCCAGGACCTTGGCATCGAATAAACCCTGCTTCTTGACATAGGGGATGACTGGCATGCCGGTCTCGTTGCGCATATTTTCGCGCTCGAGTGCGGTCTCGGCCAGGTGCGTGTGCAGAGGCACGTCGAATTCTGCCGCCAGTTCAGCCGTAGCCTTCAGGATTTCCGGGGTGCAGGTGTAGGGAGCGTGCGGTGCGACCGAGGGGACGATCAGGTCGTGCTCTTTCCAGCGCTGGATGAAATCGCGCGAATAAGCCAGTGAGTCTTCGTAGGATTGCGCATCCGGCGTCGGGAACTTGAGCACGGTCTGAGAGCAGACGGCGCGCAGCCCGGCTTCCGCGGTGGCTTTGGCGACATCCTCCTCGAAATAGTACATATCCGCAAAAGCGGTCACGCCGGTCTTGATCAGTTCGGCGCAGGCCAGTAAGGTGCCCAGGCGGACGAATTCCGGCGAGACGAATTGGCGCTCGACCGGCATCATATAGCCCATCAACCAGACGTCCAGGCGCAGGTCGTCAGCCAGTCCGCGTAAGAGTGTCATCGGGACGTGAGTGTGGGCATTGACCAGTCCGGGCATCAGGATCTTGCCACCGCAGTCAAGCACCTGGGCGGCCGTGTAGGCCTGCTTGATGTCAGTTTCCGGACCGACGGCTGCGATCTCTTTTCCCTGAACAGCCACCGCACCGGGGTTGAATTGCTTGAGTTCCTCGTCCATGGTCAGGACATGGGCATTGATCAAAAGGATATCTACACTTTTTGCCATTCTTACTCCTTGTCGGACAATTTTACCGCTTCCAGTTTAAAAACGCCTGCAACACGCGTAGGTTTTGGTCGAAATCAGTGTCAGTATGATTGGTCAGTTCGATGTCCACCGCGGCAATCCCCTGAACCGACGAAGCCCAATCAGCCAGGTTGCCGGTGTAGTCGCAGCCGGTATCGATCGGCGGGTACTGGTAGCCGCCGGCGCCGGCCAGGGTCTTGGCCAGCCGTTCGGAATCATGCAGCGTGGGGAGACCGCCGGCGAAGACTCCCAGAGCGGCGCTATGATAAGAAATCAGAGCTTCGGGTTTGTACAGCATTATGTAGGTCATCAAAGCCCGGGTCTCGGGCTCGGAAGCCGGCGCGTCCCCGGCTGTGACCGGGCGATACTGCCAGCAACCATCCAACCCCCATTCAGCCTTCCAGCGATAGGGCCAGTTGCGATTCAGGTCCACACCGTGGGCATTGACGCGTCCGTCCACGCCGTGGACTCGGGCTTCGCCGTCCGGGTTCAGGTTTCGCAGGATATAAAGGCTGCTGTTCTCGGGCACGCTCTCGGGATGTTCGTACAGATAAGCAATCAACTGGTCAGCCAGGGCGATGGTGTTCCATTCGTTGCCGCCGTGGATACCGGCCACGATCATGCGTACGGTTGGCCCGTCTCCAAATCGATAAACTTCCAGCGGACGTCCTTCGACCGAGTGACCGATGACGAAGGGGCCGTGCCCGACTGCGAGCGAAGCCAGCGGCGGGAGGGGAGATGGCGTGGGGTAGGGCGAGAAGGTTGCGCGGGGGGTGACGGACGGCAGGTAGTACGGGCCGCGGGTAGCGGATTTTGCGATGGCAGTCTGAGTCGGTTGAGGTGTGGCCGGAGCCGCCAGCACTGTCGGCTGGCGCAGTCCCCAGAAATACAGCAAGGCGCCTGCCAGCAGCACCAGGCCGAGACCATCGGCGGTCCAGATGAGAAGTAGCACCCAATGGGAGCGCCGCGTACCGCCTTTACCCATCACTCTCGCTTGCCATCAGGCGCAACCAGTCCAACCCCAGGTTGACAGCCCAACGCGGAACATTACCCGGATGACCGCCATAGGTCAGGGTACGATTCTGAAGACCTTGCGGCGTAAGGATACATTGTTCGACGACCAATTCCTCGCCGATGAAGGCTGCAATGCCCAGCGCAGCCTTGGCCCCATGTTTCTTGCGGGTTTCTTCCAAAATGGGAACGAGTTGGTTCCGGTCCAATTCACGGGAATCGACCCCGAGCAGGGTACGGTTCTGGGGATTAGTCAGACGTCGGATCAGGGCTCCGTCCAGGCCCGATTCCAGGGCGACCAGATTCCAACCGCGATTGGCGACCATCTGCAAGGTGACCCCTTCAAGCGTGTCCTCATCTGCGCCGAAAATGACCCGGCCGAGGCGTATGCGGGTTTCGGATTCGATCTCGGCGATCATACGATCAGCTTCGGCTTGCGTGTCGGCTTTGGCTGCGATGCGGATGTCAACAATGCCGGAGTGGGCTGCCAGCCCGACCGTCGGGTTGGTCAACTTTTCGAAATCACCCACTTGTTCGTCGATCAGGCTTTCGCCTATGCCGGAAGTGTGCAGCAGACGTACTTTAATGACCTGATGCAGGTCAAAGCGTTTTTGCAAATACGGGATGACGGCTGTTTCAAGCAAATATTCCATCTCGCGCGGCACACCGGGCAGGGAAATCAAGGCGTTGCGATCCGTCTCCACGATGAAGGAAGGGGCAGTGCCGACCGGGTTTTCGACCCCGATTGCGCCTTGGGGTATATAAGCCTGGCGCTTCTGGTTTTCGGAGGGTGTGCGGCCATAACGGGCGAGGCGGGCGATGATCTGCTCCCACAGCTCTGGACGATACTCGGATTCTACCCCGATTGCGCGGGCGACCGCATCGCGGGTTGGATCGTCGACGGTGGGGCCGAGACCGCCGGTCGTGATGACGATCTCGGCGTGACTCATCGAAGCACGAATGGCCTCGGCGATACGCTCGAGGTTGTCGCCGATGGTAATGGTACGGTACAGATCGACGCCCAGGTTGCGTAAATGGCGCGCGATGTAGCGCGTATTTGTGTCGACGATCTCACCGAGTAAGATCTCGGTCCCGATGGTGATGATTTCAGCAGATGGCATAAATAGATGACCTGTATTCCTTAGAAACGTAAATGTTTGACGGTCAATCCGTTGTGAATTAACTGATTGAGCGATTCGATCCCGATGCGAATGTGTTCCTCGACGTAAGTCTCGGTGACTTTGCGGTCGCTGTCGATCGTCTTGACACCCGTCGAGATCATCGGCTGGTCCGATACCAAAAGCAGCGCGCCGGTCGGGATGCGATTATAGAAGCCGGTGATAAACAACGTGGCAGTTTCCATATCGATTGCCATGACGCGGATCTGCTCGAGGTAATCCTTGAACTTGCCATCGTGTTCCCAGACGCGGCGGTTGGTCGAGTAAACCGTACCGGTCCAATAATCACGCGCGTGGTCTCGGATGGTGGTGGAGACGGCCTTCTGCAGGTTGAAAGCTGGTAAGGCCGGTACTTCGGGAGGAAAATAATCGTTGGAGGTCCCATCGCCCCGGATGGCAGCTATCGGCAGGATCAGGTCGCCGACCTCGGTTTTTTCTTTCAAACCGCCGCATTTTCCAAGAAACAGAACCGCCTTCGGGCTGATGGCGCTGAGCAGGTCCATGACCAGGGCCGCGTTTGGGCTGCCCATTCCGAAGTTGATGATCGTAATACCGTCCGCTGTGGCGTTGAGCATCGGTTTTTCCTCACCGCACACTTCCACGCCGTGCCATTCAGCGAACAGATGCACATAATTGTCGAAATTGGTGAGCAAAATATATTTGGAAAAATCATCCAGGGATGTGCCGGTATAACGCGGCAGCCAGTTGGTAACAATTTGCTCACGTGTCTCTAATGCCATTTGCTCACCTTTTACTTATGGGTAGACTGGTACAAACTGCTGGTTACGAACTTGGTAGATGAGAATATTTGGTATGGCGCAATCACCAAGTAGGGAACAGGAAAGTGTTCCGCTTAGTCCCTGCATATCTTTGATGTTGAAGAGCGCGCTGCGCAGTGCCTGGCGGGGAATATGGACTGTTCCACCGCTTTCTTTGACAGCTACTTCTTCAATCGCCTTGAATAACATTTCTGCCGCGTCATAGGCTTGCGCGTGGTAAGACGCGACCGGGTTCTCCCCGTATGTACTTTTGTATTCCTGCATGAAGGCTGTGTCGTCGCTTAATGTTGCCGGTCCCGAAAGATACATATTCTCCGAACCCGGCTCGGTCTGAGCGAGGAAGTCGCTGCTCAGCAGGCCGTCCGAACTGATCAAGGCGGTGTTGACCATCTGCGATTCTTGGACGGCTTTCGTGATGGCGACTCCATCGGTAGTGTAAACCGGATAATAGAGCACACTCGGGTTGAGCAAGGCTATCTCCTGGATGGTTGTCGTTACGTCCTGACCCGATTCGATCTGGACTTGCTTGAGGCATTCTCCGCCTAATTGCTGGAAAACGTCGCAGGCGGCTTGCTGTAATTCCAGGGAATAGGCTCCTCCATCGTGGATGGTGACCATGGTACGTGCGCCCAGGCCATGGTAAGCAAAGTCGGCCACCACATTGCCCTGCACTTTGTCATTGTAGATGGTACGCAGGAATCCCGCGCGGTGGGTAGTTTGACCGGTCAGCGAGGGGGCGGTACTGGATGGCGAAATCATCACCATGCCTGCATCAGACAGAATTTTAGCAGCAGGCGTGGAAGCGTTGGAGCAGGTGGCTCCGATCACGCCGACGATCTGTGAATCTTTAGCCAGATCCGTTGCGCCCTGCTGTCCGCCGTCTGCGCTGCATTGATCATCGACTTTTACCAATTCGATACCATGTTCAAGCAGCTTGCCTTTATCTGCAATGGCAATCTCGACCCCGCGCAGGGCATCAATCCCGTAGGGGCTGTCTGGTCCGCTCATCGTCAGGAGCGTGCCGACTTTTATGGAAGTTCCCGGTTCAATGGTCACGCAGCCGAGTGGGTCACTGCAGGTGAAGGATGGTTGCTTTTCGCCGCAAGCAGATAGCAACAGGCTAACCGTCAGGATTACGAAAATGATAGGAAAAAATTTCTTCATGGGGCTATTCTCTCTTGTTCGATTCTTGGATCGTTAGACTACATTGTACTCTTGAATCTGTCGCCCTTCTTCAAATCTGGCCAGATCCAGAGCCGAAACGTCCAGTGTCCGGAATTTACCATCCAGGATGAACTCCGTCATCAGCTTTCCGGCGACCGGTCCGTGCATAAATCCGTGACCCGAGAATCCGGCTAAGAGATGGAAGCCCTCGACCGGAGTCCCGCCGAAGATGGGATGCGCGTCGGGCGTGACCTCGTACAGGCCGGCCCAATGCGAAACCATCCCGGCTTTTTCGACCAAGGGCAGGCGCTGGATGGCAGCCTCCAGATTGACCAGTTCGAAATCCTCGTCAACGTTTTGGTCGAAGCCGGGTTTTTCGTCGTGATTGGACATACCGATCAGCAATCCGTTCCCCTCGCGATGAAAATACAACGATTGGGCGAAATCCAGCACAAAGGGGAAATCACTGGGGATTTCGGGCAGGGGAGTGGTCGTAAACATCTGGCGGCGGACGGGAACGATTGGAATTTCCACTCCAGCCATACGCCCGACCAGCCCCGCCCAGGGTCCGGCAGCGTTGACCACGACTGGGGCAGACACAAAGCCCTGGTTGGTCTCCACGCCGCTGACCTTCCCGTGCTCGACCTTTATCCCTGTCACCTCGATGTTGCTGAAGGCTTTCGCGCCCAATTTGCTGGCAGCATTAATGTAGCCCATCACCACACTGTTGGGATCAACCAGGCCGTCGTTTGGACCAAAGCTTCCGCCCAGACCATCTTCGAAGTGCATGGATGGCAAGCGCTCTCGGACTTCATCGCCTGTCACCCATTCGGTATCCACGCCGAGCTTGTTTTGTAAGGCCGCGTTGCGCTTGAAGGCGGTAACATCCTGCTCGTTCGTCAGCACGAACAGGTAACCACACTTGCGATAATCCACATCCTGTCCGATCTCGGTTTTGAAGCGTTCGAGCATCGGTAGACTTTCGAGCGAGAGTTTGATGTTGATCTCGGTGGCAAATTGGTAACGCACCCCTCCGGCGCAGCGTCCGCTTGCACCCTGGCCAAAGAACTCCTCTTTTTCGAGTAATATGACCTTCTTCTGGCCGTGTGCTGCCAGGTGATACAGGGTGCTGGCCCCCATAACCCCGCCTCCGATGATGAGCATATCCGCAGTGTGTGGTAGTGTCATTGATGCCTCGTTTGTTCTAAAATGCGACTTCTTGTCCCAGACCCATTTGCCTGGCGTTCTCCAAGGCCAGATTGGCAGCCATGGCATCCTGCACGGCCACGCCGACCGACTTGAAGTAGGTGATTTCTTCGTCCGATTGGCGCCCAGGTTTGTGACCCAAAATAATTTCGCCCAGTTCGGCGTAAATGTGTTCTTCGGTGATCATCCCCTGCTGGATGGGGCGCAGCAGGTCTCCGCTCTCGGCCAGTACCGCCAGACGAGAATCGACTATCACCCGCGCGCGTTTAATCGTTTCAGAGGGTACTTCCTGCATCTCGGGTGTGTAAGAGCCAATCGCCGTGATGTGCGCGCCGCGCTTAAGTTGGTGATCAGCGAAGACCGGCGTCAAAGCTGTGGTAGCGGTGCAGACGATATCCGCATTGGCAAGTGCCTCCCCGGCTGACCGTGCAGCCCTTAAGTTTCCTGGAATAGGCCCCTTACCGGCCATTTCTTCTGCGAAGACTTCAGCGCGTTCGGGATTCGGGTCGAACACCCAGGCGGTTTCGATCTTGCGTACGCTGCAAGCAGCTTCCAATTGCGTGCGACCTTGCGTTCCCGCGCCGAAAACGGCGACCACGCGGCTGTCAGGTCGCGCCAGTAAATCGACTGCAGCGCCGCCGCCTGCCCCGGTGCGGATGGCGGTCAGGCTGGATCCCTCCAACAAGGCAGCGGCCTGACCGGTGTCCGCATCTAGTACCAGCACGGCAGCCTGGATCAGCGCTAGTCCGCGATCCGGATTCTTGGGGAATAGCGAGACGACTTTAACAGCCAGGGCATCTCCACTTTCGGTCTGAACGAAAGCCGGCATGAACAGGCTGGTGGCATCCTGTGGGGGGATCGGTAAACGCGCCCGAAGCGGTACCTCGGCCCGACCATCTGAAAGGGCTGCAAAAGCCTGTTTCATGGCCTGGATCACGTCTGGCATCGGGAGTGCCTTGCGGACCTCATCTGCAGTTAATACCAGCATGTCTCATCCTCCGTTCCTGGGAAAACAAAAGCGCAGAAGATAGCATAATTTTACTATTCTCTGCGCTCTGTGTTCGGCATAAAACTGGTTATTCCATGCCCAGGTAAGCCTTTTGAATCATCGGATTCTGCTTGAGATTGGCTGCGTCTTCGCTGAGTACGATTTCGCCGCTTTGCAATACATAACCTCGATTGGCGATCGAAAGCGCCATCAGCGCGTTTTGCTCGACCAGTAGAACAGTGGTGCCTTCTTTGTTGATGCGCTGGATGGTCTCAAAGATGGCTTCGACCAGCGCGGGCGAGGCAGCGCTGGATTTCAGTGACGGTAGTGATGATTTCAGTAAAAGGCATTTTTACATCCAGGTTGTAAAGGGAAGCGTAGATGGATTGTTCTACCTCTACGCTTAGGCATCTTGCAGTTTGATTTTGAATATCCACTCACCTCGGGAAATCTGAGCAAAAAGATTTTTGTTATCTTTGGCTTACTGCTCATTCTTCTTTGGATATGCCTCGGGGATATGCACCGTTTTGTCTTTTCCCAATTCAAGCGAACGCTGATAGGCTGCCCAAATGGCCCTTGAAATGGCGGTCCGGAAGCCTGCCTTTTCCAAATAGTAAAGTGCCTCAGCGGAAGTACCACCTGGTGAAGTAACTTGATTACGCAATGTAGCTGGATGGACATCGTTCTTTTGATAATAAGAAATCGAGCCGCGCATGGTTTGAAGGACTAACTGCTCGGCGATGCGGCGCGGGAATCCTAGATGCACGCCAGCATCAATCATAGATTCCATGAACAAAAAGACGTAAGCTGGACCGGTGCCAGAGAGGGCTGTGGCCATGTCCAAGTAGCTTTCATCTTCTACGTAGACCCCCTCCCCTAAGGCGCTCAGGATGAGGTGCGCCAATTCACGTTGCTCTTCAGAGACGGCATTGGAGGCCGTCCAAACCGTTATGCCCTCCCCAATTTGCCCGGGGGTATTGGGCATGCATCGCACCACAGACGAATGTTTGAGCGTCGTGCTGATCTTGTTGATGGTTGCGCCAGCCACGATGGAGAGTATCAACGCTTCTGGCTTGATTCCTCCTAACCCCGTAAGCACCATGATCAATCTCTGTGGCTTGACAGAGAGCACCACCACATCCGCCTGGGAGGCAGCTTTTGCGTTATCGGTGTAAGGTTGGATATTATATTTCTGTTTCAGTTCCTCCCCGCGTTTACGGCGTGGGCCGGCGGCTAACAAATTATTGGGTAGCGCCAGATTTTGACGTAGCAAACCGGAAATCATAGCTTCGGCCATTGTCCCGGATCCGATGAAAGCAACCTTTTTTTGTAATAACTCCATCCTCTTCGTTCCTTTTCAGATTTCTGCCACTTAATCGCCTAATGTGAATTCAGCAAAAATTGATCTTATGAAATTCCCCAAAGAACCGTTCGTCCAATTGTAGTTCTTCAGCCGTGCTTTATTGTGGACACACAGGGGCAGGTAATAGGCCAATGGTGTATGAGCACTTTGCTGTTACACCCTACAATGAAAAGTGCTCCTTCTTTCTTGATGCGAATGCTGGTTGATGACTAGGATGACCGTTGTGCTTGTCTTATGTTCGAGCAAGGATCGTGTATCTTCTGCGCTCTCTTATTCAGCACCTAAGTAGGCTTTTTGGACTATCTCATTCCTTTTCAAATTTTCGGCAGTATCGTTTAGGACGATCTTGCCAGTTTGAAGGACATAACCGCGATGGGCAACCGAGAGAGCCATTAGAGCGTTCTGCTCTACCAACAAAATCGTAGTACCCTCTTCGTTAATTTGCTGGATTGTAGCGAAAATGCTCTCAACCAGGATGGGGGCCAATCCCATCGAAGGTTCATCCATAAGTAGAAGCCTGGGGTGGGCCATTAGCGCCCGCCCGATGGCAAGCATCTGTTGTTCGCCTCCTGAAAGTGTGCCGGCGACCTGTTTCTGGCGCTCTTTCAGGCGGGGAAAGATACCGTAAACGCGCTCTAGGTCTTCCTCGATTTTGCTGCGTTCAGTGCGGCTGTATGCCCCTAGGTCGAGGTTTTCACTGACAGTTAATCTGGCGAAGATACCACGTCCTTCTGGAACCATAGAGACACCTTTGTAAACGATCTCGTGGGGTTTAAACTTTGCTATGTCCTCGCCATCTAGAAAGATGTCTCCCTCACGTGGTTTTTGTAAACCAGAAATGCTACGTAAGGTGGTTGTCTTACCAGCTCCATTAGCCCCAATCAACGTTACAATCTCGCCTCTCTCAACGATCAGCGAGATTCCCTTCAGGGCATGGATGTTGCCGTAATAGGTATGAATGTCTTTGACTTCAAGTATCGGCATTGGTTGTTCCTCGTGGGCTATCCCGCTTGTGAAGCAGCTTTCTTCAGGCTAGAGGTGGCTCTACGTCCAAGGTAAGCTTCAATGACTTTTGGATTGCCTTGGATCTCGGCCGGCGTACCCTCCGCGATCTTAGCTCCATAGTCTAGCACAGCAATCTGCTCGCTAACACCCATCACCATATGCATGTCGTGTTCAATTAGCAAAATGGTCAATCCAAGCTTATCGCGCAAAAGGCGGACGAAATTCATCATGTCACCAGTCTCGTGAGGATTCATGCCGGCAGTCGGTTCGTCGAGGAGGAGTATTTTGGGCTTACTCCCCAGTGCCCGTGCTATTTCCAGGCGACGTTGAGCGCCATAGGGCAGGTTGCGAGCCAGATTATCGCCCAGGCTGGCCAGGCCTACGAATTGGAGCAATCGCTGGGCTTCTTCTAAGGCTTCCTCTTCTTCCTTCTTCAGTCGCGGTGTGCGGATAATTGCCTCGACCCAGTTGGCGCGAAGGCGGGAATGCTGCCCTACCAGGATGTTCTCCAGGGCGGTCATATTCGAGAAAAGCCGTATATTCTGGTAGGTGCGTGCAATCCCTAGCCCAGTGATACGGTCAGGGGGTAGACCGACAAGCGATTTCCCGAAAAACAGGATGTCGCCGGCGTCTGGGGAGTAGAAGCCAGTAATGCAGTTAAAAAAGGTGGTTTTTCCGGCCCCATTAGGGCCGATAACGCTGAAAATAGATTGCTCAGATACTACGAGGTCAACATTATCGACTGCTAGTAGACCACCGAACAGTTTGACCAGGCTACGAGTTTCGAGGGCGGCTGTCGTCATTGTGAGTCACTCCCTACGTCATCTTCTTGCCTTTCAGGCCGAGACACCTTTGCATCTGTTCGAGTTTCCAATCTGCGGCGCGAAGTTGGAATCAAGCCTTCTGGTCGGACGATCATCATCACGACTAACAGAGCACCAAAGGCTAACACGCGATAGTTTTCAAGCTGGCGCAAGACTTCTGGGAGACCTTTCAACGCAAATGCGCCAGCGATTACACCGGGAATGCTACCCATACCTCCCACGATAACGACGGATAAAACATTAATTGAGACCATAAGGTTGTGGTCTTCGGGGCCTGTGAATTGATTTCGAGAGGCAAACAACACGCCACCCAGGCCGGCAAAGGCCGCGCCGATGGCAAAGGCCATCAGTTTGTGTTTCAAGGTGTTGATGCCCATTGCCTGGGCCACAGTCTCGTCCTCGCGCATTGCTTCCCATGCCCGTCCCACGCGAGAGTTTTGTAAACGCAAGGTGACAAAGATGACTAAAAATACAGCCAATAGAATTAGATAGACAAAGTCGATGTCACTGCTAAAGGGTTTGCCAAACAGGGTTGGCCCGGCGATATTGATGACACCCTTTGGGCCACCGGAGAATGGTGTTAAAAGGTCGCTTTTGCTCAAGATACGGATGATTTCACCAAAGCCAAGGGTGACGATAGCCAGGTAATCACCACGCATGCGTAGGACTGGGATGCCCAACAGGATACCAGCCAAGGCGGCCAATGCGATGCCGATTGGTAGTGCAACCCAGAAGCTCCATAACAGGTGATGTGGTTCTGGAGCAGTCAATAAGGCTACCGAATAGGCGCCAATGGCAAAGAAAGCCACATAACCCAGGTCTAACAAACCAGCTAGACCGACCACAATGTTGAGGCCCAAACCGAGTAAAACGTAAATACCTACAGTCCCCAAGGTATAGTTCCAGTATTGTCCAATACGCAAAGGTAACAGGAAGACAATCAGCAAAAGCAGCCCGTATAGGACGTAACGAGTGATTGGGTTTGTCCGTACTCTCTGGACGGCGGATTTCCGGTTGAATTTGGACCAGACTTCATTCCACCAGATCGAGAAGCGTTTGCGCCAATCACCGCGCCCGACGCCTCGTCCCAACACCCCCCCCATCAAACCTGTCACGGAGAAGAAAATCAGGTGGAAAATCGCTCCTCCAAGAGGGGTCTGATCGAGCAAAAAGAGATTGACTACGCCTGGCAGGACCGCTGTCAGATATTTGTAAAGCTTAAGGCCAGCTACTGTCATGTCCCCAACGATGTACGCCAGGATAGCGATCAGCACGCCATTAACCAATCCTGCCAGAGTCGCAGCCAGTAAAGATAGTTTCCAGGTGTCAGGTTCGTCTCTGACTTTACGACTACCGTAAGCGCCCGCCCATGTGCCGATGATGGTTAAGAAAATTATCAGATTGAACATGGGCGCGGTCAGGCCAAGGATGACAGTCTCCCCTTTGAGCTTAATCAAGTCACTGATCAGTTCTGCAGCCGTGCTGGTAAACCCAATCAGGAACAGAAAGATCATGA
>Ga0315540_10000962_pt1 | contig 16522 bp, 20 predicted proteins | sample SalMarSW160110MG_FD_203677 | JGI IMG/M metagenome (GOLD analysis project Ga0315540, IMG submission 203677) | Salt marsh sediment microbial communities from the Plum Island Ecosystem LTER, Massachusetts, United States - Salt Marsh Sediment SW1601-10 ...
GAGAGAATTATATCAAAAAGTAGTTTTATAATGAAAGGATACTCTGAAAAAAATGGTTATTCTAAAAAGGGAGATTAGTTATGCCTATTTTTGATTTTTTATGTAATGAATGTGGTAATCAATTTGATAGTATTGAGAAACAAAATGTTATAATGTTAAACTGTCCTAAATGCAAAGGAAAAGCAGAACGTATTTTTCCTACAAAACCTGCAAGGTTTGATCTTAAATATAATCCAAAAAAAGATAAATGTGATTGGGATGGGAATTCTAGCCAATATTATAGATTGTATAATGAAGCGAAAGATAGAGGGGAGAAAGTCAGTTTACCAGAATAAATAGGAGAAAAGAAGATGATATTTGTGATAGGGGTAGATGGTTATATAGGGAATGCATTAACTCAAAGATTATTAAATGAAGGATATGATGTATTTGGATTTGATAATTTTTGGAGAAGGATGTGGATTAAAGAAATGGGATCAAAGTCTGCTATTCATTTACTTGATATGGAAGAAAAAGAAAAGAGATTTAGAGACTTTTACAGAACAAAAATTCCATTCTATTTTGAAAATATTGATATTGAAAAACAACATATTTATTTTGAACAGTGTGTAAAGGATTATAAACCTGAAGCTATTATAAATCTTGCTCATAATCCATCAGGCCCATATAGTATGATTTCAAAAGAAAATGCTAATAGGGTACTTAGTAATAACATAATTGGAACTAATAATATTTTATGGGCAATAAGAAAACATGCTCCTGATTGTCATTTTATTACAATTGGAACAGCAGGTGAATATGATCATTATGGTAATATTGATATTGAGGAAGGATTCTTTTCATTTGAGCATAAAGGAAGACAAAGTAACAATATGATATTTCCAAGAAGACCGGGAAGTATATATCATGTTAGCAAGACAGCATCAACTTACTTAATTGATTATCTTGCTAAAGCATGGCAACTTAGATGTACAGATGTTATGCAAGGTATTGTTTTTGGTGCTTATACAGATGAAATTGATAAATTTGATATTTATTCCAGATTTGATTTTGATGAAGCAGGTGGAACAGTTTTAAATAGATTCATAGTTCAAGCTATATTGGGTATACCATTGACAATATATGGTAATGGAGAGCACAAGAGAAGCTTCTTGAGTTTAAATGATTGTGTTCAGGCATTAATGATTGCTGTTGACAATCCACCAGAACCTATGTTAGTACAGACATGGAATCAATTGAGTGAGTGGCATTCCATGAATGATGTAGCTAAAATGGTCATTGACGCAGGATATGATATAAATCTTGATGTTACTGCACAATGGATTGATACACCAAGAGTTGAATATACAGGGGATCATTATTATAATTTTGTTACAGATAAATTAACAAGTAAAGGGTATATGCCTACAAGAACTATTAAAGAGGAAATAAAATATTGCCTTGAAATCATAAAACCATATAAAAATGATTTACAAAAGTTCAAACATGTGGTATTACCTAGAATAAATTTTAAAAGGAAATAATGCCGGTGTAGCTCAAGGGTAAAGCAATTGATTTGTAATCAATGGATTGTGGGTTCAAGTCCTACCATCGGCCCCAAACTAAAATTGTCAGGTATACATTAATAAAATATGGTGGTAGTGGTGAATAGGTAAACACAATCGGTTGTGGACCGATTATTAGTGGGATCGTTACCCACCTATCACCCCAAATAGAAAAAAAAGGAGAAAATATGAACTATATCTTTGAGTTCTTCTAAGGTTGTTAAAAAAATCTTAGGAGAATAAACATGAAATATGGTGAAAAACTAGTATCTGTAAGAAGATGGAGAAGAAATAGTGAATTAGTCTATGGCTTTAGATGTGATCCTGTTCCTTTCACTGGAAATAGTAGGGCATATGGTAAAAAAGCTTTTTATGCATGGCATAAAAAACCAAGAACTACACAAGAGAGAAGATTATCATTTGCTTATAAAAAATATGTAAGAGGAAAAAGAAAAGCTCATTATCTTCCTAACACATGGGATGATTATTTAAGATCAGATTGCAGAACAAGAAATTCTTGGAAAAAAAGAAGAAAAAATCAATGGAAGTAATAAAAAACAAACTAGAAATTGTAAGAGAAGCTTTGGATGCATATGATAAAGGAGAACTTAGTGATTTATCAGCTTTTATTGCTATTCAACTTATTATTTCTCCACAAAAACCATCAAAAAAAGCTATTATATGGGCTAAAAAAATGATTAAGAGGTATAGTGAAAATGAAAAACAGTGATTCTAAAGTGTTGGAGATTTATTTACAAATGATTTTGGATGGACAAGCATTTTCTAATTGGGAAAATCCACCTGATAAACAAAAAAGACTTAGTATAATTAATAAAATAATTGATTTTGAAAAATCAAAATCATTTTCCTTAGATTTAACATCAATACAAAAAGTAAAAAATGAATATGAATTAAATTCTCTTTTAGAGAAATGGAAAATAAAAGAAGATGAATTTAAAATATAAGCGGGTGTAACTCAATTTGGCAGAGTGCAAGATTTCCAATCTTGAAGTTCAGGGTTCAACTCCCTGCACCCGCTCCACTTAAGGAATTGATATGACTAAAAATACTTTACTATATAATGCTTCAATGTCATTAGTTGAATGTGCAAGATTTGTTAGACCTGTTGATTCTGATTATGCTAAAACATTATTGGATAAAGCAGAAGAATTTAGCAAACAGATTGTTATAGATGATAAGATTGAAAAAGAGGTAGATGAATTTGAACAAAAAATTAGAAATGGAATTAAAAAATAACTTGAAAGGAATTTATGGTTTAGAAATAACAACAACTCAAGCTTGTAATTTTCAATGCTCATATTGTTTTGAAAGAAATCACGTTCCAGAAGAAAACCTATTAAATCCTAATATAATTACAAAAAGAGTAAAACAACTTTTAGATTCTAATTGGTTCAAAGAACAATATTCAGGTATAAAGATTATTTTATGGGGGGGAGAACCTACCATGAATATGCCTTTATGTAAATCCCTAATGGAGATATTCAGACAAGATGAAAGAGTTTGCTTTTTTGTCTATACCAATGGATCAACTATTGATAATTTAATGCCTACCTTATTAAGGCTAAAAAAACAGCCTTTCATTAAAGATAACCAATCCAAAATAACAATTCAGGTGTCCTATGATGGTAATCCTACCCACGATATGAACAGAAGGGATAGGAAGGGTAACAAAACAACTTATAAAGCCATACACGCTATTACAGAGCTTCACAAGTATGGAATAGATTATGGTTTGAAAGCTACAATGTCATGGAAGGACTTTAAATATCTTCCTGAATGTTGGGATGATTTTAAGAGTTTACATAATAAGTTTGGGTCTAAAATTAAATATTCTTTAACAGTGGATTATTATAATGTTGAATTTTCTAAATATAAGGACATTGTAGAGAAAGTTCTTATCAAAGTTGCTCAAAAAGAAGTTGAATTCTTTAAGGAATATAGATATTTTTTATCCAATATTTTCAGAGGTAATAAAGCTATATGTGCAACTGGAAAAAATATGGCATGTATAGATACAGATGGTATTGTTTATAATTGTCATGGAGCAATTTATTCAAAATGCTCAGATGATTTACAATATGCCAATATTTTTGATAAAGATTTTATAAATAGTATACAAAGGGCTAATAGTATATATGCCAATAATAACATTGAACCTGATGAATGCAAAGAGTGTATTTCATCTTCATGTTTAAGGTGCAATGTGAAAAAATATGAAGAAAGTAAAAAAGAGACTCACTTAGACAGATGGTATGATTATCCTGCTCAAAAGGATTTATGTAAATACTATAAATTAGTTGGTAAGATTAGTGCTGCTATTGGGTCAATATTAAAAAGGGAGTAGATTATGGGATGTACTTGTAATGCAATTTGCGATAATGATTGTGCTTCTAATCAAATATGTACTGGACATGTTCCTGTATGTTCAAATGATTTTACATTTTCAAGTGTTGCTATAGGTGATCTTGTAAGAGCTTCACATTTATTAGAACTTCAATCAGCTATAGATACAGAAAGAAATGATTCTGGAAGAAGATTTAATGCCGCTGAACCTGCTTATTGTTATATACATACACCGGGAGATTTAGCATGTACAAATAATGATTTTTCATCATATCCTTGGACAAGTGGTGTAGGAATAGACTCTATTGTTAAAGCTCAACATTCAGATGATATAAAACAAGCCAATAATGAAGTAGTTAATGATAGTGGGTATGGAGTATTAGTAACTAAAAGCTTTTTAGCTCAATCAGTAGACTCTGTTAACAGTGTTATACTAGCATCAAATGTAACAGACCTTCAAGCAAAAATAAATGCAACAAGAAATGTATGTATTTGTGATAGTCATTGTAATTGTGATCCAACAGATTGCGGATGCAATGGAGAATGTCCTTCAGATGATTATTATTATTATTACTACTAAATGTTATTAAAGGAGAAAATGTATGCCATCAATATTTAACGCACAATTATCAGAAATAGGTAAAGTATATCAAGTAACTAATGTATTTTTATCAGAAGCAAAATATATACTACCAAATGCTAAATTCGTAGCTTTGCCAAATTCTGTTGCTTTATCTATTAAAAATGAATTAAATAATGGAAAGTATGTATCCATAGAGAAGGATTTAATTGATAATCCCAAAAGCAAAGATATTCCATTAACAGATTTCAAAATTGAAGAACCAAAAAGTATAGAACAAATGAAATCTGCTGCAAGAGCAAAAGTTAATCAAAGAATTTCAGTATATACATCATTGCTTACAGGATTTGATATGCTTGAGTTTTGGATTATTTTAACTAAGCTAAATGTCATGGGATATCCTGTAATGGATGATAATAATAAAGAAAAAGTGTTTCTTGATATTATCAATACAGGTAATGAAGACCTTATTACAGACCTTGAAAGATTTCTTGAAATAAAAGATGTATTTGATAATATGATGAAGAAATATAGAGGTCTAAAACAATACTTCAGAGAAATAAATGAATGTGATACAGAAGAAGAACTAGAAGAAGTTGTAAGCTCAAATAGTGGTTGGTTATTAAACTAGGCTAATTAATATGTATGAAATATCTTATTATAGGGCATAAATTTGGTGCTCTTGGTCGTGGTGGATATCATATATCCAAGAGATTTTGTGATGAACATTCTGAATACTGTGAATTTAAAGAAGATAAGAAAGCAAGAAATATTGAACTTCTAAATGAAAAATATAAGAAACTTATCTTCAGGACACAAGTTCCAAGATGTTATAATATACCTGTTCATATAGTAAGACTAAGAAAAATTAATCATTTGTTCTATCTAAGAGCAAAACATTTAAGCCCATTGTATAATAATTGTACAAATGGGTTTTATTATTATAAGACTCATGAAGGATTTGATAACTATATTCCAATGATTACAGATTTTCCGGTTCAAGAAATCAAACCAAAACAGGAAATATGTTTAGGATTTTATGTAAGGAAATGGTTAACTCCTGATTCATTTGACTGCTTCATTGATATATTAAATAACTTTCCATATAAAGTAAATGTAACTATCATGGGTGATCCTAATCCTCAGATAGAACATCATAACAAAGTTTTGCACTATAACCATACAAATGATAATGTGCAATTTTTTAGTGATATAACCCACTACTTCTATCCTACCTCAAAACATTTTGTAGACCCATTTCCACATTCAGTACTAGAAGCTGTACAGTGTGGAAAGACAATAATATTCCCTAAAATAGAGAGAAATTTTAAAGATGGAATTGATGATATTAAGGATTGCATCAATTGGCATGAAAAGTTTACTTCATCTATTGAAAATACAAATAAAAACCATCCACTTACATCTAAAACATGGGTAAATTTTTATCAAAGAGTATTTGACTCTGATTGGTCTACAAATTTTTGTAGAGATACATACAATACATTAGCTGATTTTATACAAGGAGAAGTAATAATATGAATGCAATACTATTTTGGGTATCACCAACATTTAGATTAACAGGGTCAACTATCAATGTTCTTGAGTATTATATAGAAGGATTGACTCACAATTCTAAATTAAAACTTTATCTAATTAATGGAACACCATCATTTAAGAGAAAAATACAAAAAATTTCCAATGAAAGATATATTTTTGAAAAACGTGGATGGGAAAAGGCAATGATTAATATAATAGATATACAAAAATATAATCTACCATCTATTGAATTTGATACTGTATTAATAATGGATTATAAAACTATAAATGAGGTTAAAGGAATTATTAGAGCTAAAAAAATTCTTGTTATTTCTGAAAAATATACAGATCAACCTGAATATTTTCTTAGTAAAGATTTATATAATGTAGAGTATTATGGAGAGATGCCATTTCATTATAAAGACCATAATTATAGAATGAAATGTCTTTTTGATAGATATAAACCACTTAAAGATGTAAGAGAAGGAACATATATAAACTCACCACATAACGATGATTTAATTTACAATATGGATATAACTTTATTCATAACAAAATATAATCTACCTATTCCATTTATTTTTAAAAGTAAAACAGAACCAGAAGAAAATTTATTTGAAAAATTTACACATTATCTTTACTACCATGCTGATAAATGGTTTGATCCTCATCCAAGATTATTTCTTGAATGTATATTCTACAATAAGATAATATCCTATTATAATCCTAATGAAATTAAAGATGGAAGTTGGTATAGATATAATGATATAATGGAGAATGGAATAACCAACAGGACACTAAATAGAGATGATGAAATTATAAAGGAGTTAATATGAAAAGATTTAATTTAGTTGCTGTTTGTTCTACTACAAGATGTAATGGTAAATGCTTTAGTTGTGCTAGAGAATTATTATCTCCTGAACAAAAAAATATAGATTTGGATTTGGATATTTTAAAACCTTTGTTACCTAATACAGATTTTTTATCTTTTAATGGAATTTTTGGGGATGTAATTTATCATCCAAAGATATTCAGTTTTACAGAATATTGTAAAAATTATGAATATTTACAATTAGAATTTGCAACAAATGGTTGTTTTAGAGATAATTCTTTTTGGACTGAATTGGGAAAACAAAAAATTAAAATTATATTTGGTATTGATGGGTTAGAAGATACTCATTATAGATATAGAAAAACAGATTTCAATAAAGTTATTAATAATATGAAACTGTTTATTGATGGTGGTGGTTATGCTGTTTGGCAATATATAACTTTTAAATACAATTATCACCAGATAGAAAAAGCTTCTCAATTAGCTAAGAAATTAGGATGTAGTGAATTTATGGCAATAAGAGCAAATCAATATGATGATAATAAATGGAAAAGACCAAAAGAAGATGTTATATCAAGAAATGAAATATTTAAATTATCAGATAAATCAGGAAAATATTGTTATTGGAGATTTAGAAATGGTAAATTTTTCAATAGTATTTTTGTAGATGTAATGGGGTATGTTCATCCTTGTTGTCATATGGGAGTATATACAATTGGATTACCATATTTTACAAATCCAGAAAAATATCCACGTTATGATGAACTTAAACCTATATTTATGGAAAATAAGGATAAACTTAGTCTTTATAATAATGATATATCTGATATTATAGAAAATTCTTATTTAAAATATATCTACAATAATAAAGATAAACTTAGTATATGTAATTATAGATGCTATGGTAAACTTACAAATATAAATGATAAATTTAAAGATGAAAAACCAAGTTTATTATCAAAGCAGGTAATGAAATGAAAAAGAAAACAATATATTTTTTAATGTATGATACTTGTATTGTCCACGGTGGATTTTTTGACAATTTTGAATATTACTATATTGTAAAAAAGGTATTTAAAGATTGTGATGTTAAATGGAGATGTATAACATCTCATCCAAAAAGTGATGTGTTGGCTATTCTACAAGACAAATATCAGGACATAGAACCTAAAGTTTATAAAGATATTGAGGTATGTAAACATTCTACAAATAAGTTTTGGAGAGAACCACTGATTGTAGATGTACTGATTTGTCCTACTAATTCAGCTATATACTGGTTTCTTGAAAATGAGAATATTCAAGTAGCAAAATGGTATATTGGTTTGGCAGATTGGAAAGATATTCATCCAAAACAGAACAAATATTATAAAAATCATATTGTTCTTGGAGATGAGAGAATATTTGATTATAAAAATTGTAATTTTCTCCCATATAGGAAGAAAATCCTGTTTGATAGATTTAGACAGGTAGATTATCTTTCAGGAAAATATGATTATATGCTTAATCTATCATTGATTGAGAGAAGATTTCCAAAAGAATGGATGATGAAACTCTTTGAGCACTTTGGATATGGTCATGTATCATTTGGTGCTTATTCAGGACATAAAAATAAAAGATATTATTCATATTTCAAAGATTTGGATATGGTACATCTTATTATACCACCTTTAGAAAATTTTATGGGTTTGTTTAATAACTTTATATACGTTCCATATAAAGATGGAACAGATGCAACTCCAAGACTCATCCCTGAATGTGTTTATTATAATAAAGGAATTGAATATTATGATGAAGGTATCAGTATCAAATCAGGTGGATATTGGAGATATCAAGATACAATGAATGATGATTGGCTAAAGCTTTGGCTAAAAGAAGATGATGAAATAATAGGATATATAGATAAATGTTTAAGTTCGTAGATATAGAAACAACAAGTTATTGTAATGCTAAATGTCCATTTTGTAACAGAACAAATATGGACTTTAAACCAAAACATTTAGAACTTGATGTTATAAAAAAACTGCCATTTGAAAAAATAAGTCATATACTTTTGATAGGTAATAAGGGGGATGCTATATTTTATCCTCAATTATTTGAGTTAATAGAATGGATAGGTAAATTTGAAGGTAATTGGATTACAATTCATACTAATGCTTCTGCTCATAATACTGATTGGTGGAAAGAACTTGCTATACTACTAAAAAATAAAGGAGATATAGTTTATGCTTTAGATGGATTAGAAGATACACATAAATTACATAGAATTGGTACAGATTTTAATAAAATTGTAGAAAATATTACTGCTTTTAGTGAAAAAGGTGGAGAAAGTGTATGTCAATTTATTAAATTCAAAAATAACGAACATCAAATAGATGATATTAAAAAACTGGTTAATAAAATTGGTAGTGAATCACTTTGGATTAGAAAATCAAGAAATTTTAATGATATTCTCTTAAGACCTGAAGGTTCTAAAACAAGACATGAGATAAACAGAGAGAAAAAAGAAAAAATAAAATGTGTGTTCCTTAATAAACCAAGTTTTGTATTAACTGTTGATGGAGAAATAAGACCATGCTGTTTTATGGCAGATGATGATTATATTAAAAATTTTAAAATACATTTTTCTGAAGATATAAAATATCCTCAACATATAATAGCATACAGAAAATACCCTAATTCTATTAATTTGAAGTATAACTCATTTGATGAGATAATGAATTCAAAATATTATATGTCTATTAAAAGAAACTACAAATATTTATTTAGATGTAACCAGAAGTGTAAAGCTACTTTTGAAGACATAGTACAAAAGGAATGCTTAGATTGAAAGTTAAAGCAGTACAAATTGGATTAACAACAAAATGTAATAGTAATTGTTATTTCTGTTTCAGAGAAGAACTAAAAAGAGCAGGAAGAAAAGAAGAAGTAGTTGATTTTCCAACAAAAGGAATAGAGATAATAATTGATCAAGGTATAAGAGATATACAACTTTGTTGTAACAGGGGAGAAGCTATATTTCATCCTGATATAGACAATATAATTGATATGATAAAATCAAGTGGTAGTAGATTTGAAATGAATACTAATGGTGGAAGATTTGATACAAATTGGTGGTATGATTTGGGTAAAAAAATGACACCGGGAGATCAAGTTATATTTGCATTAGATGGATTAAAGAAGACTCATGAATATTATAGGAAGACAAGTTGGGAAAAAGTCTTTGAAAATATGAAAGCATTTATAAAAGGTGGGGGTACTGCTATATGGCAAATGATCTTGTTCAAACATAATGAACATCAGTTAAATTTGATAAAATCTTTAGCTAAAGCTATTGGATGTAAAGAAACATGGATTATTAATTCAAGATTCTATAACAAGAAATTCAAAAAACCTACAAAAGAGTTTAATAAAACAAAAGAAGATATTTTAATATCAGAGGGTATTACAAATAAAATTAAATGTAGATTTGGAATGGGGGAAAGACTTTATATTGGTGTTGATGGTAGTGTTTGGCCTTGTTGTTTTATGAGATGTCATTTTGGATTCAAAGAAAGAGCATATCCAGAAAATACAATAACAAAGCTTTACAAAAAAGAATTTGATTTTATAAATGTAATGAATACATCTTTAGATGAAATAGTAGATAAATCCAAAATGTTTAATAGAATATTTGATAATATACATAACTGTAATGGAATAAAATATGATCCAGAACATGAAGGATCATTAGATGTTGATATTGATAGACCTTTAATGTATAAAAATCCTAATGAAGGATGCCTTATAAGACATCCTAGATATATGATAAACTTTGCCTGTCAATTATATTGTAATACTAAAATTGAAGATGGAAACAGGAGATATATAAAAAATGCGTGATATTAATGTTCTTGTAATTCATTATTATAAATCAACAATTGATGGTGTAATGACTTCTCTTATTGATGCCTATTTCAATATAAGAAGGGAAAGATCAAGTATATGGAATACTAGAATGAAAATTATTTGTCCTGAATTATATCTAATGGATAAAGAAGATTTTTATAATTTTGATTTAAAGGAAACACAATGTCATGAGTATACCAAAGATAAAGGATTAGAAACTAAACCTTATGAAGGAGATTATAATTCATTAGAATATCATTTTAAATGCTTTAATAATAAACTCACAAGTTCAATTCCATTTCTTAAGATGAATAGAAACTTTGGAGATTTTAATCTTTTGTTTGGTATTGAACAAAAACAGAAGAAATTCAAAGCAGATATAATAGTATGTTCAGCAAGACTAATATATGAGATATTAAATGGAAAAGATATTGAATTAGAATGTAATAGATTATTCGTTTTGGATAGTTTGGATACATATAAAAGTAAAGTAGGTATCTTTCCGGATTTTGATGATCTATTTGATACAATGTTCAGAAATTGTGATGTATGGCAATTATCAAATCCTGCTAATTTTAGAGAAACAAAATACAGACAGGTAGAGTATTATCACAAGTTAAGCTATAGAAGACTTTCTGCTCTAAAACAAAGTGGACTTATAAAAGATAAACTTGTTTTCACAAGAACAAAAAAAGCCAAAACAATGATAGGTGAAAATGCTCATTTTGAAAATATGGGAAAAGGTATATTTGAACATCTTTATTTTGGTAGAGAAGTTGAATATAAAAATGATGGAATGTTTACTAAAGATGGTTTATGGCATTACATGAGATTGTTTGATTTAGATGCAACAAAAGATCAAATAATAAAATTAGGAAAATACAAAATAATGGATAAAATGTTTTATAAAAGAAACGATATACTATTTGAATTGGGGGAATAATGAAATTATTTGATTTTGTGGACTTTAGAAGTCTAAAACAATGTGGTGAAATAACAAAAAGATCAAGACTATTTACAGGATATGCTTGTAATATTAAATGTAAGTTTTGTTTTTATAAAGATATGAAGCATAAAGATATAAAAGACTTGATTTTCCAACAATTATACCAAGGCAAAAGATTTGGTATTAAAGATTGGGATATTTCTGGTGGTGAACCTTCTATACTTCCCTATTGGTTTGAAATATTAGAAACAATGAAAGAAATGGAATTCAGGAATATTGCCTGTATAACTAATGGATATAAATTTGCTGATTCTAAATTCCTTTTAAAAAGTAAAATGACAGGACTTAATGAGCTTTTATTTTCTGTACATGGATCAACAGAAGAAATACATGATTCAATGACAGGAGTTAAAGGATCATATCTTAAAATGAAAACTGCTTTGAATAATGCAAGATATTATGGAATGAAAATAAGAATTAATGTTGTAGTAACAAAAGATAATTATAAAGACCTACTTAATATAGCAAAAATTGTTATGCCATATAAACCTGTAGCATTTAACTTCCTACCTTTTAGAATTGAAAACTCTGCTGATAGAAAAAATGCTGTTAAATATTCTGAAATTTCTCCTTATATAAAAGAGACAATTGATTTTATAGATGATAGATGTAAGATAGCTATAAGGTATGTACCTTTTTGTTTATTTAAGGGGTATGAGAGGTATGTTGCAGGATATCTTCAGAGAGTATTTGATGAATATGAATGGAATGAGTATACTATTAGAAAGTTTGATCGTGTAAGATTTGAAAACTCTGTTCCAGATTTAAATATTGAAGAAGATAAATGGGAACTTGAAATAAACTCATTACATAATACAATTAAACATGTGGCTAATCATGCAGTTAGTTGTTTAGCGTGTAAATATCTAAAGGTTTGTGATGGAATATGGAAAAGCTATGCTAAAATATGGGGAGTAAATGAATTTAAACCTATAACAGGAGAAAGAAGAACTGAATGTATTTTATCCAATTAATGCTTACAAAAAAATGTAATCAATCATGTTTTTATTGTACTACATATAATAATGATGGTATAGAAGTTGATCTTGATTATTTGAAATGGGTACTTGATCAATTACCATTTATATCAGGTGTTGAATTAACAGGTGGAGAGATAGGACTCATTAAAAATATTGATGAGATATATAAGATTGTAAAAGATCATAAACATATAAAGCATATTGCAGTTTTGTCTAATGGATTAATAAGACAAAGGGGAGTAGATTGGTTAAAAGATGTAGAGTATTGGGAACATCTTATATATGAAGTAAAAGGTAGAGAAATAATAAAATTTTATAGTAACTTAGATTTAGAGCAAGACCATAAGTATATTATAGTTACTACTGATACAACTACTAGATCACTTCTTACTAATTGGGAATACTTCAAAGAGTTGGGTTTATTTAGACCTAATTTTGACTATAAGATAATGAATCACAAAAGTCAAACTGATATAAAATCATATACAAATCAATTAACAGAATTATATACAAGACTGAATAACCTATACTTTAATAGAATGATTATACATTATTTAATGCCTAACTATCTTAAACAAGAAAAAGATTTATGCCAAATGTATTCTCCTAATACATTCATTGATTTCCAAACAAAGCAACTTGGTCATTGTGCTATGAATGTTAGAATGTCTAATAAAGTTGAGTTTACTAAAGATAATCTTCTAAAAATGATAAATGGAGAATTTAGTGATAATAATTACTGTAAAAAATGTTACTCATTTGATAATGGAAAAGGCAGAACAATGTTTAATAATAGGAGCTACAGACAATGAAAAGAGTAAAACCATATTATAAAAAAGAATGGATTGAGAAACTTGATGAGTTCCTTAAAAATTGGGATTATTGGAAAGAAGGAGCATTAATAGAATTAGAAAATAAAGTAGCTGATCATGTTGGTAGAAAATATGCCATTGCAACTAACAGTACAACTAATTCTATTTTTATGTGCTTATATATTTGGTCTAAAAAACATCCAGACCGAAATGAAGTTATTATGCCTAATTGGGGGTATCCTGCTGCTTATAAAGCCTGTCATGTTCTTGGATTAGAACCTATACTTGTAGATATAAATAAATGGACTCTTGGAATGACAGATCAAAATGTTTTTGATTCATTGAATTATAATACTCTTGCTGTTGTCCATATTGAAAATAATGGAGTATTTGGTAATCCAGAAGATATAAAAAATATATTAACAGATGAAGAACTTTTTATAGAGGATGCTGCTCCATCTTTACTACAAGAAAAAGCAGGTACAATTGGTGATGTAGCAATGTTTTCCTTCAGTCCTACCAAACCTTTTACAGCTGGTGAAGGTTCAGTTATTGTTACAAGTAATAAAGAGATTTATGAATCTCTAAAGAGTTTTAGATATATAGGAGAGTATACTGATCTAACAACCTCATTAAATTTTGCTATGTCATGTCTTCTTGCTACATATATATTACCTCAATTTGATATTATTGATGAGATAATCCAAATGAGAGAGTGGGTTCATAACGAATATAAGAAGTATATACCAATAGTTGAAGAACATTATATTTCTACTAATAGACATGGTGCGATAATGCATTTAAGCCATAAAGCAGAACAAGTTTCAAAGAAATTATCCCTATTTGGTATTGAGCATAGGCATAGATATTATCCAGTTTTTGAAGAAGACTATATTAATTATCCTATATCTTGTACTGTAAGAGATCAAATAATTGATCTACCAATGCATCAGGACTTAACCTCTAAAGAAATAAAATCCATATGTGATATTATATTAAGGGAATATATATGAGTAGTTTTTGCTTTATAGCAACAGAAATATGTAATTGGAAATGTAATTACTGTGATTTTGTAAAGATAAAGGAACCAAGATCAACCAATATTGATATCCTCAAGAAACATCTACCATATATAGCTGAAATTATTAAAAAACTTGGTGATTATGCTGTTCATGTAGATATTGCGGGTGGAGAAATTGGACTTTTACCTATAGAAATTATTCAATATTTCTTTAAAACTATAAATGTTCCTATAGTAGTATCTACAAATGGATTATTTTTAAAGAAGAAATATCATCTTGATCCTGTTATAAGACCACTTATAAGGGAAATTCAATGGCATGTAATTGATTATCCAAGGAGTATAAATATTAATGAAGATTATAATGATGATGATATATTCATCAATAAAGGAATTGTAGGTGATAATTCTAAAGGTATGGTAGATTTTTGTGAAGCAAATCCAAATATTCAGATAAATTATGTTGAATTTGAGTTTCCTATGGATAAACCAAGAAAAAAAGATAATGCCATATATAAAGATTTTTATGAAAAGATAAAAAATGTTATGAATATTACAGATAATGCAAAGAATATCATTAAAAATAGATTGACTGAAAAGCCAAATTTAAGAGAGTTATGTGAAAAATTCAATCAAACAATTGTAACAGATTTAGTTAATGAGAGAATAATGTTTTGTCATAGATCACAAAATGTTACAATTCCTCTGAATAAGAAGATTTTCATAAAAAGAATAAAGACTTTCCCTAAAGACATGTTCTTTGGAGATAAGAAATGTTATTCTTGTACAAGATTATATGCAGGAAAGATGTGCGGTAATGAAATAGAAACTTATTTTAAAACAAGGAATATTTTATGAAGGAAAAGATAACATATATGTCTTCACCAATGTCATTTTTTACTAGGTGGCCTATATCTACAAGAGTTCTAACTACAGTAATGGAAAATCAAGGTTTTAATGTTGAGTTCTTTGATGCTTCTTTGTTTTGTTATTCTAAAGCAGTCTCTAAATTCAAAAATGATATAAAAATAGAGCTTAATTCACCACATGCTATATTAACTAATAATGCTGTTGGTGGGGCTACTTCAAATTTCAGTAGATTTCCACATTTCTATGTAGGTGCAGGAATGCTTGATGATTTCATATTAGAATCTATAAAGACTGATGTTGTATTTTATAGTGCTCCATTTGCACAAGATTTTAGAATTGTAAAGTTTTTATTGGACAATGGAAAGAAAGTATTATTAGGTGGTACAGCAACATTAATTTATAAAATTAATAGTATAAGAAATAGCTTAAGAGAGCTAGGGGCAACAGAAGAACAACTAAAGAGCTTATGTATAGTAGAGGGATATGTTGATCAATCTACTCCTTTAAAAGATATATATAAAAAATGGAAAGATCATGTAATACAATCTAATGATCTTGCTAGTATATGGGATTGCAAAGAGGATTATTCATTAAATAACAAGAAAATATATGAAAAATTATTCAATACTAATTTAGGGTTAGTTTTAAATACTTCCTGTTGGTGGGGTAAATGTAAATATTGCACTTTTTATTGTGTTCCAGAAACAGATTTTATTAAAGACATGAGTGATAAAGATGTAATAAAAAAAATACTAGCTCTTGGAGACTTATATGATAGTAGAGACATATATTTTTTTGACAGTTATTTACAAGGTACAAAAAGAAATAAGAATATTGTTTCTGCTTTAAGAGATGAAGGATATAAACTAGGTACTTATACTGGACTACATCTCTTTTTAAATAAAAATTATATAACAGATTTTATTAACAGAGGGCAAATAGACTCCTTTATAGGACTTGAACATACTAATACAGAAACATTAAAAGCTATAAATAAAGGATTGAATTTTGAACAAACTAACCTTGCCTTAAATAATATGCTAAGATATATGGATAAGACAGTAAGACCTGTAATGTGTATAATGGCAGACC
>Ga0315540_10000963_pt1 | contig 16521 bp, 12 predicted proteins | sample SalMarSW160110MG_FD_203677 | JGI IMG/M metagenome (GOLD analysis project Ga0315540, IMG submission 203677) | Salt marsh sediment microbial communities from the Plum Island Ecosystem LTER, Massachusetts, United States - Salt Marsh Sediment SW1601-10 ...
GCCATCTACTACGAGGGTGTTCCGACCATGCGCGATGTCCCGAGTACGTCCCTAGCCAGTGCGTCCTGGTTCGATTGGAGCCACTTCATGCCCCATGGCCAATGCTATCTGTGGCAGCCCGGGGTACTGTGGTCCAACGTGCTGGGCGACGGGTTAATCGCCGTCGCCTATTTTCTGATTCCGCTGTCGCTGTTTCTGCTGTACCGGCGCCGCGAGGTGAGGTTCCGCTTCATCGTCCTGCTGTTTGTGCTGTTCATCGGCTTCTGCGGTCTGACTCACCTGATCGGCGCCATCACCACATGGATCCCCATGTATCAGATATCCGGCGCGGTCAAGGATGTAACGGCGCTGATCTCACTGGGCACGGCGTACACCCTGTGGCGCATCATGCCCCAAGCCCTGACGCTGCCGACGCCTATGCAGCTTGAGCGCGCGAATGCGCTGCTGTCCAGCGAGGTCCAGCGGCGCATGGACGCCGAAGAGGCACTGCGCAACGCCAATTTCGACCTGGAGCGGCGCATCCGCGAGCGCACCTCGGAGCTGGAGGCCTCGAACGCGGCCCTGCGCCGCGAGATCCAGATGCGCAAGGACATCGAGATCAAGCTGCGGGAGGTGATCTCGGCCGCCCCAACGGCGATCCTCATGGCGGACCAGGACCGGCGCATCGTGTTGTGCAACCCCCCGGCGGAGCAGCTCTGCGGCTACAGCCGCGAGGCACTGTATACCATGCACGCCGACGACTTGGTGGTGCAGCATCACGAGGCGGTCCGCGATGAGTCGGTGGCGCTGTTTTCCGAGCACCCACAGATGCGGCACTTCGACGACAGCCGCGGGATACGGGTGCGGCACAGCTCCGGTAAGGAGATCCCCGTGGAGATGGCCCTCAACCAGGTGAAGCTGGAGGGTCAGACCTTCGTGCTGGCCTCCATTGTCGATATCTCGCGCCGTCACGAGCAGCAGCTGCTGCTGCACAAGTATATGGAAGACCTGACCCGCTCAAACAAGGCCCTGGACGAGTTCGTCTACGTGGTCTCCCACGACCTCAAGGACCCGTTGCGGGGTATGAACAACTACATCACCTTCCTGATGGAGGACTACGGGCCCAAGCTGGACGCCGGCGCGCGGCGCTACCTGGAGGCCACCCAGAATCTGGCTCACCGCCTGTATACCTTAATCGACCGCCTGCTGACCTATTCGCGGCTGGGCCATGCCGAGTTGGAGATCCAGCAGATCGACATGGACCGTCTGGTCGCCGAAGTTTTGCAGTCGCTGCACCCTCTGCTGGAGAGTGAAGCGGCGGAGGTGGAGGTGGCGGCCGAGCCCATGGGCGCAGCGCAGTGCGATAGGACCTGGGTCGGGCAGCTGCTGCAGAATCTGGTGGTCAACGCCGTGAAGTACAACGACAAGACAGAGAAGCAGGTGTTCATCGGGCACTATCGCGACGACGGCCGCCATGTCTTCTTTGTGCGCGACAACGGCATCGGCATCCCCTTCCGGCACCGCGATCGCATATTCCAGATCTTCAAGCGTCTGCACGCGGTGGATGTCTACGGCGGCGGGGCCGGAGCCGGGCTGACCATCGCGCAGAAGGTTGTCGAGCGCCACGGCGGGCGGATCTGGCTGGAATCGACGCCGGGTGAAGGATCGACATTCTACTTCACTCTGCAGTAATGCGCTTATCAACCATGTTAAGCCGTCACTGCGAGCCCCCCGGAGCGCCGCCAGCCCCATGAGCATTACGCCAGAGACACGGATGTCGTGCAATGTCCTCGTCATCGAAGACAGCGACGCCGACTACGAGGGCATCATGCGTGCTACACGGGAGGAGGGCATCAGCGCTCGTTTCCTGCGCTGTCGTGACGGTGACGCGGCCGTGGAGTTTCTCTTTGGTCCGGTCAATGAAGGCGAGCAGCGTCACGATCTCATGCCGAGTATCATAGTCATCGACCTGAACCTGCCCGGCACCAGCGGCGACGAGGTGTTGCAGGCCATCAAGGCCGATAACGACCTGCAGGCCATCCCCGTAATCGTGTTCACTTCGTCGTCCAACATTGACGACGTGCGCCGCGCCTACCGCCATGGGGCCAATTGCTACATCGTCAAACCCGAGACTATGCCTTGCTTCAAGGACATAGTCACCCGCATGCTGCGCTTCTGGCTGGACACCTCCAGTCTGTCCTAACAAACCCGGGGGTCATCCATTGGCCGTCCGCAAGTAAGCAAAACTCGGGTCAGAGTGACTCCATTGATATCCAAGCGATGCTCATGATGGGAACCCCAATTCCCGCAGAGCCAGCGCGTGGCCGATGAAATCGAGGACACCCATTAATTGGTCATCGATGAAGAATGCCGCACTATGCATGCTTCGGTATAATAGAAAGCCGGAGCAGATTTATATAATCCTTCGGCATCAAGGTTTGGCAGTTTAATTTTCGGGACATATCGACAGATAACGGGTATCCGGATGACCGGAAAAGTGCTGTGATTTTATTCACTTTGAAAAAAGTATATATACTACTGATGCAAATACTAATAAACAGGCAGTAGAATGCATATAACTCAGGAAGACATCGCTGCGCTTGCCCGCCTGTGTGATTCCGGGCAGATGGACGCTGCGCAGCAGTTCGGCCAGGAACTACTTGCCGCCTACCCTGGCGCGGCGGTAGTTCCCAATATTTTGGGTTGCGCGCACGCGAATCAGGGGCGGCTTAACCTTGCCGTCGAGAATTTTCAGCGGGCCATCGCCATCGACTCGCGCTTTGCACAGGCTTATTGCAATCTTGGCAGAGCGCTGGCCCAGATGCGCAGAATTGATCAGGCCGTTGACGTTTTGTTTCACGGCGCGACGCTCGCCCCGGGCAGCTTCCAGGCGCAATTCGCTCTTGGTACCGCATTGGTAATGCAAGGACGCGTCCAGGAAGGTGTGACCCGGCTGCGCCAGGCGATCAGCATCAATCCCGATTCTGCTCAGGCCCACAACAATCTCGGCGATGCCCTGGCGCGGCTTGGGTGTCTGGATGAGGCGTTGACCAGCTTTCAGCGGTCGCTGCACCTGCACCCGGATGCAAGCACGTATTATAACGCCCACGGGTTGCTCCTCGATGCCGAGGATCCCCTGCCCGCCATCCAATTTCTCGAGGCCGCGGTGAAGCTGCAGCCTGCCAATATGAACTATAAATTTTTCTTGGGGATGGTGTTGGAATACTCCGGTCGATCCGCCGCCGATTATTTTTGCGAAGTCGAACAAGCTGGATCGGAACTGGAAAAGGCCCGTTTGGATGCCTGGAACTACTTGAAGTCGGCCGGCAAGCAGATGCCGAAGATGGTGGGGGCGCCGATCGAGGCCTACCGCCTCGGCATTGAGGCTGCCATGCCCGCGGGGCTCGTCCTGGAGTTCGGTGTGAGATTCGGAGTGTCTATTCGCCAGCTTGCGGCGCTCGCCGGGCAACATGTGCATGGCTTTGACAGCTTTGAAGGCCTTCCGGAAGCCTGGCATGAGCAGCCGATGGGAAGGTACACGACGGGGGCGGTTCTCCCGGACGTCCCTGACAATGTCTCGCTTTACAAAGGCTGGTTCAATGACACCCTTCCTGAGTTTTTAAGGACCCACAGTGATCCAGTGCGTTTTATGAATGTCGACTGCGATCTGTACAGTTCCACGAAGACCGTACTGGATTGCCTGTCCGCCCAGATTTGCCCTGGCACGGTCATCGTGTTCGACGAATATATCGGCAACGGCCGATGGCGTGAAGATGAATTTAAAGCATTCCAGGAGGCGGTTGCTGACTACGGGTGGAATTACGAATATCTCGCCTTCAGCATGTTCACCAAGCAAGTCGTGGTCCGAATTTTGTGATGATCTCCGACTTGGTCCGCATTTTCGGATGCAAGCTCCTAATCGCGCGAGAAAACCGCGACGGATTTATCCGATTGCCAGGCTCAAGGTCTGGCAGGAATATTATCGTAAATTAAAGGAGGGCGATCATGCGCATATTGCACACCATGATTCGCGTCGGCGATCTGGATCGATCCCTGCAGTTTTACACCGATGTCCTGGGCATGCGGCTGCTGCGGCGTAAGGATTATCCTGACGGCAAGTTCACGCTGGCATTTGTCGGTTATGGCGAGGAGTCGGATGAAGCGGTGATTGAGCTCACCTATAACTGGGGCGAGAGCCGCTATGAATTGGGTAACGCCTTCGGTCATATCGCCATCGGCGTCGAAGATATCAGAAAGACGTGCATGGAAATAAAGCAGCGGGGCGGCAAGGTGACCCGCGAGCCGGGCCCCATGAAGCACGGCAGCACAGTCATCGCATTTGTGGAAGACCCCGACGGATACAAATTAGAATTGATCGAGGGGCGATAAACAATATTTCGAACCATGCTGTCACCGTGCTTGATGATCGATCAATTTCGTTGGGAGCGATCATTTCAATGATCGCTGACACCTCGAAAATATCAGCAAGAATAAGAATTTTTCCATGAAAACGGCAGCATTGGCTTGCGCGCTATCGGCCCTGGTGCTTGGGCTTGCGGTCGCCGGATGCGGTAACGGAAGCAGCGGCAGTACTGCGAGTGCAACCAATTCGACCACAGCCGTTGGCGGCCTGTCGCTCGGTGACGGCAAGAATTCGACGACGCCAAAAGTTGGCTATCTGATGTCCTGTGAGACACAGTTTCCTAAAACCACGACCCATAGTGGCCCGTGGATCCAGGGGAGTGTGTGGTACCCATCGGAAAAGATCGCGGTGGAGGGCAGTGTTACCTGGTCCTCGGCGCAAACGTCTATTTCATTGTCCGGCGACACTTGGACTATCACCTCAAACAACCTGCCGGATCCCCCGCAGACAACGGGTATTTTCCCCATTCAGACTACTGACCCGGCTTATCAATATGATACCAACCCCAACGCTATCAGTGCGCAGACCATCCAGCTGACGCTGCCGGCAAATCCAAGCATTGCCTCAACGCCTTCATGCGTGCCCTTGGGCATGATCGGCTTTACCACCGATGGAGTGGCCATCTTTGACGCCATGGACGACAGCGGGCATGATGCGGTCGCCCATGAGGTCCAGGACAGTTGCAGCGGTCATCCGGACAAGAACGGCCAGTATCACTATCACGGACCCTCCCCCTGCATGGCCAATGAGACGACCTCGGGTCTGGTGGGCTACGCCCTGGATGGCTTCGGCATCTACGGCGAGGAGGATGCGACTACCGCCAAGACTCTTCATGACAGCGACTTGGATGCCTGCCACGGCACCACCAGTCAGATAGACTGGCATGGACAGACAGTGACGATGTATCACTACGTCCTGACGGATGAGTTTCCGTACACGATCGGCTGTTTCAAGGGCACGCCGGTCGCGGCCGATCTGACCAATGCCCAGAAAGCGCAGATACAGAATTTCCCATGAGAGGAAAAACTCAGGGCGGCCATGTGTTGGCGATAATGTCCGCGCACTTTCCGGCGTCTTGTGTGCACTGAAAAATCAATAAAAATATCCGCCGCGCTGGCGCCGATGCGGCACGCACCAACGCGGCGGTCCAGACTATTCGAACTGAAGCCGGTAATCGGGGATTTTCGGGTTGTTGGGGAAATCCAGGTTTTCCCTTGGGTATTGGTGCCTCGACGGCAAAAGCGGCTGTTCGAGCAGCGATTTATTGATAAAGGTAATCTCCACCGTAGCCGGAAAATTGTCGTGGTAGCCACCATAGTTGTTGGCATGGATATGGACAATATAAAACTGCTGAGTTAATGCCTGAACAGCCGTGTTTAAATCGTCGGGATTTTTATCGAGATGGTGAAATTCCGCAGCTATACACCTGATTCGGTGCTGATGGCGCACGATATCTGATATCACTTCGTATTCGCTGCCCTCAATATCCATTTTTAAGAAAACGTTGCATCCGGAATCGGATGATCCGGCTAGATCAAAAATTTTATGAAGATTGATATCCAGCGGCCCAGTCCCGCTGGAAACTCTTTTTTTGATGTGCCGGTGCGGATCGCGGAAAAAAATAAAGTAGTCGATATGGTTGCGTAGTTTTCGAGTGTATTTGGCTCGTTTTGTCTGGTTGCCCGTCAGCGCATAAAGGGGAATCTTCCATAGCGAGCGCAAGATTCGGCGGATAAACGGCAACGGCCCTACCGTATGATCGACGCCAATGATTTTGAGCGCCGGATTAAGCGCAAGGCACGCTTTATCAAACGACCAGTCGTCCGAAAGGCCCAGTGAAATCAATGTCTCGCAATGGATGATTTGATCACCGGGAACGACATATCCGCCATCGCGATTGGGGCCAAGCCTGACAAGGTGTAAATACTCAAACGGCTTGAGCAATGCCTTATTCAATCCACAGGCACTGTCTGACACCGATCCTTCCATCATGGCATTTCTTTTCCGTCGCTGAATTAGTCAACGAATGGCAGCTATCATATTGATGATAATATTGTTAATTTTGCGCGCGCCTGCGGGGATATGCAATCACACAAGTCATATGCCCGTCACCGTTGTCCGCTTCGATCCTGGACCATGTCATATCCACGACATCACAAAAATATATTTGCCCTGCTGCCCGTTGGCCGTCCACCTTTACCTCTTATCCCTATTTGCTATAGGCATGACAGACCTGAGCCAAAGCATCAGGCATGTCATTCACTGCCCCCTCCCTTGATGTCATAGACTTGGATATTCAAGTTCGCTGGGACCTCCAGAGTCACGGGTCCGTTGGAATTCACTTTGTAGGGTTTCACCACCGGCTTTCCCAATGGGTTTCTATTGGAGTCCAGCATTTGTATCGTGATGAGGTAGTCGCCGTCTGGAAGCGGCAGATGATGTCTCCAGGGACCTAGAGAGGTCAAATAGATACTTTTGACCAATGTGCCGCCCTTGGTTTTGGCGGTAATCATGTACCCCCCGGGCTTGGTCCCCGCCGGGAAGACTTGAGCTCTCGTGGTGATTCCCAGGTCCAGGGTCGTGATGGTCTGGGATTGGGCGGCCAGGCAGTTGGTGAAGAAGCCCAGCCCCGCCAGCAGAATGCAAATTGTGACTTTCACTGATTCCTATCTCCTTGGCTACCTGAATAATGACGATATGCCAAAAAGCGCTTAGATGCCAGCGGACGGACCCAAGGCGGACAACTATCCGGGTATTTGGATCTTCACTAAGCGCGGAAACACAGTCGCATTTTTGGAAGACTCAGACGGAAACAAGTTAGCGTTGATCGAGGGGCGATAAACAATATGTTGAAAGAATAATCGCCGGCAAGCATCAGTGGAACAATCAGGCATCAGATCACGCCGCTCCCTGGTATTGGCAAGAATTATGACGCGATCCCGGGATAGTTTGGACAATTCGTGAACGAAGGCGTGAACTCGCGGACATACATCAGACGATGTAACTGCAGGGGTTGTGTTCTTCCGGCGCCGTGCACGGCGCTGACCTCTCGCCGTGGCGCTGCACACCTCTGTCTCGGCGCAGACTTTTATTGTGCGGTGACCTTCAAGCAAACAGCGCCTTTTTGAGCGGGTCCAGGTATTGCTCATAGTGCTTCCAGCGTTGCACGGATTTCCGGTAAATGGGCTCACGCACCTGGTCGTAACTCGGGGTATTAATCATCCGTGTGGAATCATAAAATTTCAGGCATTGCTCATCCCATGGCAGGCCGCAAAATTCGAGCAGTTGACGCGTGACCCTCTCCTGATCCGCGACCAAGGCCTCGTAGCTTACATCCAGCACCGGGATATCTAGCGTAGCTTTCCAGTGCTGCATCAGCCGTTGGTACTGCCTGTAGTAAGCGCCGAGGGTGGCCAGATCTGTGGTATATCCCATTCCGGTATTAGGGGAGCCGAAATTCTGAAAGTAGCACGACAAACATGTGTCGAGAGGATCGCGCACGCAATGGATGATTTTCGCATCTGGAAACAAGAGGGCCAGCAGCCCAAGATAGTTAAAGTTGTGGGGCATCTTGTCGGCGGTGAAATCGGCGCCGCCGGACAATGCGCTTACATGCTGTTTGTAGCGCTGCGCGAGTATATCGCAGTTTTCCTGGCTAAGAGAAATGACGCATTGGGGGTAACGTTCGCTGGTCCCAAGCAATTCCGGCAGGGAGTGGGTCATGTTCACTATATCGAGCAATTCCCCGCAGCCATACACCTGAGGGTGGCTGGCCAATATTTGCTCTGTCAGAGTAGTGCCGGAACGCGGCATGCCAATGATGAAAATTAGACGGTCGGAGCGATCCTTTGCACGTGGCGCCTGGCGCACGAACTCTTTGTTGAACGTCCGCATGGTGTCTTCCACGAAATTGACATACGCATCAGGATTAAAAGCATGCCTGATCAGAGCATTGCCTTCCCTAAAATGGTGAAAGGCGCGGTCAAAATCACCTGTGGCATCCAGAAGCTTTCCCAACGCGAAGCGCAGATAAATTTCCGAGTTGTAATTGCCGAATGATTCACCTTTCGTCAGCAGGCGCTCCATGATGTCGATGGCTTGCTGGCGACGATTAAAACGGGAGCTGAGTGAGGCAAACACGAGGACCAGCTCCGGGGCCTCCCCTCCGGCCTCTATGAGCGGCTGGACCCGTGCGTACGCCTTCTCAAAGTCACCCTGCCTTTCATAAATGCGCGCTTCAGCTGCCACGAGTCTGAGGTTATCGGGCTCAATACGTTGAGCTTCGTGATACGTGTTCAGTACTTCTTCGAATTTTTCTTGCTTTTCATATATCCCGGCGATGTTGAAATAGGCCTCGATATTGTGGGTTATCTGCAGCAGTTGCCTGTAAACCGCAATGGCATCATCGTATTTTCCATCGAGTGATCCCTGGAATTCGAGCGACCTGGCCAGGTTGTAGTAAGCAATGGCAAGGCCAGGCCTGAGCTTGACGACTTGACGGAAGCAAGCCTCGGCTTGGGCCATGGCGCAAATCTCGAGATTGATCGTGCCCAGCCTGAACCACGCCTCCGCATCCGAGGGGTCGCTCCGGCAAATTTCCTCATACAGGGCTCTCGCCTCCGGCACGCGCTTTTGCTCGACGAACGCGAGAGCCTGCGCTTTCTTTGAGTCAGTTAAGGTTTTATTTTTCATAATGTTATAGCTTGCCTGATCATATCAGGGTGACGAAAACGAACAGAACGAAACGTTGATGCCATCCCTGCGGATCATGGTACGATACCCTGGAACCTATATCAAAATACCACGCGGCGCCTCTGCCCAGGGATCGCCCGTGGGGTCCGCTATGCGCAGAAAGCTCGTGCCCAGCCGGCGCTGGCTTTGGATTCACAACGCGGATCACGGGGTATTTTTGAGACAGGTTCAGTGTGCTGTCCCATTAATAACATTATAAAGTCATTCTAATTTGTGCTGGATTGATTGGGCCGTGGTGGTCCGGACGAAGGGTCTGGAGGGGATGTTATAGCGGTCGATGTATGAATCGATGCGTTAAATCAGTTCCCGCACCGTTTTAAATGAATTCTGCCAAGAACCTAATACTGCACTGAAAAAATGATATTGCAGCGTTCACAATTCGTTCATCAATTACCCGTCGGTGAAGGTCGCATCCTGATCATACACGCGATTACTCACTTTCGCCTGCCGGTGGACAACGATCTCAATCTTCTGGTGAATTATTTCGCCGTTCCACGCCGCGTACCGGACGACTGCGCCGCGCTGACCGAGCTGTTGCCCTTTGCCCCTGAAGTAATTCAGGACGCGCTTAAGGCGTTGCTCGAACGCGGAATACTCACCGAAAAATCACCGGAACAGGAACTCGCCGACATCAGCGCCGAGCTTGCCCCCATGCACGGGCGCGACCCCGGCGAGATACTCGAGCTTTACCGCCGTAAGATGAGGGAAGGCGCCGCTCCTTACTGGTCCGTCGAGACGGCTTACGGCGCGGGTGATTTTGGCGCCGCTGGAACACGGATTGATGTGCTTTTATTCGGCGATTGCGATATCCAGATGGAGGCGGATTTCCTGCGGCGCGAAGCCGCCCAACGCGGCATTGACCTGCACGTTTCCACTACCTTTCCCGACGATTTTCGTTTTGCCAGCGACCACAAACATGATGCCATTATAATCGGCGCCTTGCGCGCGCGCAGTACCATCGCCGAACAATCCTCGCCGGAACAAGGCCCGCATTCGCTATATATCGCCCAAGTTCAACACCTGCTGCAGCAACTGCGGGAACGAAGCGACGCGCCAATCCTGATCGATAACCTGCCTGAGCCGACCGTGCAGCCTTTGGGGCTGGCGGAACGGGGTGCCGCCGGGCATCGCAGCCGCTTCCGTCTGGCCAACGTCACACTCGCCGAACTGGTATCCAAAATACCCGACGTCCACGTCGTCGACGTTGCGGCGGCACTGAACGCCATTGGCTTGGAACGGATGCTCGATGATGGGCTGTTGGGATTTACGCATTTCGGTTCAATCGGCTGGCTGCTGCAACGGCCGGAAAGCGAGATGGCGGCGGTGCACGGCATTTTTCCCGACACGGCCCCGTTACTGCAAACAGTCGACGGTGATCCTTACGGACGAGAGAAGGCGCTTGCCGTTACGCATATCGATGCGTTGATCTCAGCCTTGGGCATAGGGCAAAAGAAATGTGTAATCGTTGACCTCGACGGTACCCTGTGGCCGGGCGTGCTGGCCGAAACCGGCAGCCCCTTCGCATGGACGCCGGAAATCAGCGGCGCATTTTCCTATATCGGTCTCTATTTTGGTTTGCACGAGGCGCTGTTGTGCCTCAAGAAGCGTGGAATCCTGTTGGCCTGCGCGAGTAAAAACGATGAAGCTACGGTACGCGAATTGTGGCGTTATCCCGATAACTACCCACGCAACCGCCTGCTGACGCCAGACGACTTTGTGACCTGGCGCATCAATTGGAACGATAAGGTCGGAAATATTCGTTCGATTGCCGATGAACTCGGCCTCGCCCTGGATTCATTCCTCTATATAGATGATCATCCTGTCGAACGCGACCGCGTACGCCAGCGCTTGCCCGAAGTGGAAGTATGGGGTGAAGATCCGTTCAGCCTGCGCCGCCGGCTCTTGAACGACCCGCGTCTGCAACCGACATCAATCACGGAAGAGGCCGCCGCCCGCAGCGTATTGGTCAAAGCGCAGCTGGACCGCCAGCACCTGCGCACCGAGATGATGGACGAATCCGATTATATCGCGTCTCTGCAGATACGCTGTCGCTTTGATACGTTGGACTCCGCATCGACGCGCCTTGCGCGGGTCGAAGAACTTTTCCGGCGCACGACCCAATTCAATACCACCGGCAGGAAATTTTCTTTGGAGCAATTGAAGGATCTCGCCGGCAATCCGTCCGCGGCGGTATTTACCCTCGAGGTTTCCGATCGTTTCGGCGACCACGGCCTCGTGGGCGCTGCGATATTGTCCGCCGGCGAGATTCTTGGCCTGGCAATAAGCTGCCGCGTCCTGGGCATGGGCGTCGAGCATCAATTCCTTCACTATATCCTTGCCGAAGCGAAAAAATCGCTTTCCGAGATTAAAGGGCAAATTATATCCACGCCGCGCAATATTCCCGTACGCAATATATATCGCGACAACGGTTTCTCGGAAAAAGAGCCGGGATTATGGGTGCATAGCTTCTGAAATCGTGCCTTGCCGAAAGCCGGGTTATCGGAGGTCTTCGCGATTTTCCCGTGCGACCTCCCGGCGCCTATTCCTTCATGCCCGACTGGTTTCCGCCGGGAATGATAAAAACTATATGGTGAGTAAACGTCCCCCGTTACGTGATATTGACGTATATTCTTGTCGATGATCATCAAAGAAGTCATTTTTGCCTCGGCGCAATACGAAGCAATGAAGCGCTTCCGTGAGGATACTTTGAGAATACCTTTGGGCCTGACGCTAAACGACGACGACTTAAGAGATGAATACACGCAAACTCACATAGCCGCTATACATGATGATGGGGAGATAATCGGCACGGTGTTGCTCAAGCCCCTTTCTCAAGGCCGCGTGAAGCTGAGGCAAATGGCTGTTTCGCCTATATTGCAACGCAACGGCATCGGACAAAAACTCGTTCAGTTCGCGGAGGAGACCGCCAGCACCCTGGGATTTGATGCTATTGAGCTGCATGCCCGAATTCACGCGCAGGCATTTTATGAGAAGCTTGGTTACGCGGCGGTTGGCGAAAGGTTTCTCGAGGTGACCCTGCCGACCATAAAAATGATCAAGCGGTTGGATTCATTCGCTCAATAGATGCATTCTGCGATTATGAAGTGGCCCCTGGAATTTGCACCGCTCTCGTTCCCAAACCGTGCGTTTGTCTCGCCCGCCTTTGAGGGGCGCGCTATTGTCCGGCCAGCTGGGGTGTGACGCTGAATTCTCCGAGCTTACCAATCATGTGGTGGGCATCGATGTTGCAGAAGTACACGTAGTGTCCCGGGGCCAGTGTCACGACGAACTCACGGCGGCTGTCGGGTGCGAGGTCCTGGGTGGCCATGACCCTGAGGATATGCGGTGAGTCCCGGTCGATCTTACCTTCCATTTCCATGGGGAGTTTGTCGGGGGAGAGATCCGTGCGTACGAGAAAGAAATCATGGGGCATGTCCGAGGCGTCGTTTTTTACCACAAACCTCACCTCGCCCGTATGGATCTCGCCCGGAGAAAGCTGCGTCCCGAAGGCGCTCAAGGTGACGCTGACGGTCTGGTCGACCGGGGCGGTATAAACCACCAGGGGCGGCAGACACAGGGAAACGGCGATTATGAAGCTGGACAGACGCCTCGACAAACCGCTCGCTGTGGCGCGGGCAGCGAGGCTGTAGAGACGGCCAGGATGGAGCATCCCGATTGCTGAATTAAAGTGTGATGAGGCGGGGTGCGTCATGGGTACCACCCATTTTCGATATCAATAGACCATGCACTATCGGAGTCCGATATAGATCTGATCTTCGGTGCCGGAAACCCGCCGCGCCCGGGGCTGGCGGCCGTCGTTCGGATCGGGCTATATCTCTATTATCCAGATGAAACTGAAGATAAGGTGAAGAAAATATTAAGTGTCGCTTACCGACGAGGGTGCGCATTTTTTGCTTGGCTATTCAATAAGGTGGAAAGCCATATGCTTTCAACGTAGTTTGACTGCGTCTAATTCAACGTCATGTTTCGGCACCGCCGCGCAGCGGGCGAGTCGATTTGTTGTGTTTGCGTCTGCTAACATTTGCCGCAGAGCTGTATCGTCGGATTCTTTTCGTCGTGCAGTCAATATCAGGCATCGGCGGGAGATCGATTGGTTCCATGAATGAAAATACGTCTACACAAGCCAAGAAGGCGCAAGCCATGGCGTTGCTCAAAGAGCATCGGCTGGATGAGGCCAGAGACATATACGCGGAGCTTTGCAAGGCCAATCCCCAGGATGCGGAATCCTGGTTCAGGCTGGGCACCACCAACCTTGAGCGGTGTGCCTGGGACCATGCCGAAATCTGCTTCCACCACGTCATTAATCTGCGGCCGCAGCTGGTCATCGCCTATTACAACCTGGGTCGGGCGCTTGAGCTGCAGGAAAAAGAGGATGAAGCCATAGCGGTTTACCGCAAGCTGCTTGATATAGGCCATCACAGCGAGGCCTACTGCAACATCGCCGCTATCTACGCCCACCAGGCGAGATTCAAGGAGGCTTTGGAAACGTATCTTCAAGCTCAGTCGGTAGACCCCGATAATCCAAGGCTGATTACCGGTGAAGCGGGCATTTATGAAAAACAGGGTGACTATGACAAGGCCTACGCGCGGATTCAACCCCTGCTGGCAGCGGGGCGGGGTACCCCGGAAGTCGCTGTTTTACTGGCGTCGCTGAGCCAGCATATCGACTGCCGGGCTCAAGCGATTGAGCTGCTTGAAGACCTGGTTTCCCGCCCCGAGTTGGCAGGAAACAGGGATGTGCTGCTCCCGATGCATTTGTCCCTTGGCAGCCTGCTCGATGCCGCGGGTGAATACGATCGAGCCTTTCGTCATTTTCGCCTGGGCAATGAGATGACGCGCAGTTCTTTCGATATGCAAGTCCACACGGCGTTCATCGACAGTATCATGCAGATCTTCACCAAGGATTTCATGCGCGCCGCCCCGCGCGGCCGGGACCCCGGGGATCACCTGATATTCATCCTCGGTATGCCGCGTTCGGGTACCAGCCTCATAGAACAGATCCTGGACAGCCACCCCCAGGTGGCCGGGTGCGGGGAATTAAAGGAAATCGGTGATATCGCCAGCAATTTGACCGACGCTCAGGGGACAAGATCGCCATATCCGGGTGGCGCAGTATTTCTCACCGCGGAAAAGTGCGATCAACTGGCTCAAGCATACCTGCAATACATCAAAACGCTGTCCGGCAGCGCTGACTACGCAACCGACAAGATGCCGCAGAATTTCATGTTGCTGGGTTTGATCGCACTGCTGTTTCCCGGTGCAAAGATTATTCACAGCGTGCGCGACGCGCTCGACACTTGCCTGTCTTGTTACTTTCAATATTTCCAGTTCCAGCATCAGAGCTTGGGTTTCAGCATCGATCTGAGCAGTCTGGGGGCCTACTATCGGCAATATCAGCGACTCATGGCCCATTGGCGGACGGTGTTGGATATTGAAATACTTGATGTCCAGTATGAAACGCTGGTCGCCGATCAGGAGAGGATGACGCGACAGCTCCTGGAGTTCTGTGGATTGCCGTGGAACGATCAGTGTCTGAAATTCTATGACACCGGACGGGCGGTCACCACCGCCAGCTACAATCAGGTGCGCAAGCCTATGTACCGCAAATCGATGCAGCGCTGGAAAAACTACGAGAAGCACCTCGAGCCCCTGAAAAAGGCATTGTTCGAGTAAAGCAATACAAGGACGGCACGGCAGGCGGTGTCAGCCTGTGACGTCTTCCCCGACCTGGCGTTCGACCTCTTCATCTCATCGCGGCACTGCAAACATATTCCCGGTGTATGCGCCACTCAACTGATACGTATCCCGCTCGAACTCGGCAAACCACGCCCTCAACCAATTGAGGTTTGTCTATCGCCGCGCCCCCACTGCCAGCTGTTGGTTTCCAAGCCGATGGACTTGGTCTATACCCCACGGGCCGGGGCATGGACCCCACAAATATGGTATAATTTACTCCATAATCAAATGCTTATATCTAATAAGGCTCTTCCGGCGATTTTAAAAGTCTATGTTATCCAGCAGTGAGAGTGATCCCATGAAAACCGAAGTGCAGCCATTTGACTGGCTGATCGCGCCCATTTCGTCCGAGCAATTTTTCGCCGAGTATTGGGAGCAGAAACCCGTGCATATCCGGCGCGGGAATCCTGAGTATTACAAGGACATTATCACCCAAGCGGACCTGGACAATCTTATTTCCAATGGGGACTTGCGCTATCCCGCCTTGAGGCTGGTGCAGAAGGGAAACGATACCCCGCGCGAGACACCCTTCTATCCCGCCGAGGCATACACCGCCAATTGGAAGCATGGTACCAACGTTTATGCCGGCATGCCTGATGTCGACAAGATTTTTGCCGAATACCGCGCCGGCGCCAGTATTAATCTCCCCGGTTTGGAGCAGTTTTGGCGGCCGCTGTTGGACCTTTGCGTCGCGGTGGAGGGCTGTCTGAATCACGCCGTGCGTACCAACGGCTACATCACGTCGGCGAATTCCCAGGCCTTTGCCCTTCATTACGATTCCCATGATGTCTTTGTCATGCAAATCGCCGGTAAGAAACGCTGGCGTGTCTACGAACCGCTGTTGCCGCTGCCGCTGGTCAATCAGCCGTTCGCGGCGCAGCCGTATGCGCGGAATTTTACGCCTCCGTCGCCGCCCCTGATGGAGCCGGTCCTGGAACAGGGCGACATGCTGTATCTGCCCAGGGGATATATTCACGCGGCTACGACAATGGAGGGCTACTCCGCGCATGTTACCATCGGCGTCACCGTCTACACGTGGATGAACCTGCTCTTCGACGCGTTCATGCCATGTATGGAGCGGGAGGAGTTTCGCCGGGCACTACCGCCCGGATTCGCCAACCGCACGGAAATGAAGGAAGTCATGCGGGAGACCCTTGGCGCGCTGATCAGCGAATATCAGCAGCACATTGATTATGACCGCCTCATCGACAACTTCATGCGACAAGTTACGGCCAACAAATTGCGCTCGAAGGGGACGTTTCACTGTGACGTATCGGAGGCCCCTGAGTAAGGTCCATTCACGGGTAAACGTATCACCACGGGTCGGGTCGGTAGCTGCGTGAATGTCCCCTGGGGGGACACCCGCAGACGATGACCGCCGGTTTGCCACACTGGCGCCAATCACGGGCTAACGGCTGATGGGCCAGGGTCGTTATGTCGCAGACTTCACTTCTGATCCGCCGCGGAATCCACGAAAAGATATTGTCCGGGTTGAACTCGTCGCTGGGCAATCCGCGATTCTACCCGGTACAGGGCCTGCACAAAAGCGCTATCCCACCGCCGCCACCGCAGCATGTATCTGGTGGATCTGGAACGAGAGTGCAACCACG
>Ga0315540_10000966_pt1 | contig 16495 bp, 20 predicted proteins | sample SalMarSW160110MG_FD_203677 | JGI IMG/M metagenome (GOLD analysis project Ga0315540, IMG submission 203677) | Salt marsh sediment microbial communities from the Plum Island Ecosystem LTER, Massachusetts, United States - Salt Marsh Sediment SW1601-10 ...
GCTTCCTCATCTCGGGGACGCAGGTGCGGGCCAGGTGGAGGTAGCCCTTGACGTTGACCTCGAAGGTCTTGTCCCACTGGCCCTCGGAGGCCTCGAGGAGGGGACCGAAGTGGGGGTTGGTGCCGGCGTTGTTGAACAGGACGTCGATGCCGCCCAGCTCGGCGACCGTCCGTGCGACGAGGGCGCCCACCTGCTCGGGGTCGCCGGTGTGGCAGGCGAGGGGAAGCGCCCGGCCGCCCGCGTCCCGGATCGTGGCCGCCACGGCGTCGAGCGCCTCCTGCCGGCGGCTGGCGAGGACCACCGCCGCCCCGGCTCGGGCGTAGGTGCGCGCCACCGCCTCGCCGATTCCCCGCGAAGCGCCGGTCACCACCGCGACCTTGCCCGAGAGGTCGAAAAGCTCGGCAGGGGTGGGAGCGGTGTCCTCAGTCTGCGATGCCATCTTCGTTCACCTCCGGCGGCTCAGCCGCCTCCGCGGCTTCCCGTCTCCAGCCGCTCGCGCGCCCACGCGAGGACGGCCTGGAGGCGGGGCACCAGAAGCCCGCGCGCCTCGCCGTACGAGACCCAGCGGGCCTCGTGGTGCTCCGGCCGGCCGAGCTCGGGGCTCACCGGGAGCACCACCTCGCCCTCCGGCGACTCGGCCAGGTAGTAGCGGGCGACCTTGCGGCCGCCCCGGTAGGGCTCGGTCTCCCGGAACGCCTCGCCCCAACGGAGCTCCAGGTCCTCGAGGCCGGTCTCTTCCGCGGCCTCCCGCCGGGCGGTCTCGATCGGCTCCTCGCCCGGCTCGACCTCCCCCTTGGGGAAGTCCCAGTAGCCGTAGGCGCGGAGCAGGAGGAAGCGTGGCACGCCGGCGAAGGAGCGCACCACCACGACGCCTGCGGCGAGCCTGGGCGGCGAAGCGGACGACCGGCTCACCGCGCGAGCCTATCGCCTCGCGCTCGCCGCGGAGCCCTCCGCGCTCGGCGCCCAGCGACTCAGGAACTCGAGGAGCGCCGCCTCCGAGTAGCTCTCGCCGTCCTCGAGCTCGCCGGTGTCCTCGGAGTGAAGGAGCTTGCCGTCCGAGTCGAGGACGAAGAGGTGGGGGTAGCCGGGGATCCGCGGGTAGCGCTCGAGGAACTTCCGGTTCTCGTTCTCCTTCGAGAAGTTCACGTTCACCGTCACGAAGCCGCGCTCCCAGGCCTCGCGCACCGGCTCGTGGCTCTCGACGAAGTCGTGGAGTCGGTGGCACCAGATGCACCAGTCGCCGCCGACCTCGAGGAGGATCCGCCGGCCGCTCGAACGAGCCTCGGTGATCGCCCGGGCGAGATCGGCTTCGGGATCGGCCTTCGGATCGTAGAGCGGCGCTTCCGAGTCGGCGACCACGGCCTTGGCGGCGACGGCCGGCACCGCCGGAGCCTGGGGAAGCGTTCCGGCCACGGCCGGGGAGGCGGTCGCGAGGCCGCCGGCGAGCAGGGCGAGGGCGAAGGCCGTCGCCGAGAGGGAATGGAAGGAACCGGTCGACCGGGGCATGGCAAACCTCCGCAGCGGGCAGATGAGGGACTCGTCGTCTTCTCGGAATCGGGGCGACCGGGTGCAGAACGGCCGGCCGAGCGCCATCGTACCCCGTCGTCGCCCGAGGCGTGCCAGAATCGGGGGGTGAAGACCTCCGAGCCGACCCGCGCCGAGCCGGCCGCGGCCACCGGCCGCCCCGCCGCCGGCGCCGGGGCCTCGGCCCGCATCCGCCGCTCCTGGGACCGCCTCTCGCGCCTTCCCGGGGGCCGCTGGCTGTTCAGCAAGGTGGTGGGCTGGACCGCGCCCTACACCGGCACGATCGGTGCTCGCGTCCAGGAGCTCGGCCCGGGCCACGCCCGCGTCACCCTGCGCGATCGGCGCCGGGTCCGCAACCACCTGCGCTCGGTCCATGCCGTTGCCCAGCTCAACCTGGCCGAGGAGGTCTCCGGCCTGGCCGTCGTCTACTCCATGCCCGGCGACCTGCGGGGCATCCCGGTCCACCTCGAGATCGACTACCTGAAGAAGGCGCGGGGCACGATCACCGCCACGTGCGAGCTCCCCGGCCCGATTCCCGAGCCGCCGGAGGGCGAGCGGGTGAGCTTCGAAGCTCCGGTCACCCTCACCGACCCCGAGGGCGACGTGGTGGCCCGCGCCCTCGCGCGCTGGGTCATCGGCCGTTGAGGACGCGGCGCGAACGAGCTTCCCCAGCCGAGCCTGTTCCCGGAGGAGGTGCCATGAGCCGAGTCCAGGCCGTCACGCTGCGTAGCGAGGAGCTCGCCCGGCATCGCAGAGAGCTCTCGGCGCAGGAGCTCCTCCGGGAGTCCTACCGGGGCATCCCCGGCCGCGAGCCCGACATCGCGGGTGCGCGCACGTACCTCCCGAAGGTCGAACGCGGCGATCTCGCCGGCGTGGCGCTCACCCCCTCGAGCCCGGAGGAGCTCGAGCAGCGGCTCGATGACGCGACCCGGTAGCGTCGATACCCCGGTCGAAGCGGGATATGTGATAAATTACCCGGTTTGGAGCTTACGCATGGAGTCGAAGCGACTGATCATGGTGGAGGAAGACGGCGACCTGCGGGCCTTCGTCGGGCGACCCCACGACGGGATGCGGGAGTTCGTGGGGCGCTACCGGCCCATCGCCTCGTCCTCCCAGCTCCTGATCCTCCGGCGGGAAGCGGGTGCCGCCCTCGACGAGGCGGCCGGCCGGATCCTCATGGCCGGTGAGATCTTCTACCGCAACACGGTCCTCGAGGTGGTCAGCGTGATCGTCTCGTCGCGCTGGGCCGGCACCCTCCACATCTACGGCCCCCGCGCCCACCGCATGCTCGGCTTCGACCGGGCGGCGCTGCGCTTCGCCCAGAGCGACGATCCGGAGGACCGCCTGAACAAGATCCTCTTCCGCCTCGGCGTGCTCAGCCCCGCCGAGTCGGAGGAGGTCGAGCGGGGTCCCCGCTCCGACCAGCGGTTCGGCGAGAGCCTCGTGCGCAAGGGGATGATGGACGAGAAGCAGCTCTACGGCTACCTCCAGAAGCAGATGGAGGAGATCTTCGCCTCGGCGATCCTCGAGCGCCGGGGCTGCTATCTCTTCTCCGTCGAGGACGACTGGGCGAGCGCGGCGGACGTCACCGTCCACATTCCGATGCAGCAGCTCCTCTTCGACGGCGCGAGCCGCCTCGACCGGTTCACCGAGTTCGAGAAGCTGATCCCGGACGAGGGCCTGTGCCCCGTGATCCGCGCGGGGGTGGAGGTGACGCAGCTCCAACCCGGCCTGCGCAGGGTCCTGGGGTTCTGCGACGGCCGCCGCACCGTGCGCGACCTCTTCCGCGAGACCTGGCTCGGGCGCTTCCAGACCATGTCCGCGATCTACGACCTCTTGCGCCGGGAGTGCATCGAGCTCCGCGCGCCGCAGCGCAGCTTCGAAGAGGCGGCCAACCTGCTCGCCCGCCCCTTCGATGAGGCCCTGCACGAGATCGCCGGCGCGGTCGAGGCGAAGGGGGACGTCGAGCGCGTCCACCGCGAGCTCCAGCGCTGGAGCGAGCAGAGCGAGCTCGGCCAGTACCTGGGCGACGTGGTCACCCCGGGGCTGTCGCTCGACGTGGCGCAGGTGGTCCGGGCCCTCGAGGAGCTGGGCGTCCGGGACCGGGAGGAGATCGTGCGGCACGCCCTCCACGAGCTGGTCTCGTTCGGGCTGTTCGCGGCCTCGCTCTCCCTGCCGCGCGACGAGGAACGCCAGCTCGCCCGGCGGGTCCAGGAGCGCCTGGGCTGAGCGCGAGAGCGTCCGCCGCGGCTCGCCGCCCCTACTCGTCCTCCACCACCACCGCGGTGCCGTAGGCCAGGAGCTCGGCGGCCGCCTGCATGACCATCGAGGTGGCGAAGCGCATCTCGATCACCGCGTTGGCCCCCAGCGATTCGGCCTCCTCGACCATCCGGTCGATCGCCTGCTCGCGGGACTCCGCGAAGAGCTTCGTGTACTCGGAGATCTCGCCGCCCACGATGTTGCGCATGACGGCCATGATGTCGCGGCCGACGTTGCGCGCGCGGATGGTGTTGCCGCGCACCATTCCCAGGGTGCGGACGATCTTCTTGCCGGCGATCTCCGAGGTGGTGGTGACGATCATTTCTCGACCCTCCGATAGCGATCGGTCCTCGCGTCGCGCAGCCGGTCGAGGAAGACCGAGAGGAAGAGCAGGCCGAAGCCCGAGACCGCCGAGGCGGCGACGAGCTTCTCGACCAGGTTGTCGGGTGAGGTGAAGAACTGCCACATCCCATAGGCCGCCACCGCGACGGCCCAGGCGATGATCATCAGCCAGCCGAGACGCCGGCTGAAGAGGGAGAACGGCCCGCGGGGCCGCTCGTCCCACTGCACGTCCTCGGGCACCTTCAAGCGGGTGGTCATCGTCGCCTCCCGGGTCTGGCGCATCTCGTCGAGGAGCGCGCGCGCGTCGGGATGGTCCTCGAGGTGGATCCGAACGCGCTGCTCCTCGGCCTGGGTCAGCTCGCCGTCCAGGTAGCCGGACAGGAGCGCCTCGTCGAAACCGCGCCGGCGGCTCTCTTCGCTCATGGCTCGCCGCCTCCTTCTCCGCTGTTCGTCGTCCGTCGGCCTCCGTAGTCCTCGGCGAGAAGGGCCCCGAGCGAGCGCCGCGCCCGGTGGAGCCGGGACATCACCGTGCCCACGGGGACTCCGAGCACGCCGGCGATCTCGGCGTAGGAGAGGTCCTGGTAGTCGCGCAGCACCAGGATCTCGCGCTCGGGCTCCCGCAGCTCGCCCAGGGCCTGCCAGACCTTTCTCCGGAGCTCCTCGCGGCGGCTCAGGGTCTCCGGGTCGGGAGCCGCGTCGATCAGCTCGATCCCGAAGGCCTCGTTCGCCCCCTCGAGGGAAGACGCCTGGCGCACGCGCCGGCGCCGGGCCAGGTCGCGGGCGGCGTTTCGCACGATGGCGAGCAGCCACGGCTTGACCGGGCGTCCCGGATCCAGGCGGTCGAGGCGCGAGAAGAATCGCATCAGGCCGTCCTGGGCGGCGTCGCGGGCGTCCTCCGGGTTGCCCAGGAGCTGGAGGGCCAGCAGGTAGGCCGGCCGGCCGAAGGTGCGGGCGAGCTCCTCGCGGGCTTCCCGGTCTCCCGAGCGAGCCCGCAGGACCAGCTCGGTCCCGGCCGGAATCGACGGGGGCAGCGGCTGCCGCGGAGCGATGGTCATCTCGCCGTTCACACTTCCTCTACGCCCGGCCCCCGGGACCTATTCTCATCTCCCGCGGCGCCCGGACCGGTTGTAGACTGTGGAGGTCAACAACTCACGACTGGCGGCGCCGTCCGATCCTACCCCGTCGTCTCCGGGAGACCGCATCGGCATCCACCGAGGACAAGGCCATGGTCGATAGACGATCGGCTTGCCTCCGGGGGTCCTGGAGGACCCTCGTCCTCCTCGCCTCCTTCGCTCTGCTCGCGACAGGCGTGGCGCCGGCCGCGCGCGGGCAGGCGGGCGGGGCGGCACCCCTCGCCTCCCAGGACGAGTGGGTCGCCAGCGATACGAGCGGCATCAACGAGAAGGTCCCCGCCGGCGGGATGAAGCGGTACTGGGCGAAGTTTCCGGCACCGCCACCGGAAGTCAAGACGGTGACCGTCTTCATGGCCCAGACCGAGCCGTTCGAGGACGTCCCGATCACGGACAAGTAGCCTTGGAACCCTCCTGGCGAACCCTGGGCGCCCTCGCCGTCGTGCTCCTGGCGGTGGCCGGAGCCGCCTGTGGCCGCTCGACGGAAACGCCGTCTCCGGCCGCGGACAGTGGCCGCTCGGCGAGCCCCGACCGAGGTCGGGAGTCGGCGCAGGTGCCGGCGGCATCGGCCGAGCCGCCGCCACCGGCCAGAGCGGCGCTGATTCCGTGGGAGGACCCCGAACCCCCGGACGCCCAGGCGCGAGCCGAGCAGGCCGTGGGCGCCGCATGGAACCGGGACAAGACCAGCCCCATCACCGTGCGCACGACCCGACTCACCATGCGCATGAGCCCGCTGGTCGATCGGACCAGTGGGCTGGCCGGCTTCGCCAGCACACTCTCTGCCACCAAGGCGAGCCTCGACGACCGGCTGGCCCGCCTCGGGGCGAAGGTGAGCGACACGGAGGTGACCATCCGCCTGCCCGGTTCGATCCTCCTCGACTTCGACTCGGCGGACCTCCGAAGCGACGCCGAGGCCACCCTCGCCGAGGTGGCGGGAGTGCTCGCCGAGATGAAGGGACGGCCGATCCGGATCGAGGGCCACACCGACTCGATCGCCTCGGAGGACCACAACCTCCGGCTCTCGGAGCGCCGGGCGGGGGCGGTCGAGAGCGGGCTCGCCGCCCACGGGGTCGAGGCGGGGCGGATGACGACGGTGGGCCTGGGCGAGTCCCGGCCGGTCGCCGACAACTCGACCGCCGCCGGCCGCCAGCGGAATCGGCGGGTGGAGATCGTGGTGGGGCGCGGCGCGGGCGGCTGAGATCCCGCCCGCGCCGTCGAATCCCGGCCGGCCGGTCAGACGAAGGCCGGCTCCGGCTCGGCGATCCGCGTCTCGGCGGGAGCCGGCCGGGTCCGCGCCGCGAGCTCCTGGGCGTCGAGCACGGCGATCGCCGTCATGTGCACCACGTCCTTGGTCTCGCAGCCGCGCTGGAGCACGTGGACCGGCTTTCTCATGCCCATGAGCACCGGCCCCACCGCCTCGGCGCCGCCCAGGCGCTGGACCAGCTTGTAGGCGACGTTGGCCGACTGGAGGTCGGGGAAGACCAGGACGTTGGCGCCGCCGGCCAGCGTGCTGAACGGGTAGAGCTCGTCGATCAGCCCGGGGACCACCGCCGTGTCCGCCTGCATCTCGCCGTCGACGATCAGATCGGGGCGGCGCTCGCGTACCAGGCGCGTCGCCTCGCGCACCTTGTCGACGAATGGGTGCTGGGCGCTCCCGAAGTTCGAGAACGAGAGCATGGCGACGCGCGGCTCGACCTGGAAGCGGCGGGCCACGTCGGCCGCCATGATGGCGATGTCGGCGAGCTCCGAGGCCGTCGGATCGACGTTGACCGTCGGGTCGGCGAAGAAGTAGACCTCGTCACCCACCATCATCACGTAGAGGCTCGCCACCCGGCAGATGTCCGGGTCCTTGCCGATGATCCGGAGCGCCGGCCGCACGGCGTCGGGGAAGTGCTGGCCCACGCCGCTCACCAGGGCGTCGGCCTCGCCCAGGTGGACCATCATCAGGCCCCAGACCGACGGGTCGGACATGGCGGCTCGGGCGTCGGCCAGGGTCACGCCCTTCCTCTGGCGCAGCCGGAAGTACTCCTGGGCGTAGTGCTCCCGCTTCGACGGCTCGCCCGGCTCGACGATCGCGACGCCTTCGAGGTGAACGCCGAGCTCGGCCACCCGGGAGAGGATCTGGTCCCGGTCGCCGAGGAGGATCGGGTGGGCGAAGCCCTCGTCGACGATGGCGTGGGCGGCGCGCAGCACCTTCTCCTCGGTTCCCTCGGGGAAGACCACCCGCTTGGGGTCGCGCTTGGCCCAGTTGATCATCACCCGGCGCACGTGGCGCGCCTTGCCCAGCCGGCGCTCGAGCTCGACCTTGTAGCGCTCGATGTCGACCGGCTGCTGGCCGGTGTCCATGGCCGCCTGGGCGACCGCCGCCGCCTCCCAGATCAGCACCCGATCGTCGAACGGCTTGGGGATCAGGTACTCGCGCCCGAAGCAGAGCTTGTCCAGGCCGTAGGCGCGCATCACCGAGTCCGGCACGTCCTCCTTGGCCAGGTCGGCCAGCGCCCGGGTGGCGGCGCGCTTCATCTCCTCGTTGATGGCGGTCGCCCGCACGTCGAGGGCGCCGCGGAAGATGAACGGGAAGCCGAGGACGTTGTTGACCTGGTTCGGGTAGTCGGAGCGGCCGGTGGCGAAGATCACGTCCGGGCGGGCGGCCGTGGCCTCCTCGTAGGTGATCTCCGGGTCCGGGTTGGCCATGGCGAAGACCACCGGGTCCGGCGCCATCGAGCGGATCATCTCCTGGGTGAAGCACCCCTTGCCCGAGAGGCCCACGAGGACGTCGGCGCCTTCGACCGCCTCGGCCAGGGTGCGGGCGCCGGTGGCGGCCGCCAGGCTCTCCTTGTACGGGTTCATGTTCTCGGTGCGACCGCGGTAGATCACGCCCTGCGAGTCGCAGAGCGTCAGGTTCTCGGGAGACACGCCGAGCGACAGGTAGTAGCGGGCGCAGGCGATCCCCGAGGCGCCGGCGCCGTTGAAGACGACCTTCACCTCGCCGATCGGCTTGCCCACCAGCTCGAGAGCGTTCAAGAGCGCCGCCCCCGAGATGATCGCCGTGCCGTGCTGGTCGTCGTGGAAGACCGGGATCGAGAGCGAGGCCTTCAGGCGCTCCTCGATCACGAAGCACTCCGGGGCCTTGATGTCCTCGAGGTTGATGCCGCCGAAGGTGGGCTCGAGAAGCTCCACGGTGCGGATGATCTCCTCGGGGTCGTGGCTCGCCACCTCGATGTCGAACACGTCGATGTCGGCGAAGCGCTTGAACAGGACGCCCTTGCCCTCCATGACCGGCTTGCCGGCCAGGGCGCCGATGTCACCCAGGCCCAGGACCGCGGTCCCGTTGGAGACCACCGCCACCAGGTTCCCCTTGGCGGTGTAGCGATAGGCCTCGTCCGGCGAGGCCGCGATGCGCAGGCAAGGCACGGCGACGCCGGGCGTGTAGGCGAGCGACAGATCGCGTTGGGTGATGCAGGGCTTGCTCGGGATCACCTCGATCTTCCCACGGCGGCCTCGCGCGTGGTAGTCGAGGGCTTCTTCGTCTCGGATGGTCATGGGGTTCCCTCCCGACCTTCGTTGATACTCCCATCGGGCGGCAGACGCCACGCCCCAACGGGTGAGAGGGCCGAGCGCCCCCGGGTGGGGCGCCCCTCAGGAGGGTCCGAGCGGCCTCTCGGCGACCACCGTGGCGAACTCCTTGCGCGTGCCCCCGGGCGCCGGGAAGGTCTCGAGGTGGGACTCCAGGATCGTCCAGCCGGCGAAGCGCTCCTCGAGCTCGTCCGGCGCGAAGAGGCAGTGGCCCGCCGGATCGAGCATCTCCATGTAGGTGGTGCCGTCGATGAGCGTGTTGACCACCGCCCGGCCGCCGGGACGGACGTGCTCCTGGAGGTCGCGGAGGATCCGGAGGGCCCGAACCCGCGCGAAGAACATGATCAGTCCGATGCAGACGATCGTGTCGAACGGGCGATCGATCTCCCACCGCTCGAGGTCCCGCTCGTGGGCCTCCACCGGAAGGCCCTCCCGGCGGGCGGCCGCGCGAATCCGGGCCACTGCGGTCGGGCTGACGTCGACCGCGACCACGCGGTGGCCCCGCCGTGCCGCCTCCAGGCTCAGGTTGCCGAGCCCGCAACCCAGGTCGAGGACCTCGCCCCGGAGATGCTCCAGAGCTCGCGTTTCGAACGGGTTGAGAACGAAGTCGGCCGCGCCGACCTGGCGCCGGAACTGGCGCTCGAAGAACTCCACCGCCCGCCCGAGAGCCCGGTTGCCCACGTCCAAGCCAGCGTAGCACGGCCTCCGGGCGGGTCGTCGGCCCCCGTCGGGTACCCTTGTCACCATCACTCAAGGAGGATCGAGCGATGAAACGAGGCAAGGGACCGCGGGAGATGGTGGCCGCCGTCACCGACTCGATGAAGGAGCGCACCGGGCGCACCGTCGAGGAATGGGTCGAGCTCGTGGCCGCGAGCGGCCTCGATCCGCTGGACCAGAAGGCGGTCCGGCGCTGGCTCAAGGCGGAGCACGGGGTGCTCCAGAACTCCCGCTACGCCATCGCCCACGCCGCCGCGCGTGCCGCGGGCTGGGAGCCGCCGACGATCGAGGAGTCGATCGACCGCCAGTTCGCCGGCCCGAAGGCGCCGTTGCGGCCGATCTTCGACGCCGTGCGCGCGGCGCTCGAGGACCTGGGCGACGACGTGCGGGCCGAGGCGCGCGGCACCTACGTGCCGTTCGTGCGGCGCCGGCAGCTCGCGGCGGTGGCGGCGGCGACCCGCAGCCGGGTGGACGTGGGGCTGCGCTACACCGACCCTCCGGCGTCGGACCTCCTGGTTCCGGCGAGCGCCCCCGGCCAGGCGACCCACAAGATCTCGCTCACCTCGGCGGACGAGGTCGACGCCGAGGTCGAGCGCCTGCTCCGGGCGGCCTACGACCAGAACGGCTGAGCGCTCCGGGAGAGGTGGTGACCTCCATCCTGCCCTCCCGGGTCTGCGTGTCGACGCGTCTCGGGATGTCAGTCCGCCGTGGCGGGCCGTGACGGCTCGCCCTGGCGGAGGCGCGCCGTCCGATGCCGGTCGACCCAGTAACCCCAGGCGACCAGCAGCCACATGGCTTCGGCCGACCAGGCGACGGCCCTCACGCTGGGCGGAGGCGGCCCGAACAGGTTGGCGAGGTAGACGACGGCGAGGAAGGCCACCAGGCCCCACAGGGCGAAGCGGCCCACGCGGTCGCGGGGCGCGGTGGCGCGGAGGTAGAGCGCCACGCCGAGGGCGAAGAGGAGGCCCTCCACCACCACCGTCGCCGGCAGCGAGCTCCAGAGGCCGAGGCCGACCTTCGTCGTGCCGCTGAAGGTCAGGGGCATGTCCGGGCGGTGCGAGACGAAGTCCAGGACCCAGTGGCTGACGACCAGGCCCGCGATCGTGAGGGCGCCGATCCGGCTCCGCCGCAGCGCCCAGTAGAGGCCCCCAGCGAGCACACCCCAGAGGGCGAGGGCCAGGAGGCTGTGGGAGTAAGGGTAGCTCACGAAGTCGAGGGGTGTGACCCGCGTGGCGCCGGGCTGGATCTCGACCCGCTCCCAGCCCAGGAGGACGAAGGTGGGCCAGAGGAGGTCCGCGAGCTGGGCGGCGAGGAAGAGGGCGCCGAGCGAGACGGCGGGCGCCACCCGCTTGGCGCCGAACCCGAGGCCGAAGTGACCGATGAACATGACGCTGGATCCTGTGAAGAGATCTTCGGTTTCTGAGAGGTGATCGCGACCCGGAGACAGTACCAGGGCGCAGCCGCGCCCGCCGAGGTGCGCGAGGCCGCGGGGCGCGGGCATTTGACGGCTGGCGCTCGGATCTGTTCAGATGCGGCGATGAAGATCGCCTTTCTGAAGGCGCCCGTGGGCGGGATCATCGGCCTGGAGATGATCACGTTCGTCGAGCCTCTGGGGCTCGAGTGCGTGGCCGGAGGCCTCGAGCAGGACGGTCACGAGTGCCGCATCGTCGACCTGCGCATCGACGGCTTCGAGCCCGGCCTGGCCAAGGCCCGCGCCTTCGAGCCGGCGATCGTGGGCCTCCAGTGCAACTTCACCACCGAGCGCTTCCGCCTGCTGCGCCTCGCCAAACGGGTCCGGGAAGAGCTTCCCGAGGCGCTGATCGTCGTGGGCGGCCACGACGCTTCGCGCGATCCCGAGTGGTTCCTCCATCCGGCGATCGACGTGGTGGCGGTAGGCGACGGTGAGGAGATCATGCCGGCCCTGGTCGCCGCCTACGAAGGGGGTGAGGACCTGGCCCGGGTCCCGGGCCTGCTGCTGAACCGCCGGGGCGGCCCGGTCGCCACCGGCCACGCGCCGACGCGCGACGACATCGACACTCTCCCCATGCCCGCGCGCCACCTGATCTCCGAGTACGCCGGCGAGTACTACATCAGCTTGCGCCGCCCCCTGGCGCTCCTCGAGACCGCCCGCGGCTGCCCCTTCAAGTGCAACTTCTGCTCGGTCTGGAAGTTCCACGAGAGCACCTTCCGCGAGAAGTCACCGGAGCGCGTGGTCCGCGAGCTCGCCCAGATCCAGGCGCCCAACGTCTTCATCACCGACGACATCTTCTGGATGAACGTCCGGCGGGGCCGCGAGCTGGCCGAGGCGATCAAGGCCTCCGGCATCCGCAAGCACTACACCATCCAGACCCGCTCGGACATCATCACCCGCTTCCCCGAGCTCATCGAGACCTGGCGCGAGTGCGGCGAGATGACGATCTTCCTCGGCCTCGAGAAGATCGACGACGCCGGCCTCTCCTCGGTCAACAAGAAGAACACCGTCGCCAACAACAACCGGGCGATCGAGATCCTCCAGGACCTGGGCGTGGGCTACACCCCGAACTTCATCGTCGACCCGACCTGGGAGCGCGAGGACTTCGACAAGCTCAAGCGCTGGATCGACAAGACCGGGGCGTACAACAGCGGCTTCTCGGTGCTCACCCCCCTGCCCGGCACCGACCTGTGGGACGAGGTCAAGGACGACGTGATCACCGAGGACTGGGAGCTCTTCGACATCACCCACTCGGTGCTGCCCACCCGCATGCCGCTCGAGGAGTTCTACCGCGAGCTCGGCGGTCTGTGGAAGCACACCATGGACGTGCGCTACGCCGAGCACGGCCGGCTCAAGGTCCACCTCGGCCTCCTCGCCGCGCTGGCCACCCGGCAGGTGACCTTCCAGGCTCTGCGCAAGGGGATGCGCATGGGCACCGTGCTGGGCCGCCCGGAGACCTTCCTGCGCGCCCACCGGGAGAGCGACGAGCGGCTGGCCTCGATGACCGGGATCCTCGGCGAGATGGGCCCCCGCCCCGCCTCCCTGGCGGTCTGAGCCGGGGGTTACTTCCGCACCCGGACGCCCAGCGCCGGATCCCACGCCAGGACCTTGTCGCTGCGCGGCAAGGGAGCCTCGGGGACCTGCCCCACCGACACGCCGTACTTCCAGTCCGCCGGACAGATGGCGACGTAGCGGGCGTAGCCCCCCGTCCCGCCCCGGAGCTTGGGGTAGCCGACGGTCACCAGGCAGCCGGTCTCCGGCACCTGGTCCAGGTGGGCCACCCCCTCGGCCTGGGTGTAGCCGTGGTGCATCAGCCAGCTCTCGGTGGCGAGGTCGTAGCGGGTCGCCTCGAAGCCGTCCTCGGCGTAGGTGTAGGGCTTGCCGCTCGCCGGGTTCAGGGCCGGTCCGAAGTGCGACGGGCCGAAGCCGTGCCAGACCGGGATCGAGGGGGTCACCGTGTGGGTCAGGTCGATGTACTTGGCGCCCGCCAGCGACTGCTCGTAGACCGGCCACAGACCCGGGGAAGCGGGAGCCGCGGGCGGCTTCGGGGACGGTCGGGCGGCGGGCCTCGCCTGGGCCGCGAGGAGAAGCGCCAGCAGCGCGGCGCCCGAGAACGTGAGCCAGCGAGCTTTCTTCATGGCAGACCTCCGGCGAGCAGTGTCTCACCTCCGGGTGGAGGCACCAACGGGGACGTGGCACAGGGTCGTGCCACAATGGGACCCTCGACCGGTCGCCGACCCTGCCGGCCGCCGCCATGGCGCCTCCCCGACCACTGCGCGTCGTCATCCTGAAGCCGAGCAAGTACGCGGCCGACGGCTTCGTGGAGCGCTTTCGCCGCGGCTTCATGCCCAACAGCACCCTCGTCCACCTGGCGAGCCTGACCCCGGAGGCGATCCGTGGCGCGCCGTGCGAGGTCGTGACGATCGACGAGTACGTCCACGGCGATCTCGTCTACCTCGATCTGCTCCGCGCCGATCCGGCGCGCTCCACCCTGCTCGCCCTGGTGGGTGTGCAAAGCCACCAGCTCCACCGGGCCCTGGACCTGGCGGCGCTCGCCCGCTTCCGGGGGGTGGAGCACTGCGTCCTCGGTGGGCCGCACCCCATGACCTGCGATACCTCCGAGCTCCACGGGCGTGGCGCCGCGTTCGCCCTGTCGGAGGCCGAGCTCGTCTGGCCGGCGATTCTGGACGACGCCTCTTCGGGCGAGCTCGCGCCCGTCTACGGCGGCGACCGCCGCTGGCAGGAGCGGCTCGACCCGCCGGTGCTGGTGCCGCCGGCGCGCCGGGACCTGCGCCGCTACGCCGCGCCCTTCCTGGGCATCTACCCGGCCCGGGGGTGCCCCTACGCGTGCAACTTCTGCTCGGTGATCAAGATCGCCGGCCACCAGGTGCGAGGCCAGCCGGTGGAGACGACGCTCGCGAGCCTGCGCGCGGCACGGGCCGCGGGCGTGCGCTACGTCATCTTCACCTCGGACAACTTCAACAAGTATCCGGAGGCGCGCGCGCTCCTGGAGGCCATGATCGAGGAGCGGGTGCGCCTGCCCTTCTTCGCCCAGTGCGACACCCAGGTGGAGCGGCAGGAGGAGCTCCTCGCCCTGCTCGCCCGGGCCGGTTGCTTCCAGATCTTCGTCGGCGCCGAGTCGTTCAGCCGGGCGGCGCTGCGCAGCGCCCACAAGGTGCACAACCATCCGGAGCGTTACGCCCGCATCCTCGAGCTCTGCCGCGGCCTCGGCATCACCACCCATTTCTCCAACATCCTGGGCTTCCCCGCCGACACCGAGGAGACGATCCTCGGCCACCTCGCGAAGCTCGAGGAGCTCGATCCCGAGGTCGCCTCCTTCTACCTGCTGACGCCGATCCCGGGGACGGACCAGTACGACGAGCTCCGCGCCGCGGGCCGGATCACGGAACGGAACCTCGACCGCTTCGACGGCACCTGCGTGACCTGGCGCCACCCCGAGCTCTCCGCCGAGCGCTGGCGGGAGCTGCTCTTCCGCTGCTACCGGGAGTACTACCGGCCGGTCCGGGTGGCCCGCCGGCTCGCGAGGACGGCCCGCGCACGACCGGACTTCCGCACCCGCGGCAAGCTCGCCTCGGTCGCCGGCTACGCCGTCCAGGCTCGGCTCGCGGCGCGGACCGGCGACCACCCCATGGCCGGGGGGATCGGCCGGGTCCGCCGGGACCGGGCGAGCGACTACGCCCACCTGCGCCGGCGCACCTGGGGCTTCGACCTGGCGCCGCTGCCGGCCAACCTCGCCCTCTCCGCGGCGGACGAGGAGCTCAACCGCCACGCCAAGCTGCGGGTCGTCGGGTAGGTCGGCGTCCGGCCTACGAGAGCCAGAGCAGGACGAGCGCGACGGCGGCCGGCAGGGCCTGGACGTAGAGGATCTTGCGGCTGGCGGTCGCCGCGCCGAAGAGGCCGGCGACGAGGACGCAGACGAGGAAGAACACCTTGACGGCGGTGCCGCTCGGGCCCAGCCAGAGCCCCCAGACGAGACCCGCCGCCAGGAAGCCGTTGTAGAGCCCCTGGTTGGCGGCGAGCACCTTCGAGGCCGCCGCGGCCTCCCGGCTCTGGCCGAAGGCCCGGAGCCCGGCGGGCTTGTCCCACAGGAACATCTCGAGGACCAGGAAGTAGAGGTGCAGCAGCGCGACGAGGCCGACGACGACGTTGGCGAGGGTGGTCATGGTCAGGAAGCTCCTGCCGCCGCGGTAGTGGCGGCGGCTTCAGACGCGCGTTTCCAGAGGATGACGGCGAGCCAGACGAGGAAGACCTCCACGGGAAGCGGCAGCTCCTCCGGCAGGTCGACTCTCATCCGGCGGCTGAACGCGCCCTCCGGAGCGAGCGAGCCGACCTCCAGGGAACCGTCCAGCAGCACGAGCTCCCGGCGCCAGAAGGACCGCGCCTGGAGCGTGTAGTGGCGGTCGCTGTAGTCGATCAGGAACGTGCGCCGGAAGGCGCTCGGCTTCTCCGCGCGCGCCAGCAGCGAGTCGCCTTGCTTGAGGAGGAAGGCACCGCTCATCAGCCCTTCACGGAAGACCTCGTAGCCGACGCCGTCCACTGTCAGGAGCCCCTTCTCCCGCCAGGTGGAGACGTCGATCTCCGCCACCGGCCCGGACTCCTCGTCCACGACGGTGAAGTCCCAGGAGAACCAGCCTTTGGGAATCGCCCTGAGCATCGGGTCGCCCTGTCTCTCGTGGCGGTGGCTCCGCGGGGCCATCGTACCCCGGTCGCGCCGCGCGACCGCCGGGCGCTCGCCTCACCCACCGGCCGGCAGCCCGTCGAAGACCTCCACCTCCCCGGTCTCGAGGGAGTACTCGGCGCCGACGACCAGGAGCCCGTGCCGCTCGATCCGCTCCTCGAGGATCCGGGATCCGTGGCGCAGGTGGTCGGCCGAGGCTCGCACGTTCGCCCGCACGGCGTGGTGGAGCAGGGCCTCCCGATCCCACCGGAGGTCGGTCTCGAGAAGGGTCTCCACCGAGGGCCGGATGCGGTCGACGATGGAGCCCAGGTTGGGGGAGCGGTCCGCGCTCGGGCGCTCGAGCTCGGCGAGGGTGGCCTGGACGGCGCCACAGCCCGAGTGGCCGAGGACCACGACGAGGCGCGTGCCGAGCACCTCGGCCGCGTACTCCACGCTGCCCACCAGGGAGGGCGCCACCACGTTGCCGGCGACCCGGATGACGAACAGGTCCCCCAGGCCCTGGTCGAAGACGATCTCCGCCGGCACCCGCGAGTCCGCGCAGCCCAGGATGACGGCGAACGGCTCCTGGCCGGCCACGAGCTCCTCGCGCCGCTCCGCCCCGGCGACGGCGCACCGGCTGGGCGACCCGGCGGCGAACCGCCGGTTGCCTTCGGCGAGGCGACCGAGGGCTTCGCGTGCGGAGATCATGGGCGAGCCGCAGGGTAGCACGGGCGGTGACCCGAGAGCCCGGAGCCCCACGAGCCTCACGAGATCGGGACGGGAAGGGCGCCCGGACCGGGG
>Ga0315540_10000968_pt1 | contig 16476 bp, 8 predicted proteins | sample SalMarSW160110MG_FD_203677 | JGI IMG/M metagenome (GOLD analysis project Ga0315540, IMG submission 203677) | Salt marsh sediment microbial communities from the Plum Island Ecosystem LTER, Massachusetts, United States - Salt Marsh Sediment SW1601-10 ...
GCGCCTACAGCAACTGATGATATTGTAGATATATTACCTACAACAAATGAATTTGTAATTGCCGGGGATCATAGTGCTGATTATATTGCGGGAAGCAGATTTTTCACGACTATTCCAATGTTCACTGGCCGATGGGTTATTGATGATGTTGTGTATGATGGTAGAACTAATACGACAATTAAAGCAAGTACATTCATTGATTTGGATATTGCAAGTGTTGATGCACTAACAAACACAATTGTAATCAATGGTGATGAAACACTGCATGCAGTTTCTGGAACTGAAATAATTTTAGACACTACTTCTGGTGATGATACTACATGGACAGTATACAGTTCTACGTATAATTCAGGCACTGATCAAACTACGATTGCATTAAACTTTCCAGTAAATAGTTTTGTTGTTGCTGATGTTGATACTGTTGGTGGATCATTTATGATTGACGGATATCAATTACACAAATATCCATTGGCATGGGACACAATTACAATTACCGGTTCAACTGGTAATGATAACACATATACGATTTCAAATATTTACTACAATGATGCTGAACAAACAGTAATCAATGTGGTAGAATCTATTCCCGATCCTACTGTTGACGGATCATTGACAATTTCTGGAACTATTAGTCCATATAATTTAGTTGTTGGTGCATCATTAAAAACAGCAATTAACCCTGTATATATTCAAGCAATTGATGCGGTCAACAATATCTTCAAAGTTGATGGTGATAAGACTGCTGATTTTACACCGGGCATTGTATTTGAAATTCGTGATTCAACATTCAATAGCGGAAACTGGACTGTTGTTACATCATCATTTGACGGCACATACACATCTATTCAAGTAATTGCCCCTCGAAATAATCAAATAATTACATCAGTGAATACAATTAATAATACTGTAACAGTGGCCGGTGATCAAACTGGATTTTCATTAATTGGTACAACTGCTGATATCACTGGATCAACAGGTAATGATGGTACATATACAATTACTAATATGGTATTTGATGGTACCAATACTATTTTTTCAGTGGCTGAAAATCTTTCTTCACCGGTTGCCGATGGAACATTATCATTATTGAGTCAAATTGATGGTACGGTTGATGGTAGTGTTTGGATTATATCTGGTGTATTAGATGGTAGATTAGATGGTACGGTTGATGGACAAATCATAAATGACCAAAATTGGGATTGGGATATTGTTGGTTGGGATGATATATCAATTGGTATATCTGTACCGGTTCGTGTTCGAATTGGTACACCTACTGATACAATGTCATTTGATGCAAATGATGAAGTTAATCTATATATCAATGGTAGTTCGTATGCTAATGATAATTTAACTATTGATGTAAATGCACAGGATGTTGTATTAAACACTATACCAGATGCATTTAGTACATTGACATTTGTAGTATATAATCCACATGATATTATAGAAAATACAACCGCATCAAGTAGATTAAAGCTTACTAAAGGATTGAACCAATGGTATTCACAATTCTATTTGTTCAGTGGTGAAAGTATAGCATCTGATAAATCATATTCATCATATTGGAAAAACTGGGCACCTAATATTGTTTATCGCGCTAATAATATTATTAATCCTGCAAGCGCAATTGTTCAGGGTTTTGGTGATTTAGTTTTTCGCAATAATATAGATTACCATATTGAATTAGATACAGTTACTGGCTATCGTGATTTTTATCTTGATAGTTTTCTTATCACTGTAGCAAGTAAAACTGAAACAAGTTTTGATACAGGTGGTACCGCCCCACAATCAACCATTTATCAAATTGATAATTATGATCCACGTAGAAACTTTGTAAAAACAGCAATATCACGAAAGGATGCAGTTTATCGTTTTACATTAGTACCAACAGATTCGTTTACCTTATCTGGTGTTGATGATAACAATGCAACATTAGCATTTCGAACAATTGATGATGTGAGTGTGATTATTGGCACAACTTTTTATGCATTTGAATATAGTATTCATGACCAAACAATTACTTTATCACAGGATGCCATTGATCAAATTCAGGTAGGTGGTACTGAAGTTATAATTTTGGTTGAACCTCGTACTGGACAACTTGTAAGTCATAGTTCTGCTGAAAGTGGTGTGTTTACTAATGTTGAATTGATTGATAATGTTGTTAGTGAAACATCACACAAAGGTGAACTTGATACAACAACATATTACACGCCATTAGAATTTGAAGTCGATGAAAATAATAATCTGGCGACTAAAGATGTCATTTTGCCAGCACAATTTACAGCACAAGAATTAATCACATTTATAGCTGAATATGAAAGATATATTCTTGAGCAAGGTGGTGTATTTGATACTGTTATAGATCAACGATACAGAAATTGGGCACTTATGATGTCTAATTTTGCTTACTTTGTTGACTCTTTGGAAATTCCAACAGGCACACCAATTGATTTACGATACATCAATCTGAATGTGATGGCTGATAGTGTTAAGATTGGTGCTGATTTTGGTGTATTATCAAAGATTGAAAGTGAAGCAAGTTACTATTCTAAAAAGATTCAAGACCTGTTAGACATTACTGGGCATGTTATTGAAAATAAAAATTATCAAGTTCAACGATTTGATGGCCTTGCTAAATTAGACCTTGTTGGTGATGCTATGACACTGGTTTTTTATGAAAATGGTATTCCATTTCAGCCATCATATGTATCATCACGAGACCCACGAAATGATTCTACTGTATTCCCTACAGATGGTCAAATATGGTTTAATAAATCAAATGAAACATTCTATATGTTTTCTGAATCACAAAATGGATTTATTGATGCTAATGATAATTCATCAATAGCTTATACCTATATTAATGAACCATTACAAATTTACACAGGTCACTTTATAATCGATAAGTATGAAAGTATTATTCGTATTGAAAATGATACAAGCACAGGTAAATCAATATATAAACCTCTAACTGGTGAAATTATTAAGCGACTTTATTTTCAATTTGAAAAAGCACGTGTATATGCTGGTCGCCCATATCTTAGTGGATTTGCACTTGTGCCAAATGACACTACAGGACTACTTGAACCGGTAAGAAATATTGAAGCGCAGCTTGAAGGTCTGTTAAATCTTTATGATGCATTCAATGTTCCATTGGATAATAACTTTATTAATGCCATTTCTGACTTACTTGGTCTTGAACCACGTGATTATTTGAAGAACTTTTTAGGTGGTGCTTCCCCACGCAGTATGATCGGATTTCAACAAGGGTTTATTCAGCAAAAAGGCGCAAGTGATAACATTGAAGCATTTGTTCAAGCAATAAACAGTATTTTACAAGTTACTTTGCATGAACTATGGGCGTATAAAGTAGCTGAATATGGTGATTCTACTGGTGACGACTATGTTATGATGAAGATCACTGAAAAAGAAGGTGCTCGCACAATACTGGGTCTACAATTTACAGATGAACCTGGTGCAGAATTTGTATATCCACGTTTAGTCGCAATTAAGGAAAATGATCCAGCTAGATTTCCACAGTTATTGGATGCATATACAACTAAAGATGGTTCACGATTTTATTTTCCATCTGTTGAAGAAGGGTCTGTTGTTCCAGAATGGGAAACAAATTATATTGATGTAGTATCTGGTGAAGCGAATGTTGCTGATATTACTTCTACAAATGAATATGGATTTGACTTCGGAACATTTGGGATAGGCGGTCATGACAGAGTTGTTAGATTAGCCGGTGCAACATTAACACAAGATTCATCACATCAAGCAAATATAGTTGATATTCAATACTATGATGAAGTTAATGATGTGTGGGTATATCTTGCAAAAGATGTACAAGTCACACATAACGACTTATACAATAAAGATTATGATATTGTGGTATTTCCATATCATAATGTTTATGCACGTCGATGGAAATTAATTGCGACAGACGTAACATCAGGGACATGGAGTTCAACTATTGAATTCCACAAGTACCGTGCAAAGCCTGATTATGATAAAATTGGTAAGGTCGCTGGATATAATATTAAAACTGATGTAGCTGTTGCAACATGGTTTCCGTGGGATGTGATTGAAGGATATTATACACCGGAAGCATATCAATATGTTGACTATGATTCTGAATATGACCCTGCAATTTATAGTGACGCCACAATTGAAACTGATAGAAAAATATCAGGCCGTGCATGGGGCGAAGAACATGTGGGTGAAATTTGGTGGGATAAAGGTGATTGGGGAGTTATTGATTATAAGAATGTTCGTGAATTTCCTGAACCAACAAAGCGTGCTTCATTGTGGGGTAAACTAAAATCTGGTAAAAAAGTATCTGTCTATGAATGGGTGAAATCACCAGTTCCACCAAGTGAGTGGTCTACATTAGTTGATACTTATAAAAATTCAGAAAATTCATTAAGTCAACGTATTCCAAGTGGATTCGCACGCAATACTACTGAATATACACTTGAATTACATACTAATGCTGATGGTACACAGGAAGTATATTATTACTTCTGGGTGACTGGCAGTGAAATTGTTGGTTATACAAAACAAGGCCGTCGCAGAACATTAAGTTTGGATTTAATCGCCAAAGGGTTAGAACATCCTGATAATATTGCGCAAAATAAATTTTACATTATCGATAATCATTTGGAAAGCGTAGCTGATTGGCATCCTAATAAACCACCAATCCCACCACGTTTTACTGTTATATTTTTGAATAATGCGAATGAAGTATTCACATCAGATTATGTTGATCTGCAAATTAGTCGAAAATTTTTATTAAGCAATAATTTAGGAAAGCATGATTTCCGGTCAGATCGCCATGAAGAATGGACACTTATACACAAAGGCATGAAGTCTAAGCCTATTCCGGAATTATGGGATGATATTGTTGCTGTATTGACCGATGTTAATGCTGCCAATGCTATTGATTACAATGTGGATGATCCTAATCGTTTGTTTATGCCACGTGATGAATTGCTTCGTATATTGAATAAACGTGTTATTGAAATTAAGCCTGATTTTTTTCCGCAAGGATTTGAGTCGCCAGGTGTCAGTGGTCATCCTTCATTTGAAGCAAACACACCATTTGATGGTGCTGCACAAGTTGTGTCTGATCCGAATTCTACTGACCCATATCGTAGAATTAGAACTCTTGGTGATTCAAATATTAATTATTTTGCTTCTAATGATCCAACATTCTTGGAAACTTTGATGTCACGGGATTCAGCAACAAGTTTTTATAATGTTGCATCTATTGCACAAGTAAATGAATTGTTTTATGACATTCTTGAGGAAAGTTTAGCATTTGATACAAAGAAATCTAATATCTTTAAAACAAGCTGGATTGCATATGATGCTATTAAATTACTGGTTCAAACGCCAACATGGAATGGTTCATTACATGATTTGAACTTGGTTCTTGATTTTGTTCAATCAGAAGCAAAACCATATCATACTGAAATAAATGTTGATTTGAGTTTAGTTACATTAACTTATAATGAAGATATGCAGGTTAATTTGTCAGAAAATTTTGATTATGACTTTAATTTGATGTTGAACGAAAATATGGATGTAGCTATAGCCGATGATTTATCAGCCATCATTAATATGAATTTGGAGGAAGTAATTGATATTCCAATTATTGATTTTTTGAAACGTTTCAATGATGCAAATCATAATTATGATGCGATAGATGTTCAAATTATCGATGAATTATCATTAATGCATGTTGATATGTATCCAGTTGATACCATTGACGTGGCATTTACTGATGATGTTATTACTAAAATAACTATGCAGGATAACAGATTCTTCCATGACACATCAGATTATATAGATGTTCAAATTATTGATGAATTTAAACCATTATTTACTGACTTGTCTGCATCAGATGCAATGGATGTTCAAATTATTGATGCAATTCCACATATTACGCTTGGTTGGTATGAAGGTATGGATGCGGCATTTACTGAAAAATCACTTTTTGATATTCATGATTACTCATTTTCATCGTCAGAAAACATTAACATAAATATTACTGATAAGCTTTTGGAAACTGTTGTCACGTATGTTGGCCCGATGTATCACGGTGTGCAAGATAATATGGATGCTGCCGTTGATGAAACACTACGTATCGATATTGAAGAATATGATGCAACTAAGAATTGGTATTATAGTTTCTATATGATTCATGATGGTGGTCAAAATCAAAGTGCTACAACTGGTAGCACATTTGGTGATGGCGATATTATAGGACTACAACCCGGTATCGATGAAGACCCATCTTCTGAAGATTGGTATCGTTGGGATGGTGTATTACTAGATGATGTTTACTATGTCAGTAGTTACGATAATTTTGCATTCTATGATACTGATTTAATAGGTTACGATTTAGATTATATTGGTCGTGCTGGATATAACTGGGATGGTGTTGGTAACAATACTATAAATAGTACAAGTATATCGGGATTATTTTTGCGTGCCCGTCCAGAGAAAAGTGGTCTACCAGCTGGTGAATACCAATTCACATATGAAGTTACTACAGCCACAAGTGTGTGGATTGTAAGTCATCAATTGGGTTATATCCCAATTGTACGAACATATTTATCAACTGGCGAAGAAATTATACCTGAATCAGTTGTTACTACAAAATATACAACAGTTATAACATTCAGTACCGCACAGACCGGTATTGCTAAGATAGTTTAAGGGTTAGATATGGCAGTTAAATCAAGAGATGCAATAAAATTACTATTTTCAGATGGTATATTAAATCAGGGCGACTTAATAGACATTGCTGATAGTTTTTTTAATACTGTCGATGATAGGGTTAATGGTTCATTAATTCTTGATGGCAGTATAGGTATAAATGAATTAACTGCATCTACATTAAATATTCTATCAACAACTGATGGATTGGTTGCGTGGAACGTTAATACTAATGGTGATTTATTGCCATTCACGTCAAATTTTCAAAATATTGGTTCTGCGTCATCAATTGTAAATAATTTCTTTTTAAATGATTTAACTGTTTATAATTCCACATCACTTCCAATCAATACGACAATTGGTTCTGTAACATCTACTGAAATATCATATTTACAGGGTGTAACTAGTCCTATTCAAAATCAAATTGATAATATTCAAACTAGTGGTGGCGGTGGAGCAGTTGGTTATACACATATACAGACCACCGCATCAGATACATGGACTGTTGTACATAATAAAAATACTAAGCAACTAGTATACCTTTTATTAGATAATAATGATAATCAAATCTTACCGGATACTTTTAAGCTTATTGACCTAAATACTGTTGAAATTACGTTTGCCTTCCCGATTGTTGGACAGGTAAATCTTATATTTTACTAAAATGGAAATTTTTAAGGAGAAAAATTAATGGATATTATTGGTAATCTAAACCTTCCAGCGGCTGGGGCCGGACAAATCAGCAACCTAGTTGTTGAGAAATTAAGTTCTACGCCAGCATTTAGTTCTGGCGAGGCAGGCCGTTTGGTATTTAATACATCAGATGGCAAATTCTATTTAAATAATGGAACAGCGTGGGTATCTGCCACTACAAGTGGTGATCTTTCATCGTTACAAACTGAAGTTGATAATATTGAAACTGCTTCAGGTTTGATTTTTAAGACTGATGGTACTTGGGATGCTACACTTTTTAGTGGTTTTACAAATATTACAAGTCCTACTGATTTACTTAATGCATTAAGTCAATTGGATAGTGCTATTGGTAGCCAAACAACTACATTAGCCGCATTAACTGATACATCTATATCAGCAGCGACTACTGGTGATATGCTTATCTATGACACTGGTTCATGGGTAAACAAAATCCCTGCAAGCGTAGTTTCTAATTTAGGTTTAGTAATTGGTACAAATGTACAAGCATGGGATGCTGATTTAGATACCCTTGCAGCTCTTGATGGCACACAAAGTAATAATGTTATTATTTCAGATGGTGCTACATGGACACAAGCTACACCAGCTTCTGCACGTACAGCACTTGGCTTGGCTATTGGCACAAATGTACAAGCATGGGATGCTGATTTAGATACCCTTGCTGGATTAGCACATACCGGTGGTGAAGTAATTTATTCTAACGGTGCTTCATGGGCCGCTGCCGCACCGGGTCAAACTGCTGGTGTTCAGCCATGGGATACAGTACTTGATGAAGTTTCTGCTTTGTCCGCAATCACTGCTGATCAATATATATACGGTACTGGTGCTGGCACTATGGGTTACGGTACTGTTACATCCGCTGGCCGTGCATTAATAGCTGATGCAACTACAGCTTCACAACGCAACACATTAGGTCTTGTATCAGGTGGTGCTGGTGATATCTGGGTTGATGTTGCTGGCGACTCAATGGCTTCAGGTGCAAACATCACTTTCTCAGGTGGTGGTGAAATCTTGGGCTTACCTGCTACACCAACAACCGATACTTCAGCTGCCGCTAAGATTTATGTTGATAATTTGGTTGCTTCTGGAACTAAATGGAAAGACCCTGTTACTGATCCTAACTTGGTTGATGTTGTTTCTACAGTGCCAACCGCACCTTCTGCATATGATACATATATTGCCTATGGCGGTACTTATCCACAAACATGGGGTACAATTACTACCGTAGCACAGGGCGATGTTCTTACACGTAATGCTGGTGGTACTGATTACGTTCGTGTGGCTTCGTTGGCTGCTGGAATGCGTTTCATCATTGCTGGTGAAGATGGTTCAATTGGTAGCACTTTATATGGACAAGGCTTCCGTAATGGTGACTTGATTCAATATGTAAGTGGTGATCCTGCTGTATTTGCAAACTGGACTACTCCAGAAGATGGCGCTTACCAAGTAGTTGACTTCACTGTTAAGAAACTTTCTACTGATGCAACTGGTTTGGCGAATGATAGTACCGTATATACTGCATCTGTAAGTATTGCTGGCACACCAAATGCAATTTCAATTACTGGTTCAAATGCGCAAACAATTTCAACATTGATTTCAGAAATTAACACTGACTTGACTGGCGCAACTGCGGTTTTGGCAGTTGAAGGCCATATTCACATTACTGCCGACAATGGAACTGATAAGATTATTATTTCTGATACTGATTTGTTTAGTTCATTGACTGATTTCAGCTCATTGTTAGCTGGTATTGTAAATGGTACCACAGTTATTGCCAATGATCCAGACGGATTACATTATTCACATACATATTTGTATACAGAAGATGCTAACACTTGGTATGAAATTGCCGGTCCTGGTTCAATCGGTGCTGGTACAGGTTTAGCATACAATGGTAACGTAATGAATGTTAATCTTGGTGCTGGTATCGCGCAATTACCTACTGATGAAGTTGGTGTCGATCTTTATGACGCTGCTACCGGTGCAATCATATTAACATCTGATGGTTCTACACGTTCAGGTAATGCAGGAGATCAATTATACTTGTTGTTAGCTGGCAGTACAATGACTCAAGATGCAACTGGTCTTTATGTTGCTGCATCTGGAATTACTGAAACAGAATTGAATACATCTGTTGCAGGCGCTGGCCTTACAGGCGGTGCAGGTACTGCACTTGCTGTTAACGTTGATGCAACAACAATTGAAATCGCAACTGATACATTGCAGGTTAAAGATGGTGGTATTAGTAATGCTAAATTAACAAATTCAGCAATTACTGTCGCTGGTGATACTGGTTCTGGTGATATAGCACTTGGTGCCGGCCTTACTGTTAATGGTGATACAGCTATTGTATCTTCATTCAGTGGTAGTGTATTAAGTCTTGCTATGACTGATGCAACATCTTCACAAAAAGGTGTGGCAACATTCAATACCGCAAACTTCACGGTTACTTCCGGTGACGTTACATTGAATTCAACATTAGGTGATTTGACTAACGTTGATGCAACAACTGTTGATGTCAATACTGCAAGTAATGTTATGGTAAACGATGGTACAAACTACAAAGCACGTGCTATTCACTATGTTTATGATGGATCAACAACATCACTTTCACATGTTGTAACACATAATCTTGATCAACAATACTGTAACGTTACTGTAGTTGATTATACAACTGACCAAGTGGTTATTCCTGATTCAATTACATTTGATACAGCTAACCAATTGACTGTTACATTCACTATTTCAAGTCAATGCCGTGTTGTTGTAACCGGTCTGTAAAAATAACGTAAGGTAATGTGGGTGGAAGAAATTCCACCCACTATTTTACAGGAGGAATAATGTTAGAAACACGTACTGAAGGGTATGAATTTATACAATCAAGTGCTTCGGTAACATGGACAATAGTACATAATAGAGGCACGCTTGCGCCCGTTGTGGATGCATGGGTTGATGATGGTTTTGGAAATACTATAAAAATTTATCCAAGTTCTGTAAATGTAATAGATGCTAACACAGTAGTGTTGACATTTTCAACAGCCAGAATTGGCACTGCACGGGTAATATAAGGATAAAATATGGCAGCAGCTTCATACAATTTTGTCCAAAGCACAGCATCAAATACATGGATAATACCACATAATTTAAATTCATCTAATGTAGTTATTGATGTTTATATAAACAATGGTGGAACTATTGAAAAGATAATTCCATTAAATATACAAGTGACTGATGTAAACACAATTACAGTCACATTTTCATCTGCGCAAATAGGATATGCGCGGCTGGCAATTTAAGGAGTTGAAATGTTAATTGATGGTTTAGATTTAGTTGAAGGTTCTGGTGTTCTAAACCTTACTGTTCCTATTGGAACTGCATTTCCCAGTACACCAGATTATGGTGAATTATTTTACAGAACTGACGAAGATAAATTATACATTTATTCTACGACTGGATCAACTTGGGTAGCTATTGCAAAAGGATCAAGTGATACAAGTAAGTGGACTATTTTTGCCGGCACACAAATTTATCAGTTGGATAATGTTGCTATTGGTATCGATGATAACCAAGGTTACAAATTAAGAATTGTTGGAACTGTTAAAATTGATGGTGAAATGTCTATGGGAACAAATCAAATTGTTTCCAATGCAACACCATTATTAGCCACACATTTGGTGAATAAGAGCTATGTTGATGGTTTCGTAAGTGGTGTGGTATGGGATAGTCCTATCCGCCATGTGAATTTAGTTAATGATTCATTGACTACTCCACCAGTTTCACCAGAATGGTCTGATGTATATATTGTGGCCACCGGCGGTACTGGAGCTTGGACAGGATTAGATGGCCATATTGTTCAATATAATGGTACCACATGGATAGACCAAGGCGCGTTAGCTACCGGCGACCGGTTTGGTATAATGATTGAAGGCACAAGTACACCAGCAGGAAGTTTCACTGGATTAAAGAATTATATTGTTGAATGGGATGGTGCCGCATGGATCAACACTGCCCCATCAGATAAACGCGCTGTTTTTGTAAGTTATGCAGGATCGCTGCACGCATGGCATCAATATGTCTATGAAGCTTCAGCAACCGCGTGGATTGAGTTTGGTGGCCCTAATCAATTGGTGGCAGGTGCTAACCTTCAGTTTACTGGAAACACGCTTGACGTGACTCAGGGGGCGGGTTCTGGCCTTGATGCAGATACATTAGATGGTCAACAATTAACTGACTTAGACGCCCGTTATGTTCTTTTGACCGGGGGCGTAATGTCTGGTGATTTGACCACAACTGGTAAAGTTACAGCAATTGATTTTGTAATGCCAGCCATTGATCAAATTTTCACCGAAGTTAATGTGATAGATAGTGTCATTTATGACACCACACAAGATAGTGATGGTGGTAACTGGCGCTTTAATAAAGGGGCGTCATGGTATAGTGAAAGTGTACCAACAGGAAATTATATTGGACGTTATGCAAACTTAGCAGCAGCAGTAGCATCCGGTGGCCAAGCTGGTGACTGGTACATGCGTTCTGGTACAACCCCACCAACAAAATTCTTTTCGATTGATGCTGGATTAGCTACAGCTACAGAAATTTTCCGTGCCGGTCGCCAGGAATTTCCAAAGTATGCCTTGATTGTTATTGAAAGTTCAAAACTTGTGATTTATGATTTGACAACTTCAGAACCAACTATGTGGAAAGCTTTTTATGTTGTTGGTGGTGCATCATATATGCGTTCATCTGGAACAACTACTACAGTATTTGCCAAAGAAGGTATCTTAGCAACTGGTCATAATTCAGCAGAAGGTATTAGTGTTGCTAATTTTGCAGATGATTCATGGTACTTATATGATACAGGTGGAAAATACCAAGCAGCCGGTGTCAATAATAATCTTGTTGACGCAAATGTCGCAGGATCATCTTGGATTAAAATGGCAAATACACCGTTAATAAATGATACTGTTAATGATGTAACAATGATAGTTCTTCCAGATGCACCAGTAAACACCACAACTGGACTAAAAATTCCTACAATTGGAATTGCAACTGATGGTGGAATTAATATTATATCAAATGATAATGTTTGGAGTAGCGCACAAACAAATTATTTTAAACATATTGAATTTGATAATGATGGTCGTGTAATTGCTGTATATGGTAATGCTGGTAGTGGCTACACCGTGTATTATTCTCTTGATGCACCAGCGGCTAATTTTTCACTATCATTTTATGATTATTTGGGATTGCCACCGGTCAATTTATATTATGATTTAGCAGTTGGTGATAACAATATTATTTCTGGTACAAACACATCTGGTAATTATCCAGAATATGCACTGGGCATACTGAGAGAAAATAAAGATGATTTAACTAAAGGTATGGTTGCATATCTTAACACAAATTTCAATACTGGCTGGATGGTTGGTGATACGCGAGTATGTTTGCTTTCTGATTCAACTGTTGAAACCGTTGTTAGTGCTGAATTAGTGACTAATGGTACATTCGATACTGATTTAACTGGTTGGACATTAACAGGTGACATAACCCCAACATGGGACACCAGTGGCGCGGTTAATCTACAATCAAATACAAATGATGGGGCAGTAGCTCAAGATATCACAACTGTTATTGGTAAAACATACACTATTACATTTGATGTTACTTATAACAATGGTGCTGGATTTGCTGGATTATCTGTAGATAATGTTCTTGTTTTGGATAACGCAGCGGCAATACAGACTTATTCATATACCTTTGTTGCAACAGCAACTACACATAATATTCAAGTTGCATGGCGTGGTGGTGCTGGATTAATAGGTTACATTGATAATATCACAACACGTATAGCAGAAATAGATCGTTCATCAAAATACAAAGGCAGTCAAGTATTTGGCACAATCACAAAATCATTAATTGATGCAAATGGTGAATTAGTTGCATATTCAGGATTTAATAACTCAAATTATATTAAACAACAATATACTCCTGATCTTGATTTTGGTACATCTGATTTCTGGTTTGGTGTGTGGGTAAAAGAAGACGCTGTAACATTAACAGTTCCTGAACGCATATTCACTCGTGGATATTTCACTGGAACTGTTTGGTCAGGCCCACTTTTTGAATTGTATTTTGTTTCGTCTGGAGCATTAGAATTTTATATGTCTGATGATGGTGCTGTATCATCTGATGTTCTACCGACCCCGCTATCATATAATGATGGTGTGTGGCACTTTGTTGAGTGTTATGTAACCAATGGAACACAATATATTGTAGTTGATGGAGTTGTGGTTAATAGTCAACCGCTAACAAATGCAACTGGCACTATGGATAATACAGATGCTACATTAATATTGGGATTAGGAAATGACGGTTCAAATGGATTAGAAAATGGTTCAATAGCTTTATTTCGTGCTTCTGCAACTATACCAACAGACGCACAGCGTAAGCACATCTACGAAACAGAACGTCGTATGATAGCAAATAAATGCTTGTTGGATGGTACTGCTAATTCTGTCCAAACAGTAGACTACAATGAAAAGCGTAAAACGTTTTCTGCTGGAACAAGCTGGGGTCGTTCTGATTTTGTTAATTTAACCCGTGTATCAAGTAGAATGACAACTGATGGTACTATGACATCGATTTCTGCTGATGGTGATATTGTACTGGATGGGGGATCAAGTGGTTCACACGTTTATGTTCCTGAAATCGATTTGCGTGCTGAATCATTCGGACGATTGTTTGAAGAAGTTTCGGATGATGAATGGATTTCCGCAACACTATTAAATGGTTGGCAGAATTATGGTGGCGATTATCCTGATGCAGCGTTCAAGAAAACTAAAGATGGTAGAGTTCAACTACGTGGTTTGATCCGCTTTGGCACAGCGACGGTGGATACAACTTTATTTTATTTACCATTTGGATATCGCCCTAATAAAAAGCAACATTTTCCAGTAGTATCTAATGCTGCGTTTGGATATGCACAGGTTAATTTTGATGGTAGTGTAAACATCGAGTCTGGCGATAATACCTGGTTCGATTTAGGATCAATATCATTTTATATTGACTAAAAACAAATTACATAAATAATAGTATTAACATTGAGAGGATAAACTAATGGAAATAAAAACAGATATAAGTGTAATGGGGCACGTCCACATTGAAGATGATTTGGGTAATGTATTGCTTGATCAGAAAAATGCGGTTCATCCTCAGAACATGGCTACAGTTATCGGTCGCGGCCTTGCCCGTAGTTCCGATTATTGGGTAAACAAAATTTATTTAGGTAATGGCGGCGCATCCGTTGGTTCTAATGGTGCAGTAACATATTTGCCACCTAATACCAGTCCTGCCAGTGCTACTTTATACAATAAAACATATGAAGAAGTTGTTGATGAAACTTTTGGTAGCGATGGTAACGGTGGTTCTGCAAACGTTGTTTCAAATGCTTCTGGTACCGGTGTTGAAACAGTTGTAACAGTAATTGCTGATTTGGCAGCTGATCAACCAGCAAGCCAATCTACTACTGACCAAGCTATGTCAACAGAAGATGATTTTGCGTTTGATGAACTTGGCTTGATTTCGAATGACGGCTTGCTATTATCACATATCATCTTCAGCCCAATTCTGAAGAGTGCTAATCGCGCTATCACCATCACATACACATTAACTATTACAGTAAGTAATATTTAATTGATAAAAGCGGTACTTTTCGGTGCCGCTTTTTCATTTCTTTATCAAAAGCTTATAAATACTTTATACAATAAGTAGGAGTATAACATGGCTGATCCAGTTATTTACGAATTAAAATACACAAATGGCTTATTCCTTGCGTCTTTATTAGAAAGCGCAGTTAATAAGACTGCTACCAGTTTGACGTTGTATGGACGTGGTGCAACTGAATATGGACAAGGAATACAACAAAATCTAATTGGATTGTTAGAGAACTTCGCATCATCATCCGCACCCAAATATCCAGTTCCGGGACAACTTTGGTACAATACCACTTATGGTGTTCTAAATGTATACAGTGGCACCGGATGGTCTGCTATTTTAGGCGCACCAGACACAGATTTGTCCACATTAGTAGCCGGTGATATAGCTATCATCAACAGTGTTGGAAAACCACAATATCAGACGATTTCAGGTGATATTAATATAGCAGCCAATGGAACGGCTACAATTGTAACAAACTCTTCTGTATCGATAACAGGTGATGTTTCAGGCACTACTACACAGGTTGGGAAAGGTAGTATTTCCGTTGCAACAACATTAGCTAATAATGTTGTTGGTGTTGCAAATTTAGCTAGTGATGCCGCAGAACATCAAATTAATGGGACGATGGTGAATGTAACAGATGGACGTAAGTTCATTGTTATGAGTGCACCACACACAATGCGAATTACGGGTATTAGTGTTTATAGTCCTGATGGAACAATTCCATCATTTAGTTTGGATTATTCTGCTGTTTCTGCCGATGGTGATCAAATGTCAACTAAAACCTATATCAGTATTACATCTGCCGCTGTTGCACCGGATACACTTGCGAAAATAAGTGGATTAAATACATGGGTTGCGCCAGATCAAGCAATTGCACTATCATTTAGTGGAATAACAACACCAGTAAGTGAATTGAATTATACAATAGTTTATGAAAGAATTTAAGGAGACATGGATTGTCTGAAAATGATGATGTCAAGGAAGAACTAAATAGTATTGACAATGAAAAATTAAAAGAGCGGTTAGTACAAATAAAGTGGAAAAACCGCCGCCGTATGGCATATACAGCCCTTTTCGCTATGATAATGATGACTGTGTGTATTTTCTTTATTATTAAATTAGCGCGTCTTGATAAAATTCAAGATGCAATTACATGGGGTTATATTATGTTTGGTTCTATTGTGTTGGCGTATCTTGGCGCTGCAACCTGGGACGGCCATAAATAATATCGGGGGAATATGAGTAATATACAAGCATTTGTAGATTTAGTATCTACCAGAGTTAAAGAAATTACCGATGACAGTGATGCATTCACGG